>Ga0194127_10002329_pt1 | contig 26180 bp, 23 predicted proteins | sample TA2KigC100mmetaG_FD_148624 | JGI IMG/M metagenome (GOLD analysis project Ga0194127, IMG submission 148624) | Freshwater microbial communities from Lake Tanganyika, Tanzania - TA2015036 Kigoma Deep Cast 100m | ecosystem: Environmental > Aquatic > Freshwater > Lake | place: Tanzania: Lake...
TATCTCTCAACCTGTCGAAAACAAGGGGTAAGTTCAAGCCTTGCTTTAAAGATGCTATTTCGAGGTGAATTGCCTGATTTTGTTTGCTCTTAGCGGTAGCGGGTAAAAATACGATGAGTAATTACAAGAATTTAAAATCTTTACCACGCATTTTCAGGCTATCAGACAGTCGCCTGAGATTGGAAGAGGTGTAGACGAAAGCGATCTTTTGCCTAGTTTACGACAAAACGATTCTTACATTGAATGCAAATGTTGTTTTCAAAGAATTGAGTACGATAGTGCAGCTTTCTATTGCAAGAGTTTCCTGAGCTTTTCCGGCATTGGGGTGGGTCTGCGATTGGCGTTAAGGCAGGCTAGTTTGGTAGAACCTTCTGCAATGAGGCTCGTGTCGCTTTCACGTATCACTTTATAACTGAATTCTATCGTGGCATGCTTCAGCTCAGAAACACATGTCTGGATAATCAGGACGTCATCGTAATGGGCAGGCGAGCGGAACCGGCAGTGCGCCTCGGTAACCGGAAAATAGATATGCTCCTTTTCCATCTCCGAATACGGCAATCCGAGGTTCCTCAAATATTCCGTCCGTCCCATTTCAAAATAAACGAAGAAATTGGCATAATAAACGATGCCCATCTGGTCGGTTTCCTGGTAACGAACGCGGGTTTTTATTTCGTGAATTTTCATATGAAAAAAGAAAAAAGGCACGGTTTTTAAATCGTGCCTTATTAAAAATACCTCTATTCTCCGCAGAGGCGCATAGTACGCGGAGAAAACAATACTTAATGTAAAAACGAATACATCAGGTTGCATTCGGCAGCAACATATTACCCACAAAACGCGCGAAAAGAAACTACCCTCCCCTTTATCCCCCTCTGGAGGGGGACAGGGGGAGGGTCGTTTCGTGTCTTTCGTGGGCAAACTTACACACCCCTTCATCCCCTCTTTTTAGAGGGGAATTACAAAAGATTGAAATTTCTTAGCGTTACTATTATTTCCTGCACGCCGTGAGATAAGAGTCGCTATAGACGTGCTGGTTCATGATGATTTCAGCGGTTATCGCGGCATCCATCAACTCCTTGTCAAGCACATCCATTACGGCGGCATCCAATCCGTACGAAATCCCCATCGTCAGGAATATACGGGCTAAAAGCCTTTTCTCTTTCGTCCCTTGCGAGAAATTGCTCAATCCAACATTTCTGTGCGGCGGAGGGTCAGAAATCATTTTAATCTGATTGAAGATGTCAAACATGAGCGCCGGCTGCTTCTGATCAACGTTAATGGGGAAAAGCACAGGATCAATATAGACCTTTGAGAGTTCATATTCATGCTCTACCGCCTTTTCCACGATCTTCATGGCAATCTCCATGCGGCGTTCGACATCCTGTGGAATACCGCATTTGTCCATCGTGAGACATATCAGCGATGCGTTATATTCCTTTGCTATGGTCATATATTTGTCTAACTCTTCAGGGTCGCCTTTCGAGGAATTTATCAAGACCTCGTTTTTGATTACCGATAAACCCGCCTTCACTACATCAAATTTCTGGCTGTCAATGGCAATCGGCGTCTTGACGGTATCCTGAATCACTTCAATCAGCCACTTCATTGCCCCTGCTGGGTCTGCCGCTGCCGTTCCCACATTTACGTCCAGGAAGCTTGCCCCTGCCTCCGTCTGTTTTATGGCGAGTTCTCTGATAGCCTTTGGATCCTTATTCTTTATGGCCTCCCGCACATCTTTAAACATACCGTTGATACGTTCTGCTATGGATAACATCGTATGTTTCCTTTCTTTTTAATATAAACGATCAATACATTTTTTTACCGCCGCAACAGCCTTTGGATGCTGCATACGGATAATGTCAACACCCGACTGCAAGAGGCTAACAGCCGTAATGGTCTCCCACATTGGTCCTCTTTCATCCCTCGATCCCCATTGTGGCGCTTCATTATCGCCTGATTTAGCCTCCTTGGCACGCCATGCCTCTCGCCCTACATCGCAGATCACCGGCATGGCCATCATCTTATCGCCGGTAAGCGCTGCAAGCCGCTCGCGCTCCTGAATAGAGTATGTATACTCCAAACCGTAGCCCAGAGCCCCGGTTGACTGAAACATTACGATTCGATTGAGCGGAAAGTCCATTTCGGACACAAGAATATTAATCTGCTTCCCGATATTAATATCCACGGGCGCCATGGTAATAAGGGAGTGCCCATCTGCCAGACACGTTGCAGTAAGTGTTTTGTAATTATTCTGAGATACAATCCCCATCAGGCAGTTTTCTCCCTTAGCAGCCTGGCTTACCTTGGGCATTACCTCATTGTCTTTTTCGTCCTGTTCACACCCCCAAATAATCAGAGGAACACCTACAGCGGCAAGGACGGATTTTACTGTTTTTACCGCCTGGTCTGCATTCTTATTGCCTTTATCTGGATGAATCCCGTCTAACTTGAGGCAGATCAAATCAGCTCCATACTGCTCAACACATTTCTTAGCCCATTGTGCCGGGTCATTGAGTACGTCAGTAAAAGGCTTGCTCAGGGTCTCAGGCCAGTCCTCGGGTGGCACGTCAGAAACGTCCATCGCAACTACCGGTTTGTGACCCGGATTGCCCTCGAAATCCATAAAAGGAACACATTTTGAACCACCGATGGCAATCGTCTTTGTTCGGGTGCCGCCATTGTCCTTCGTAGCGCCAAGGATGATTTCATTGACACCGCTTGACCACTTGTCAGCTACATTTGGTATTTCCATAATAACTCAATCTCCCAACACATTTTATTATTAAAACTAATCACAGAAATCAACGATGGATTCGCCTCTCTAAACCCATCCTATGCCTGTGTAAGGGCAGGTTTGAAACCTGCCCCTACTATAGATACAATTCACGTATAGCTTCTTTCAAAAAACTAATTTCCTTTAAATATGACTTACCGCAGTCTTTGCAAACATACTTGACGGCAAGTGCTTTTGCAAGAACCCGCCCAGTTTACGATACAACTCATTCTCACGGGAAATCTCAAATATAGAAGCCCCGCATGCCGCTGTATCGTATATTTCCTGATCGAACGGGAATATTGCGGATATCCCGACTCCCAGACTATCCAGCTTCTGCTGAAGATTTTCATGAATGCCGTCCTTGGGCACACGGTTTAATATACATAGCTTTTGCTTGATCGTAATCGGAAGTGAATCGGCCAGTTTAAGAATCCGCTGCATGGTCAATGCGCCGACAATCGTTGGTTCACTCACGATCAGCAACAAATCCACGTTATTCGTCGTCCTGCGGGAGAGGTGCTCCATCCCCGCCTCATTGTCTGTTACAATGAAAGGATAGGTTGTCCCTACTTTATCCAGATATTTACGAAGGAGGTTATTCACGTAGCAATAACACTTTGGACCTTCCGGTCTCCCCATTGTTAGAAGATCGTATTTGTCTTTCTCAATAATAGATTCCTCGATAGAATACTCAATGTATCTATCCTTGGACATGCCGGAAAAATCCACCTTCTTTTCGACAATATCCTCACGTATATCGGCAATGGTGCTTTGCACGTGCAATCCAAGCAATGCACCCAGAGAGGCATTGGGATCGGCATCCACTGCGGATACCGGTTTGTCAAGCTCTTCGGTAATATATCGAATAATGAGTGCGGAAAGTGTTGATTTCCCCGTTCCACCCTTACCAGCTACTGCGATATTAAATGCCATATTAAATCCTCATAATTATTCATCTCCGCTCTCTCTGCGGCGAATATTTGTATTAAACCAATAATTCCTCTGCCACCGACGGAAATTTTTCAATATTCGTATGGGGTAAAAAGTTCGCCGAGACGTATTCTTCCATATACTTATTGTTGCACATCAGATCGAAGTAAGTCATCTTTGATGCAATCGTCCTGGCAGTTTCGTAAGCATCCTGAGAGAAGAGGGACATCTTTGCTCCAATTACGGAGGTGTTCCCTACAAACTGAACTTTTGAGATAGAGATATCAGGAAGCATGCCAATCGTTATGGCGCTTCGCACATCCAGATAATTACCGAACCCCCCAGCAAGGTATACCTGCTCGATATCCGTTACGCTCATATTCATAGATTCAAGCAGTGTGGAAATTGCCGAATAAATGGCCGCCTTTGAACGGATAAGGTTTTGAATATCCGCCTGCGTAATTACAATATCCTTTTTCGTAGTTGTATCGTCCCTGTGGACGAGGATAAACTCATATCCATCGCTCGTCTTCCTCAAACGGTCGGTATCTATCCCTTTCTGAAAATTTCCCGTTCTGTCAATAATTCCGCTTCTGACCAGATTTGCAAGACAATCCAGCAACCCTGAACCGCATATTCCGCTCGGAGGGGCATCGCCAATTGTTTTACACATGACATCATAATTCTTCTTAATAGCAACCTTCTCTATAGCGCCCTTTGCCGCACGCATACCGCAGGAAATGCCGCTCCCTTCGAAAGAAGGACCTGCAGACGCAGAACAGCAAACCATCCAGTCCTTATTCCCCAGTACGATCTCCCCATTCGTGCCAATATCAATAAGAAGCGACAGGGCTTCGGCCTTGTCCAGGCGGACGGCCAAAACACCGGAAGAAATATCTCCGCCCACATACGCACCAACACACGGCAGTGTGTAAAGCAAACCATATTTATTAATTTTTATGCCAACCACATCGGCCCTCAGAGGAGGTACAAAGCTTGCAGTTGGAAGATACGGCTCTTTTCGTATATTTATCGGGTTTAGACCCATCAGGAAATGTGTCATCACCGTATTCCCTGCACAAACGACCGAGTTAATATCGTGGATACTTAATTTATTTCTTTTAACAAGAGTGGATATCAGATAATTAACGTCCTCTGTTAACACCTCCTGCATAATTTCCATTGCATCATGCTGCTCGGCGTAAATAATCCTTTGAATATAGTCATCACCATACTTAATCTGGGAGTTATAGGTGGCCTCAATATCAATAGTCTCCGCGCTGGACAGGTTAAGGAGATGGGCTACAACGGTGGTGGTGCCCACATCCACAGCAACGCCATAATTATTCGCGCTAACGTCTCCCGGCTGCACTTCCAGAATTTCCACTGTAGAACCGCGATAACCAAGGGTCACCGTAACCTTCCACTTACTATCTCTTAAGATGACAGGCAAAAGTTTCAAAGCTGTAAAATTCGTTGTTAGTTTCTCTAAAGGAATACCGGTCTTCACCATGATACTCTGGCAGAGCCTTTCATAATCTGCCATACTGTCATCCAGGCTGGGAGGCGATAACTCCAGATATAACCTGGAAACCAGCGGGTCTTGTTTGAACTGATCTGCGCCTAAGCTTACCGCCGCCTGTGAACCAGGGAATTGTGGAAAATCACTGAGAAGGATTTGGCTTTTATCGAGTTTTGATTCTTCGGGTATCAAGACCTCCAGGTCGCCCATTACCTTTGTCCTGCATGCAAGGACGTATCTCCTCCTGGCTTCGGCTTCAGTAATATGGGTAGTGGGCAGGCTTTCTACCTTGCCGCCGCTAAGGATTACCTTGCATTTACCACAGGTACCGTCACCGCCGCACAGGGCATTGATAAATAAATCTCCCATCCTTGATGCCTTCAGGATAGTTTTACCTTTTTCAATTTCTACGGTAACGTCGCCGGGAAGAAAGTGAACTTTATAATGTGAATTTTCCATGGTGTTTTAAAATATTTTCGAGTTAGAAATTCCCCTCCCAAGAGGGGAATAATTTGTGCCACCTAAAACTTGTTAACTAAGCTCGCCACACCGTCTTTAAATAAGAAGGAAGACCAGAGGCCTCTCTGGGTCCTACCAATATCTCCCAGCCAAGGGTTTCCTGCAATTTCCCGGACATGACGGCTACAAGCCCTGGAATAATCAATTTTCTATGCTTTACCTTCGTTTCAACCTGGGCGTCTGCCATTGCCTTGGCGACCACTTTGTCGTTTAGTTTATCGCCCGAATATGCCGTCAATACCGAAGTCCCGCCGGTATCCACGGACAATATATATGCGGGAATACGGCTTCCCTCAACCTCACCTTCAACGGTATAATAGGTAAGTGAGAAGTTTGTCGTGAATAAGACGGGTGAATCTTCTTTGGCGTCGCCCACAGCATACAATCTGGGTTCTACCTGGATTGGTTTTTGTGGATCGGTAAACAGATTTGTCCTTGCGGTGAGTAGTGGCATGATCCCCCAGGGTTCACAGGTATTAACTGCTACAATGCCCGCATATTTTGCCAGATACGTAGACGCCAGAGAAATTTCCTGGAATGGGTCGTCATCGCAAACAAAGGTAATCATGGGGAAACCCAATGACCTGAAGTTTTTCTTGAGTGCAGCACGTCTTATCTTTGTCAGTTTCTGCAGTACTTCTTTAGGATTGTTACCGCTTACATCCAGCATAATCTCCTCGACTCCTGCTTTCTTTGCACATTCAGCCAGGTCGGCAAGTTCCTCAAGCGTCGGGGCGGTTACGGTCATCGGGCAGTTCTTTTCCTTTGCCAGAGCTGCCATCGCCGCACAGTTCTGCGAATTTGCACCGTGAACCAAAGGCCTCTTTTCAGCGCAGTTTGCCAGGGCAGCCTTCATGTTTTCAACAGAAGCACTGCTCAAAATGATGCTCAGATGAGAACCGCCACTGACCTTTTTTGCCGCTTCGGTAAATTTGTTTATATTATTACTTTTATTAATGACTGCGACCAGATCAATCTCAATCTCAGTACCAACCCTGGAAAGCTTCAGGCTGTTAATCTTTTTTAAACGATCGTTAAAGTCGGCGTCACTTAAATCATCGCTGATGGTAACTGCCACACCTGTTGGATGATAAAATTTCTCTTCATGTCTGAATAATACATTTTCCTCGCCAACCTCTACTTTTTTTGCCCCCGTACCCACCGTTACCAGCTTGATTGGTGGTGCAGCAGCGGCGCCCAGAACCTTCTTTGCCTCTTCACTCACATCGGGACAATCGGACAGGTTTGCCTTCTTCTGGGCTAATTGCATGGCAAACGCCAGGCATGTAGGACGTCCGCATTTTTTGCAATTCGTTTTGGGAAGCAGTTTATAAATGTCAAGTCCAGTTAGTGCCATTCGTTACAATCCTTTCGCATAAAATAAATTTGCACAGCATCAAATGAAAAGCCACCCATTCATTTTCCTTTGAAAAAGGGGGAAAAGGGGTGGCCGTAAAACACAGAACATTCCAGTTGATGTTGGGCAATTACCATAAAATCATACTTTTAAATCATCACTGGTCTGTATAATTTTTCTGACCAATCCGTACTTAAGCGCCTCTTCGGCAGACATCCAGAAATTTCTCTTGGTATCAGACTCCACCTTTTCTATTGTCTGTCCCGTTTCCACAGAAATAAGACGATTAATCTTCTCACGGCACTTGAGTATCTCGCTGGCTTCAATTTGAATATCAGCGGCCGTCCCGTGGATACCGGTTGAAGGCTGATGAATGAGAACGCGGGCATTTGGCAGGCTCAACCGGTTTTCCTTTGTTGCGCCAAGAAGGATGATCACCGCAGCGCTGGCTGCAACCCCAGCACATATGGCCTTTATCTTCGGTTTGACAAATCGCATCATATCAAAGATTGCGAAACCGGCATCGGCATCCCCGCCCGGAGAGTTGATATACATCTTGATATCATCGTTATTTTCTGCTTCAAGGAGCAAGAGTTGCGTCATGATCTGTTGCGCCATCTTTTTCGTCACTTCATCCGTCACCATAACGGTACGCGTTTTTAATAACTTTGAAATCAGATCACCACCTGGTTGCTTTTCCTTCTCTTCGCCAGCGCCTTCATTCTGTTTCTCTACAAATGGCATATCAAAGATCATGAATAGACTCCGGATTTAAAAAATACGTGTTATAAATAAGCATTTAGTCGCCTTCGCGGGTTCAAGTTTGTAACCTGAACCCAAATATTTATACCTTCGAAAGCTTCATTGATAGCATACGGACTATTGTTCAGTCAAATTTAAGGGTTCAGGTTACAAACCGTTCGGCTGAGCTCACGACGAAGCCTGAACCCGCTGGGGAACCTATCCTTAAAACGGTAGGCATAAAGTATTGCCTCTTTTGGTGATACACACCCATGATATACATCACTCACCGCTATACCACGAAACCGATTAGAACATCGGTGCCAAAGTCAGCGCAGGGTGGTTCACCTTTTGCATGTATGCCAGCACCTCTTCTTCGGTTGTTGCAACAGTCTCATCAGCTATTTTAGTAAGGAAATCTTCCAACCCCATGCTTTCTGCGGTTTTCACAAGCATTTCTGACAATTCCTCTTTGAGAGCCTTCGGCATCCACACCACTCGGGCAAGACCGCCGTCCGCAGAAACGAATTTCCTGCTGCCCAGATAGAATTTACTGTGCCCCATAAACCCAGGCGTCTGTAAACCGCCGCCAACTGTTCCCGCCAGAGTGGAAAACTTCATACCGCAGGGAGTCATCTCTGTAAAGTCCCGGTCTACCACCATGATCCCATTGGTCATGGGCAACATGGCGGAAATACATTCGAAACAACCACAGCTCGTCATAGGGTCGGTCATGATGCTATACAGGCTCACCTTCTCAAGAGACCTGTTTGAACCGTTATATATAAATGAGTTAGTGCCTTCCCACTGCCCTAGTTTTTCATCTACGGCCTTTCCTCTTTCTATCGGCTGGTTCGGGCCGGTAGGATTAATTTCATATCCAGCCTTGCCGTCCAGCCAGCTCACTGAGCCGCACAGACCGGAACGTTCAGGAGACACGACGCATATATGCGTGGGAGCAAAGCTCTGACACAGCGTACAACTGTAAAACATACTTACCGACTCATCAGTCATGCCCTTTAACCGCGCATCACGGTCTGCATACGCAGCGCGTACATCCTTCAGCAGCCTTTCCACATCTTCTCTCTTCGTATACAGGGTGACCTGCACCTTGTCAAGAATAGCGCCAAACTCACCATGGAACTTGGCGTGAATGATACTGCCTATGTGCCTGATCCTGAAGCCGGCGTTAAATGCCTCCTTGCTTATACGGTGGCGGATGATATCCCTTTGTCCCATGTGAAACAAGCCCTGTGCTTCGCCCAGGAAACGATGCATCTGGCGTTCAAAAATAGGCTCAAAATCCGGCTGCATCTTTCGGCCATACACCTCTACCATTATACCCAGGGACACGCCGGGTCCGGGTTTTATTTCGTCCAAATCAGGGCCTACAACCTGAATTTTACCGTCCTCAACCTCATCTATTTCTTTTGTACACACATATTCAAAAGCAGGCGTACCGGGGCCACCAACCTCAATTTGCATATCCTCTTTACGGATACGTTCCCCTTCGAAGGCGGGACCGTAAGCCACCGGTATATCCATCTTGTGCGTCGTGATCTTCAGACCACGCACTTCAATACATTTATCAACGATCTTATCGGTCGGCACGCGCGAGACAACGTGTTCGTATGTACACACACCGGTTGGCAGTATTTCAGGTATGTCAATGTTTGAAATCGTAGGAAAGCCGTAGTTTATAGCGCCCGCAGCGTTGGCGTATTGTTCATCCGTTACGGCAGTGCCGATAGCCATGACAAATGCGAAAATACGGTTCTTATTGTACATAAGGTTCTTTTTGAAATCACCCGGCGGCACGTTTCCAAATGAAAGGGCGGCCCTGTTCGCAAAACCGAGTGCATAAACTGCAGCAGAGGTCTCTTTCCCAAAGGGAATAAGTCTGGTATCCCAACCCATCTGGACTCCCTTTTCTGCCAGTTGTTCGGCAAACGACACCCCTAAATTATCTGATACCATAAAAACATACAAATTCTTTTGTTGAAGCTCACGCGCAATCTTTACGGCGGTATCTGCGTCAGGGGCACAACCTACAATAGCGGCAAAACCGGGTGCAGTACCATCAACAAACTCAATACCGCGCTCACGCATGATAATATCGTCAGCCGCGCCCAGCCAGATACCATCCACGGGGTGCGGACCTATCAGATATTTACAGGCCTCATAAACTTCTTCTGCAAAAAGCGTCGCCATACCGGCGTCCAGGGTGTGTCCAAGATAAGGAACCCAGTGTTTTTCTGCAGGCAGGGGAGGAAGCATGCTTCTTGCCATACCAAGGACGTGAACACAGTCTTCCAGGGTTTTTACCGGTATACCGGTCATTGAATAAATAATCGGCAAATAATAGGCGGTATTAGGGAACTCTACCTTACACTCGCGCCCTTTTTGCGCAATAGCCTCTGACAATTTCTTATCGGCCTTGTCTACAACCTGATATGCGCCGCGGATAGCAGCAGAACAGATAATCTTTGACATAAAAAGTACCCCTTAAATTTTTTTAGTTAATGATGCCCCCCTGGAACAGGCTTACACTCCCTCTCCAGCGCCCTTCTTTCAGCCATATCGTAAAGCTTTCTTTCCTTCTTTACGTTTATACCAAGTGCGTCTCTCTTCTTTTCAATATGATCCATTACCATTTTGCCTATCTTCTTGAGATCACGCTCAAAATCCCATCTGGCGCCAACTTCTTCCTCCATCTCCTTCGTCAACAACCTTAGCATGTCTGGCGCGCCAGTTACCGGTGAATTCATACCAAAGACCGTATAAACACCCGACGCAACAAAATACTGTCCAATGGCAATAGCCTTTTCACTCATCCATTCCAGGCATACCCCTGCAACCGGCAAATCACTGATATCATTTCCAAGGCCGCCCTCTTTTGCCATCTCAGACACGGCAATAAGTATCCGGCTGTTATCGACGCAGGCGCCTGAATGCAAAATAGGCGGTATCCCCACTGTCTCGCAAACCTCTTTAAGACCAGCGCCGCAAGCATCCTTCATCTCGGGAATCATCAATCCGCCAGAGGCACATTGTCCGGCAGCACACCCGGTCGCCACAACCAATATATCGTTCGCTATCAACTCCTTTACCAGGCTTACATACGACTGTTCATTCGCTTCCACCCTTGGACTCGTACAGCCAGCGATCCCAACCACACCGCGAATTCTTCCATTCATTATGTTGTCGTTTAAAGGTCTGTAACTCGCCCTGAATCTGCCGCCCAGCATGTACTTAATCGTTTCGTGACTAAAGCCGGCAATAAGACTTGGCTCTGCGCCACTGGGGATAAAGACCTTTTTATTATCGCGGTTTTTGTAATTATCAATAGCCATCATAATGATCTTCTTCGCCGCTTCAACGGCATGTTCATCTTCAAACTCCACATGCTCTGCACCGGTGATTTTAGCCTTCGACAAGGTCGTAACGAGTTTTGTATGGAAATGTTTTACCGTCTCCGCAAGGGCCTGCATCACACACTGAATATCAACGACCATCAACTCAACTGCGCCTGTTGAAACTGCGCCTTCCTGCATGGTCATGTGCCCAGCCAACGGTATCCCGTGCCTAACCAGAAGCTCATTCGCCGTGCAGCAAAGACCGGCAATTACAACGCCTTTTGCCCCTACCGCGGCGGCAGCTTTTGCAACAGCTGGATCACTGGAGGCAAGAACGATAGCCTCGGCAAGTTGAGGTTCATGTCCGTGAACCACGATATTCACGTGATCTTTTTTCATAACACCGAGATTCGATTTTCCCGGCACGGGCTTTGGAGTACCGAACATAATATCCTGCAACTCCGTCGCTATCATGCAGCCGCCCCAACCATCCGCCAACGACACCCGCATGGCTTGTTTGGTAAGATTACGATAATCCTGATCTCCGCCCATCCCGGTCCTGTGCATACTCTCGGTTATTTCACGGTCTATTGCCCTGGGGGCGATCCCCAGCTTTTCCCATATCTTCTGGCGAGCCTCCGGCGCCCTTTTCAAGAACAACAGGGTGCCGTAAGGTTTCCCAAACTCCATGAGCGCCATCTCACCAACCTCTTCAGCAATCTCATTTATCTTGCGATCTTTCGTCTTTACCCCAAAACATTCAGCAACCATCATAAGTTTGTCTACATCTTTAATTCTGTATCCCGGAGCCTCGCCTCGCGCAGTCGCAACCAAAAGGTGCGCCGCAGCGCGTGCGTGGTCAGAGTGGCACGCAGTGCCAGCGCCAGCCATACGAAGGTAGTGTCGTGCCGCAAAGGTATTAGCATCAGCGCCACAAACACCCTTCCTGGGACCTTTGCCGAAAGGGTCAATATTACACGGGCCATAATTACAATGACGACAGCATAACGCAAGACTCCCATATCCACATTGTGGAAGTTGCGCCTTGTATCTGTCGTACATGGTCTCTACTTTCATTTCCTTCATTCTATCAAGCATTACTTCGTCTACTGTTTTTTGTTTTTCTTCCATGATATCCTCCTTAACTTTTTCTGATACCAGCCTGCCGGTAGCGTTAACCACACAGTCGCACCAGATGTCCTTCCCCACCAGAGGGGAGTTAGAACGATTTATTATAAATTTTAATAGATTGAAATCAAGGGAAAATACAAACTTTTACTTGATTTTTATACAATCTTCCAGCCGCGTTTTTATTTGCCTGACTTCTGACAATAACTGGCTATTCTCAGTGAATGCCGCTCGTCCTGCAATATCCGACTCAAGGATTTTATCGTTATATGAAATAAACCCTAAAACCGGAATGCCATTCAATCCCTTTTCTATCAATGACCGATGACTGTCGGAGTCCACTTTATTACCCACGGCGAAAATCGATTTGAGGCCTATATCGTCCGCCAGTTTTTTGACCTGAAAGGCGGTTTGGATACTCTTGGAACCGGACTCAACGATCACAATTAACGCATTCACTGACCTTACCGTAGCACGACCGAGATGCTCAACCCCCGCCTCCATATCCACAATCACTACCTCGTCCCTTTGCACGATGAGGTGGCTCAGCAGCGCCCTTAAAAAAGCGCTTTCAGGGCACGCGCACCCCCCTCCCCCGCGTTTTATAGCGCCTAACACCATAAGCTTTACCCCTTCATGTTCCAGTGAAAGTTTTTCAGGCAAATCAGAAACTGTGGGATTCAGTGAAAAAAATTTCCCGTATTCGTCTGAAGCGCCCGTACGCTCCTTTATCAATTCCTTCATCTGGCTGATCGGCACAATCTCCGACACATTTTTAATACCCATAGTCACAGCAAGATTAGACACAGGGTCTGCATCTATCGCAATAACCTTTTTCCCGTTCTCCGCAAAAACCTTTGCGAGTGTAGCCACAAAGGTCGTTTTCCCCACACCGCCTTTACCTGAAACCGCAATTTTCATAAATTTTACCTTTTGAATTCAAAAATAATTGTGTAATCATTACTATTTACTAATAAATATTACATCAAAGTCTAACAAAGTTCCAGAAGATAAACCACGAAATTTTTAAAAAATAATTTTTGTTTTTAGTGTTTATTCGAGAAATGGTAAAAGTATGAGGCAATATCAGGAATTACTTTTTAGAAGGGAGTAATTTTTTTTCTGATCAAATTAATTATGAAAAAAGCTATCCCTTTGAAAGCATCAGCGAAATTGCTTTTTTACAATCCATGAGATTGGAAAGAGTCAGTCCAAAGATACGCTGCCCAAAATTAGGACTCCATGCCCGTATGGATAACCGGCAATGCCGTTTCCCGCCGTCTTTAGTGAGGGATGGGTAAACTGCCACGTCGTATCCAGACGCCTCACGGGAGATATTTTCATGTTCTTCCAGCCAGACCTTTTCATCAATTTCCAAATCGAGTCCAAACCTGATAAAATGTTCGCCGAGAGGAGCCTCGCAATACAGCCTTTCTTCCCCGGAATTATCCTTAAATTTTATCAGAAATACGCCATTCCAGTTTCCATCAAAGGGGAAGTCCTCCGACTCCAGTTTAAAATCATGTTTGGCACACGCAAAGTCCAGTATCTGGTTTCTAATAGCCTCTAAATCTAGCCTATCCGGCCTTCTTTTTTCTTTCATAAAATTTACTCAATAACCTCCAGAATAAAATTGATACGGAATGATTTTTACTTGTTTCTATGCTAATCGGGAATGGTATCGCTACGAACGGGAATTTTGTGCGGCTCGGAGGCATTTTGAGAATGGGAAAACTTCCCTTCAAAATCACGAATCAGACGCACCACAACCGGGGCAAGCACTACCAGGGCAATGAGGTTCGGTATTGCCATCAGTCCGTTCATAGTATCCGCAATACTCCATATTACATCCAGCTTAATTACAGCCCCAACCAGCACCAGGGGAAGCCACATGAAACGATAGGTATATCTGATGATGCGTCCATGACCCAGGAGATATACGGCGCAGGTCTCCCCATAAAAACACCAGGCGATGTTCGTGTCATAAGCAGTCAGTGCCATACAGAAAGCAACGACAGCAGAACCAACCTTCATGCCCAAAAGGGAAGAGAATCCCTGGATAGTCAAAGATGCCCCGGTTTCGCCTGATGCCCACGCACCGGTAAGGATGATTACCAGCGCCGTTGCCGTGCACATGATGATCGTATCGACAAACACCTCCATCATTCCCCAGAATGCCTGGCGCACGGGATGGTCTGTCCTTGCAGTTGCATGGGCGATGGGGGCGCTCCCCAAGCCGGCCTCGTTACTGAAAACGCCTCTGGCAATTCCGTAACGGATTGCCTGCATAACCGCAGCGCCGGCAAATCCACCGGCTGCTGCTGTCGGCCGGAATGCATCCTGCACAATCATCATCAGCGCAGATGGCACGTAGGCGATCTTCCATGAGATAATTGCAAGGGCGCCTATCATGTAAAGTATGCACATAAACGGAACGCAGACTATCGCCACATGGGCAATCCTCTTTATACCACCTATTGTTACAAGCCCGACAAAGACCAAAAGCCCTACGCCTGTCGCCCATGCCGGAACATGGAAATAGCTTAATCCCTCGGCTACGGAATTCGATTGGACCATGTTTCCTATCACAAATGCAGTCAGAGCGCCTAGTAGTGCAAATACAGATGCAAGCCATTTCCATGACGGACCCATACCACGGCTGATGTACATCATAGGACCCCCGACCATAGGTCCGCCAGGCTCTCTCTGCCTATAATGAATGCCGAGGGCTACCTCAAAGAACTTGGTGCCCATCCCGAGGCCGCCCGATACCCACATCCAGAAAATAGCGCCGGGACCTCCCATCGCAATAGCTGTCGCCACTCCTGCAATATTCCCAACCCCAACCGTACCACCGAGCGCAACGTTTACCGCCTGGAACGGGCTGATATCCCCTTCCCCTGCACTATCACCGCGGAACGTCCTCACAAACGTCTCACGCCACATCCGCAGAAATCTTCTCAGTTGTATAAAGCGGCTCATCACTGCCAGGAACACGCCCACCCCGATGATAGCAACAATCATCGGGACACCCCATAGATATGCATTGAGTATATTCGTGAACTTCAGTACATCTTCCATGACAAATCGATTCGGTATTCGTAAAATGAATGAAAAAAAATATGTAAACAGTTATTTAGGCGCTAAGCGCCTAAAAGCCCTGTGTCTTCACAAGGAGATCAACGATGAGATCAAATTCGTCCTTTGTGAACCAATCTTTCTTAAGCCTATGTTTTACTTCTGCTCGCATATCAGCAACACATTTTTCCCAGTCTTTCCTGGATTTTCGTTCTAAAAATATTCTTTCCTCTTCGTGGCACACAATACACTTCTCTACCATTGTTTGTGCAGCAATATCCTCACGTAATAACCGACCCCTTTCAATAAGAAACTCTATAAGAACCGGGATATCATCATCTGAAAATTGTTCGGGTGCATTATCGCGCATCCTTAATACAGTTTCCCTCCATTCCTCATTTGTTTTGTTTTCTCTCAGTATCCTGGTCGTTGAATGACACCTTGTACATCTATCGATAAATAACAAATGGGCATCAGCATATGTTTTCTTTTGAGGTGTAAAGATAATGGCGTCTTTCCTTCTCCCTGTAATCTCATCGACGATTTGTTTCCCTATCTCTTCAGTAATCCAGAATGGGCTTTTTTGTATCATTCTTGCGACGCAAGCTCGCCATCCCTCTTCTGTCTTATGCTCGGCAAATACTCTTTCAAGGGTGTGGCATTTTGAACATTTTTCTTCATACAAAAATCGCCATATTTTGTATGGAAACTCCGTTGGAGCTTCAATAGGTTCTTGCGCATAACTTACGAAAGACACAATGAGTATTACGAACGATGCTAAAAAACTCCATCCAGATATAGCTTTCATTCATTTAAACTTGCTTTTATAGAAACTTTTTTAAAGGTTGGGTTTGGAACTTAACCACAAATAAACACAAATTAAATGTTTAAAGATTTGCTTATTTCTTTAACCACTGTGCGGCGTCTTTTGCCCAATAGGTGAGGATCATGTCAGCGCCTGCACGTTTGATTGAAGTTAAAATTTCGAGGGCGACGCGCTTCTCATCGATCCACCCTTTTTCCGCCGCGGCCTTCACGACTGAAAACTCACCGCTTACGTTATAGGCTGCGACGGGATGATTGAATTTATCTTTTATGATCCGGATTATATCGAGATATGCCAATGCCGGTTTTACCATTACGATATCAGCCCCCTCTTCTATATCCAGCGACACCTCACGTAACGCCTCTCTGGCATTATGAGAATCCATCTGGTATGAGGAGCGATCTCCAAATCCCGGCGTAGATTCGGCAGCCTCACGGAATGGCCCGTAGAAACCTGACGAATATTTAGCAGAATATGCCATGATGGGTGTGTGTTCAAAACCGTTTTCATCAAGTCCGTCACGAATCGCCTCTACACGACCGTCCATCATATCGCTGGGGGCAACAATATCCGCGCCTGCCTTCACATGGGAAACGGACTCTTTTACCAGGAGTTCTAAGGTCATGTCATTGTCCACGTCAAATTGGCCTGTCTTTTCATCCCTCTTTACGAATCCACAGTGCCCGTGGCTCGTATATTCGCACATACAGACGTCCGTAATCACCAGGATGTTCTTTGCCTCTTTCTTAATAGCGATAATTGCCTTCTGAATTATACCCTCGTCTGAATAGGCATCGGAACCCATTTCGTCCTTCTTGTCGGGAATCCCGAAGAGAATTATTCCGGGGATTCCAAGTCCTTCAAGGATTTTTACCTCCTCAACCAGCTTATCAACGGACATCTGGTAGTTTCCCGGCATGGATGGTATCGGCTGTTTAATGCCCTTTCCCGGCCGGACAAAGAGGGGCATAATCAGGTTGTCAACGGAGAGTTGCGTTTCCCTTACCAGTCTTCTGATATTTTCATTCTTGCGTAATCGGCGTAAACGTTGCATTGGAAATCCCATATTCTTTTCCCTTCCAAAATGTTTGAAGAATTATTTTTTATTTTATTTAGTTCGGGTTAGTTAGCCAAAAAACTTCACTATTTTATACTGGTATCTCAAGGAGAATTTTATCGTAATTCACCAGTGGCGTTATCTTCTCTCTACCCTCTTTTGACTTTTTAAGCTCTATTAAACCAACCTCCGCGAGATACTGAACATCGTCGAATGTATTTTTAATGTCTCTTTCAAGAATCTTTGCAAGTTCATAAATAGAAGTTGGATGTTCCTTTCTTATGACTTTTAATATTCTTAATCGCTCTTCCGTAAGCACCTTTCTCATCACATCAAGATTGGCAAACGAAATACCCTCATGTTTTTTTACCTTTTCTCCCTCTTCTAAGCGTTCCATTACATCCTTAGCCTCTTTGATCACATCTTCAAGACTTTTAATTCTCAGTGTTACATTTTTAACTCTCATTTTTTAAGCCTCCGTAAATCATTATAAAAATCTTCAAATAGTTTATTTATATTTTAATTTCAATGATACTATCCGGCAACTCAACTACTTTATCATGATAGACAAGTTCTGCCTTCATAATGGTTTTAGAATACCATATATTTGAAAATGAATCAATATCTGTTCTAAAAGCTTTACATTCGAAATGCAATCGTAGAGGAATTGTGTGGAAAGAGCGTGATTACTGTATGTGCAATGAAACGGAAATTCAATATATTTGTCACACCAAAAAGAAAGGACCGACCATTGCCCTTCCGATTATGCCGACTGCCTTTTGAATTATTTTGATAATAGTTTTTTAATTACGTTTTGTCCCACAATCTCTGTTCTTTATTTAGAGTATACCAATCGTATATCATCTTCTACTTTTGGATAAATGTTGTCTATTTCTCTTTGAATATCAATAGTCTTTTTAAGGGTTGTAGCAATATTGCAGTAATGTTTTATATCATCGAGTGATAGTTTTCTGTCCTTCCTGTCTTTTAGCCATTTTTCACATACCTGATAACCACCGATTTGATATTCAAAAACTTCTGGTTCTATACCTTCGAAATACTGGTATTCATTTATAAATAAGCTTGTGCCTTCATATCTCAATTTTTCGACCTTGTTGTCGCCTTTGCCCTGAAATTTCGCTGTGGGTGGGTCAAGTTCCGGTGATTTCAGCAGGTGCAAGTCAACGAGTCTTTTCCCATAGTCACCCATTGTGATGAACAATTTGTAGCCTTTCGTAAAAGGAATTCTGGGAAAATCCAATCTCAGGAATTCTGCGTATTTTGTCCGATAGATATTTGAATAGAGGATGGCGTAGATATAAAAGAAGATTTGTTCAGGAGAAGGCGTTTTCTTGTAATTCTTTGTTAGTTGTTCGATTATTGTGGAAGAGAAATTCGGCTTCTTTGCCAAGAAATCTGCCTTTGGCTCAAAAAGCATTAAATTACGAACCAAAGATTGTTTTTCAGAATTATCTGTTTCTGGATAAAGGTAAAGAGGGAAAAGTGATTCACTGCCTTTATTGTCAGAACGTATTACTCCATCTGAAATAATTGTTCCCGAAATAAAAACATAATTACAAGGTTTATTTGATAACATTTGTCGTCTTGTAATCAATCCTAAATTTTCTTTCATCATGTGTTGCATGACTTCTTTGCGAGGACGTTCGATAACTGCGTTATGGTAAAAAATCCATTGAACATCAAATGGCCTGTATAAAATCCGTGTGACTGTGTTTTCCCAATCGGTGTCTTTTCTTGTTTTCTCTCTTGCAACATTCAATTTCCAGTTTGACGTGTCTTTCAGATGAAATGTCTGCCTGATAATTTCATCTGGCATTTTTTCATCTATAAACATTCTGATACGCTGTTTAAGCCTTTCTCTATCAGAATCTATTACAAAATTATCCCTTGCCGTAACAATTCCCACGCTATTCTGGATAAAGATATCCGTTATCTTAGGATACCTCTCATATTCCTTCAAAAGCCTTTCTTCTCTGGGAATAAAGAGATAAAATTCTGATTTGGGAGATATCCTTTTCCATTTAGTGGTGTTAATATCATTCTTTAAGAGCCAACGGTATTTTTGCTCTCTCAATCCCCAAATTTCTGAATGATGAACCTTACAACCGTCCTTTTTATCTGCCCTTTTGACAAAAAGGGCAATAGTTACCCCTTGTTGGATGTCAAAAACATTTTCATCTTTTGAGCCATCTGGGCATTTTTCCTTTTTAAGGCTGTTGCCGTGCAGGTCAAGGACATAAATTTCATCAAAACTATTCATCAGGGATTGCCTCATGCCTCTGAATGTCGGATTATCAAGATAGCTGTGATTTGTGATAAATCCCAGGACTCCCTCTCCTGCCTGGTCAATTTTCCACTGAGCAAAACGGATAAATTTTACATAATCATCCTGCAGCCATTTTGGGTTTTTCTCTCCAAGGGGTTTTCCATCAACCTGATAGTAAGCCTTAATTTCTCTGGAAATCCAATCGCCAATATTAGAAGAATGCCCTGAGTATGGTGGATTGCCAAGAATAACTAAAATTGGTTGTTCCCTTTTTACCTTGCCTGCCAGATGGGATTCTTCGGAAATGGAGAACCATCCGGGTCCAAGATATTTACTTTCGTCAAGCTCCTTCATTTCCAGGGTATTTGTGAGGTAGAGTTTAATCCTGTCATCGTCCTTTAAACGATAGCCAAGTTCTTCCAGAAGAAAAGACATCTTCAAATGGCCTATGGCATACGGTGCCATCATGAGTTCAAATGCGTAGAAGTTCCTGAGGATGTGTTCCTTGATTAAACGTTCCCTGCCACCTTCTCCGTATTTTGAGCAAAATTCTTCCAATGCAAGTTTGGAAGCCTCCGCCAAAAAGGTCAATGTGCCTGCCGCTGGGTCAAGTACTGTAACCGATTCATTTGCAAAACCGTATTTTCTGTTAAAAGATTCTTTTAAAATAGTATGCAGAGAGCGCACAATATAGGAAACAACAGGCTCAGGGGTGTAATAAACTCCCCTGCATTCCCTTGTTTGCGGGTCATATTCAGCCAGAAAAGTTTCATAAAAATGAATAATTGGGTCTTCTCCCTTGCCTTTATGGAAGTATTGATGAAGGATATTTTTCACATCGGTAACCGCCAGCACTTCTGCGATGTCGTCAACGATCCATTCCATTTGTTTGGGAAGTTCTTCCAGCGAAATAAACTTAAAAATGTCCCGTAAAATACCAATCGTGTGTGGAATGTTTTTATGAGCAAGTTCTCTGTTAAATCCGTTCCTTGCCCGAACCCTTGAGGCAAAAAGTCCGTAGGTAATAGTTTGTGAATAGAGGTCGGCAAATCCTTCTTTTGTAAGATCACTTATGAGGTACTGTTTAAACGCCTCGTAAAATCCTGTAATACTTTTTCGTTTTCCTTCCTCCTCTTCCTCTCGTAATTCCTGGGTAATTACTTCGTCCCTGAGAAAGCGTGTCTTATCCGCCAGAACTCTTGCAAGTGATTCGGCGTCATAAAATTTTGGAAGCGAGAAGGAAAAGAATTTCTCAAGCAGTTTAAAGAAATCTGGTTCGTTCTCAGCCGGAGGAACTGTTTTAAGCGTATGCATGACAAACGGCCTGCCGATGCGGACTTTATCAATGAGATTACCGTTGCGATAGAGCCTGAATTCAAAGAAGTTGGTTAGTATCAGGTTAGGAAATGTCTTTAAGTAACGTTTTAGCTGATCTGTGGTTTCTGTTTGATCCATATATTCGGTTGTTGGCGCTTTTGCTTCGATATAGCCAACAATATGTTGATTGCCGTCCCATATTCTGAAATCGGGATTGCCTGCATCCGTCTTTTTTGGCAGGGTAGTTATGTGGATGCTCTTCTTGTTGGTTGATTCGGTATATTTTTGCAAAAAACCTTCAAGGACAGAATAGAAGCTTTCCTCTCTGGCATCTCCACGACTGGAAACCTCGTGTATTCCTTTTAAGTAAGATTTTAACAATTTTTATCTAAGTAAACCTAAAATTAGAAAAATTATGCATTAAATTTACAATTTACTCAGTTAATTATGTTCGCGATTTGACCGAAGTATAAGGGATTTAAAACATTATTTCAATGTTATTTTAGTTCAAGTAATCACGTGCTTCGCGGAGCATTAGCCATGCGTGTACGGAACGAAACCCGGCAAGATAAATGCGATTATTTAAGGAAGAGACGATTGTTTATCATCTCCCTATTTGACTTCAATAAAAATAATTGCCAGAATTCTCTGGCATAGTAAAAATTTGGCAGAGAATTTCGGGTTAATACCTTTGTAGGGGCAGGTTTCAAACCCGCCCCTACATAGTACGTACTACGTTATTATTGTGGGGATTTTTCAAAAAACTGTAAGCGTCTTTCTCATCACATCAAGATTGGCAAACGAAACACCTTCCAGATAAAAATGGAAATCATTGCTAATCCAATAACTACTTTTATTATCGAACCACCCAGAAAACCCACAAAATTGCCCAGTCCGGACTTCAATGCGCCCTTGTAACCTTTTCCACTGATGAGTTCAAAGATGACCGTGCCTACGACAGGTCCTAATATCAGACCTATAGGGCCACCCAGGTAAAATCCAACACCAGTACCAATTACCGAACCTATGATTCCCCATCGCGTGGCGCCAAATTTTTTTGCGCCGTACACGTTCCCAAGATTTTCAAGCACGATGGAAAAGATGGTAAGCAGTGCGAATATCAACAATACCATCCACGTGATCTTCTCGAAATGGGTAAATATGGCATAGAGAAATGCCCCAAGCCAGATAAGAGGCATGCTGGGTATGATGGGAACGATAATGCCAGCCATCCCCACAAACATTATTATGAGTGAAACCGCAAATAAAATAATTTCCCAAATTCCCATATACTCATTTTCTAAAAAAAATTTACCGCACAGATGCAAAGGGCGCAAAGAAAAACTTGAAGTAAAAAATGAATTTCCAAAAATATGTGATACTATGCTATCATGTTAGTACTTTATGTTCAACGAAATAGCTTAGCAGGGTGAAAATGAGCGAGGGAAGGGTTATGCTGTGGTCTATAATGGGAACAATTGCCGCAATTTGTACGACAGTGGGATTTATACCGCAAATCATTCAGGGGATAAAAACGAGGGAATTAAAAGACGTTTCACCGGTAATGCTGAGTCTTTTATTGGTGGGCTGTAGTCTATGGTTAGCTTACGGAGTTCATTTAAAAAACCCCATCATTGCGCTTGCAAATGGCTTCACCCTCTCCTTTGTTGTTACGATTTTCTTCTTACGGACTTTGTTTAAAAGAAATAAAAGATAGAGTATGGGGTCAAATTCATGGCGTAATTACACGTTTTTTATTACCTGCATGCCGCTTTCGAGGGCTTGTTTATTGAGGGAAAACAGATTCCCCTTTTTCCCTTTCAGCATTGCCTGTAATTGATCCAAAATGAGATGGGCGGCGAACAGCTTCTTTATCGCAAGGAAAGCGCCTAACATAACAACATTCGAGACCAGCACATTCCCCAATTTACTGGCAATCTCCGTTGCGGGTATTTTATATGTCTTTACGTCAGGGAGGTTGTTTAATTTTATCATGGAGGAATTCAGGACGAGCAACCCATCTGGTTTTAGCATGTCTTTATACTTTTGATAGGAGGGTTGGTTCATGACAATGAGGGTATCGGCTTCTTCGATGAGAGGTGAAAAGATTTCTTCGTTTGAAATGATAAGGTAATAAACTGCCGTTCCACCCCGAACTTCAGTGCCGTAGGAAGGGAAATACGTTACATATTTACCATCGGCCATGGCAGCCTGTGCAAGCAGTTTCCCCAACAGCATCATCCCCTGTCCGCCAAAACCGGCTAAGATTATCTTTTCCGTCATAGCTTAATTTTTTTGTTCCCAATCTTTTACCACACCCAGGGGGAAGGTTCTGGTCATTTCTTCGTCAATATACCTCATCGCCTCGTTGGCATCCATTCTCCAGTAGATCGGGCAGGGGGATAGAATTTCGATCAGGGAAAAACCCTTTTTCTCCATTTGGGTTTTAAACCCTTTTTCAATGGCCTTTTTTGTCTTACGGATATTTTCCGGGGAGGACAAGCTTACTCTTTCGAGATAGCTGCTGCCATCCAGAACGGCTAATAGTTCACAGACACGGATGGGATGCCCGGAGTTTATTGGATCTCGCCCTGATGGCGTGGTAACGGTTTTTTGTCTGAGTAAAGTCGTCGGAGCCATCTGACCACTTGTCATACCATAAACGGCATTATTGACGAAAATAAAGGTAATATTCTCGCCTCTATTGGCGGCATGGATGATCTCTGCTGTCCCAATCGCCGCCAGATCTCCGTCTCCCTGATAGGCAAATACGACATGGTCGGGATGAACTCTTTTGATGCCGGTCGCCACGGCGGGCGGACGGCCATGGGCAGCTTCACACATATCAATATCGAGATAATTATAGGCAAGAACGGCGCATCCTACGGGAGCAAGTCCAATGGTTTTCCCCCGAATGCCCCATGCATCAAGAATCTCGGCAATTAATCTCAGGACAATTCCGTGACCGCAACCAGGGCAAAAATGTGTTGCTTTATCTATAAACGTCTGTGGTTTTTCATATATGGCGTGCATATTATTTTACCTCTGCTAATTGTAATAACGTATTTGCCGCACGGTTATCCGGTACGATCTCCACTATTTTTTTAATTATTTCTAAAGATGTGGGCACTCCACCACCAGTCCGTCCGTAGAAATGAACCGGGCATCTCCCTTCAACCGCCAGTTTCACGTCCTCGACCATCTGCCCGGCGCTCATTTCAACAGTTAAGATGCATTCAACCCTTTCTGATACCTTTCGGATAATCTCCTTCGGAAACGGCCATAGGGTAACCGGACGCACCATCCCTACCCTGAATTTATATTGCTGGCTCTTCTTAACAACCTCCTTGCAGATGCGTGCGGACGTTCCATAAGCGACCAGAATTACATCGGCTTTATGGGTATTGATAGCCTCGTACCGAACTTCATGTTCTTCAATTGTCCTGTATTTTTTCTGCAAATGAGCATTGAATTCTTCCAGTTGACCTTTTACAGGGTAAAACGACTTGACCACATTTTTCTTTCTCCCTTCGGCGCCTGTCAGCGCCCATGATTTCGCCGGAAGATTTTTTTTCGGTTTTTTATGAAATTCCACGGGTTCCATGAGCTGACCGATCTGCGCATCACCCAGGATCATGACGGGATTCCGATATTTATCGGCAAGGTCAAAAGCGTCATAAACAAGGTCTGCCATTTCCTGAGTAGAAGACGGAGCGAGCACAACGGTATGATAATCACCGTGGCCTCCTCCTTTCACAGCCTGGAAGTAGTCTGCCTGTGATGCGGAAATATCGCCTAATCCAGGCCCGCCTCGTTGAATGTTAACCATCACGCAGGGAAGCTCGCTTCCTGCAAGGTATGAAATTCCTTCCTGTTTCAGGCTTATACCCGGGCTTGACGAGGACGTCATTGCACGGCCGCCTGCTGCTGCACTCCCATGAACCATACTAATTGCCGCAATCTCACTTTCTGCCTGGATAAAAGCGCCGCCGACTTCCGGCATCCGTATCGACATGTAATTGATAAGTTCATTCTGAGGGGTGATGGGATATCCGTAATAATATCTACAGCCAGCTTGTATAGCCGCTTCGGCAGCGGCTTCATTTCCTGTCAGTAATTGTTTCATTATAGATATACCCCCGGTAAACTGTCTTTCATAAATAACGTTCGTCCTTTAATTATAAATCTCGATCGCCACGTCAGGACACATTATTGCGCATTTTTTACAGCCGTCACATTCCGCATCTTCTCTGAACTTTATCGGATGCAGTCCGTATTCGTTGATCGTTTCGGATACCACTAACGATTTGTTGTGACATACAGGCACGCACAAAAGACACCCCTTACAGTAATTCTCTTTTATCTTAATTACGGCCATAATTCGGATGTCCTCCCCAATTCAATTTCTCGCGTAATACGCCGTAAAACGTCCTTGTCCCCGTATCAATCATCTGTACCTCGATATCAGACCGTTCGATCTTTATCTTATCGCCCATCTCTATTTCTGTAAAAACCTGTCCGTCCACCGTGAAACCTGTACCACCCATTTGAGACAGGAGCTCCATCTCGATCTTTACGTCTCCCGAAACAACCAAGGGACGATTGGTAAGTGTATGTGGACATATCGGGACGATAATAAACGCATGTAAATCAGGCGTTAACAGCGGACCGCCCGCAGACAGGGAGTGGGCCGTTGAACCTAAAGGAGTCGACACGATCAAACCGTCTGCCCTGTATGTCGCTACATTTTCACCGTTAATATTTAATTTTATAGAAATCAACCTTGAGAGGGATGAGCGTGAAATTACCGCATCATTGATACCCGTGGATTCATCTATGATTTTACCGTCACGTTCGACGCGGCATAAAAGGAGCGTTCTTTTCCGGATTTGATAGTTCCCCGTAAATATTTTCTCCAGGAAAACGCACACATCCTTTTCCATGAGTTCCGCTAAAAAACCAAATCTCCCCATGTGTACTCCCACAATCGGTATCTGATTTCTTCCCAGCCCTCTGCACGTGGAAAGAATCGCCCCGTCTCCACCGAAAACCACCGCCATTTCAGCCCCGGTTTTTTCGATTTTTTTTTCTTTCGATAAATCAACAATTTCGATACTGACATGTTTCTCAAACCATGGTTTTAAACCTGCAATCGAATCATGAATCTTTTTCTTACTGAAATCGCCAACAACAAGTATCTTTTTCATTCGCTTAAACGGTCAAACGTCGATTTCCTGCCTTGGTAAATGAACGGTGGATATCCATTAATTCAAGCGTCGCAATAAA
>Ga0194127_10002330_pt1 | contig 26176 bp, 29 predicted proteins | sample TA2KigC100mmetaG_FD_148624 | JGI IMG/M metagenome (GOLD analysis project Ga0194127, IMG submission 148624) | Freshwater microbial communities from Lake Tanganyika, Tanzania - TA2015036 Kigoma Deep Cast 100m | ecosystem: Environmental > Aquatic > Freshwater > Lake | place: Tanzania: Lake...
CTTGAAGCAGCCGGCAAGTCTCTCGACGGGTTGGACAAAGTCGTTGTCGCCAACGACGAGCCTTACCTCGGCCCCGATGTTTTGCAGTTCTTCAACCTTGAACTGTTCGGCGCGCGGTCGAAGCAAGATGGCGCGGAGCGCCCGTGGATCATTGTCGCCACTTCGTGCGTATGTGCCAAACTGTCTGGCCACGATGTCGTTCGTCGGGGCCAACCCGTCGATCCCGCTGACGATGCGGGCGGTCTCGGTCTCGTCATCAGGCTCGAGCAGACCGTTGCCGACGCCAACCAACATCAGCCTGCGAAAACAATCCGGTTGATGTCTCGCAAGCTGGAGAAGGGCGATTGCGCCAAGCGAGAAGCCGACTGCGTCAACCGGGGTTTCGAATTTGGTTAGTTGTTCGCGAATCGGGTTTGGAATGTCGCCATATTCGTGCGGGTCGTGGGGCTTCAGATTCGTGCCGTGTCCGAGCAGGTCGACACCCACGACGGTTCGACCCTGATCGACGAGCAACTGTTCGAGGCCGGGCTTGCGCCATGTCTCAAGGTGCGAACCCGCCCATCCGTGCACCATAAAAACAGGGGTATTCGTGGCGTTGATATTCACAGGGCGTAGCCTATGGAGGCTTCAAAAAAGCCCCACTGGGAGGATCACCGATGCGTTTTTTGAACGAGGCGCCATCTTTTGATCTGACCTACAGCGATGTTTTCATGGTGCCGAGCCTTTCATCGGTGTCGTCGCGCTTGAAGGTCGATCTCTCGACTCCGGACGGAATTGGAACCACGATTCCACTCGTCGTTTCGAACATGACCGCGATTGCCGGCAGACGAATGGCTGAAACCGTAGCCCGACGGGGTGGATTGGTCGTTCTGCCCCAAGATATTCCCCTCGATGTCGTGGAGACGGTCGTGTCGTTCGTCAAGTCACGGCACAAGGTCGTGGATACGCCGATAACCATGCGCGTCGACGGCACGGTGGGCGAGGCGTTGAGTCTCATCTACAAGCGAAGCCACGGCGCGGTGATCGTGATCGACGATGAGGGTCGGCCCGCGGGAATTTTCACCGAACACGACGCAGTCGGTTTCGATCGATTCACCCAGATTCGCAATGTGATGAGCACAGAGATCTTCGCCTTGAGCGAATCATTGTCTCCCCGGCAAATGTTCGAGAGTCTTACCGAGGCGCGACTTTCGGTCGCACCCGTTATCGACAACAACGGTCTGCTCGTCGGGGTGATCACGCGCAACGGCGCGCTGAGGAGCACTATCTACGAGCCGGCCGTCGACAAGAATGGCGAGTTGCTTATTTCTGCCGCAGTTGGGATAAGCGCCGAGCCCGCCGATCGCGCGAGACAACTGACAAAGATGGGGGTCGACGTGATTGTCGTCGATACGGCGCACGGACACCAGACACGAATGCTGGATGCGATTTCGGAGGTTCGCCAGGTTGTCGGCGAAGCCAAGATGGTCGCCGGCAACGTCGTCACGGCCGAAGCAACACGCGACATCATCAACGCAGGTGCCGACGTGGTGAAAGTTGGTGTCGGGCCCGGTGCGATGTGCACGACGCGCATGATGACCGGCGTTGGCCGACCGCAATTCTCGGCCGTGCTCGAATGCGCCCGGACGGCGAGAGAACTGGGCAAGAGCGTCTGGGCCGACGGTGGAGTTCGTTACCCGCGCGATGTCGCCCTCGGGTTGGCCGCCGGGGCGGCCAACGTCATGTTTGGTTCGTTGCTGGCCGGAACGTACGAGTCGGCCGCCGACACATTGCGCGACACCAACGGACGGCTCTACAAGGAAAGTTTTGGCATGGCATCAAATCGCGCGGTCAGAAACCGCACCCGCACCGAAAGCGCGTTCGAACGCGCCCGCAAGGAACTGTTCGAAGAGGGCATTAGTTCTTCACGAATGTATTTGGACGCGCAACGACCAAGCGTCGAAGACATCATCGACCAGATCATTTCGGGTATCCGCTCTGCATGCACATATGCCGGGGCCTCGAACCTCAAAGAGCTTCAAGACAGGGCAGTGATTGGCGTACAGAGCGCTTCGGGCTACAACGAAGGCCGAGCACAAGACACCAATTGGTGAGGGGCTAGTCGCCGAAGAACATGACGATTGTCGTTGCGATTGATGGTCCCGCCGGGGCGGGCAAATCGACAGTCGCCAAGGCATTGGCAAGAAAGTTGCGCGTGAAATATCTCGATACGGGGGCGATGTATCGAGCGGTAACATTTTTGGCGCTAAGCGACGGCGTTTCTTTGCATGATGAAGCGGCAGTGGCGGAACTTTCGGTCAATTGTGTGCTCGATGTCGGCGAAGAACTGGTGACGATCAACTCGATCGACGCGACCCAGGCGATTCGTGGCCCCGAGGTAACCAAGGCGGTCAGTTTGGTGGCGACCAATTCTTCGGTTCGCAATGAATTGCGCGCGCGTCAACGAATTTGGGTCGAAGAGAACGGCGGCGGGGTCGTGGAGGGTCGCGATATCGGTTCGGTTGTTTTTCCCGATGCGACGCTGAAGGTTTACTTGACGGCGTCCCCACTCGTGCGGGCCAAACGCAGAGTAGCCCAGTCGGGTGGCGACGTCGCGCAGATCGCCGCCGAGATCGCCGAGCGAGATCGCCGCGACTCGACCCGATCGGACAGCCCGTTGACGAAAACCGACGATTCGATAACTGTCGACACCAGCGATCGATCGGTTGACGAGGTCGTCGCACAACTCGAGCAACTGGTCATGATCGCCGATGCGAAGCGAGCGGCGAACCGATGACGCAGGTCGAGAGTTTCATCGTTGGTCAAGGGTTTGGCGGCAAACTTTTCTACGCCGCCGCGCGCGCCATCATTTTGGTGTTCAGCAAGATCTATTTTCGACTGACGGTTTACGGCAAAGAGAACGTGCCGAAAACAGGCGCCTTTATTCTGGCGCCGATTCATCGCTCGAATGTCGACACGCCGTTGGCGAGCGCCGTGACCAGGCGTCGTCTGCGTTTCATGGGCAAAGACTCGCTGTGGAAGAAGAAGCCATTCGCGGCGATTCTCTCGGGGCTGGGCGGGTTTCCCGTTACCCGGGGAAGCGCGGACTTTGAGGCGCTCAAACGCTGTTTGAAGGTCTTGGCATCAGGTGAGCCATTGGTGATGTTTCCAGAGGGCACCCGTCAATCTGGCCCGACGGTGCACCCACTGTTCGATGGCGCCGCGTATTTGGCGATCAAAGCCTCGGTTCCGATCGTGCCGGTCGGCTTCGGTGGCACCGAGGACGTGATGCCCAAGCATTCGAAAAAGATCTTGCCAAGACGCTGTGCGGTCGTCGTCGGCCGGCCGATTTATCCGCCGAAGCCCGACCAGGGACGCCTGCCCAGATCGGCCACCACCGATCTGACGAGCGAATTGACGATTGCACTACAGAAGGTTTTCGACGAAGCGAAGCAACGGATCAACCAAACCAGGTCGGTCGCCAAGAAACAACATCGGTGACGAGTCGAGTCGTCGTGTAATCGACGAAACCACGTCGATCGTCATTTGTTGATTCCGCGCAAAGATATCTCCTGTCCGAAAAATGTGCAGGTGGTCTCGGCGATATCTGACGCCGAAGTCGCCTCGAGTTTGGCAATGCAGACCGAAAGCGAGTCGCGTTGAGTGAAAGAGAAATATGTGAGGGCACCGAACACGGCAAGGAGCAGAATTTTTGAGACGACCGACTTGACGAATTTGAGGACGACCAAGACGCCGAGAAGGCCCAGTCCGAGCCCGCTCAAGCCAATATTTTTCGCGGTTTCCGAGTCGAGCGAGAATAAGTCCATGCATCTAGTGTGGCAGGGCGATGAGCGACAAGCCCGTTCACCTCACTGCCGGCGGACCACCAGAGACGATCTTGCCCGAAATTGACCCTCACGCGAACGCCGAACTTGAAACGGCGCTGTCGATCGGCGAGCCCGCGACTCGACGCCGCGAGATTCTTCTGGTCGTCGCAAGGTACCCGACGATGCTCGCGGGGTGGGCGAGCGTGGGCGACACGAGTAGCCCCGGGATCGAGGCATACATGGCCTATCGCGTCGGCTATCACCGCGGTCTCGACAGTCTGCGTGCGAACTCATGGCGCGGGTCGGGTTATGTGCGCTGGCGCAACGCGTCGAACCGTGGGTTTCTGAGATGCCTGGCCGGGTTGGCGAAGCACGCACGATTGATCGGAGAAACTTCCGAGGCTGTTCGCTGCGAGCAGTTTCTGACTCAACTCGACCCGAGCGGCGACGCGACCCATTTGTTGAGATGAGCTCCACGAGCGGCGCGATTCTTGCGGGCGGAAAGAGTTCGCGTTTTGGCTCGCCCAAAGTCTCGGCCGTGCTCGATGGTCGTTCGTTCGGCGAGCGCATAGTCGCGACCCTGCGAGCGTCGCAGATTCTCGACCTGTTTCTCGTCGGCGGCTCGCGCGAGACGGCCGAGGATCTTGGAATCGAATTCGTAGAGGATGCGTTCGTGGATTCGGGGCCATTCGGTGCGCTCATTTCGGTGATGAGGGTCTGCAGAGCCGAAAATGTTTTGATCCTGCCCTGCGACGTGCCGTTTATCGACCGATCGACCTGCGAGGCGCTTGCCAAGTTCGATGACTCTTTCGAGGTTCAGGTTGCATCGACCGATTCTCCGCAATGGTTGTGCAGCAACTGGAAGACCCCTACTTTGCCGACACTTGAAAGGCGATTCGTCGAGGGTGAGCGCGCAATTCGGTTGTGCAGCAACTGGAAGACCGCTACTTTGCCGACACTTGAAAGGCGATTCGTCGAGGGCGAGCGCGCAATTCACAACGTCGCCCCATCGCTAAAAATGAGAACGATCGAAGTTTCGCATCGTGCGTTGCGCAACATAAACTCGCCGACAGACCTCGAATAAACTAAATTTGGTCAATGGCAGTTGAAGAGATAACCGTCGCCTCCCTCTCGCGATTGTCGCTGAAAAGTCTGCAGATTGTCGACGTGCGCGAACCCGATGAGTATGTGGCGGGTCATATTCCGGGCGCGATAAACATCCCGTTGAGCGTCTTCACCGAAAAGTTGGGGAACATCGACGCCAAGAAGACAACCTACATGGTTTGCAAAAGCGGTGGTCGAAGCATGCAGGCCTGCGAATTCTGTCATGACCAGGATCAACCGAATGTCGTCAACCTCGCCGGCGGCACTATGGGCTGGATTGCGGCGGGACACGATGTCGTCACGGGTGAATCACCGGGGTGAACTATCGATGGGTCGACACAGAATCGGGTCTTGTTGAAGTAATCGCCGACATCTTGCGTCACGAGATCTACGCGATCGACACCGAGTTTCATCGCGAGAAGACCTACTTTCCTCGTTTGGCGTTGGTCCAGTTGAAGTGGGGTTCGAACATCGCGTTGGTCGATCCTCTGGCGGTGGACCCGCGCAACTTCGCCGAGTTGTTCGCCAGCGATCTGACAGCGGTGTTTCACGCGGCGCAACAAGACCTCGAGGTCTTGCGCGTCGCCGCTACGTGCGCTCCAACAAAAATCTTTGATTGCCAGTTGGCCGCTGGCTTCATCGGATTCTCGACTCCGTCTTTGGCGACCTTGGTGCGGGCGTTGAAAAAGGAGTCGCTCTCAAAGGGGGATCGTCTGACCGATTGGTTGCGACGCCCGCTTACCGATCAGCAGTGCAGATACGCGGCAGATGATGTCGAGCATCTTCTGGATCTGCACAGTCAGATTCATCGCCAGTTGAGCGATCTTGGCCGGTCGGAGTGGGTTGTGGAGGCTTGCCAAGAATTGATTCAGCGACCGCAAGGCGCTGTCGAGCCCGTTTCTGCTTGGCTAAAACTCAAGGAGGCGCGTTCGTTGAAAGGGGTGTCGCGCGGCGTGGCCCAGTCGTTGGCTCAATGGCGCGAAGAGAGAGCGATGCGCGGCGACGTTCCGCCGCGAAGAATCATGAGCGACATGGCGCTCTTGGGCATCTCCCAACGGGTGCCAAAAACGGTGGAAGACTTGGCATCGACGAGGGGTGTCGACGAGCGCCACTTGTCTGCGGAGTTCTGTAGGGAGATCATGAACGCCGTTCGCGACGGCGTGAAGCGCACAGTCGAACTTCCGAAAACTGACGGCGACGAAATCGACAAGCATTCGCGTCCTGCTCTGACCCTGATCACCGCCTGGATCGGCGAACTCGCGCGAAAAAACAAGATCGATGCGACCCTGTTGGCGACCAGAAGCGACATCACGGCGTTTCTGCGCAACGAACCAGATGCCCGTCTGGCCCACGGTTGGCGGGCGGTGCTCGTTGGTGACGACCTGAAACGTATCCTCAACGGTGACGTCGGACTCAGCGTGGATCGAGATGGACATCTCACGCTGATTGCGACGACCAGCTAACGAAGAGTCGCCAATCCGTGCTTTATCGGGCGAAACTGGCTAGAGTCAAAGCCAATGTTTAACCGCTAGGCGGGCACCAAAACGGTATCCGCCCCAAAAAATTGGAGCCCTACCGTGAAAAAGGGTCGTCATCGCCGATTCGAAGAAGCGCGCCGTCTCAAGCAGTCGGGGCCGTCCGCCGAAGATCTCGGGGTATCGAAGACCGGCAAGGCCAGGTCGCAAGACGATGAATATGCCGCGATCGCAGAACGCTATGGCGTTCGTTTCGACGAGAACGGTGACGAAATCACCGACGAGCACGACGACGAAAATCCCTGATTTCGAAGTGGGTTTTCAAGATTAACAACATCCGCAATCTCGCAGTGGTCGCCCACGTAGACCACGGAAAGACCACCCTCCTCGACGCCCTGCTGAAAAGTGGCGGAACCTTCGCCGCCCATCAAACAGTCGTTGAACGCGTGATGGACTCGAACGACCAGGAGCGCGAACGCGGAATCACGATTTTGGCAAAGGTCGCCGAGATCGAATGGCGTGGCACGAAGATCAATCTTGTCGACACCCCGGGTCACGCCGATTTCGGCGGAGAGGTCGAACGCGCGTTGGCCCTCGTCGACGGCATTCTGCTTTTGGTCGATGCCGCCGAAGGTCCGTTGCCGCAGACGAGATACGTGCTCGCGAAGGCCTTGGCCCGCGATTTGCCGGTCGTCGTCGTGCTCAACAAGGTCGATCGAGCCGACGCGCGCCCGGAAGAAGTTTTGCACGAGGTAGAGCAGTTGTTTCTCGACCTCGCGCACCACGATCACCACCTGAGTTTTCCGGTGATTTCGGCGATCGCACGAGAAGGGCGATCAATGAAGGGCATCGGCATGCCTGGGGACAATGCCGACCTGGTGCCATTGCTTGATTCGGTGCTCGACACGATTCCGCCACCTGCTGGCGATGCATCGGCCCCGCTGCAAGCGCTGGTTGCAAACCTTGACGCCTCAGATTATTTGGGTCGATTGGCGATAGGTCGTGTCGCGGCCGGGGTGATGAGCAAGGGCGACACGATCACGGTCTGGCAACACCCGACATCAGAAGATCCCGCCCCGTGGATAAAGAGAAGAATCTCGAACCTGTTTGCCTTTCGCGGTATCGGTCGCGAAGAGGTTTCGCAGATTGGCGCCGGCGATCTGTTCATTCTCGCGGGGATCGACGAGGTTGAAGTTGGCGACACGATCGCGGCGCAAGAGAATGCGCCGGCTCTCCCACGGCTCGAAGTCGACGAGCCCGTGCTGAGAATGAGTTTTGGCGTCAACACCTCGCCCTTCGCCGGCCGCGAGGGCACCTATTTGACGAGCCGGCATCTGAGCGAGCGCTTGTTCCGCGAGGTTTTGGGAAACGTCTCGATAAAGGTGAACACCACCGACAGTCCCGACATCATCGAGGTTGCCGGTCGCGGTGAATTGCAATTGGCGGTGTTGATCGAAGACATGCGCCGTGAGGGTTACGAGTTGCAGGTGAGTCGACCTGAAGTCATCACCAAGACGATCGACGGCGTCAAACACGAGCCGCTCGAGGCCGGCACGATAGACGTACCCGACGAATATGTCGGCGCCGTGACGCAGGCCCTCGCACCGAGAAAAGGTCGGGTCGTAAACCTCGAAACCGGCGACAGTGGTCGAACAATCGTGAGTTTTCGGGCTCCGTCGCGGGGTTTGATCGGGTTCAGGTCGCTGTTGTTGACCGTCACCCGCGGCACGGCGCTTTTGCACCAGAGCCTCAGCGGTCACATGCCGTGGGCGGGCGAGTTGCCCCATCGAATGGGCGGCGCGATGGTCTCTGATCGCAAGGGTTCGACGACCGCGTATGCACTCGACAATTTGCAGTTGCGTGGAACCCTTTTTGTTTCACCCGGTGTCGAGGTTTATCAAGGAATGGTCGTCGGCGAGAACTCTCGCGAGGATGAGATGGTCGTCAACGCGGTGCGTGCAAAGGAGTTGACGAACATTCGCACTCACAGCCACGACGACGGACCGAAACTCGCCACACCGATCACGCACACGTTGGAGTCGGGTATCCAGTGGATCGGTGAAGACGAACTGGTCGAGGTGACGCCTTCGAATATTCGTATTCGCAAGCGATTCTTGAGTCTCGAAGATCGACGAAAGTCGAACAAAGTTCCGCGGAACTAGACCCTTGGCGATTGTCGCACCCTCGGGTGGGCCGAACATGTCGTGCGTGGTTTTTCGCCTCGCTTGACGATTGTTCGAAGTCGGGATCAGCGAAACCGATCCACTCACGGAGTTCTTCTGGCCGCGACATCTCGGCGCAGGCTGGTGGCATACTTGTTGTGCGATGCCCGAATCAAAGCAAGATTTCAACGAAATCGTCGACCAGTTGAGGTCGGTCTCCGAAAGGCTCGCCGATCGGGCACTCGATGTGTTGAAACAGGCGCACGAGGCGGGCGAAACCAAACGCCCCGAACTCGAGCGCACTTTGACGCAGGCACGAAGGGCCGTCGAGAAGGCGATCTCACTGCTGACCCGAAACTGAACCAGGTTCGTCGTTTGTCTAGAGGGTGTTGATCGCGTCGATCAATTCGCGCAGGCGCCCAAAGTCGCGGCGGGCAAACCGCAGGGCGAGCCTGAACTTTTCGGGGTTGTCGTTGTCCTCGATTTCTTGTCGGCTGGCGGGCACGACTTCGAGACTCGAATTGTTGGCACAGATGTCGACGAATCTACGGTTGAGATCGTCGATCTGGGGTTTGGACAGCGCCTTGTTGAGTCGCAACACGAGTCTTTTGCCGACGTAGCGCATCGAGTGATAATTGGAGTAGAAGTTGTTGATCTCCAATACTGCCTGGTCGACCGAATTGCAGATCTTGTAGAGCGCGAGATCCTGGACCGAGACGAGTTTTCGTGGCACGAGAGTGTTGCGAATAAACGTGTCGAGGTCTTCCCAAAACGGATCCCCGGGCAGGTCGAGAATTACGATCGGCACCGGGTTTCCCTTGCCCGTTTGCGAGAGGGTGAGAATTTCGAACATTTCATCCAAAGTGCCGAAGCCACCCGGCATGCAGATGAATGCGTGCGACTCCTTGACCAACATCAGTTTTCGGGTGAAAAAATATTTCATCGCCACGTACTTCTCGTCACCGGCGATTATCGGGTTCGCCGATGTCTCGAACGGCAGACGAATGCTCACGCCGATCGACATTTCACGACCGGCCCCCGACATGCCGGCCTCCATGATTCCTGGTCCGGCGCCGGTCATGACCATCCAACCGCTTTGCGCCAGTCTGGCGGCGACAGCCTCGGTTTGTTTGTAGAGCGGATCATCTTTGGTGGTGCGAGCCGAACCGAAAATCGTCACCTTTTTGCGACTGCTGAACGGGGCGAACATCGCGAATGCCTCGCGCATCTCGGCGATCGCGGAAGAGGCGATCTTGAGGTTCAAAGTCGAAGTCGAGTCGCCGCCGAGTTGAAGCGCAGACCTGAGCAACTCTTTGGCGATTCTGCGGTCTTCGGTGATTTCTGATTCGTCGAGGAGACGATCGAGCAGGGCTTCGATCTCGTTCTTGGTCACTGCGCTATCTCGGCCGATTTCGTGCCGAGAACACCGATCAATTCGTCGAAGCTCTTTTGAAACGAGGCGACGCCTTCGCGTTCGAGGCGGTCGGCGACATCGTCGACATCCACGCCAAAATCCGACAACTTCGCCCATTGTGATTCGGCGAGATCCAGATTCTTGGTGATCGTTTCGCCGAGCCGGCCATGATCGGCGAACGATGCGATCGTGTTGTCGGGCAGGGTATTGACGCTGTTCGGGCCGATCAGGTTGTCGACATAAAGCGTGTCGGGATATTTCGGGTTCTTCGTCGAAGTCGACGCCCACAGCGGTCGTTGGGGTCTGGCGCCAAGATCGGCGAGTTTCTGCCATCTCGGCCCCGAGAAATTGGCGGTGAACATCTTGTAGGCGATCTTCGCCTGGTTTATAGCCGCGGTGCCGAGCAGGTCTTTGGCTCCCTGGTTTTGGGACTGCTCAAGCAAGCGATCGATTTCGGTATCGACGCGAGAGATGAAAAAACTGGCGACGCTGGCAACGGTCCGGAGTCTTTCGGGTGAAGCCTTGGCCAAATCTTCGAGCCCTTCGATGTAGGCGTTCATCACCTGTTGATATCGCTCAAGACCGAAAATGAGCGTGACATTCACGTTGCGGGCTTCGCTGATCATCGTTCGAATCACCGGCAGACCTTCGCGAGTTGCAGGGATCTTGATCATCACATTCCTTTTCGCCACGCGCTGATGCAATTCGCGCGCGGCGACGAGAGTTGCTTGACCGTCATGAGCGAGGCCGGGGTCGACTTCGACGCTGACGAACCCGTCACGGCCTTTTGAAGACTCGTGAAGGTCGGCGAAAGTTTCGGCTGCCGAGTGGATGTCGCGCAGAACCAATTGCCAGTAGCAGTCGATCGGCGAGAACTTTGCCTTGACCAGGGTCGACAACTGAGCGGAATAGTCGTCGGAGCCTTGGATGGCTTTTTGAAAGATCGTCGGATTCGACGTGAGCCCGCGGATGCCCGACGCGCGAATTTTTTCGAGTTCTCCCGAAGTAATGAAACTGCGTTTGAGATTGTCCAACCACGGCGACTGACCGTAGTCATCAAACAAAGAATGTAATCTTGACGACATCAGAGGTCTTTCACCCGCCTGACGACGGCATCGACACTGATCCCGAGTTCGGACATCGCGATCGCGCCCGGGGCGCTCGCACCGAACCTGTCGATTAGTTCGGACATCGCGATCGCGCCCGGGGCGCTCGCACCGAACCTGTCGATTCCGATCGTTTGATCGGCGTATTTGTGCCAACCGAATGTGACGCCCGCCTCGACCGAGATCACGGGTGCACCTTGCGGAAACAGCTTGGTTTTCTCTGACTGCCCGAGCCGTTCGAAGCGGTCCCAACTCGGCATCGACACGACCTGAACCTGGACATCTTCATTTTTGAGTTCGCTCTGAGCCGTGGCGCAAAGCCCGACTTCGCTTCCGGTGGCGAGCAACACGGCCTTTGGTGCGGCGACGGGTTCGCCGACGATGCCCGCACCAAATTTGACGGCGCTCCCGTCGGTGACGCTGGCTACGTGTTGTCGCGAGAGGATCAATGCGGTTGGACCATGATGATCAACCGCCGCACACCAGGCCGCAATTGTCTCGTTCGGGTCCGCAGGTCTGATCACTTGCAGGCCCGGAATCGCCCGAAGTGAGGCGAGCTGTTCGACGGGTTGATGAGTCGGACCATCTTCACCGACGCCGACCGAGTCATGCGAAAAGATGAAGATGCATTTTGCGCGTGACAACGCGGCAAGACGTATTGCCGGTCTCATGTAGTCGGCAAAGACAAAAAATGTACCGCATACGGGCAGCACACCACCGTGCAACGCCATGCCGACGACGGCGGCACCCATCGCGTGCTCACGGACGCCAAAGTAAATCTGGCGACCATCGGGGGCGGTCGCACTTTGCGCAGTCTGCTTGGCGAGTTTGGTGCCCGTATTGTTCGTCAGGTCGGCCGAGCCGACGATCAGGCCGGGCAGTGCCGGCAAAGACGCGTCGAGCGCTTTTTGTATCACCTGACGCGTCGCGAAATTTGAGGTTGAATCAAAAATCGGCAACAACGATTCGAAAGACGAAGAACCGGGCGTCTCCCATGCGGCACGCCAATTGTGGGGATCTTCCAAATCGGAGACATCTCTTTCATAATCGGCTGTGAACTTTTGCCCACGGCTTCGGGCGTGTTGGCGAACTGCATCTACCAATTGCTTTGGCGCCCAAAACGGTTCATCTGGTATACCCATGATTCTTTTGGTTGACGAGACGTGCACGGCCGTCAACGGGTTTCCGTGCGCCTCATGTGAGTCGGTGAAATCGGGCGAGGGATACCCGATGTGACTTTTCAAGATACACAGGGTCGGTGCACCGCGATTTGTCCGCGCTGTTAGCAGCGCGTCTTCGAGAGCGTCAAGATCGTTGGCAATCTCGCCCAGCTGCATGACCTTCCAACCGTACGACGAGAATCGATTGGCGACGTCGTCCGAGCAACTGAGCGAAGTCGGGCCATCAATGGTTATCGAATTGTCGTCAAAGATGCAGACGAGACGGTCAAGTTTGAGATGTCCCGCGAGCGACGCCGCCTCGTGGCTGACTCCCTCCATCAAACAGCCGTCGCTCGCGATCACGTAGATGTTGTGGTCGCACGCCGATGCGCCGAATCGTGCGCGCAGATTTCGCTCGGCGATCGCCATACCGACGGCGTTGGCAAAGCCTTGACCGAGCGGACCCGTCGTAACTTCGATGCCCGCGGTGTGTCCGACCTCGGGGTGACCGGGCGTGGCCGAACCGAACTGGCGAAATTTTTTGAGATCCTCAAGTTCGAGGCCGTAACCGTTCAAATAGAGCGACGCGTATTGCAATATCGACGCGTGACCATTGCTCAAGATGAGGCGATCGCGATTCTTCCATTCGGGATTGCTCGGGTCATGGCGAAGAACTCGGCTGTAGAGAACGTGGGCGAGCGGGGCGAGGGCCATTGCGGTACCTTGGTGACCACTCTTGGCCGCGAGCGGTGCATCCATCGAAAGGCCGCGGATGAGAGAAACGACTTGCGAGTCGGTTTGGGCGGAAAGTTTCGAAACCACTGCGCTAAAACTAGTTGCTCAGTCGGTCTGATTAGGTTCGGCGGCGGTGGATGCGGGGGGCAAAAGAGTCAACGGCACGAGATGCCAATCGCCGGTGCCGACCCGACAGTGGGCAAAAATCTGCGAATAGTCGGTCAGCTCGAGTTCGCCACGCACGAGCCTGTAGGTGAATTTTCCCGGCTCGACGGTGAACGGACTCACATTGCGCGCAAGCAGTTGACTATCGGCGTCAATGCCGCCGCGAAACACGACCTCCAAAACCCCGTTGCCCGATTCGTTCGCCGGGCAGTAAACGAGCACCACGAGGTGCGGGTCGATCGTGACAGGTACCGGCCTAGGTGCGGCCATCGAGAAGAAGGCACCGGTCAGGTCGATTCGCGTGCTCGGCCCGGGTGCTTGTCGCAGCGCAAAGTTCTCGACGAACAATGCGGAGATGATTTGCACGCCAACAATTTAGTCTCCGACCGCGACTGGGCGCACACTACTGTTGCCACGTGTCAGAAAGTTCGCGCTTCACCGTTTCTGAGGTCGAATCAAAGAATGTTCTCCGCAAATTTGGGGTTCCTTTCACCGAAGAACGCGAGGTTCTTGCGGTTGATGAGGCGCTTTTGGCCGCGGGTCAAATCGGCTATCCGGTCGTGGTCAAATTGGTTTCGAATTCAATCGCGCACAAGACCGAGCGCGGGCTGGTCAAACTGGATGTTCGCGACGAGAAGTTGCTTCGTGCGGCGGGCGCCGAGCTGTTGGCGGCGGCAACCCCCGAAGACGGTCGAGTATCGCTGTTGGTGGCGAAAATGGAAGCGGGTCGACGCGAGTTGATCGTCGGCCTAGTGCGCGACGCCCAATTCGGGGCGTTTGTGATGCTGGGTTTGGGCGGGGTGTTCGCAGAATTGTCGGACGATTTCGTTTTCGCCCCCGTGCCGGTGGATCGAAACGGTGCGCGGCGTCTTATCGGCCGTCTGAAGCAACAAAACTTTTTTGATTCGTTTCGCGGTGACGCCGCGGTTGATCTCGACCAGTTGGCGTCGGCAATTGTCGGCGTGTCGAATCTTGCGCAATCTGATGCGGCGATCTGTTCGGTGGACATCAACCCGTTGATTGTTCGACCCGACGGATCTGTGGTTGCAGTCGACGCTTTGATCGAAAAGTATTCGAAGGCACCGTTGATTCAGGGGGCTGACGAAGTCGCCGGAAGATTTTTTCCCGAGAGTTTTCTCGCATTGTTCGAGCCTTCGGGAGTCGTGGTCGTTGGTGCGTCGACGCACCCCGGAAAGTTCGGCTTTGTCTCGCTGCACAATATTTTGGCCAACGGCTACAAGGGACGAACTTTTGCGACCAATCTGGATGGGGCGATGGTCTTGGGCGTCAACTGCCTGACGAGCCTCGATGAGTTGCCCCAGGACAGCGTTGATCTGGCGTTCGTCTGCTGCCTGACGAGCCTCGATGAGTTGCCCCAGGACAGCGTTGATCTGGCGTTCGTCTGCACGCCGGCGAGCGCGAACGGGCAAATCCTGCGGGCGTGTGCGAGCAAAGGTGTCAAGGCGGTCTATGTGACCTCAGCCGGTTACGCCGACTCTGGCGACGAAGGTCGGCGTCTTCAAAATGAGCTGGCGAGACTTGCCGACGAACTTGGGATGCTGCTGGTCGGACCCAATGGCCAGGGCATCGTCAGCACGGCGAAACAACTCTGTGCTCAGATTGTCGCGCCGTTTCCGCCGCAGGGTCGAATTTCGATCGTCAGTCAGAGCGGCAACTTTTCCTCGAGTTTCATGAATTATTCGCGTCAGACGGGGGTCGGCGTCGCTCGCGCCGTGTCTGTCGGCAATGCGGCTCAAGTTGGCGTTGCCGAGTTCGTCGACTTTTTTGTCGGCGACCCGCAAACCGCGGTCACACTCGTATATATCGAAGGAATTGACGATGGTCCGAAGATCGCCCGGGTTTTCAAAAACGGAGCCGGCAAAAAACCGATCGTCGCCGTGAAAGGCGGGGCAACCTCGAGCGGATCCAAGGCGGCCAGCAGCCACACGGGGGCGATTGCGACGAACGACCTGATTTTCGACGGGCTTTGCGAATCATTCGGCGTGACTCGAGTCCGGGATATCGAACGGGCATTCGATGTGGCGGCGTCGTTCGCCACCCAACCGCTGCCCAGGGGGCCTAACACGGTTGTATTGACCACGGTCGGCGGTTGGGGTGTTGTGACGTCAGATGTGATCGCCGAAGAGAAGATTCTCCGGTTGATCGACCTCCCCGAGGAACTGATGGCCGGCGTCTCGAAACTTCTGCCGAGTCGCTGGAGTCGCAATAACCCGATCGACTGCGCCGGAGGCGAGACTCGCGACACGGTGGCCGAGATATTGGATCTGGTCGCCTCGCATCCACAGGTGGATGCCCTAATTTTTTTGGGAATCGGAATACAGTCGAATCAAGCAAGAATGTTGCGCGAAGGCGGCTTTTACGATTCGAGCGAACTCGAGCGAATCGTCAGTTATCACGAAAACCAAGATCGCAAATATGCACAGACCGCCGCCCGGTTGTCTGTCGAACACGAAAAGCCGATTCTGGTCGCCACGGAACTTGGTGTGGCGGACCCGAACAATCCTGGCGTTGTCGCCGTGCGCGAAACGGGACGGCTCTGTTACGCGAGTGGTCAGCGTGCGGCGCACGCCCTCGGTCGGATGTACGAGTATGCGCGGTTTCGCGGGATTGAACGGACGCAATGAATTTCGGCCAGATCTCCGACCTGTCGAAGCGAATCGTGTCGCGCGCCGACAAAATGTCGACGCGAAAACTTGCTCTCGCATTGTTGGCAACGACGATCATCGTGGGCGTGCCACTATTGTCGGTTTGGCAGGTCGCGGTGGCGGCGGGCGAAAAGGTCCACGCAGTCGAAAATCCCAGGGGAGGTCCGCGCAGTCGAAAATCCCAGGTCTTTGGCCACCCCGCCGGTAACGCCACTTTTTTCGGCGCGTCGTACACCTGAAACGCTCGCCGATTTGACTTCGGCGGGTAAAGTTCGGGCCCGTCTGAACCCGGTTGTGGGCGCCCTGCCCGTCGACTCTTGCCTTTCGATTTCTGCCGACTCAAAGACGATCATCGATTTGAACGCGACCACGCCGCTGATACCCGGAAGCAACCAAAAACTCTTGACCGCCGCGGTCGCCCTCGACGTGCTCGGACCAGATCGCAAATTCACCACCAAAATTCAGGGCATCGTCGCCGGGGATGTGGTTCGCGGCGATCTATGGCTTGTCGGCTCGGGTGATCCACTTTTGACGACTCGCGCATATCTGCTCACCGAGAGATACCCGAATTTGACACCGAGCAATGTCGAGGATCTCGTGAACGCACTGGTTGCGATGGGTGTCAGGTCGGTCGAGGGCGGGGTCATCGGCGACGAGAGCATTTTCGATTTCGAAAGGTATGTGCCCTCTTGGGGCGACGGCATACGCAGCGTCGAGGCCGGCCCGCTCGGGGCGCTGATGATCAACGATGGCGCAGTCAGCGGTACACCGCTCAAGCCGGCGAACCCCGCCTACGCCGCGGCGCTCGAATTTACGAAACTCTTGGCGGCTCGGGGCGTCGCGGTGCGCGATGCGCCCGATTCCGGCGTCGCCTCGGCCGACACGCCGGTGATTGCGAGCCTCGAATCGGCGCCGATGAATCAGATTGTCACCGAAATGTTGACCAACAGCGACAACAACACCGCCGAATTGTTGGTGAAGGAAATCGGCCGGGTCGGCAAGGGCTCGGCGACACGAGTCGACGGCCTGACGGTCATCGCCGAAAAAATCGCCGAGTGGGGATTGCCCGGCGAGGGAGTGGCGCTGATCGACGGCTCCGGCCTAGATCGATCGAACCGACTGACCTGCAATCTTTTGCGCCAACTGTTGCAACGCGACGGTCGGAAAGGGTTGATGACGAACGCGATGGCTTTGGCGGGACGCACCGGAACGCTTGACGACGTGTTCCTTTCTGGTCCCGGTTCGGGAACGATGTTGGCAAAGACGGGAACCCTGAACGGGGTCAAGGCTCTCTCCGGAATGTTTCCCTTGGCAGACGATCGCAGCAGCGTCTTCTCGTTGATCATGAACGGCCCTGGTTCTTCGACATTGAATTTTTATCGGCCGATTTGGAACAATTTGATGATCGCCCTGGCGGCGGGCGATGAACGCATTGAACCGAGCAAACTTCTACCCCTGACGCAGGATGCCGCCCCGTAGAATTGCAGTGTGACCGGATTCAAAATATCTTCGAACAACCCGCAGGATTCTTCGGCCAAGTCTTTTTCCGAAATTTTCGAGTCATTGGTCAGTTACACGAAGCGCGAGACCCTGAAGCCGATTCGCGGGGCGGGACGCTGGATGGCGTTCGGTCTGATGGGTGCGGTTTGTTTGGGCGTCGCCGTCGTCTTTGGCGCGCTCGGCGTACTCCGTGTGTTGCAGACGACGAGCCTCGGCGACTCGAACAGTTGGTCGTGGCTTAGTTATTTGGTCGCCATGGCCGTCTTGCTCGTGGTTTACTTTCTCGCCGTAAGGCGAATCAAGAAAGGCTCCCTGAACTGACCATGGCTGAGGAGAAAGATCCGTCGCGTGACGAAGTAATCGCGAATCTCGAACAGTTTCAGGACGACGTCAAAGACAATCTCAGTAGCCGCTCGACGCAACTGAAGGCGCTGATTGGTGGGGCATCTTCGCTGGGTCTGCTGTCGTCATTCTTGCTCGGTCGTCGAAGTGGCAAAAAGAAGACGCGCCCAACGGAAAATCCGAAAAAGTAGGTGTTCAGACCAATGTTTGGTTATGGCGAGAAGGTGTTGCTGTTGGACGCAAAGAGGCGTCGATACCTGTTCACTCTCAAGCGAGACGGAGAATTTCACACGCACTCCGGTTGTCTGAACCACGGGTCAGTGGTCGGCCAGCACGAGGGCTCGGTGCTGCGGTCAACCAAGGGTGCCGAATACATCGCGTTGCGACCGACGCTCGAAGACTTCGTGATCCAGATGCCTCGCGGGGCGCAGGTGATTTATCCGAAAGATCTGGCGCCAATCTGCATGATCGCAGATATTTCCCCCGGCGCAAAGGTTTTCGAGTCGGGCCTCGGTTCAGGTGCGCTGTCGATGACGATGCTTCGCTACGGTGCCGAGGTGACGGGATACGAGCTGCGTGAGGACTTCGCGAATCGCGCACAGATCAATGTTCGCGAGTTTCTCGGTATCGGTGCGCTCGACCGCTATCACGTCTCGGTGCGCGATGTGTACCAGGGAATTTCCGAAATCGGATTTGATCGAATGGTGCTCGATCTGCCTGAACCGTGGCGCGTCGTCGCCCATGCCGAGAAGTCTTTGCGCCGCGGATCGATTCTCGTCTCCTATTCGCCAAGCATCATTCAGGCGACAAAGATGCACGAGGCGCTCGGCGAGGGTTGGCTCGATCATCGCACCGTCGAAGTCTTGCATCGAACCTGGCATATCGACGGCGCTTCGGTGCGACCGGATCACCGCATGGTCGCCCATACGGGGTTTCTGACGTCGGCGAGATACGTCGGAGAAAATTAGGTGATTTCGTCCTGTCGTTAGGGTTTCGAGAATTTACGGCTCGATAAAAATGCATTCGCCTGGGCACTCTTCGGCCGATTCGACGACGGCGTCAAGTTGCGAATCGGCGAAGTTTGCCACTCCTGCCGCACCCTGGGGATTGCCCTTTGCGGTGGCGTAGATCGTCGAGCCTTCCTTCACATAGGCCAGGCCGTCGTCTAGCAGCGTGAAGACCTCAGGCGCGATCTCCTCGCAGAGACCGTCACCGGTGCACAGATCTTGATCTATCCAGACTTTCATCGCCCTAAGTCTCCCTGAAAAATCCCGTTCCCACAAAATTCAAGTTCAGAACAGACTACACGCCAATCGGACTGGTTGATGGAACTGAGTCGGTTTTGATAAGCGCAAAGTGCGCTATACGGTGGGGCTCACGAGTTGAGAGGAGGAATTCACTATGGCACGAGATGGCGATGTGAACGGTGACGTTGCAAAAGACCGCGCGCGGCAGCTTGAAGAGAAGCTGCTCGAAACAAAAGGGCAACTCGCCCAGGCCGTGGCGCAGAACGAAAAATTGTCGTATACGTTGCGAGAGTCTCGCGAGCACATCGCGTCGCTGCGCGATGAAATGGAGAAGTTGACCCAACCTCCGAGCGGATACGGGGTGGTGGTCGGCAAGAACGAAGACCAGACGGTGGATATTTTGTCGAACGGCCGAAAAATGCGCGTTTCGCTTCACCCTGAAATTGAATTCGACTCGCTCGAGCGTGGCGCCGAGGTCGTGCTGAACGAGAGTTTCAGTGTCGTCAAGGTTCGGGTATCCGAGACGATCGGCGAGGTCGTGCATCTAAAAGAACTGCTTGAGGACGGCATTCGGGCAGTGGTCGTCGCACGGGGCGACGACAACCGCGTATGCGAATTGGCGGATTCAATGCGCGGAACGATTCTGCGCAACGGTGATTTGCTGCGCATGGACCCGAAAACAAACCTGCTTCTCGAACGACTTTCGCAACCCGAGATCGAACATTTGCTGCTCGAGGAGGTCCCCGACATTTCGTATGCCGACATCGGGGGTTTGGATTCTCAGATCGAGCAAATCGCCGACGCGGTGGAATTGCCGTTCTTGTACGGTGATCTGTTCACCGAGCATCAATTGCCCGCACCGAAGGGCATTCTCTTGTATGGCCCGCCGGGTTGCGGCAAGACATTGATCGCCAAAGCGGTTGCCAACAGCCTGGCGAAAAAGGTTGCCCTCGCGAACGGGGGCGAAAAGGGCAAGAGCTATTTCATCAACATCAAGGGTCCCGAACTGCTGAACAAATATGTCGGCGAGACAGAACGACAGATACGGCTCGTATTTCAGCGGGCGCGCGAAAAAAGCGAGGAGGGCTGGCCGGTCATCGTATTCTTCGACGAAATGGACTCGATGTTCAGAACCCGCGGGAGCGGCATCTCCTCGGACATGGAGTCGACGATAGTTCCGCAACTTCTCGCCGAGATCGACGGAGTAGAGGGCTTGCGAAACGTGATCGTCATCGGCGCGACGAACCGAGAAGACCTGATCGATCCCGCGATTCTCAGACCGGGTCGACTCGATGTCAAGATTCGCATCGAACGCCCCGACGCCGATGCGGCCAGACAAATTTTCGCCCGTTATCTGACCAGCGAGGTGCCGATCGCCGAAGCCGAGGTTTCAGCCAATGAAAACTCGATCGACAAGGCGATTGCCTCGATGATCGACAAGACCGTTGAAATCATGTATAGCAATGACGAGGAGAATCGGTTCCTTGAAGTGACCTATCAGAATGGCGACCGTGACGTGATGTATTTCAAGGACTTCTCGTCGGGCGCGATGATCGAAAACATCGTGCGAAGGGCGAAGAAGTTGGCGATCAAGCGGGTCATCGCCGGGGGTTCGCGCGGGGTGAGTGGCGAGGATCTGAAACTTTCGATTCGTCAGGAGTTCAAGGAGCATGAAGATCTGCCGAACACCACCAACCCGGACGACTGGGCCAAGATCTCGGGCAAGAAGGGTGAGAGAATCGTGTTCATCCGAACGCTGATCAAAGATGAATCCGACCGCAGCGCGGGTGGGCGGGCGATCGAAAAAACGGCGACGGGCCAATATCTCTAGGAACTTCACATGAGCATCGCCAAGATCCTTGGTATCGAAACCGAATACGGCATCATCGCCAACGGGATCGAATCAAGCCCGATCACAGCGTCGTCGCTGCTGATCAATTCTTATGTAAGTCGGTTTGACACCTCGATCGGCTGGGACTTCGAGGCCGAAATGCCGGGTTCCGACGCCCGTGGCTTCAGTCTCGACGAGGTGTGCCCGCCCGAAATCGAAGTCAACATGGTGAATACGGTGTTGACGAACGGTGCGCGCTATTACGTGGATCACGCGCATCCGGAGATTTCGACCCCGGAATGCAGGTTCGCCTCGGAGGCGGTGCTGTACGACCGTGCCGGAGAGGAGATCGTTCGTCAAAGCATGATCGCGGCAAAGAAGGTCTTGCCGGATGGCGCCGAACTGGTCGCGTACAAAAACAACTCTGACGGGAAGGGCAACAGTTATGGCTGCCACGAGAACTACTTGTTGAGTCGTCAAATTCCGTTCGGTGAGTTGGCGACATTGATCACGCCGCACTTCGTGACACGGCAAATTTTTTGCGGCGCCGGCAAGGTCGGCAACGAGTTTGAAGGCATGCCACACAATTCCGTGGCCTATCAGATCTCTCAGCGCGCCGACTTTTTCGAGGAAGAGATCGGGCTTGAAACGACGCTCAAGCGCCCGATCATCAATACACGCGACGAACCCCACTGCGATCCATCAAAATATCGACGTCTTCACGTGATTGTCGGTGACGCGAACATGAGCGAGATCGCCACCTTCTTGAAGTTGGGCACGACGGCAATCTTGCTGGCGATGATCGAGGACGGTCAGCTTGATTTGAAATTGACGCTGGCCACCCCCGTCTTTTTTGAAGTTGGGCACGACGGCAATCTTGCTGGCGATGATCGAGGACGGTCAGCTTGATTTGAAATTGACGCTGGCCACCCCCGTCTCGGCAATCAGGCAGATCAGCCATGATCCGACTTTGCGCCAGAAGGTTCTGCTCGATTCGGGGAAAATGCTGACGGCACTCGAGCTGCAAGAGAGTCTTTGCGAACAGGCCGAGCGCTACGCGACGAGACATGGTCTCGAGTCGGTCGGCAATGACGAAGGCAAATTGATCTTGCGGCGATGGCGCGAGGTCATTGAGGGCCTGAAAGAGGACCCCGAGTCGCAGAGTCACATCGTGGACTGGGTGGCAAAGAAGCGGATCGTCGACGGTATGTCCAAGAGACACGGCTTGCGGGTCGGCGACCCACGCCTGAAGATGGTCGATCTGCAATATCACGACATGCGACCCGAGAGGTGCCTGGCGATACGCGCAGGGCTCGAGACGATGGTCGATTCGGAGAGCGTGACCCAGGCGATCGATAGTCCGCCCGAGACCACGCGCGCATACTTCCGCGGAATGTGTCTCAAGAAGTGGCCGAAAGATGTAGTGGCGGCAAACTGGGACAGCATCGTCTTCGATATCGGCAAGGACCCGCTGAAACGCCTGCCGATGATGGAGCCGCTCAAAGGCACAAAGGTCTTGATAGAAGAATTGATAAACAGGTGCGCGAGCCCCGCCGAGTTGGTGGCGGCGCTCGGCGACGAAATCACCAACTCAAACTTCAAGCCTTCGAATTAGACAGCGCTTTCACAGAGGTTTACAACCCCGAATATTTTGGCTATGGTGCGCCTATGGCTGAACGAGCTCAAAAAAGGAAATCCAACTCAGATCGTGCGAAAGATGAAGTGCAGGTCGAGAGCAAGGTCGATCCAAAGGGCGAAAAATTGATCGCGGAACTGGACGATCTTTTGGATGAGATCGACGAGGTGCTTGAGTCAAACGCCGAGGATTTCGTCAAGAGCTACGTGCAAAAGGGCGGACAGTAGCCGTAGCCTGAAAACATGTCGATGCCGATGTTTTCGGCGGGCTCCGACCCGGGTGCGAATTTTGGTGAACTACTCAAGCGAGTGGGTCTTTCGCCGTTCAGCGCCCAGGCGGACGAGGCCGATCTGACCATTCCCCACGCGACCACCTGTGTCGCGATGCGATGCGCCGGCGGAGTCGTGATGGCGGGGGACAGACGAGCCACTTCGGGAAACTTGATCAGCCATCGCAGCATGGAGAAGGTCGTGCAAGCCGACGAGTTGAGCGGTGTGGCGATAGCAGGAGCGGCCGGTCCGGCGATGGAGATGATAAAACTCTTTCAGCTGCAACTCGAACACTACGAAAAAGTCGAGGGCCACACGCTTTCGCTCGAGGGAAAGGCAAACCAACTGTCGATGTTCGTCCGCAGCAATTTGCCGGCGGCGATGCAGGGCATGGTCGTGGTTCCGATATTCGCTGGCTATGACCCGGCGCAAAAAGGCGGCCGCCTCTGGGACTACGACGTGACCGGCGGACGATACGAAGAAAAGGATTTTGTCGCCACCGGTACGGGAATGCTGCACGCCGGCACCGTGATGCGCGTGGCGTGGCGTCGAGATCTTTCGGTGGGCGAGGCGATCAAGATTTGCGCCAAGGCCCTCTGGGAAGCCTCCGACGCCGATTCTGCCACCGGCGGACCCGATGTGTTGCGGGGAATCTATCCGGTAGTCGCATCGATCACCAAAGATGGATGGGTCTCGGTTAGCGATTCAGAACTGGCGACGATTTACACGGAAATCGGCAAAGAGGTCGGTTCACGATGAGCATGCCGTTTTACGTACCACCAGAACAGTTCATGAAAGATCGGGCGGACTACGCCCGAAAAGGAATCGCCCGCGGACGGGCGATCGTCGCCCTTCAGTTCGACGGTGGCATCGCGATGATTTCGGAAAACCCGTCGACGACGTTGCACAAGATCAGCGAGATTTATGATCGCATCGCCTTTGCGGGCGTCGGAAAATACAACGAGTTCGATCAACTGCGGGTCGCCGGGGTGCGCGCGGCAGATCTGAAGGGCTATCAGTTCTCCAGACATGACGTGGACGCAAGAAGTCTGACCAACCAATATGCACAAATTCTGAGTCAAATGTTCAGTGAAGGACCAAAACCAATGGAGGTCGAGTTGTTGATCGCCGAAATTGGCCAGGATCCGTCCACCGATCGCATGTTCCACGTGCTCTATGACGGCACAGTCTTGGACGAGCACGATTTCGCGATTTTGGGCGGTGACAGCGAGGCGGTTTCAACCCGACTGAAGACCGATTTCAAACCGAAGTCGCCGCTCAAGGACGCGGTCAAGATCGCGGTCAAGGCATTGTCGGGCCCGGAAAGAAAATTGAGCAACACCGAACTTGAAATCGCGCTGCTCGAGCGCAATGGAAAAAGGCGATGTTTTCGACGCGTCGAAGATGACGAGATTCAAAAACTTCTGAAATAGAGCCCCATTTCAGGCTCGCGACAGACCAGTGTTATGGCTAGGTTTTGAGCATGGATCGACGAATTTACGGTCTCGAGAACGAGTATGGCGTGACCTGTACCCTGCGCGGGCAGCGCCGTCTCAGCCCCGACGAAGTCGCCCGCTATCTGTTTCGCAAGGTCGTGAGTTGGGGACGAAGTTCGAACGTGTTTCTCGAGAACGGCTCGCGGCTCTATCTCGATGTCGGATCTCACCCCGAATACGCGACCCCCGAGTGCGACTCGATTCTCGATGTCGTCGCCTACGACAAGGCGGGCGAGCGAATACTCGAAGAGCTCTTGGTCGGTGCCGAACAGCGATTGCGCGACGAAGGGATCAGGGGAACCATCTATCTTTTCAAAAACAACACGGATTCGGCCGGCAACAGTTACGGGTGCCATGAGAATTACCTGACATCGCGCGGGGATGAGATCGAAAGATACCCCGAGATCTTGATTCCGTTTTTGGTGACGCGACAAATTTTCGCGGGAGCGGGAAAGGTTCTGCAGACGGCGCGCGGGCCGATCTACTCGATCGCGCAACGTGCCGAGCATATTTGGGAGGGTCTGAGTTCGGCGACCACACGCAGCAGACCGATCATCAACACCCGCGACGAGCCGCACGCCGATGCCGAAAAATTTCGGCGGCTGCACGTGATCGTCGGCGATTCGAACATGAGCGAATATACGAATTTCGTCAAGGTTGGCGCGACCTCGTGCGTGTTGAAGATGATGGAGGATCCCGGATTTGTCATGCGCGATCTGACCCTCGAGAATCAAACGCGCGCGATCCGCGAGATCAGCCACGACATCTCTTGTCGGCGAAAGATTCGTCTCGCCTCGGGCAGGGAGCTCTCGGCGCTAGATATCCAACGCGAGCTATTGGATCATGCGCTGCGGTTCGCCGGTTCAGACCGATTCAATGCCGAAGAACTGAAGGCTTTGGAGATGTGGGAGCACTGCATCGCGACGATCGAAAACGACCCGCTGAAGTTGAACCGCGAAGTGGATTGGGTGATCAAATATCACCTGATCGACGCCTACCGAGAAAAGCACCGACTTGCACTGGATGAACAAACGACGCGGGCGAGGCTTCGTGGCGAATTCATCAAGAGGGCAAAAGAAAAGAAGCGCGACTACACGGTTGACTGGGTTCACCTGAAACTGAACGACCAGGCGCAACGCACCGTGTTGTGCAAAGATCCGTTCAAATCGAAAGATGAGCGTGTCGAGAAATTGATCGCGTCGCTTTGATTTTCCGTTCGAGGACTACGATTATCGGGTGCCAGAAGGTCGCTTAGACAACGCCGATCGACGTCGCGCGCTGGGGTTGAAGCAATTGATCGAATGGATAGTAGTAATCGCCGTCGCGTCGGTAGTGGCGATCTTGTTGCGCGTCTATCTTGTGCAGCAGTTCTATATCGCGGGGCCGAGCATGGAGACGACGATGTTTGGCGACAATCGGGTGTTGGTGAACAAACTTGCCTACCGTTTCGGAGAAATCGATCGCGGCGACATCGTCGTATTCGACCGCGCGACGACGAATGGTTCGGTCGTCGAGCACGATGATCTCATCAAGCGGGCAATCGGGCTTGGCGGCGAGCGTTTGGCGATCAAAGGTTGCGTCGTCTACATCAACGGCGCACCGATCGACGAGCCCTATCTGCCGAGTCGAGACACCGGCCAGGGCGATCTTTCGGCCCGCTGCGGCGTGGTCGACATGGACGAGGTGACCCTCGAAGCAGACCAAGTGTTTTTGATGGGCGACAACCGTCCGCAAAGTTTTGACAGCCGAATGTTCGGCGCGATCAGCGAAGACTTGATCGTCGGTCAGGCCTTCGTGTTGATCTGGCCGCCGAGCGCTTGGCGGGGCTTGTGATTTTGCGGATCGCCATAGACGACGGCATAGGCGTCGACCATTCGGTCTGACCAGTCGCTGTAGACGGCGTCGACTCCCATCAACAGCGCCGATTCGAGTTGGTCGGGATGCTGAAGATCCCAACTGAACGCAGCCCGACCGAAACGATGGGCCAGCGCGACGAGTCCTCCGTTCCAGTCGGTGCGGTGCATATTCAAGACATCGACACCGTGCTCGTCGAGGTTCGCGC
>Ga0194127_10002331_pt1 | contig 26146 bp, 22 predicted proteins | sample TA2KigC100mmetaG_FD_148624 | JGI IMG/M metagenome (GOLD analysis project Ga0194127, IMG submission 148624) | Freshwater microbial communities from Lake Tanganyika, Tanzania - TA2015036 Kigoma Deep Cast 100m | ecosystem: Environmental > Aquatic > Freshwater > Lake | place: Tanzania: Lake...
GGCGGACGTCGAGCGGGAGCAGGCGGCGCAGCGACTGGGTCGCGGACATGTCGGGGATCAGGCCCCACTTGATCTCCATCACCGACATCCGCGCGTCGGGCGCGACGATGCGCAGGTCGGCGCCGAGCGCGATCTGCAGACCCCCGCCGTACGCAACGCCGTGTACGGCGGCGATCACGGGCGCCGGAACCTCCTGCCAGACCCAGGCCGCGAGCTGCGCGCGGTTCGCGCCGCTCGAGCCGCGCTCGAACACGTTCCCGCCGATCCCGGCCCCGTCCCCCGTGTCCCGTCGGCCATCGCCGTGAAGCTGCCCATGTCCAGGCCCGCGCAGAACGCGCGGCCCTCGCCGGAGAGCACCACCGCGCGAACCGAGCGCTCGGCGCAGAGGCTGCGGCCGGCTTCGACCAGCGCGGTGAACATCTCCGCGTCGATCGCGTTCATCTTGTCGGTGCGGATCATGCGGACGTCGGCGATCCCGTCCTTCAGATCGATCGAGACTCGCTCGGACATGGGCTGACTCCTCGAGGGGTTCCGTGAGGCGGCCATGCTAACCTGAGCGCTGGGGAAACGCGATTCAAGCCAGAAGCGCGGTCACGGCGGAGTTGGAGTTCAGCGTCGAGCGCAGCGATCCGCGGCCCGGCAGCGCCGAGCTGCGGCTGGCGGGCGCGCTTTCCGTCCGCAACGTGCCGCGCGCGCTGTCTCGGATCCGTGAGCTGCTCGCAGCGCCCGCGAGCGGCGTTCGCTTCGACCTGGCCGGAATGGACTCACTCGACGGCGCGGCGGCGGCGCTACTGCTCGGGCTCTGCGACGAGCTCCGCGCGCGCGGAATCGCGGCCGAGCTCGCCGGCGCGACGGGACGAGCGGGCGAGATCCTGGAGCTGGTCGCGTCGAGCCCGCGCGGGATCGCCAGCCAGGTGGCCCCGACCGCGCCCGGCGTCTTCGAGCAGGTCGGCCGCGAGACGGCCGAGCTCTGGACGCTCTCGCGCCAGATCCTCGACTTCACCGGCAACACGGTCGTTGCCGCGGGCCGGGCGCTTCGCGATCCGCGCACGGTCCCGTGGCGATCGGTCCTTCGCGTGATGGAGCGGGCCGGCGCCGACGGACTTCCGATCATCGGCCTGATCACGTTCCTGGTCGGTCTGGTCTCGGCGTTCCAGGGCGCGATCACGCTGCACCAGTACGGCGCGGACATCTTCGTCGCCGACGGCGTGGCGATCGGCATCGTGCGCGAGCTCGGGCCGCTGATGGTCGCGGTGGTCGCCGCCGGGCGCTCGGGCGCCGCGTTCGCGGCGGAGCTCGGCACGATGCGCGTGTCCGAAGAGGTCGACGCGCTGCGGACGATCGGGCTCGATCCGTACCGCTACCTGGTGCTTCCACGCGTGCTCGCGCTGACGCTGATGCTGCCGATCCTCACGCTGCTGGGAAACGCCTTCGCGATCGCCGGCGGCGCCGTGGTCGGGGTCGCCTCGCTGGACGTTCCACTCGCCGCCTGGGCGCGGCAGACCCACGACGCCATCGACATCTGGTACGTCTGCTCGGGGCTGCTCAAGTCGGTCGCGTTCGGCCTCGCGATCGCGCTGGTCGCCTGCCAGGCCGGGCTCGCGACGCGCGGCGGCGCCGAGGGCGTCGGCCGCTCCACGACCTCGGCGGTGGTGAGCTCGCTCTTCTTCCTGGTCGTGATCGATTCGGCCTTCACGGTGCTCTACCATGCCTGGGATCTCTGAGCCACACATCACGGTGTCGGGCGTCGCGGTCGGCTTCGGCGACCGCGTGCTGCTCCAGAACCTGGACTTCGAGGTCCTGCGCGGGGAGGTCTTCGCGATCCTCGGCGGAAGCGGCTGCGGGAAGTCCACGGTGCTGCGCCACCTGATCGGCTTCGAGAGGCCGATGCGCGGCACGATCCTGGTCGACGGAAAGCCGCCCGGACTCGCTGGCGGCGCGCCCGGCTTCGGCGTCCTGTTCCAGTCCGGCGCGCTGTTCGGCTCGATGACGCTGGCCCAGAACGTCGCGCTGCCGCTCTCGACCTGGACCGATCTCTCCCGCGCCGACCTGGACGAGGTCGTTCGCAGCAAGCTGCGGCTCGTGGGCCTGGGCGGCTTCGAGAACCACCTGCCGGCGGAGCTCTCGGGCGGAATGAAGAAGCGCGCCGGAATCGCGCGGGCGCTCGCGCTCGACCCGCCGCTGGTGTTCCTCGACGAACCGAGCGCCGGGCTCGACCCGATCACCTCGGCCGAGCTCGACGAGCTGATCCTGACGCTCTCGCGCAGCCTCGGCATGACGCTGGTGATCGTGACTCACGAGCTGCCGAGTATCTTCGCGATCGCGAGCCGCTGCGTGATGCTCGACCGCGAGGCGAAGGGTATGATCGCACTGGGTGAGCCGCGCGAGCTGCGCGACCACGGCACCGATCCGACGGTCGCCGCGTTCTTCAACCGGCGCGCGCGGGAAGGCGGGGCGAGAGCGTGAACTCGACCAATTACTGGAAGCTCGGGGCGTTCGTGATCGCGGGGATCGCGCTGGCCTTCGCGGTGCTGGTCTGGCTGGGCGCGGGCGACTGGAATCGCCGCACCCGCACGATCGTCACCTACTTCGACGAGTCGGTGCAGGGTCTCGAGCCCGGATCGCAGCTGAAGTTCCGCGGTGTCTCCGTCGGCACGGTCTCCGAGATCACGATCGCGCCGGATCTGCGCCACGTGAAGGTCACCAGCCAGGTGTACGAGGACGTGCTGCAGCGGCTGGGCCTGGCGGGACGCGGCCCGGTCCTGCAAGAGATGGAAGAGACCGGCACGCCGCTGCGCATCCAGGTCGCGTCGGCCGGGATCACGGGCGTGAAGTTCCTGCTGGTCGACTACTTCGATCCGAAGCGCTTTCCGGTCGCGCAGCTCCCCTTCGACCCGGGGCCCGACTACATGCCGTCGACTCCGTCCACGCTGAAGAGCATCGAGGAGGCGGTGGTGGAGGTCGGCATGAAGCTGCCGCTCCTGACCATCCAGGCGAGCGAGACGCTCGAGCGCCTGACCGGAGTGGTCGAGAACTTCGAGCAGACGATCCGCCCGCTCGTCTCCGAAGGTGGGGGTATCGCGAAGCTGCTCGAGCAGTACGAACGCACCGGCGCGCAGTTCGAGCAGACCGCGCGAACGCTCGACGCGGAGATCCGCGCCGCGAAGCTCTCGGAGACCAGCGGCGCGGTCCGCGAGGCGGCGTCGGCCTTCTCGGGCCTCACGGCCGACGGCAGCGCGCTCACCGAAGACGCGCGGAGCAGCCTGGCCACGCTCGAGGACACGCTCGAATCCCTGCGCGAGCTCGTGGACTATCTGGAGCGCGATCCATCGGCGCTCGTCCGAGGTCGCGCGGCGCCCGCGCGCGAGGGGACGAACCGGCCGTGAGTCGAGCTCTTGCACCCGCGCTCGCGCTCTTCCTGTTCGCGTGTCTTGCGCCGCGGCCGCCCGCGGAGCCGCGCTACTTCTCGCCGCGTGGCGACGCGGCGGCCGTCGAGACCCCGGCACGAGAGACCCGCACCGGCGCCGAGCTCCGCCTGCGCCGGGTCGTGGCTTCGGACCACCTGCGATACCGAATGGTCTGGCGCCGTGGTGTCGAGGTCGGCTTCCACGACCTGTGGCGCTGGACCCAGCCGCCCGCGAGCTACGCCGAGGCGCGCCTGGCGCGCGAGCTCTTCGAGCTGCGCGGCCTGAGGCGGGCGACGCGTCCCGACGCCGCGTCGCTCGCCGTCTCGCTGGTCGCCTTCGACGAGGTGCTCGAGCCCGACCACGAAGCTCTCGTCGTGCTCGACGTGATCCTGGTCGACCGCGCGCAGGTCTCGCTCCTGGATCGGACCTTCACCGCTCGGCGACCCGTCGGCGGCGGAGATCCCGAAGAGGTCGCGCGGGCGCTCGGCGAGGCGCTCTCCGACGCGGCGGGAGAAGTGGGAGCCGCGGTCGAGATCGCGCTCGTGACTCCCCCGTGATGCGTCCGATCCTGCTCGCCGCCGGCGCGCTCGCGCTGATTCTCTCGGCCTCGGGCCCGAGCCGCGCGCAGACGGCGCCCGGGTCCGAGCCGCGCGCCGAGGCAGATCGGGACGTCGCGCTGCTCCACGGCGCGGCAAAGCGCGGCGACCTCTCCCAGATCGGGACCGTGCTCTCGCGCGGGGTGGCCGTGGACGCGGTCGACCGCGACGGTTGGACCGCGCTGATGTTCGCAGCGTCCGGGGGACAGCGCGAGGCGACGCGGCTGCTGCTCGAGCGCGGCGCGAACGCGAAGTGGCGCAGCACGGGCGGCGACTCGGCGCTCCAGCTCGCGGCCGCGCACCCCGACCCGCGACTCGCGGAGGCGCTTCTCGACGCCGGTGCCGAGGTCGACGCGACCGGCGGGAGCGGCGAGACAGCGCTGATGCGCGCGGCGGTGCGCGGCAACTCCGACGTGGTCCGCGCGCTGCTCGCGCGCGGCGCCGATCCCGATCGGATCGATCGCAGCGGCTCGACGGCGCTGATCGTCGCCGCGCTCGAGGGCCACCAGCCGGTGGTCCGGGAGCTTCTCGCGAAGAAGGCCGACACGGAGGTGCGGCGGCGCGACGGCTCCACGGCCCTGGTGATTGCCGCCAAGCAGGGCCGCGCGTCGGTCGTGAGCGCGCTCGTGAAGGGACGGGCCGACGTGAACGCTTCGGGCTCCGACGGCGTGACCGCGCTGATCTACGCGGTGCGAAACGGCGACCGCGATCAGGTCGACGAGCTGATCGACGCGGGCGCCGATCCGAATCGGCGCACCGGCGGAGGCGAGACTGCGCTGCACGTCGCCGCGCGCAAGGGGGATCCCGAGATCGCGCTCCGGCTCGTCGACGCCCGGGGCGATCGCGAGCTGGTGAACGCGCAGGGTCTGAAGCCGCTGGTGGTGGCGCTCGAGGCCGGCAACGATGCCGTCGCGCGCGTCTACGCCGGCGTCTCGAGCAACGAGGCGATGCTGCGCGGGCCGATCCTGACCGCGCGCGGCGCGGGTGGTCGCACCGCGCTGATGTTCGGCGCGTCGCTCGGGCTGCGGAATTTCGTGAAGGCGCTCGTCGACGCCGGCGCCGACCTCGACGCGCAGGACGACGAGGGCTCGACCGCATCGATCCTCGCGGTCGCCAACAACCACCTCGATGTCCTGGCGCTGCTCGTCGACTCGGGCGCGAACCTGGAGCTCGGCGACCGCAGCGGCGCGACCGCGCTCGCGCACGCCGCCGTGCGCGGAAACGTGAAGGCGCTGAAGCTCCTGCTCGACGCGGGCGCGCGCGTCGACGCCGAGGTCGGCAAGCAGCGGACGACGGCGCTGATGGCCGGAGCCGCGAGCGGAAATCTCGAGATCGTGAAGCGCCTGCTCGCCGCCGGCGCCGACGCGAGCAAGACGAACGCCGACGGCGCGACCGCTCGCTCGATCGCTTCGCGCGGCGGCTTCACGCGGGTCGCCGCCGCGCTCGAGGAGGCGGAGCGCGATCCGTCCGCCGCGCGCGCCAGCGCCTCGCGTGGCGAGCGGACACTGCTGATGGACGCCGCATGGCGAGGGAACGACGCGACCGTCGCCGCGGAGCTCGCGGCCGGCGCGAAGATCGACGCGCGCGACGCGAACGGCCGCTCGGCGCTGATGCTCGCCGCATCCGCCGGGCGGCTGGGCAGCGCAGACCTCCTGATCGCCGCGGGCGCCGCGCTCGACTCGAGGGACGACGCCGGCACGACCGCACTGCGCGCGGCCGTCGCCTCCGGGCACGTCGACGTGGTCGAGCGGCTCGCGAAGGCCGGCGCCGATGTCGACGCGTCGAGCCGCAACGGCCAGACACCGCTGATGTACGCGGTGGGAAAGGGGCACGTCCCGATGGTGGAGCTGCTGCTCGCCAATCGAGCGGCTCCGAACCAGCGCGACCCGGCCGGCCGGACGGCCCTGCAGCAGGCGGCTGCCTCGGGTCAGACGGAGATCGCGCGCAAGCTCCTCGGCGCGGGAGCGGATCCGAACATCGCGTCGCTCGCGGGCGAGACGCCGCTGCAGCAGGCGTCGCGCCGCGGCCATCGCGACATCGTCTCGCTGCTGGTCGAGGCGGGTGCCGCGCCCGGCGACGCCGATCGCGACGGCTGGACCGCGCTGATGCGCGCGGCGGCGGCGGGCGATCCCGAGATCGTGCAGGTGCTGCAGAAGGCCGGCGCCGACCCGAACGCCGCGAACCTGGCCGGCCAGACTTCGCTCCATCTCGCGGCGCGCGGCGGACACGTTCGCGTCGTAGAGCTTCTGCTCGCGGCGGGTGCGGATCCGCTGGCCCGCGATATGAAAGGGCGAACGCCGCTGATGGAGGCGTACGACCGCGATCAGATCCGCGTCTTCGCGCTGATCGACCAGGCCGGCTCGGCGGCCTGGGCCAGGCTCGCGGAGGACGGCGCGGGGGCCGGCGCAGCGAGTGCGGCTCGCGCGCGCCTTCGGGACGAGCGCGAGCTGATCGAGGCGTCGCGCCAGGGAAATCTCGAGCAGGTGCGCAAGCTGCTCGCGCGCGGCGTTCCGGCATCCGCGCGCGATTTCCGCGGCTGGAGCGCGATCCTGTACGCGTCGCTGGCCGGCCGCACCGAGATCGTGAAGGAGCTGCTGCAGCACGGCGCGAAGCCCGGCGAGGCGAACGATCTCGGTGGGACTCCGCTGATGGCCGCGGCGAGCGGCGACCGCGTCGAGATCGTCGCCGGGCTGCTCTCGCTCTCGGTCGACGTGAACGCGCGCGACCGCGACGGGATGACCGCGCTCACCTTCGCGGCAGCCAACGGGAACCTGCGCAGCGCAGCACTTCTGCTCGACGCCGGAGCCGACATCGAGCACCGCGACGAGCGCTCCCTCACGCCGCTCATGGCCGCGGCGCTCGGGGGCTACAGCGAGGTCGTGAGCCACCTGCTCGAGCGCGGAGCGAATCCCGACGCGGTCGGCCGCGGCGGCGTCACCGCGCGAAGCCTCGCGGAGGAGCGGCGCTTCGGGGACGTCGTGAACACGCTCGACAAGTGGAAGCGGACCTCGGCGGCCAGCACCGCCAAGCCGGGTGAGGCGCCCAGTCCGCCCTGACCAAGCGCTCCCCGCGCCGGGCTCAGCTCGCGCGCCGCAGGGCCACGCGCAGGCTCTCCCCGCTCATCTCCGTGACGTGTGACGCGTAGCCCGCATCGTCGGGCGCGGGACCGAGCGTGAGCTCGGGGGTCGCGAGCGTCTGCTCCGCGATGTAGCTGCGAAAGCGCCCCGCGGCGTCGCGCCAGTCCTCGGGCAGCTCGAGCGCGAGCAGGATCCGATCGGAGACGTGCAGGCCGGCTTCGCGGCGCACCTGCTGCACCGCGCGCACGACGTCGCGCGCGACGCCCTCGTGCGCCAGCTCCTCGTCGATCGCCAGCTCGAGGATCACGATCGCGTCGTTCGCGGCCAGCGGCTGGCAGGCGACGCCCTCGCGCGGCTCGAGCAGGAGCGCGAAGTCGTCGCCGCGCAGGACTTCGCCCTCGACCCGGACCGAGCCGTCCGGTTCGCGGCTGAAGCGACCGGCCTTCGCCGCGGCGATCACGCTCTGGGTCTTGCCGCCCAGCCGCTTGCCGACCGCGCGCGCGTTCACCTGCAGCCGGAACGCGGCGTAGCGGTCGATCTCGGCCGAGAGCTCGACGCTCTTCACGTTCACCTCGTCGGCGACGAGCTCGACGAACGGCCGCAGGCTCTCGACCTCCGCGCCCGCGACGATCAGCGTGCGCAGCGGCTGGCGCACGCGCAGGTCGTGCGTGCGGCGCAATGCGAGCGCCGCCGAGCAGACCTCGCGCGCGCCGTCCATCGCGCGCACCAGTCCGGCGTCGGCGGGCAGCGCCTCGGCGCTCGGCCAGTCGCACAGGTGCACGCTCTCCTCGCCGGTCAGGCCGCGGTGGATCTCCTCGGTCACCAGCGGGAGCAGCGGGCTTGCGACACGGAGAAGCGTCACCAGCACCGTGTACAGCGTGTCGTAGGCGTCGCGCTTGTCGGCGCTTCCCTCGGCGGCCGCGCCCGGTTCGGCCCAGAAGCGGTCGCGGCTGCGGCGGATGTACCAGTTGTTCAGCGCGTCGATGAAGCCCGCGATCTCGGCGCAGGCGCCGGGGATGTCGTACGCGTCGAAGGCGCGCTCCACGCCCTCGATCAGGGCGCGCGTCTTGGCCAGGATGTAGCGGTCGAGCACGCCGTTCGCGTCGCTGCGGTGCGTGGCGCGCACGCCGTCCGCGTTCGCGTACAGGCTGAAGAAGTACCAGGCGTTCCAGATCGGCTTGGTCACCAGCCGCACGACCTCGCGGATCGCCTGTCCCTCGCGGTCGATCTGCAGGTCGTGCCCGCGCAGGATGCCGGAGCTGACCAGGAACCAGCGCAGCGCGTCCGCGCCGTACGTCGAGAAGATCTCCTCGGGGCTCGGGTAGTTCTTCAGGCGCTTGGAGAGCTTCTGCGCGTTCTCGTCCAGGACCACGCCGTGGCAGATGCAGTTCTGGAATGGCGGCCGGTCGAAGAGCGCGGTCGCCAGCACGTGCATGGTGTAGAACCAGCCGCGCGTCTGCGCGACGTACTCGACGATGAAGTCGGCGGGGAAGTGGTTCTCGAACCAGTCGCGGTTCTCGAACGGGTAGTGCACCTGCGCGAACGGCATCGAGCCCGACTCGAACCAGCAGTCGAGCACGTCGGGCACGCGCCGCATCATCGCCGCGCCCGACGGGTCGTCTGGATTGGGGCGCACGAGCGCGTCGATCCCGGGCCGGTGCAGGTCGTCGGGACGCACGCCGAAGTCGCGCTCCAGCTCGTCGAGGCTGCCGTAGACGTCGATGCGCGGGAAGCGCGGGTCGTCGCTCACCCAGACCGGGATCGGCGAGCCCCAGAAGCGGTTGCGGCTGATCGACCAGTCGCGCGCGCCTTCCAGCCACTTTCCGAACAGCCCGTCGCGGATGTGGCCCGGAACCCAGTTGATCTCTCGGTTCAGCTCGACCATCCGCTCGCGGATCGCCGTCACCTTCACGAACCAGGAGCTCATCGCGCGGTAGATCAGCGCGGCGTGTCGGTGCGCCAGCAGTGCGGGTAGTTGTGCAGGATCGTCGCCTGCTTCACGAGCACGCCGCGATCCTTCAGGTCGCGGATGATCGGGCGATTCGCGTCGAAGACCAGCTCGCCCGCCCAGGGCGCGACGTCCCGCGTGAAGCGGCCGGTCTCGTCGACGGGGCAGACCACGGGGATGCCGGCCTCCCGACACGCGGCCATGTCGTCCTCGCCGAAGCCCGGCGCCATGTGCACGACGCCGGTTCCCTCATCGGTGCTGACGAAGTCGGCGGCGAGCACGCGGAACGCGTTCGGCGTCGCGGCGAAGAACGGGTAGAGCGGGGTGTAGCTGCGCCCCGCGAGCTCCGCGCCGCGGACGCTTCCGATTCGCGAATAGCCCTCGAGCTCGCTCGTGTAGCTCTCGGCCGCGGCGGCGCCGAGCGCGACGCGGTCTTCGCCCTTCGCGAAGATCGCGTACTCGATCTCGGCCCCGACCGCGAGCGCGAGGTTCGACGGCAGCGTCCAGGGCGTCGTGGTCCAGACCCACAGGTCGAGCGCCGGCGCGGACTCGCTTTCGTGAAGCGAGAAGCGCAGCGTGACCGCCGGGTCCTGGCGCTCTCGGTAGGCGTTGTCGAGCCGCGTCTCGAAGTTCGAGACCGGCGTCTGCGCCGCCCACGAGTAGGGCATCACGCGGTAGCCCTCGTAGATCAGGCCCTTGTCGTAGAGCTTCTTGAACGCCCACATGACGCTCTCCATGAAGGAGAGATCCATCGTCTTGTAGTCGTGCTTGAAGTCGACCCAGCGCGCCTGGCGGGTCACCGTCTCCTGCCACGCTTCGGTGTAGCGCATGACCGACGAGCGGCAGTAGTCGTTGAACTCGTCGACGCCGTAGCTCGTGATCTGCGCGCGGCCCGCGATCCCGAGCTCCTTCTCGGCCTCCATCTCGGCCGGCAGGCCGTGGCAGTCCCAGCCGAAGCGCCGCTCGACGCGGCGTCCGCGCAGCGTCTGGTAGCGCGGCACGATGTCCTTTTTCGGCAGGCCGTTGGCGAACGGCGGGCCGTCGTAGAAGACGTACTCGTTCGCGCCGTCGGGCCCGGCCGGCCGCTGCTCGACCGAGCGCTCGAAGACGCGCTGCTTGCGCCAGCGCTCGAGCACCGCGAGCTCGAGCCGCGGGAAGTCCGGCGACGGCTCGACCTCGGGGTACGGTTTCTTCGCGCCGTCGTGCTTCATGGGCGCCTGAAGCTACCGGCGGGGGCGGGGGGGCGCAAAAAAGGCCTGCGATCCTCGGGACATACCTTCGGGGGCTTGCCGCCGCGGCTGGCCCTTGGTAGCGTACCGACCAGTCGGTCGGTAACGGAGAAGGAGCCGATGGCGAAGCGCGCGGCCGGACGGAAGCCCGAGGTGAGCCGGGGAGAGATCCTCGACGCGGCGCTCGGCTGCTTCGCCGCGCGCGGCTACCACGAGACCTCGATGGACGACATCGCGTCCCGCGCGGGTCTCTCGAAGGGCGCGATCTACTGGCACTTCGCGGGCAAGCGCGAGCTCTTCCTCGCGCTGGTCGACCGATTCTCCGAGCACGCGCTCGGGTCGCTCGCGGCCGTGGCCGACGCGCCCGACTGGCGCGCGGCGCTTCGCGCGATCTTCGCGAACGTGCGCGCGCAGCTCGACTCAGGCATGCAGATCTTCCGGCTCGGGCTCGAGTACATCGCGCTCTGCGCTCGCGACGAGGAGATCCGAGTGCGGGCCGAGCGCGCGCAGGGCGTCTGGAAGGCGGCGGTCGAGAAGCAGATCGCGCGCGGCGTGGCGGCGGGCGAGCTGCGCGAGGTCGACGCGGGCGCCGTGGGCCAGCCCCGACGGGCTGATGCTCGCGCGAATGATGCGGCCCGATCTCGACCTGGAGCCGGCCTGGATTGCGGCGGAGGAGATCTTCTGGCGGGGGCTGCGCGCATGAAGGCATTTCGGATCGCGCGGATCGCACTCGCGGCGCTGTCACTGGCCGGTGGCGCGCCGCGCGCCGAGGAGATCGACGCGCACGAGCTCGTTCGCCGCGCCGAGGACGCGCTGCGCGGAAAGTCGTCGGCGATGAAGCTGCGCATGACGATCACGACCCCGCGCTGGACGCGCGAGCTCGTGATCCGCAGCTTCGACGATCAGGCGGGCGACCGCAGCTTCTCGCGCGTGCTCGAGCCGCCCAAGGACAAGGGCACCGGCTTCCTGCGCGACCACGACGCGTTCTGGACCTGGCTGCCGCGCGTGGAGCGGGCGATGCGGATCCCGCCCTCGATGATGCTGCAGCCGTGGATGGGCAGCGACTTCACCAACGACGACCTCGCGCGCGAGTCGTCGCTGCAGAAGGACTACGAGCCCACGGCGCTGGGCGAGAAAGAGATCGGCGGCGTCGCGGCGCTGGGGATCCTGCTCCTGCCCAAGCCCGAGGCGCCGGTGGTCTGGGCGCGAATGGAGCTATGGGTCGAGAAGCAGCGCCTGGCGCCGCTGCTCTTCGTCTACTACGACGAGCCCGAGCCGGGCAAGTTCGAGGCGCTGCGCGAGCTGCGCTTCTCGGACGTGCGGATCGTCGACGGGCGCCCGCTGCCGCACGACTGGCTGATGGTGCCGAGTGACAAGCCGGGTCACTCGACGCGCGTGGTGCTGGAAGAGGCCGCGTTCGACGTGAAGCTCGACGACGAGATCTTCACGCAGAAACACCTGCGCCAGTCCGAGGCCGCGCGCTGATGCTCCTGCTGCGGCTCGCCTGGCGCAACCTGGGCCGCAACAAGCGCCGCACCGCGCTCACGACCGCGGCGGGCGTGTTCGCGATGCTGCTCTCGATGCTGAATCTGTCGGTCGGGGCGGGCAGTCACGAGCGCTGGATCGAGCACGCGGTGCGGCTCTACCCGGGTCACTACGAGGTGAGCCTGGCGGGCTACCGCGAGCACCGCACGCTCGACTACGCGATGCCGCTCGACGACGCCGCGCGGCAGGGGCTCGACGCGATTCCGGGCGCGCAGGGCTGGGCGCCGCGCCTGGAGGCGTTCGGCCTGATCTCGGCCGACACCGAGCAGGCCCCAGCGGCCGTGCGGTGCAGCTCTTCGGCATCGACGCCGCGCGCGAGACGCGTCTCACCAAGCTCGTGGGCGCGGTGGACGCAGGACGCGTGGCCGCGCGAAGCGACGGCGGCGAGCGCGAGATCGCGCTGGGCGAGCTCCTCGCGCGCAACCTCGGCGTGGCGATCGGTGAGCGCGTGATCGTGGTCTCGGCGGACTCGTTCGGCTCGCAGTCGGCCGACCGCTTCGAAGTGGTCGGCACGTTCCGCATCGGCGACGACGAGTTCGACGGCTACGGCGCGCTCGTCGACCTGCAGGTGCTGCAGGCGTTCCTCGAAGCCGGGGACTCGGTCTCGCACGTCGCGGTCTTCCTGCCCGAGAGCGCGGCGATGGCGGGCGTGGGCGCGGGGCTCGACGAGCTCTTCCCCGATCCGAGCCACGAGGTCCTGCCCTGGCCGGAGCTGATGCCCGACCTGGTGCAGTTCATGCTGCTCGACGACGTGGGCAACTGGATCGGGAACTCGGTGCTGATCGTCGTGGTCGGCTTTGGCCTGCTGAACACCATCCTGATGTCGGTCTTCGAGCGCGTGCGCGAGTTTGGCGTGCTGCGCGCGCTGGGCCTGCGCCCGCGCGCGGTCTTCGCGCTGGTGCTGATCGAATCGCTGCAGCTCACCGTGCTCGGCATCGCGCTCGGGCTCGCGCTCGGCATTCCGCTGGTGCTCTGGCTCTCGGGCCACCCGATCCACCTCACCAGCGACGGCGCCGCGGCCGCGGTCGAGCTCTTCGATCTGGAGCCGCTGATCCTGTTCGCGCTGGCGCGCGACCAGCTCGTGACGCTGCCGCTGCTGCTGATCGGGATCGGTGTGCTCGCGGCGCTGCCTCCGGCCTTTCGCGCGAGCCGCGGGCGACCCGTCGACGCGCTGCGAGAGACCTGAAGATGGGAACACTGCTCGTGATCGCCTGGCGGAATCTCTGGCGCGGCTGGCGGCGCAGCGCGATCGTGCTGCTCGCGATCACCGTGGGCCTTTCGTCGTGTCTGCTGCTGGTCGGCTGGAGCCACGGCCTGGTCCGGCAGATGGTCGAGAACGCGGTCTCGACGCGGCTCGGCCATCTCGTGGTGATGGCGCAGGGCTACCAGAAGAACCCCGACGTCAAGCGCAATCTTCCCGACGACGGCCGCGAGATCGCCGCCGCGCTGGAGCGCTTTCCCGGCGCGCACGCGTCGCCGCGCCTGGCCGGCGACGGGCTGCTGCAGAGCGCGCGCAGAAGCTCGCGCGTGGTGATCGTCGGCGTCGACCCGCTTCGCGAGGCGCGCGTCTCGGTGGTCGCAAGCGCCCTCGTCGAGGGTCACATGCCGCAGGCCGCAGCGTCGGAGAGCGCGCGTCGCCTGCCGGGAATCGCGATCGGCGCGGCGATGGCCGAGCGCCTGCGCATTCGCCTCGGCGACAAGGTCGTGGCGCACGTGCCCGGCGAGGTGGGTCTGGGCGCATTTCGCGTCTCGGGGATCTTCCGCACCGCGTCTTCGGAGTTCGATCGCGCCGTCGCCTACGTGCGGCTCGAGGACGCGCAGCACCTGCTCGCGCTTCCGGGCCGCGTGACCGAGGTCGCGGTCTCGCTCGACGACGTCGACGAGCTGCCGGCGCTGCGCGCGCACGCGGTCGCGGAGCTGGCGCTCCGCGATCCGGGCGCCGCGATCGAGGTGCTGACCTGGCAGGAGCGCGAGCCGCGGCTCGCGGCGATGCTGGCGCTGATGGCGCAGATGTCCTGGATCATCTACGCGGCGGTCTTCGTGGCGATGGCGTTCGGCATCGCCAACGCCCTGCTGATGATGGTCTACGAGCGGATCCGCGAGTTCGGCGTGCTCCGCGCGCTCGGCCTGCAGGCGCGGGCGCTGCTCGCGCTGGTCCTGCTCGAGTCGATCCTGATGACGCTCGCCGGCACGGGGCTCGGGCTCGCCGTCGGCGTTCCGCTCGTGCTCTGGCTCGGGCGCGTGGGCATCGACCTGTCGCGCTTCGCCGCGGGGCTGACCGAGTTCGGCATCGGCACGCGGATCTACACGCGCATCGAGCCGGTCGACATCGCGCTGCCGATCGCCGTCGCGATCGCCACCGCGGTGCTGGCCGCGCTCTGGCCGGCGTGGAAGGCCGTGCGGCTGCGCCCGTCCGAAGCGATCCGACACGTCTAGGAGGCGACCGTGGCCCGTTCCATCCTCGAAGCCGTGAACGCCAGCAAGGTCTACCGCGCCGGCGCGATCGAGACGCGCGCGCTCGACTTTGTATCGATCGCGATCGAGACCGGCGAGTTCTCGACGCTGTGCGGGCCGTCGGGCTCGGGCAAGACGACTCTGCTCAACCTGCTCGGCACGCTGGATCGGCCGACCAGCGGCCAGATCCTGGTGGACGGCGAGGACACCACCGAGATGGGCGAGGCCGCGCGCGCGGAGCTCCGCCTGCGCAAGCTCGGCTTCGTGTTCCAGTCCTACAACCTGGTGCCGGTGCTCTCGGCGCTCGAGAACGTGGAGTTCGTGCTGCTGCTGCAGCGGGTGCCGCGCGCCGAGCGCCCCCGCAGCCGCGCCATGCGCTTCCTCGACGAGCTCGGGCTCGGCGAGCTCGCGGAGAAGCGACCCGGGCAGATGAGCGGCGGGCAGCAGCAGCGCGTCGCGGTCGCGCGCGCGATCGCGTCGGAGCCCGAGATCGTGCTGGCCGACGAGCCGACCGCGAACCTGGACTCGAAGACCGCCGAGGATCTGCTGCAGCTGATGCTGCGCATGAACCGGGAGCGCGGCGTCACGTTCCTGTTCAGCACCCACGACCCGCGCGTGATGGAGCACGCGCGCCGGATCGTGCGGCTGGTCGACGGGCGGATCGCGAGCGACGAGCGACGCGCGCCATGAGGCTCGGCGCGCGAGCGGCGCTTGCGCTCGCCGCTTGGCTCGGCGCGCCGGGGGCGCTCGCGGTCGAGCTCGACTCGGGAGACTGGAAGCTCGACCTCGGCGGCACGCTCTCCGAGCTGGTCGTGAGCTCGCGCGAGGTGCGCACCGAGGACGTGTTCCCCGGGCCGGGCGGCGCGTACTCGCTCGGCGTCTCGCCGAGCCTTCTCTCGCAGACGCGCGCGCGGATCGACCTGCAGGTCCGCTATCGCGAGCAGTTCTCGGCGCAGGTCGTCTACGACAACGAGCTCTTCCTCGGCTCGGGCCGGCGCTCGCTCGCGTTCGCGCTCGCGGACGAGCGGGGAAACGACACCTGGGCCGATCTCGACCGCACGATCCACGACGGCGACGACGCGAGCTGGCAGCACCTGCTGTACCGCGGCTGGCTGCGCTGGGCCAACGACGATCTCGAGATCAGCGCCGGTCGGCAGCGGATCGCGCTCGGCCGCGCGCGGCTCTGGAATCCGACCGACCTGTTCAACCCGATCCCGCCGCTCGCGATCGAGGGCGACCAGCGCGTCGGCGTCGACTCCGTGGTCGCGCGCGTTCGGCTCGCGGGCGAGCTCTGGGCCAGCGCGATCGTCGCGCCGCAGAATTCCGACGACCGCTACCGAAGCGCGCTTCGCCTCGAGCTCTCGCAGCGAAGCGTCGACGCCGCGCTGATGTTCGCGCGCATCGAGACCGACTCGGTGTTCGGCGTCGACTTCGCCACGAACCTGGGCGATGCGGCGCTGCGCGGCGAGGGCACCTGGAGCTTCCACGAGCACGGCGGCCACACCGCGCAGCTGGTCGGCTCGCTCGACTACACCTTCGACGTCGGAAGCGGCCTGTACGCGCTGGTCGAGCACTTCTACAACGGCAACACCTACGACCCCGACTCGCTGCGCCGGGCGCTCGACCTGCTTCCTCCGCTCACGCCCGCGCAGGGGCTCGACCTGCTCGCGCAGCCCGGCGTCGTTCCCGAGGCGCAGCTCGTCACGGTCTCGCGCAATCAGACCGGCGTCGAGCTCGGCTACGACCTGACGCCGCTGGTCCGACTCGACGTGCTCTTGATCCACGACTGGGAGGGCCCGAGCCAGGCGCTCTACACCCAGCTCAGCTGGTCGGCGCTCTCGAACCTTCAGCTCTCGCTGGCCGCGCAGCTCTTCGGCCCGGCCGGGACGGGGAGGGCAACTACGGAGGCCTCGATTCGCTCTATTTCGCCAGGATCGACCTCTACTTCTGATCCTCAAGCCGGGCTCGACCGGGGCCGATTCGCTGCATGGAGAGGGGCGGTTCGCGGACGGTTCGAGGGGTTTGGGGAGTCCTGGCTTGGGCAGACTCGGTCTCGGCATCGCCATGTTGGCCCTGGGCTTCCTCTCTTGTGCGCAGAACGCGCGCTTCCTTCCCGTGGTCGCACGCGACTTCTTCGTCGCGGCGCCGCACGACGATCCCTGGAACGCGAAGATCCGCAACTGGCAATCCCGCCACAGGCTCGATCAGGCGCAGCCCGTCGCGCGCGCGGCGAACTCGGATCTGATCGCCGGGTACGACGAGTTCACCAACAGCCTGCGGCGCAGGATCGCGGCCGACGCGGTCGCCTGGATCCAGGGCGAGAGCCACCGGCACTACATTCCGGACGGCGAGACGGACCACTGGGCGACGCTCTCGGACGTGGTTTCGACCAACGGCGACGACTGCGACGGGCTCGACCTGCTCACCTTCCTGCTGCTGCGCAAGCTCGGCTTCGCGCAGAACGAGATCTTCCGCACGATCGTGGTCGAGCGCGAGAGCGGTCAGCACCACATGGTGACGCTCTGGTTCGAGGCGGGCGCTCGAAGCGATCCCTGGCTGCTCGATCCGACCGGCGTGGTCGCGAGTCGCCTGGTCCGACTCTCGGACGTCCCCACGTGGACCCCGATCGAGGTGTTCGATGAAGCGCGGCACTACCGGGTCGAGGAATCCCGCGGGGCGGAGGCCGTAGCACAGCGCTGAGTCCTCGCTATTGTCCGGCCATGTCGCGTGTGGACGAGCTTCTCGCTCACGATCCCGATCCTGCCTACCCGAGCTCGACTCCGCCCGACGCAAGCTACCCCGGACAGACTCGCGACGTGCTCTGCGCGCCGCTCGACGAGATCGCGACGCCAGCGCTCTGGTCGCGGCTCGCGCGCCCGCTCGAGCGCTCGCTCGTCGAGGTCTGGCAGGCGCTGGCGCTTCCGCCGCGCGCTCGTCCGCAGCTCTGGGTCGCGATCCACTACGGACGGATCGCGCTGAACGCGCACGCGTGGGAGCGAGTGCGCGCGCGGATTGCGGGCGTCGCGCCCGACCCCAACCTGGTCGAGCCGGCGCAGGGCTTCGCGCCGGGGCTGGCCGAGCGAATCGAGGCCCTGCGCGCGCGGCTCCGCGTGCGCCGGCTCGACCGGCGGCTCGATCTCGCGGCCGAGCGGCGCGAGCGCGCGCTCGCGCGCCTGTCCTCGCTCGACCCGGGCGACCTCGACGCGGGCGAGCTCGCGCGCGGCCCGCTCGACGAGCGGACCTGGACGGAGATCCTGCTGCCCTGCACCGGCGAGCGCCTGAGCGTGGACGGCGAGGCCGAGCCGGACGCCTGTCTGCGCGAGGCGGTCGCGCTGGAGCAGCGCTGCACCGAGGAGCTCGGTCTGCGGCTCGCCGCGCGCCGCACGCTCGCGGCGCCGGAGCTGGCCGCGTTCCTCACCGTCGAGGAGCGGATCCGCGCGGTGCTCGACGGATCGAGCGAGTGGACCGAGCTCGCCTCGGTGCGGCTGGAGCGCGTCGAGCACTGGGCCAAGCTCGACGTGCCGCGGGTCTTCTGGGGCCGGCCGCGCCTGGATACGGAGAGAGCTTGAGCGAGAATTCCGGGCGGCCTCCCGCGGGGCTCGAGCTTCCGATCCTGGGTCTGCCGACGGCGAATCCGTGCGCGGGCTGCGGCGAGTGCTGCACCTACATCGCGACGCAGATCGACGATCCGTCCACGTTCCAGCAGTACGAGAACGTCTACTGGTACCTGACCCACGAGAACGTCGCGGTGTACATCGACTGGGAAGGCGACTGGTATCTCGAGTTCCAGACCCGCTGCAGTCACCTGACCGAGGCGAAGACCTGCGGGATCTACGTCGATCGGCCGCTGGTCTGCTCCGAGTTCTCGGCGACCGACTGCGAGAAGAACTCCGGCGAGCGCGGCTGGAAGCACTACTTCCGGAACTTCGAGGACCTGCTCGGGTTCATGCAGGCCAAGCGCCCGAAGGCGTTCGCGCGCTACGCGGCCAAGCGCCGCGCGCTGCTCAGGGCGCGGGAGCGCTCGGCGGCTTCTCGGCCTTCTCGCCGTTCTTCTCGACGCTGAGCTCGATCTCCTTGCGCATCTTCTCGGCGGCCTCGTTCGCCTTCGCGCGCTCCTGGTCGATCTCGACCTTCAGGTCGCGCCGGATCTCCTCGTTGATCTCGGCCTGGATGTCGACGCGCCGCCGCTGCAGATCGAGCAGGCGGTTTTCGAGCAGCCGGTTGCGCTGCGCGACCATTCGCGGCGTGAGCGTCTGCGCCTGCGCGCCGGCCAGGAACTTCACGGTGATCTCGCGGCGCCCGGTGGTGCCGTCGGTCGAGCGCGCTTCGGCCTCGATCACGTTCTCGCCGTCGCGCATCTCGAGCAGGGCCGAGAAGCTGCCGTCGGCGTTCGAGATCAGCTGGCTCGCGATCGCGCCGGTGGTCTTGTTCCGCACCGCGAGGCCCTCGATCTCGGAGAAGCTCACGTCTTCGAAGATCGCGCGGACGTCCTTGGGATTTCGCACCGGTGTGAACACGCCGCTGGTCACGCGCGCCATCTCGACCACGACCACGGGCTCGGAGAGCGCGTCCTCGCCGATCGCGAAGGTGTCGATGCGCACGTCGAGCTTGGCCGCGCGCACCGCCTGCTGGATCGCCATTTTCGCGTTCTGCAGCTGCGAGTTCTCGAGTGGGAGCGTGGGCTGGCCGTCGGTCAGGAACATGACCACCCGGCGCGAGCCCTCGCGCTTGGTGCTGTAGGCGCTCTGCGAGCCGAGCAGCTCGATCGTCGCCAGGTTCACGGCCGAGACCATGTTCGTGAGGCCCTTCGGCCCGCGGCGGAAGATCGCGTCGAGTCCCTTCTCGACCTTGCCGTACTCGCTGGTGAGCGGAACCTCGGTGTAGGCGTCGGGAGTGAGCGCGTCGTTGTCGCCGGAGAACGCGACCAGCCCCACGCGCGTGGTGCGCGGGTCGAGCTGCTCGAGCAGCACGCGCACTCCGGCGACCTCGGCGGCCAGGATGCTGTCGCCCTTGTCCGTGTTGGGCAGCGGCAGCACCCGGCCCAGGATCGACAGGAACTTCTCGCCGCGGCGCACGCCGATCACTCCGTCGCCGTCGACGTCGGCGCCCGACGGCGCGGCGGTGCTGTCCGAGGTGTCGATCACGAACACGATGTCGAAGGTCTGGTACTCGCCGTAGTGCGCGAGCGCCTTGCCCGAGACGAACGCCGTGCCCATCGGGTCGCCGATCACCGCGCCGTTCACGGGCGAGTCGATCTCGAGCTCGAGCTCGGGCGGCTTGTCGGCCGTGCGCTTGGGGGCGGTGTCGGGGCCTGCGGCGCGCGCCGTCGCGGCGCCGAGAAGGGCGGCGCAGACGAGGATCGCGGCCGCGCCCGCGCGCACGAGGATTCGGAGTGACTTTGGGCCGACTCGCACTGGAATTGCGGCTCGCGCGGTGATTCGGACGTGGAAAGCCACAGTAGAGGATCGGCCGGACCGCTGCTACGGTGGACCAAAGGGGGGATCGTGAGCGAGCGCGACGACGACGCGCGCCTTGGGGCGGAGCGACTGCGCGGCTGGCTGCGCGTGCCGCAGGGCCGCGGCGTGCCGGGTTGGGCCGAGGCGCGCTTGCGCGAGAACGTCGCGGCCGAGCTCGAGGCGCGCAGCGGCTCCCCGCTCGAGCGCGTCGCCTTCGGCGTGATCGACCTCGAGACCACGGGGCTGTCGCCCGGCGCCTGCCGGATCCTCGAGATCGGCGCGGTCGCGCTGCAGGGCTCGCGAGTGATCGGGACCTTCGGCTCGCTCGTCGACGTGGGCGAGCCGGTGCCGTCGGGAATCACGGCGCTCACCGGAATCGACGACGCGCTTCTGGAAGGCGCGCCGTGCGAGGGCGACGCGCTCGAGTCGCTCGCCGCATTCCTCGCGCAGCACCGCGTCGAGGCGCTGGTCGCGCACAACGCGCCCTTCGACCGCGGGTTCCTCGCACGCGCCTGGCACGAGCACGGCCGCGAGCCGGCGCTGCCGGCGTTCCTGTGCACGGTGCGGCTGGCGCGAAAGCTTTTGAAGGCGCCGAGCTACTCGCTCGGCGCGCTGGTCGAGCGGCTCGCGATCCCGGAGCGCGCGCGGCACCGGGCGCTGGGCGACGCGGAGATGACCGCGGACTTGCTGATCGAGCTGCTCGCGCGCGCGCGGCTGGGCGGAGTCCACACGCTCGAGCAGCTGCGGGGACTGGCCGAGCTCGGCAGCCCGCGTGCCTCGCGCTCGCGGCGGCGCGTGGTGGAGACCTTGGAGTGACGCGCTTCGGTGTCGCGCTGGCGCTGTGCCTGGTGATCGCGGTCGCGCTCGGCCCGGCGCGCGGCGGCTCGGCCGAGGAGCCGGCGCCGACCGTCGTGATCGACGCGGGGCACGGCGGCGCGGATCTCGGCGCGCGCGGCGCCCGCGGCGCGCTCGAGAAGGATCTCACGCTCGCGGTGGCCCGGCGCGTCGCGAAGCGCCTGCGCGAGCAGGGCACGAACGTGGTGCTCACGCGCAGCTCCGACGTGTTCGTGTCGCTGGCCGAGCGCACGGAGATCGCGAACCGCGCGCACGCCTCGCTCTTCGTCTCGATCCACGCGAACTCCGCGCCGGCCAAGGACGTCGCGGGCGCCGAGACGTACTTCCTGTCATTGGAGGCCAGTGACGACGAGGCCATGCGCGTGGCGATGACCGAGAACGACGTGTTCCGGCAGGAGGGCACCGCCGACGAGAGCCAGGACGTGGTGGGCGCGATCCTGGGCGACCTGATCCGCACCGAGCACCTGCGCGAGTCGAGCGCACTCGCCGCCGCGATCCAGCGCCAGCTCGCGCGGCTTCCCGGCGAGAGCCGCGGCGTGAAGCAGGCGCCGTTCGTGGTGCTGACCGGCGTGAACATGCCCGCCGCGCTGGTCGAGATCGGCTTCATCAGCAACCCCGGCGAGGCCGCGCGGATGGGCCAGCGCGACCGCCAGGACGCGATCGCGGGCGCCGTCGCGGCGGCGATAACCGAGGCGATGGTGCAGAATCGCCAGGCGCGGCTCGATGCGGAGCCGCCCGCGGAGGGAACCCGATGAAGCGACTCGATGGACGCGCGCACGACGAGCTGCGCAAGGTCGAGATCGAGCTCGGCTTCACCGAGAACCCGACCGGCAGCGCGCTGATCCGGCAGGGCCGCACGCTCGTGCTCTGCACCGCGACGATCGAGAAGTCCGTGCCCGGCTGGCTGCGCGGCTCGGGCCGCGGCTGGGTCACCGGCGAGTACTCGATGCTGCCCGGCGCGACCGACACGCGCAGCGAGCGCGAGGCGAGCAAGGGAAAGGTGTCCGGCCGCACGCAGGAGATCCAGCGCCTGATCGGCCGCTCGCTGCGCGCGGTCACGGACCTCGAGGCGCTCGGCGAGCGCGCGATCTACATCGATTGCGACGTGCTGCAGGCCGACGGCGGCACGCGCACGGCCGCGATCACCGGCGGCTACGTCGCGCTGGCCGCCGCGTTCCGGCGCATGGTCGAGGTCGGCATGCTGAAGGTCGTGCCGCTGCACGACTCGGTGGCGGCGGTCTCGGTCGGCATCGTCGACGGCGAGATCCTGCTCGACCTTCCCTACGCCGAGGACAGCCGCGCCGAAGTCGACATGAACGTGGTGCAGCTCGGCAGCGGCCGCCTGGTCGAGGTGCAGGGCACGGGCGAGGGCGGCACCTTCGACCGCAAGCTGCTCGACCGCATGCTCGACGTGGCCGAGAAGGGCATCGGCGAGCTGGCGCGCATCCAGTCGAGGGTGCTCGGCGCTTGAGCGCGCCGCGGCTGCTCGTCGCCACCCGCAACGAGGGCAAGCTGCGCGAGCTGCGCGCGCTGCTCGCGGGCACGGGCCTCGAGATCGAGACGCTGGCCGCGCACCCCGACGCGCCCGACGTCGCTGAGACCGGCGCAACCTTCGACGCGAACTCGCGCCTGAAAGCCAGCGCCACCGCGCGCGCGACCGGCCACTGGACCGTCGCCGACGACTCCGGCCTCGAGGTCGAGTCGCTCGGCGGAGCCCCCGGCGTGCGCTCCGCGCGCTGGTCCGGCGTGCACGGCGACGACGCCGCGAACACCGCAAAGCTGCTGCGCGATCTGGACGGCAAGACCGACCGCCGCGCCCGCTTCGTCTGCGTGCTCGCGCTCGCCCGCCCCGACGGCGAGATCGCGCCGCCACCGCCACCGGCGTCTGCGAAGGCGCCATCGCGCTCGCCCCGCGCGGCAGCGCCGGCTTCGGCTACGACCCCATCTTCACGCCCGCCGCGCTCCCCCACCGCACCATGGCCGAGCTCGACCCCGCCGAGAAGAACGCCATCAGCCACCGCGCCGCCGCCCTGCGCGCATTCTTGCCCCTGCTGCGCGCGCACCTGCCCGAGATTCGGTAGCCTCGGCCTGGTCCGCTCTCGTCCGTTCCTACACCGGGGCGTAGCGCAGCTCGGTAGCGCGTCTGCTTTGGGAGCAGAAGGTCGCCGGTTCGAATCCGGCCGCCCCGACTCGACTTACGCGCGTCGGGAACGGATCGAGCGATCGAGCCACGCTGCGTGGTTTCCAGCGCGATTCGACGGCGGGTCAGGCAGGGTGCTGCGCTGCAGAGCGAAGCGCTCGACGAGCCTGGACTCGCCGGGAAGAGATCGCGGCCTCTTGACAATGAGTGTATATGCAACGATTCTTCCGGCCATGCCTGGAACGTCCGCAGAGGAGCTCCGCGCCGACGTCCAGCGGGCGGCCCGCGAGAACGTGCGGAGCTGTCTCATGGGCCGGGTCCGGGCGCTGAGCCGGACCCTCACGGCGCTCTACGAGGAGGAGCTGCGGCCGCTGGGGCTGAAGGCGTCGCAGATGAACGTGATGACGGCCGTCGCGGCCAGCGGCGAGGAACGGCTCTCGACCTTGGCCGACGGGATCGCGCTCGAGCCGTCGTCGCTGTCGCGGATCCTGGATGTGATGCGCCGCAATGGCTGGGTCGAAACCGTGACCGACCCCGACGACGAGCGCGCCCGGCTGGTGCGCATGACCGATGCCGGCAACGCCCTCTACGCCGAGGCCTGTCCGCTGTGGCGAAAGGCGCAGTCTCGGGCCCGCAAGCTGCTGGGCCGCGAGGATGCCGATGTGTTCGCCGAGCTCGCCAACCGGAGTCTCTCTCGCCGCGGGCCCTGAGTCCCATTTTCTTGGAGTCTATACATGTATATACAGCTATTGCGTGTGCGGTGGATCCTGGCAGCGGTCCTGCTGCTCGCCGGAGGCGGCGCGCTCGCCCTGCACGGCGGCGATACGGCCAGAGCCGAGGCGACGCGCGGGCTCGCGGTGGCCCGGCCCGTGCTGGTCGCGACGGTCGCGCCTGCCGCACGGCCGACGAGCGCCTACACCGGCGTGGTCGCGGCTCGGACCGATAGCGGCCTCGGCTTTCGCGTCGGCGGAAAGATCGTCGAGCGTCGGGTGGATCCGGGCGACCGGGTGGTGCGCGGTGACGCTCTGCTGGTGCTCGACGTGGAGGACTTCGAGCTGCAGCTGCGCGCGGCCCGGAACCGCCTGCGCGCCGCCGAGTCTCAGCTGCGCCAGGCCCAGGACGACGAGCGGCGCTACCGCCTGCTCGTCGCCAGCGGCGCCGCGGCGCAGCGCACCTCCGAGCTGGCGTCGACCTCGCTGCGTGTTGCCCAGGCGGAGGCGGCCGCGGCCCGCGCCGAGGCGAGTCAGATCGAGAACCGCCGCGACTACTCGACCCTGCGGGCCGACGGCGATGGCGTGATCACAGAGGTGGTCGTCGAGCCCGGCCAGGTCGTTTCCGAGGGTCAGATCGTGGCGCGGCTCGCGCACGACGGCGCGCGCGAGGCCGTGATCGACATCCCCGAGACCCAGCTCGCCCGCGCCGCGAGCCGCGCGCGCGCGTTCGCGTTCGGAAACTCCGAGCGCCTCGTCGATGCCGCACTGCGCGAGCTGTCCGCGGCCGCCGATCCCGTCACGCGGACGTTCCGTGCGCGCTACGTGTTGGCCGACGACGGCGCGAGCTTCCCGATCGGCTCGACGGTGACCGTGCGGCTGGCAAGCGACGCCGCGAGCGAGCTGTTGCGCGTGCCGATCGGCGCGCTGCACGACCCGGGCGACGGCGTCGGGGTCTGGCGGATCGAGGCCGACCGACGGGTGCGCTTCGCACCGCTGCGCGTGGTCGAGCTGGCCCAGGAGTACGCGACCGTTGCGTCGGGAGTTGCGGCCGGCGACTCGGTGGTCGCGCTGGGCGCGCACCTCTTGCACGACGGCGATCTCGTGCGGCCCGTCGACGACGATGCCGGCGAGCCAGTGGATCGCTGATCGTGGCCGGCTGGAATCTCTCCGAGCTCGCGGTCCGGAACCGCTCTGTCACTCTGTTCCTGATCCTGGCGGTGCTGGCGGCGGGCGCGCTCGCCTTCCGGCAGCTGGGCCGCGCCGAAGACCCTTCCTTCACCGTGAAGGTGATGACGGTGGCCGCGGTCTGGCCTGGTGCCACGGCGGCGGAGATGCAGGAGCAGGTCGCCGATCGGCTCGAGAAGCGCCTGCAGGAGCTCGCCTACTACGACCGCGTCGAGACCAGCTCGCAGCCAGGCTTCGTGTCGATGCTCGTCTGGTTCCGCGACTCGACGCCACCCAGCCTCGTCCCGGAGCAGTTCTACCAGGCGCGCAAGAAGCTCTCCGACGAGGCCGCGAGCCTCCCTCGCGGCGTGTACGGCCCGTTCTTCAACGACGAGTACTCCGACGTGTACTTCGCGCTCTACGCGCTCGAGGCGGGGGAGATGCCGCACCGCCAGCAGGTGCGGCTTGCCGAACGGCTGCGCCAGCGCCTGCTGCGCGTGCCGGGCGTGGAGAAGGTCAATCTCCTGGGCGAGCAGGGCCAGCGGATCTTCGTGGAGTTCTCCTACGAGCGCCTGGCCACGCTGGGCGTCGCGCCGGAGCAACTCTTCGCGGCGCTCGCGACCCAGAACAACGTGGTGCCGTCTGGCTTCGTCGAGACCGGCGGTCCGCGCGCCTACGTGCGCGTCGACGGCTCGTTCGACACGCTGGAGCGGATCGAAGACGTGCCCGTCGCCGCCAGCGGCCGCCTCCTGCGCATCGCGGACGTCGCCGCGGTCACGCGCAGCTACGAGGACCCGCCGACCTACCGTATTCGCCACCAGGGTCGGCCCGCGCTGATGCTCGGCGTGATCATGGAGCGGCGCTTCAGCGGGCTCGAGCTGGACGCGGCGCTCGCAGCAGAGGAGTCGCGCATCGCTTCCGGGCTCCCGCTCGGCATCCGCTTCGAGAAGGTCTCCGACCAGGCCAGCAAGATCCGCGCGCGGCCGTCGGCGAGTTCATGCTGAAGTTCGCCACAGCGCTGGCGGTGGTGATGGTGATCAGCCTGCTGGCGCTCGGCTTCCGCGTCGGGCTGGTCGTCGCGGCCGCGGTACCACTCACGCTAGCGATCGTGTTCGTGGTCATGCTGGCGACCGGTCGCGAGTTCGACCGCATCACGCTGGGCGCGCTGATCCTGTCGCTCGGTCTGCTCGTCGACGACGCGATCATCGCCATCGAGATGATGGTGGTGAAGCTCCAGGAGGGCATGGACCGCGTCGCCGCGGCGACCTTCGCCTGGCACTCGACCGCCGCGCCCATGCTGACGGGGACTCTGGTGACCGTGAGATCGGCTTCCTGCCGGTGGGCTTCGCGCGCTCGAGTGCCGGCGAGTACGCGGGCAACATCTTCTGGATCGTCGGCTTCGCGCTGCTCGCGTCCTGGCTGGTCGCGGTGGCGTTCACGCCCTACCTCGGCGTGAAGCTGCTGCCGCAGATTCCGGTCGTTGCGGGCGGGCACGACGCGATCTACGCCAGCCCGAGCTATCAGCGCCTGCGCCGTCTGGTGCGATGGTGCGTCGAGCGGCG
>Ga0194127_10002332_pt1 | contig 26136 bp, 29 predicted proteins | sample TA2KigC100mmetaG_FD_148624 | JGI IMG/M metagenome (GOLD analysis project Ga0194127, IMG submission 148624) | Freshwater microbial communities from Lake Tanganyika, Tanzania - TA2015036 Kigoma Deep Cast 100m | ecosystem: Environmental > Aquatic > Freshwater > Lake | place: Tanzania: Lake...
TTCAAGGTTTTAAGAAATTATCAAGAATGAGTTTTTTGGGAATTAAAGTGCATAACATAAAACGCTGGAATTTGCCCTCATAAGTATATTATCATCTTGTAGTCAAAAAATAAAACTGAGAATTTAATGAACTTTTTAAAAAGTGGTTATGCTTACCCCTGAAGTTTTCGGTAACTAACCCGAACTAAATAAATAAAAGAGCAGCATAGCATCATACGAAACGTTGAGTTGTTGAAACAATAATGAACAGTTCACAGGCATTGATAATCTCTTCCGACTCGTTCGGGGTAGGAGTACATTGTTCAATTCGAGGCGGCCTGCATAATGCCTTTCACGAGGCAGAATCTCTGGGCATAGACACGTTTCAGGTCTTTACCAAAAATCAAAGGCAATGGAAAGAGAAAATTATTGACACAGAGGAAAAGTCAAGGTTTCTGGATAGTTATAAAACTTCCCGTGTCAAAATGATTTTTTCCCATGCCTCGTATCTTATTAACCTGGCAAGCAATGATGACGCCCTGTGGGAGCGTTCGGCAAGCGCTTTAATTCATGAGACGCAGCGGTGTCACGACCTTGGGCTAGAGTTTACTGTCGTGCATCCCGGCGCCGCAAAAGAACTCGGTGAGCAGGAGGGCATTAAAATGGTCGTCAAGGCGCTAAAAATTGTACTTCACAAAACGAAAAAATTTCCCGTTAAAATCCTGCTGGAAAATACCGCAGGACAAGGATCGAGCATCGGCTATCGTTTTGAGCACCTGAAGCAAATTATGGACGGAGTTGATTCCTCAAGAATTGGCATGTGTTTCGACACCTGCCACGCCTTTGCCGCCGGATACGATATAAGGACAAAAGGCGGATTTGAAGCAACTATGGAAGAACTGGACAACATTGTGGGTCTCAAGAACCTCCATGTCATTCACATGAACGATTCAAAGGGAGAATCAGGCAGCCATCTCGACCGGCACGAACACATCGGGAAAGGCAAGCTGGGCTTGGAACCTTTCAGACAGATCATGAACAGATTCGCCCACATACCAAAGGTAATCGAGACGCCCAAGAAGGAAAACATGGATGCGGTTAATCTGGAAGTGATCAGGGGATTAATACACTAAACAGCCGACTGTAGCATTCATCATGCGCGGCGTGTAGTCGTCGTTTTTTATAGTTCCTCATTTCTGAGTCGGGATTTCCAGCTTTGGGGTTCTCGACCCAGATGCATAACTGCTACAATGAGTAACACTGCTTCTCTAATTTGATAAATTACTCCATAGGGAAATCTATTGGTTCTACAACGACGGGTACGTTTTGAAAGCTTAGCCCATGCTTCGGGATACTGAATAATTCGTTCAATTGTTTTCTTTACTTCCGCAGCAAATTCATAACCAAGACCTTCGCTTTGCATATTGTAAAAAGAAATAGCCTCCAGGAATTCAGCTTCTGCAGGAATAAGAAATTTAATTTCCATCATTCTTTGTGTTTTTCAATTTTCCCAAATACTTCCTTTGCCGAAGTTGCACTTATTTCGCCTCTTTCAAATGCTTCGATACGACTTTCAACTTCTTGTGCCCACAAGTCATCAATGGTTTCCCTGGAAGGGAACTCAAAACTGGTCAAAAGATTCTCTATCAGTTCTGCACGTTCCGTGGGCGGCAATTTCAAGGCTTCCTCAAAAATCTGTTTTCTAAGTTTAGACATGTAACACCTCCATTTTGATTAATAATTTGTAGTTTTTTCACTTATATCAAGACTAAAGACCGACACCAAATAAACTTTATACAATTAATAAAATTTAACGCCATAAACAGCTAATTTTGGTCTTATTACCTCTGAGAGCATAGTGACATCAACCGGAAACAACTCGACTAATTTAAAACCAGCGTTGTGATAAAAATTTATTTTTTCTTCTCTTATTTTGTTATAGCTTGCATTTCCAATCATACCCCAGTACTCAATAAATATTTCATATCGGGCCAAATAAAAATCGCGCTTAATGAAAGCCATTTCCTTTTGGATACGATACTCATAAGCGTGCAATATATTATTTCTAAACAACCAATTGTCTATTATTAATTCTCCGTGTGATCTTACAAAGTGACCGTCTTCAGCCAAATATTTACCAATTTCAGGCGATCTATCTATCTGAGGAAGTGACGTTATCTTGGTTGTCGATTCAAATTCTTGAATTAATCTTTGCCCGTGTTCATAAGAAAGCCTATATGGAGGATAGCTTCCATCGAACGCAACAATTGATCTTACAGTTGTTTCATCAAGCCCTTTCTCTAAATTTAATGCCCTCGAACAACACACAACGGAAGGGAATTTTCCTCCGGATTCGGGAAAAGCGTAAGGATTATATTGCCCTCTAGATTTCGCTTTCCAAATTCCATACAATTTTCTCTCTTCTATTAACCAAACAAATAAATAATCACCTTCTTGGATTTTGCTAACTACCTCTTTAAAAACAGCCGCAGGTGCGCCTAATAAATTTTCGTGAAATACACGGCCACCAGTAACTCTGTCACATTTAAAGATATAATGGGAAGTAAATTTGTAATCATGTTTCATTAAAGAAGGTACATCAGTGGGAATATCTATCGCCTGAGTAACGCCGTTTTACTTTTCAAATACTTTCCATAATAATAGCAATTTATCTTGAGATATTTTAGATTGAGGGAAATTACCAGAAAAAGTTACAATTGATGAAAATTCATCTATAGATATTGGTTTTGAGAATTCATCAGAATCTGAAACCCTTACCTGGAATGGAACCCCTTTTGTTCTACTATTTTTCCACGCGTTTTTTTCAAGGTCTTTTGTGCATTGCGTTAAAGCCCTAAATGGGCCTTTCAAAGTACCCAAGTCATAATTATAAAGAAAAAGGTAATCCCCAACTTTTATTCGTGATAATGTTTGTTCATAGACGTTAGAATTATTTGTCCCGAATAGAAGACGTTCAAGGCACTCTGGCTCTGTTTGACTATCACACAAGAAAATATAACCTTCCATCATTATCTAATCCGAATAAGCCATAAAAATTGAAAATTTATACGTAATTAAAACATGTGCAAAAAGCAACTGAAACATGGACAATTTTTGCACATCTCAATAATTTTTGAATTTTACAGAACTTCTTAAAAATCAGTTTATCTATTAAAATACTTAAAGCAAGCGAAAAATGTGTGAATAAAAGCCCTGTTCCTTACATGTTGCAAGTGTGACTACTGCACCACGAATTATGGAGGCGCAGAATACAACAATCTTCCGTGTCTTCTAAGTTCAGTGATTCCGTGGATTTTGTAATCGAGTAATCAAAGGCAATATACATATATTCTTCCTTGTTTTGGCTTTCATTTTTTTATTGACAATTCAAACTACTGTTTTATACAATCGTTTCAAATGGATATTTCAAAATCTACTACGTCTGACTTAAAGACGCGGCAGCGGGTGCTGGAAACGGCGGTCGAGGTATTCGCGGAGCATGGCTTTCGGAAAGCCACCGTACGGGATATCTGCAAACGGGCGAATGCAAATATCGCCGCGATCAATTACCACTTCCGCGACAAAGAGGGGCTTTACACAGCAGTACTGCAATATGCGCATCAGTGCGCCTGTGAAAAGTATCCCCCACAGCTTGGGCTTCATGGTGATGCAACCCTTGAACAGCGGTTACTGGCATTTGTTCGTTCGCTTCTTTTGCGTATTTTTGACGAAGGGCGTCATGCCTGGCACGGCAAACTGATGTCGCGGGAGATGTTTGAACCGACCCGCGCCCTTGATGCGCTTGTAGAAAATAATATACGACCACTTGCGCAACAACTAGAGTCAATTGTTAGCGGATTACTCGGCGCCCGGACAAACAGCGAACCGGTTCGTCTCTGCACCATGAGCATTGTATCCCAATGCGTTTTTTATCATCATGCAAGACCGGTGGTCAACCGTTTGTATCCTAACCAGAAATACACCCTTAAGGACGTCGACCGTCTGGCCGGGCATATTACCGGCTTTTCACTTGGCGCAATCAAAGAATTCAAAAGACACACGATGTTAAAAAAATGAATTTCATTGCCTTAAAAATGCTTATCGGGGATCGAGCCAAATATCTGGGCATTGTCATGGGACTGACGTTTGCTTCACTGCTCATTACCCAGCAATCCGCCATCTTCTTGGGGCTGATGACACGCACGTTTGGATTCCTTACCGATACAACACTACCCGATATCTGGGTAATGGATCCAAAGGTGCAGTATATTGACGATCTCAAACCACTGAAAGAGACGGAAGTGCTCAGAGTCCGGGGCGTGGAAGGCGTCGCGTGGGCAGTCCCCATGTACAAAGGACTGTTGAAGGCCAGGCTTCCCAACGGGACTTTCCAGACGTGTAACGTTGTTGGTCTTGACGACGAGACCCTGATCGGAGGTCCTCCTCAGATGTTGCAAGGGAAATTGTCCGACCTGCGCCGCAGCGATGCCATTATCGTTGACAGCTTCAGTGTCAGGGACAAACTCGCCAGGGTCATGCCTGACGGAAGACGTGAACCCTTAAAAATCGGAGATACGATGGAACTGAACGATCATCGCGCCGTAGTTGTGGGAATTTGCAAGGTAACGAGGACGTTCCAGTCGCAACCGGTCATTTACACCACATACTCTCGTGCAACCGTCTTTGCGCCGCGCGAACGCAAGCTGATGACCTTTGTGCTGGTTAATGCCAAACCAGGGCAGGATTCGCATGTTTTATGTCAACGTATTCAGCAGGGAACCGGTCTTGCCGCTTACACAAGAGACGAATTTAAAAAACTCACCGTCCGCTATTTTATGAAATATACCGGTATCCCTATCAACTTCGGCGTTACGGTAGTGCTTGGCTTTATTGTCGGCATTGCTATTGCCGGGCAGACATTTCACAACTTCACGCTGGATAACCTGCGCTATTTTGGAACGCTCAAGGCAATGGGCGCTACAGACTGGACGCTCTTACGAATGATTTTGCTTCAGGCAGCAATGGTTGGCAGCATCGGGTATGGAATTGGAGTTGGCGCAGCCTCCGTTTTCGGCACTCTGTCGGGAAATACCGAACTTTCCTTCCGGTTCCCCTGGCAGCTCCTTGCCGTCAGCGCAACAGCAGTCACGCTGATTTGCGCTGCCTCGGCCGCCCTCAGCATGTGGAAGGTAATTCGTCTGGAACCGGCGATTGTTTTTAAGAGCTAACATGAATAACATTGCAGTACGGTGCAAGGGTGTGGTAAAAACATACGGCAGCGGCGACACGCAGGTGCGCGCCCTGAGAGGTATTGACCTGGAAGTAAAAACCGGCGAGTTGATGATGCTGGTGGGGCCGTCCGGCAGCGGCAAAACCACGTTAATATCTATCATTGCCGGTGTGCTGGAAAGAGACGAAGGCGAATGCCTTGTATTTGGACATGATTTTAAAAACATGAACCACCGCGAACAGGCGCTGTTTCGCGGACAAAACATCGGATTTGTTTTTCAGATGTTCAATTTAATACCAACGCTTTCGGCGGCGGAAAATATTGCCGCGCCATTACTGATCAACGGGTTAAAACGGCGCGACGCCCTGGAGCGGGCGCGTGAAGTGCTTAGCCGGGTTGGTATGGGCGATCGCACCCGTTCGCTCCCCAGTGAATTATCGGGAGGACAACAGCAACGCGTCGCCATTGCCAGGGCGATAGTGCACAACCCGAAATTTATCGTCTGCGATGAACCCACCAGCGCGCTCGACCACGAAACAGGCCATAAGGTGATGGAGCTGTTACACGATGTGGTGGTGGGTGTTGACCGGGCGCTGGTCGTTGTTACCCATGACTCACGCATATTCGAATTTGCGCATCGTATTGCCAGGATGGATGACGGCCACATCATCAGTATATCGGACTCGCAGAATTTTAGGCTAAATGAAAATTTCAATTAAAGAGGTTTCCCATGATTAGAAAATACCTGCTTCCCCTTCTTGCCGTTTTTGGGCTTGGATTTGCGGTGCTGACGGTTGTCAGCGGCAGCAAAACCATCCCTCCGGCCATGCCGTTTGTTGACCCAACTTCACCGCCTTTCGTATCGTCAGTGGCAGGCACGGGCATTGTGGAGGCAAATACCGAAAATATTGCCATTGGAACGCTCGTCCCCGGCGTTATTTCGGAGATTTACGTTTCTGTCGGCGACAAGGTAAAGTCCGGTGATATGCTGTTTAGACTTGACGACCGCGACCTGAAGGCACAACTGGCAGTAAGGCAGGCTGCGCTGCGTGTGACAAATACAAATGTAAAAGTTGCAAAGGCGTCTCTGTCTGACTTGGAAAATCAACTGGCGCTTGCTGAGCGCATTACAGACAGGCGCGCGATCAGCGTCGAGGAACTTGACCGCCGTCGCTTCGCCGTGCAAATTGCCAGGGCAAAACTGGCGCAGGCGAAGGCAGACATTGTTTCTGCAAAGGCGCAAGTAAATGAGACCGCAATCAATCTGGACCGTATTCTTGTTCGTGCGCCCGTGGATGGTGAAGTATTGCAATTGAAAATACATCCGGGCGAATATGCGCCTGCCGGTATCACACAAACGCCGCTCGTGCTCCTTGGCAATGTCGAACCCTTGAACGTCCGCGTTGATGTGGACGAAAACGACGCCTGGCGGGTGCGTCCGGGCGCGCCGGCAGTTGCCTTTTTGCGCGGCAACCGGGAAATCAGCACGGATTTGGAATTTGTGCGTTTTGAGCCGTACGTTATACCTAAAAAATCACTCACGGGCGACAGCATCGAACGTGTGGATACTCGCGTACTACAGGTCATTTACAGCATCAAACAAGCCGGTCTTCCGGTATTCGCAGGGCAACAGATGGACGTCTATATTGAGGCAATAGACAACACTCAAAATAACGGATAATATGAAAGGTAAATATACCATTTCGTCATCACGATGGAAAATCGCGCTTACCGTGCTTTTCCTGCCGTGTTTGTTGTTATTTCTGAATGGCTGCGCAGTCGGCCCGGACTATTGTCCGCCAAAAGTATCCGTACCAACGTCGTGGAGCGAATTGCCGCAGGAAGGAAAAGTCAACCCAGAACCACTTGCGCAATGGTGGAAGACCTTTAACGACCCTGTGCTTGATTCCCTTATTGTGAGGGCAGTCCCGTCTAACCTCGATTTGCGAATTGCCGAAGCGCGCGTGCGTGAGGCGCGATTCCAGAGAGGCGCTGTTGCGTCTGACTTGTGGCCGTCGCTGAACACCTCTGCATCATACTCCAGAAGCCGGCGCAGCGTCGGTATTTCAACAATTCCACCAAGCGCCAGAATAAAACGAAACCTGTACGAGACGGGATTCGACGCCAGTTGGGAGATTGACATGTTTGGCGGCAAGCGCCGCGCCGTTGAGGCAGCCGGTGCCGAAATTGATGCGGCAGTGGAAAATCAGAGAGATGTGCTCATTACGCTGCTGGCAGAAGTAGCGAGAAATTATATAGAAGTGCGCGGCTACCAGCGGAGGTTACAGATTATTTATAAGAACATAAGCACCCAGCAGGAAGCGGTGGAAATTGTCCAGGCGCGGTACAACGCCGGACTTTCCAGCGAAATTGACGTGGTACAGGCTGCGGCGTTACTGGCCACGACACAATCGCAAATACCGTCACTGGAAAATCCCATGAAACAGGCAATTCACCGCATTGGCATACTGCTGGGGCAAAAGCCGGGCGATTTACTAACGGAGTTAACCAAAGAATCTCAAATTCCACGCACCACCGTAATGGTGCCTGTGGGTTTGCCGTCTGATCTCTTGCGCCGCCGGCCTGACGTGCGCCGCGCAGAACGGGAACTGGCTGCGGCGACGGCGCGCATTGGTATGGCAACAGCAGATTGGTTTCCAAAATTTTCTCTGACAGGAAGTTTCGGGTTTCAGACCGAAGACATAAACGCTTTTTCCATTATCCACAGCCGCTTATGGTCGTTTGGGCCAACCGTTCGCTGGCCTATTTTTGATGCCGGTCGTATCCGCGCCAATATTCGGGTGCAAAATGCCCGACAGGAACAGGCGTTGCTCAATTACGAAAAGGCCGTGCTGACCTCCCTCGAAGACGTCGAGAATGCGCTCGTAGCATACACTGCAGAACAGGTGCGCCGCCAGAACCTCACGGAGGCGGTAAATGCCAATCGCCGCGCCGTGGAACTGGCCAATGAATTGTTCTCGAAAGGGCTGGTCAATTTCCTTAATGTGCTGGATGCAGAACGGTCACTCTGCAAATCGGAGGAAGAACTGGTACAGAACGAACGCTCCGTATCGCTGAACCTCGTCATCCTTTACAAGGCGCTTGGAGGAGGTTGGGAAACAGAACCGTCGTAATCATTTTTTAAATTTAATGTAGGGGTTTAAAATCTTAAACCCCTGTCGTACTATGAAAATCGGCATCCTATTTTAATCCAGCAGTACGACGTCAACCAATTGTCCCACGCTGAGTTTTTCTGCATCTTCTCGAACAATAAGTAAACAATTAGCCCTGGTGGTGGACAGCAAATCAGCAGAACCGTGCCATTCTACCGGAGAAACATACCATTGGTTGTTGTGCATACGAAGGAGGGCGGGACGATATTCACGGCGCTTTCTCTTGACGGGTATTTCTACCTCAAGAGACGCCTTTACGGTTGTCCTGTAGATGGTGGCAAATCCCATCATCTTGCGGATGGCTGGGTAAATGAATAATTCAAAGGTGACAAAGGATGCAACGGGATTTCCTGGTAATGCAAAGATAAAGGTCTTGTCTTTTTTTCCGAAAATGACGGGTTTTCCCGGTCTCAGCGCGACCTTTTCAAAATAGATATGGGCACCTAAATCCTTCATTACATCACCTACAAGGTCGTATTCACCCATAGAAACGCCACCAGAGAGGATCAGGATGTCCTTTTGTAAACCTTTTCGCATCATGCGGGAGATTTCTTCTTTGGTGTCCTTAACGGTACCCAGTAATTCAACGTCCGCCTTCAAACGCCTTGCCTGTGCAGCAAGTGAGTAACCGTTACTATTTCTAATCTGCGCTGCCGCAGGTTTTGACTCAACGTCCACCAATTCGGTGCCGGTGGAAATAATGCCCACCGCTGGAGTGGAAAACACCCCGACCCTTGATTTTCCGACGGTAGCGAGGATGCCGATTTCCTGGGGTCGGATGGTCACGCCTTTTCTGATCACTATCTGCCCCACTTTCATATCCTCGCCCATTTTCGAGATGTTTTTCCCCCCATCAATTCTCCTGAGAATTTTTACCCGGTTATCAGTCGGGAGGTCTTCTGTCTCCTCCACCTTGACCACAGCGTCAGCCCCCTCAGGGACAGCCGCACCGGTCATAATCTTGGACGCTTGTCCACGCAGCACCTTTTTCGTGGGCATGCGACCGGCCGCAATATCCTCAATCACAGCTAATTCAACCGGGGCACGAGCGGTATCTTCAGCAATCACGGCATAACCATCCATTGCCGAACGTTCAAATGGGGGCATATTAATGTCTGATTGGACATCCTGTGCAAGACACAATCCCAGCGCCCTCTCAAAAGGCACTGTTTTGGCTGGCAGCGACTCCGTTACATCCGTAACAATTTTTACAGCAGTATCGACAGAAATCATATTTAATTATGTTAAATGAACGGTAATAATAAGTCAAGCATTGTTACCCAAAAAGATTGATACCGTTGCTTCGAAAAAAGCTTGACAGGATGAAATCTAGTGGATATAAGGACATAACCTCTGATAATGATTCTTTTCGTAAGGAGTAATTATTGCATTATTTTCAAATTAAACATGTAATTCGCTGGCCGGGTGTTCTCTGTTTTATATTCATGCTCGGTTGCTCTCAATTGCAGGTCAAAGATGGTATCCTTTCACCACCACATAAAAACTATACAGTAAACATTCCAGGAAAAGGGTGGGAAATGATTAAGGTAGGTAAAGAAGATATCGCCTTATGGCATAAACAACATCACGCCATGATTGCCTTCATCTCCAGTGATATTGAAAACAAGACGCTTTCGCTGGAGATGTTAAATAATCAGCTCTTTATTGGCATGAAAAACAAAAAAATACTCTTGAATGAATCCATGCTCGTGGACAACCAGGAGGCAATGCACACTATTCTGATATGTGAAATAGACAATCATACGCTCAAGGTCGAATCCTACGTCATCAAAATTGAGGACAGGGTATGTGACCTGGTATACTGGGCGCCTTGCGATTCATTTGATACCGCCAGGGAGGATTTTGTGAGTGTAATAAACTCATTTAAATTTTCGAACTTATAGGGAACAATAACGATTGCCCATGAACATTTTGTTATCCATAGACATCATCGCTAAGAAGTTTATCCTTTCGGTGGGGCAAGTTACCCTATTAACGATTAAGGGAATAGGGGGCATCTTTGTGCCTCCATTCAATCTGAAACTGGTATCACGGGAAGTTGACAATTTTGGCGCAGGTTCACTCCTTCTCGTTGACATTATCGCTCTCTTTACCGGGATGGTCATGGCCCTTCAGACGATCTACGGATTGAGCATATACGGCGCTGAGATGTATGTCGGCAGCGTAGTTTCCCTATCTCTTGTGAGAGAATTAGGCCCTGTTTTGACTTCTATTATGGTAGGCGCAAGGGTGGGGTCCGGCATCGCAGCGGAGATTGGTTCCATGCAGGTGACCGAACAAATCGACGCCATGCGAGCACTGGGGGCAAGCCCTATCAAAAAACTGGTAACTCCGAAAATGCTTGCAGCGATGATTACCTTGCCACTGCTTACGGTTACCGCTGATATTGTTGGGATTTTTGGAGGCATGATTATTGCTATGTTTGAACTTGAGATAGACCGGGTCTTTTACATTAATTCAGTCTTAACAACCATTAAGATCTCAGACTTATTAAGTGGTATTGGGAAGACGGTATTTTTTGGTTTGCTCATTGCAGCAATTGGTTGTCATTTTGGATTAAAAACTACAGGAGGCACAACGGGAGTAGGTCGTTCTACAACAATTACCGTCGTGACTATTTCAATTTCAATCCTGATCTCAGATTTCTTTCTGACAAAATTGTTTTTGATTGTGTTTTAGCAATACAATCATGAAACCAATGAAAAAACTTTGAAATCACAGATTCTAGAGGTGGCTAGAAAATCTGTGTAATCTGCGAAATCTGTGGTTACATTTTATGTCCAAGATAATTATTGAATTTAAAGATGTGTATAAATCCTTCAATGGAATTTTTGTCCACAATGGGATAAACTTATCCATATTGGAGGGCGAAATTATATCGCTTCTTGGAGGGAGCGGGTCGGGAAAGAGTGTACTCCTGAAGGAGTTAATTGGGCTCATGAAGCCTGATAAGGGCGACATTATACTGTTGGATAATAACGTGACACAAATGAATGAAGACGCATTGATTGCGTTACGGGAACACATAGGGATGTTGTTTCAGGGGGCAGCATTGTTTGATTCACTTACGGTGTTCGAAAATATTGCATATCCGCTGCGGGAACATCTGAAGCTGACAGAAAAAGAGATTCAGGAGCGGGTAGCCGACAAACTGCACCTTGTGGGCTTGAGCGGTATCGAAAAGAAGATGCCGGATGAATTGAGCGGCGGGATGAAGAAACGGGTCGGACTGGCAAGGGCGATTGCTACCGAACCAAAAATCATCCTTTATGACGAACCTACAACGGGATTGGACCCGATGACTGCCCAGCGCATCAATGATTTGATTATTGAATTACAGAAAAAACTGGGAATGACCACTATCGTAGTAACGCACGATCTGCACTGCGTGAAAACCGTTTCGGACCGGATCGCCATGCTCCATGAAGGAAAGATTGTTGCCGTTGGAACGTGGGAAGAACTTGTATCCTCGAATATTCAGGTAGTGAAGGATTTTATCAGCGGTAATATTTGTGTGTAGAAGGGGCTTTTTATGACAAAAGAACAAATAGCTGAATTAAGGGCGGGAATCTTTACCGTGATAACACTCATAGGATTTGGCGCTATGGTATTTATTCTCGGCACCCAGAAGGGATATTTTGAACCCCAAATTACGTTAAAAACAAAATTTTTGAATGTGTATGGATTGCAGGCAGGCGCTCCGGTGCGATTTATGGGTGTGGGAATAGGACAGGTAAAAGGCATCATTTTACCCAGGGAATTGTCTTGCGCAGAAATTGAGGTACTACTCCAGGTAAATAAATCAGTTCAGAAGAATATAACCCGTGATTCCGTTGCTACTATTAAATGGTTGAGCTATGTAACGGGGGATTCTTATATAGAGATTACGTCCGGCGCATGCCTTGAACCGGTTGTGCGGGATGGAGATTTCATAAAAAGCGCAGAACCAATCAACTATACCACAGTTATTGAGAGTGGACTTGGTATCATCGAGTCGTTTTCAAAGTTTTTTAAAAAGCTGGATGAAAGCGGTTTTGTAGAATCATTGAGCAACGTTTCTGCATCACTGAATGAAAGTGTGAAAACCTTCCAAAAAGGAGAAGGATTGCTCCACTCCCTGATTTATGATCCTAAAGGAAAACAACTCCTGGAGAATCTGGTTGACACCTCCGAATCTCTCAAGCGAATTAGCGCAGGAATTGAGGAAGGAGAGGGAACTCTTGGCGCCATGATATCAGACCCAACCCTGTATGATAATTTAAAGAGGCTTCTGGGTGGTGCCGAGCGCAGTTTTCTCTTACGTAGTATGATTCGGAAAAGCATTGAGAAGGGGAAAGAGGAGAAATAAGTTAGAATATTTCCTTCGACTATTGTCAAGGAAATTATTTGACAGCAACAATGATATTTCCCAGGGAAAAAAGAATATTAACATCCGTGTTTTTGAATAGCTTAAGGTAGACTATTTGAGGGAAGGCGACAATGAATTTTTTGAGTGTCGCGGGTATTATTTTGCCAAGGATACCTGTGTTTATTTTTATAAGGATATATTTACAAACAAAATCAATGAAAAATTCTCTGGTACCACCGAGTGAATGTATATAATTTATTGTAAAACCTGTCTGTTCTCTGACCAACTCTATCAAACCCTGCTGGCTAAATCTGTAAAGGTCTTCGGGATCGTTATGAAGCCAGTAATTTTGCGGTGCAGACAAAACAAGAACGCATCCTGGTTTTAATACCCTATGGATTTCCTTCAGCACTTCCAATGGTTGTTTTACATGCTCAAGTATTTCAAGACAAAGAACCGTATCGAAGGAGTCTTTTTTGAATGGTAATTGGTGTGCATTAGCAAAGATATCAACGGCGTCTTTTTTATGGAATGTCTGAGGTATCTCTATTCCTGTATAAGAGACAGTATGTGGAGAAAAAATGTCCAGATACGGTTTCTCACCACACCCTATATCCAGCAATCGTCCTTTTACGTGAGGCACTGTTTTTAGTATTTCGCGCAGGAGCAACTCATTAGCCAGCACCGAATTGGTTGCCTTCCAGGAGATTTTGTACTTGTCATAAGTTTTGTTTACTAAGGCACAAAAATCATTCTTTTCAAGGGGCATGTTAATTTTCAATTTCTTGCTTCAAGATAAGAGATTGAAGTATTTTGTAATATCCTGACATCCGTGCTTTGATCAGAGGGATATTTTTCCAGGCCGTTAAACCCGTAAATGATTGCAATAAATCCTTAATCGAAGAGAATGAAAAACATCTCAGGAAAAGCAACCCGCATTCAGCCCAGACAAATGCCATGCAGTTTTTACACGACTTACTCATGTTCTTCCTGAAAAAATAATAATGGTTGACAATCTTCATAATTTCTACAGTTTCAAGATTGCCTCTTGCAGCGGGTGACCTTTTATGAACCAATTCCGCAAATGGCGTATAAAGAAATTTATATTTCTTAGATACCCGATAGGTAAAATCATCATCTTCCTGGTAAGAATATCCATAAAACCATTCATCAAAAGTAAATTCCCGAAAAACCTCTTTTTTGACACTCATATTACATGTGGGCATGACTTCAACTGATACAATACCGGCTTTTGAGTCTGGATAAGCAGGAAATCCGGACGGTTGCATACGTCCATTTCCTTCAACGTGAGGCAATAAAAAAAGATTACAGAACAACCTGTTCAAAAAGCGTAAAAAGGGAACTTCCTTTTGCGTGGGTTCCCCGTCATTTGGTATTTTCATATAACCCATAACGCCGGCAATATTTTCAGGATTTTCGCGATAGGTTTCCAGGATATGATAAATATAGTATTTATCCAGCACCACGTCATCGTCTAAAAATATAATAACATCACCCCGTGCAAGTCTTACAGCTTTGTTCCATGCGGCTGTTTTTCTGATCTTACCAGATATGACCTCTTGTCTATGATACGTTAGTTTTATACCCGTAGTCGCAAGCGCCTTCTTAACCATTTCCATGCTTTCACTGGTATCACTGGCATCTACCAATATGATTTCATCCGGTTTTACCGTTTGAATAAGTATCGAATCAATACATTCTTTTAAATCCTGGAAACGATTTTTGGTTGAGATGAGAAGGGATACAAGGGTCGTGTTTTTTTTACTCAAGTTCACGTGTATGTTCACAAGCTAAATCTCTCAAGACAATTTTTATGGATAATTTCATTTTTCCACAACATATAAAACTGAACGAGGGTGAATTCCATGCCTTTCAAAAACATCTGCTCCAAAGTAATCAATCCCAAGTTGATATACCTTAAAACCTGCATCCCCTAATCTGCTTACAAAACCTTCCTTCGAATACATTCTGACATGATCATTCTGTCCAAAGTGTTTCCACCTGTCCGCCTCACTTGTAATACGAGGGTTTTCGTAAACTTCTTTCAGGGTAAGAAGGATTGGCGCCATAACAATACCAAATCCACCACCCTTTAATATCCTGTATAACTCGCACGTTGCCTTTCTATCATTTTCAACGTGTTCCAGTATATGTGAGCAAAGAAAGATATCCGCAGAATTATCCTCATAAACGGTCATATCAGCAATATCTACCCTGTCATTTACCTCTTCCATAAAAAGGTCTGCCGATCGGTATTCCAGGAATGAATGGCTTTTAATAAACATGCCAAGTGATGGTTCGGGTGCAAAATCAATAAACGTATGCTTTTTTGATTTATCCAAGGTATTAAATCTATTCGTGAAATAAAGCGCGTATAACCTGTCCCTGTCAGAAACGCCGCAGGCAGGGCATGAATGATTTAGAATATTGAAGGTCTCCATTGCAAAAATTGAATGAATAAACTGATGTTTATCAAATCTTTCAAAATAATAATCTGAAAGACGCTGAAAATATGCTACAGCCGTTTTACAAACAGGGCAAAAATATTTATCTCCTAAGTAAGAAGGTTTGAAAAACATCTTTTTGTAATATTTTTTTACAGCTTCTGGGACAAACCTTTTTACAACATTAATCATAGCCTTAAACCACCCTTTTATATTTTAACTTGAACCAATATATTAATGCGTGGACATTAACCTTTATTCTCAAATAATAATAGAATCTTTTGTCTGCCTTATTAAAACAGTAAAGCAATTTTTTGCTATATTTTAATAAATCACGTACATAACTAAACAGATGTTGATACGTTATGTCATTGCTCACATGGTAATCAATTAACACCTTTGTAATTCCTTCTCCCTTCACATGTTCAAGAAAATAGTCTCTTTTCAGTCTATCAGGAGAAATAAGATGATGTACAACTGCGCGTGGGTTATAGAGAATCTTCCATCCTCCACGATATAGTCTGATGCACATCTCTGTTTCTCCACCGGCAATAAGATTTTTTCCGCGTCTATCAAGTGCTGGATTAAATAATCCTGCAGAAATAATGGCTTCCTTCTTGAACGAAATATTTGCACCATAGGGGAATCCATCATTTTCTGTAAGTTCTTTTATGTGGGTTATTCCTAAGTCAAAACCGCTGAAATAACCGTTAAAAATGTTGCTTGTCCAGTAAGGCAACTTAACATCACCAGGAAACGACGGTATGATTTTACCTCCAACACACCCAATACTTGAATCACGGTAACTATCCAAAAGCATTTTGAGCCAATGGGAATGTGGAATCGCATCATCGTCTAAAAAGGCAATAATATTTGAGTGTGCTTGTTGTACGCCGCAATTCCTGGCAAAGTTTAAGCCTTGTTGTTTTTCAAAGAGATATTTTATGTTTAAACGGGTGAATTTCCCGATGCTGGTTTCTACAGCCTCTTTTGTGTTATCGTTTGAATTGTTGTCGACAACAAGCACTTCATAGTCGTGAGATGGAAGGCTTTGATTGTTTAAAGCTTCCAATACAAGTATGAGTTTTTCAGAACGATTAAAGGTGGGAATGATGACGCTAATCAGCTTATTTATCATTAAAGTTGCACATCAGTATTCTGCACGTATTTTTGCAGTCTTTTATATCCTTTCTTTGCTGGATGGCTTTTCTACCGTTCCACAATTGTTCAGGTTTTCGCCGCAAAATATTTCCTACAGAATCCATGCTAAAGCATAATCTGGTTTCACCATACGGATCTATACTGAAATTATTAATCCCTACCATGCATTTTGTTTTCAACATTTCTTTGGGATTTTGGAAATAACGTTTCATCCACTGGAGTGATTTAAAAGAGTTACCGATGCGGTATCCTTTTTTCTTGTATTCAATAATCCCATCTATGGTAGAAAGCATACCGTGTATATCCTGTGGCCAGAGAGGGTTATTTACATACCATGTATTTTCTTCATGAAAATGATGGTTACTATCAAAAGGGCTAAAAGAGGTTGTATCATGTAATGCTTGAAAACCTATGCCATCTAGATGATTCTCTCGAGTAAATTTTATTAAATCAATAACTTCGTGCTGGTTATACCTCATAAGAACGGTGATAATACACACAAACATGTTTTTCTCTGCTTTATTTAATAAGCTAATTGCTGATAAAGCCCTAGCGTGACTACCTTCTACTCCCCTTGTAAAATCATGAGTGGATGGTGTAACACCATTCAGTGTGATGGAAATCCCGTTAAGTTCCGATGCCCGTATCCTATCCGCGGTCGCAGAGGTAATATGATACCCGCTCGATACGGCTGTTACATAGATATTCTGTTTGCGTGCAAACGAGATGATATCGAATATATCCTCACGTAAGAATATCTCGCCTCCGCTAATACAAACGCGATAATTTCCCAACCATCGTTTTAGTGAGCAAATAATTTCTTTCCATGCAGAGGCATCCAGTTCCTTTCTGACTGTTTGAGACGACCATTTGCTGCATGTCCTGCAGCGTAACGAGCATCTATCCGTTACATCAAAGGTAATCACAGAAGGTTTTATAAAGCTTGCCCGATTTATACGATAAGCTATGTGAGAGAGTGTTTTGTCAAACATTTAGTCTAGCTATTTCACTACCTTATTGGAATGATGCAGTATTTTTGCCGGACATTGGATTAAGCCACTATAGGCAGGCAGATAAGGCGCTCTGTTGTTTGAAAAAGATGTTATCGCAAATTGAGCAGCATTCGGCCATGTCTCATAATCAATCTGACCGTCCATACTCCCTACGTAGATGCTTACGATGTAAGCATTGTGAATAAGGGGGAGAGACTCAAAAAAACATTGAACCGTTCCGCTACCCTCAATAAAATTAATGTTATTTTCCGTATATCCGGAATTTGCACAAATGAGCCAAATACCATCTGTTGTCTGTATGATAAACCTGAAATCGGGATTGTCAATTCTTCTAGCAGCATAATAATTTACCGTAACAACCATACTGCCTCCAGTTTCAAAGGCATCGACCCTGTTCCCCGTAGCATCAGAAATAGACACACTCGTTATCCTTACCTCTCCTGTCCCCCATCGTTTCTCATGTGTCTTTGGCTCGTGAAGGCTCGCAGCCTTATTCATTTCATTGTAATAATATGAGATAACCTCCGATGTTTGCCCGATTTTTCGGATACAACCCTTATCCAAAAAAATAACCCTTTTACAGAGCGCTTGAACCCGGTAAATATCATGAGAAACAAAAACAATTGTAACATGTCCTTTTGAAAGGATTTCATGCAGCCTCTCATAGCATTTTTTCCGGAAATTCATATCCCCGACAGCCAGCACCTCATCAATAAGCAGAACATCGGGGTCTACATGTATCGCCACCGCAAAACCAAGCCGCGCATACATTCCTGAGGAATAATGCTTAATCGGGGTATCAATAAATTGTTCGAGTTCAGCAAATTCAACAATGCTGTTAAATTTTTCATGAATCTCTTTTCTCTTCAACCCCATAATGGAGCCGTAAAGATATATATTTTCACGCCCGGTTAATTCATGATGGAAACCCGCACCGAGTTCTATTAAGGCTGAAATCTTTCCAACGGCAATTATTTTTCCTGAAGTAGGCTCGATAGTATGCGCCAGGAGCTTTAAGATGGTGCTTTTGCCTGCCCCATTTGGACCGACAACCCCCAGAGCTTCTCCTTGCTTTAGTTCGAAGCTAACGTCCTTTAATGCATAAAAATCGTCGTCGTTTTGGTTTTGAGAGGAATCGTTTTGAGTATTTATAATACGGTTTATTATTTTAGGCAAAAAGCCCCTGAACCCATTGAAATTCATATAACCCAGGGTATATTTTTTTGATACGTTTTCGAATTTGATTACAGTCTTAGACATGTTTATATTGCATCGGCGAATTTCATTTCTACCTTTTTAAAAAAACAGTACGCCAAACCAAAGCTGATTAAGGATATAATAGCGGCCATACCCAGATATTTAATGTCGGGAGGATTTCTGTACAAAATAACCTGCCGATAAGAATCCATAATACCGGCCATAGGATTGAGCATGTACAATGATAAATATTTTGCAGGAACTATATTTGTTGGATACACTACAGGCGTGACAAACATCCAGAGCTGTAAACCGAGAGGGACGATATAACGAACGTCTCTGAAAAACACAATGACGGCAGACCCAAAAAAGGCAATTCCAAGGGTAAATAGAATTTGGATACAAACAATGAACGGAACAAAAAAAACATACCAGCTTAATTGAATATGGTAGTAAAACATCATGAAAACAAAAAGAATGCCCGCAACCAGAAAGTCAAGAAGGCACGCCGATATGGACGCGATAGGGAAGATTTCTCTGGGAAAGTATATCTTGGTAATGAGATTGCTGTTGTTGATAAGACTGGGAATTGCAAAGGTCAGCGATGACGCAAAAAATGACCATGGTAATAATGAACAATATGAAAAAATTGGATATGGAGTATCACCGGTCTGTACGTGTAAGAACTTCGAGAAAACCGCTGTAAATATCAACATTAATGATACAGGTTGGATAATTGCCCAGGCCGCACCTAAAAGCGATTGCTTATATCGTGATTTGATGTCCCTTAAGGTAATATTGATAAGCAGTTCATGGTATGAAAGCAATTTTTTAAGATGCGGTAACATAGCGATACTTATCTTAACCTTTTGATAAAGACGTGGACTTCACCGTCGGCTTCTTCAATGCCCAGGAGTTCGTTTCCCGTGGTGTTGCACCAGGAAACAATATCCTTCTTAATGCCTTCGTCTGTGGCGATAACTTCAAGAACCTTGCCTATTTCAATATCTTTGATTTTGCCTGCCGTTTTAAAAATAGGCATAGGACACATGAGGCCGTAACAGTCCAAAGTTTCATCTGCTTTCATAAATGCCAACTTTCGCGTACAAACAGTTCGGGAGACACAATCTTTATTCCTTTATATTCAAGGCCGATATAAGCACATTGGTATCAAGGACTACTTTCGTGCCCATTTAATTGCCTCATCCACAACATCCTCTCCCAACTCTTCTTTTTTGAATCGTTTCTCTATCTTCTTAGATAAACTTCCAAATCGCTCAGAGATAGAAGGTTTCTGAATCTTTTTAATCACTAAATAATCCTTCCCGCTAAACAAAAAAAGTTCGTCATCGAACTTTAAACCTAAGGTTCTCTTTATCTCCTCAAGGAGGATGGAATCACCGGTTTTGTCTAACTTTAAAAGTTTATTCACTTTTTTATTATCTCCTCTTGTAAATACTTTTATTTCTTGTTTTGTTCCGTTCTATTTTTCAACACACTTTATAAAATCCCCAATTTTAATGCCCGTGATGTTCGTCATGTGCGTGTGTTTTCTTTTTCTCAAGACCTTTTCCCGTTGTTTTCTTGAGGTAGTCATCAATGGCTGCTTCGATGGCTTCTTCTGCAAGCACAGAACAATGCATCTTGGCCGGGGGCAGTCCGCCTAATGCCTCTGCCACCGCTTTGTTGGTTAGCTTTAAGGCCTCTTCTACGGTCTTTCCCTTAATCATTTCAGTAGAAATACTGCTGGTAGCTATCGCAGCTCCGCAACCGAAGGTCTTGAATTTTACATCTACAATGACGTTATTCTCGACCTTAATGGACATCTTCATAATATCGCCACAAGCCGGGTTTCCAACCTCCCCCACACCACTAGCATCGGGGAATTCTCCTACATTACGGGGATTTGCAAAATGATCCATGACCTTTGGACTGTACTGCATATAAAACTCCTTTATCTAAAATATTTCCTTTAACCCTATTTTTAATCCTTTTAAAGAGGCCGATTCGAGTATATCAACTTGAGAGTACGTCTTGTAAAGCTGATAAGCATCGCCTTTCAGGATATAAACTTCCACCTCTTTTTCTTCCGGAATTACTATCCAATATTCTTTCACGCCAAACCTTGCATACAACCTCTTCTTCTGCACCATATCCCTGTAAACGCTATTCTCTGAGATTATTTCTATCACAAGATTAGGCGCACCCTGTATATTCTTTTCCCCTATAATATCCAATCTATCCTTTGATATGAATAATATGTCCGGCTGTACTACGTTTTCGTTGTCAAGATAGACGTCACATGGAGCATAAAGCACCTCACCAAGATTGTTCCCCGATACAAATTTTTCAAGTATGAATTCGATTTTCCTTGAAACCCTTTGGTGTTTTGGCACAGGCGATGGTGTCAGAATTAATTCTCCATTAATAAGTTCATACCTCTTATCATCGGAAACCTTAACATAATCCTCGTACGTATATTTTTTCTTTTCAACCGCAATGGTCGCCATAACACACCTCCTTAAATTATGTCTTACCCACCCAAGACTTCGTAAATTCCCCTCTTGGGAGGGGGTATTTCTTAATTCTTAATTAAGAAAGATCGAAAATCCTTAACATTAAATTACTTCTTTTGACTATACAAGGGAGACATCTGCCTTAGGCGTTCAACAATAGGTGGTAATTTTTCTAAAACGTATTTAACATCAGCCTCAGAATTGTCAATCCCCAGGCTGAAAAGCACCGTCCCCTGAGCAAGCGCAGCGTCGACACCGGCGGCCATGATAACGTGGGACGCCTTCAGCGACCGTGAAGTACATGCAGAACCACTTGAAATGGCAATCCCCTGCATATCCAGAAACAATAATATGGATTCACCTTCGATATACTCTATACACAAACTGAGATTGCCCGGCAAACGATTCGTTGGATGTCCGTTGGGATACACATAATTGATGTTTTTCAGGATACCATCTCTTAGCTGATTTCTCAAGTTCTGTATTTTGTCTATGCGCTGCGACATTTCTGATTTTGCCAGTTCAGCCGCCTTGCCCATGCCAACAATCCCCATGATATTTTCCGTCCCTGCCCTGCGTCCGCCCTCCTGGACACCGCCCTCCATAAAAGGAAGTATTCTTACCCCTTCCCTGAGATACAGCACCCCAATCCCTGACGGGCCGTTAAATTGATTAGCTGACATACTTAATGCATCAACATGGGCATCCAGAACATCAATAGGTATATTTCCCGCTGCCGCAACTGCATCCGTATGAAAAATAACACCTTTCTCCTTCGTAATAGCTCCGATTTCCTTTATTGGCTCAATCGTCCCGATCTCACCATTGGCATACATAACAGACACCATCGTTGTCGTTGGTTTAATGGCCTTTTTAACGTCGTCAGGATTCACCATGCCATACTTATCAACGGGCAAGTGAGTAACTTCATATCCGGATTTCTCTAATGACTTTAAAGGATTGAGCACCGAAAAATGTTCAATTTGTGTGGTAATAATATGGTTTCCCTTTTTTTTGTGGGATGCCAAAATGCCTTTTATGGCAAAGTTGTTGGCCTCGGTGCCACTTGAGGTAAAGGTGATTTCACTGGGTTTGGCATGAATCAGATTTGCTACCTGTGTCCGCGCAGTTTGTATGGCATCGCTGGTAATCCTTCCAAATTGGTGCAAGTTGGAGGGATTGCCAAATCCCTCTTTCAAAAACGGTATCATAGCCTCCACCGCTTTAGGGTGTACGGGTGTGCCTGATGCGTTGTCCATATATATTTTTGTCATGAGATTTCTTCCTCTGGGATTAAAAAAATATGTAACAATTTAGTTTTTGAAAAACACCATGCATGTATTCATCGTATTACAGTAGGGGCAGGTTTAAAACCCGCCCCTGCACATTGGGAAATTCTCAATATTATAACATCTTCTCCTTTTAATCCAACCATTTAATGGTTAGTGATATTTTCTTAAACGCAAATTTTCTTCCCCACAACGGCAATATCCAGGTAAGCGATTTCGAATGCCGGAGATAGCGCTCAAACCGTCCAATTTGCAACCCTCAATCCTTTTATGCGCCTCTGGCTGCGTCCTTTCACTCATAAAGTCATCGGTAAATTTATCAAGGCTATTTATCAGGGAATCCCATGAATTTTGGGCTGGAATGAGCATCACAATATTGCCGGACTTTTTGATAAATACATGGTCATCCTCGAATCTATACTCTTTGGGCAGCCGAACGGCCTGGCTCTGGCCGTTTTGAAAGATTTTTGCAGTTTTCATAAAACACCTCCTGCAATTTTGAATTTACTGCTTTTCCGCAGGGGTTTTTATTTTACCTTTTCCAATTTCGCATAAGCCAACATAAGGTTTTTGGTTCCGCCAACATTAAAGCTGACCCGCACACTGGCCTTTCCCTTGCTGCCGGATACTTCCAGGATCCTTCCAATACCAAAAACGGGATGTCTGACTACTTCTCCACTCGAAAAGGGCACGGAATCATCTTCTGATGAGGGACTTATCAAATCATGGGCATCGATATCATTGAAATCAAAGTTGAGCATTGTGTCATGGGTTGTCAGATCCCCGATCGTTGTCGGGGACAAATTGTTTGCGTTAAAAGTATTAAAGGCATACTTACGATTTGTTCTATCGATCTTATCTATAATTTCTTCCGGAATCTCATCTAAAAATCTGGATGCAATACATGGGTTCATCTGTCCGTAACGCGTCCGCCGCCTTGCATGCGAGATGAAAAGTTCTTTCATTGCCCGTGTAATACCCACATAACAGAGTCTCCGCTCCTCTTCGAGTTCCTCGTCCAGGTCTTTGGATTCTGAATGAGGCAACAGCCCCTCCTCCATGCCCGCGATAAAGACAACGGGAAACTCCAGCCCCTTGGCTGTATGCAGGGTCATGAGGGTGACAGCATCAACGTCGTCTTCCAATTCATCGGCATCAGAAACCAATGCCACTTCCTCCAGAAATCCCTGTAATGCGCCTTCAGCATAATTCAGGTCATATTCGTGTGCGGCATTCACCAGTTCTTCAACGTTGGCAATGCGGTCTTTCGATTCCTTTTCACCAGTTTCTCGGAGTAATTCTATATACTTCGTTTCGTCAATCACGCGCCTGACAATGTCTTCAACAGGCGATTTTGGCAATCGTTGCAACCGCGCAACAAGTTCAGAAAATCCTTTTATGGACTGGGCGGTCTTGCCTTTAATATCGGGTATTACATCCGCATTCAGTACAGCATTAAGCAGGCTCGTGCCTTGTGCTGCAGCCCAGTCTTCAAGTTTTTTAACGGTGGTATTGCCTATGCCGCGTGCGGGTGTATTGATTATACGTTCCAGCGCAACCTCGTCATGGGGATTGATACAGAGTCTAAGATATGACAGGACATCCTTTATTTCCTTCCTTTGATAGAATTCCACGCCTCCGATAATTATGTAAGGAATTCCATGATTTCTCAGAGAAATTTCCAGTACACGAGACTGGGCATTGGTACGGTAAAATAGTGCAATATCCGAATATTTCGTACTCTTGCCGGCAAGTCCCTTTATCAATTTTGCGATCTCGTCCGCTTCGCCGTGTTCATCTTCGCAGGAGATAACCTTGATCTTCTCGCCCAAAATGTTTTCCGTCCAGAGATTCTTTTGCTTTCGATATCTGTTCTGCTGAATCACGCTGGAAGCTGCGTGAAGGATATGTTTTGTAGAGCGGTAATTTTGTTCCAACAGCACCACCTTCGCATCGGGGTAGTCCTTTTCAAAATCCATAATATTCCGTATATCCGCCCCGCGCCAGCCATAAATCGACTGATCGGGGTCGCCCGTCACGCAGATGTTTCTATATTTACCTGCCAGAAGTCGTGTAATGGTATACTGGGTATAATTGGTATCCTGATATTCATCAACGAGAATAAACCTGAATTTGTCCTGATACATCTCAAGAACATCAGGATGTTTTTTAAAGAGTTCTACGCTCTTAATCAAGAGGTCATCGAAATCCAGGGCATTATTTGCCTTAAGAAGGGACTCATATTTTGCATAAATTTGGGCAACAGTACGGTTGTAATAACCAGACGCTGCCGAAGCGAGGGCTTCCGGTCCGATAAGTTTATTTTTGGCATTGCTAATAGAGCTGGCAATGGTACGGGGTTTCCAGTGTGCCGTGTCCAGTTCAAGCTCTGCCATAATGGATTTCACACGGTTTAGCTGGTCGATCGTATCGTAGATGCTAAAATCCCGTGAATATCCCAATCTGTCGATGTTGCCTCTCAGAATTCGGGAACACATTTTGTGGAAGGTGGAAACCCAAAGTCCTTTATGTGATGAAAACTGTTTTACGCGACCGACCATTTCATCGGATGCCTTGTTGGTAAAGGTAATGGCCAGGATGTTGTAAGGATTTACACCCTGAGACATCAAATAGCCGATGCGTCGCGTAATCACGCGGGTTTTCCCGCTGCCTGCCCCCGCCACCACTAAAAGAGGCCCCTCGGTATGGGTAATAGCCTCGCGCTGTTTGTCTGTAACGTTTTGTAATAGAGTCGTCATGGGAGTTTTTTAGCAATCAGGCTCGCAACAGCCTTTTTGTTATTCAAAACAAGTTCCCGATAATAAATAATTTTAAGGTCTTTGAATAAGTCCAAAAGTTCATTGGGTTTTAATAGGTAATCCTTGTTTTTAGGGCCTTCAAGCCCCAGTTCACAGTTCTCTAAAGTGTATGTCTCGTAGATAATCATTCCGCCGGGTTTTAGCGCCTCTTTCATTTGGGGAACCATATCGCGCTGAAGATAATAAAAACATGCAATCACATCGTAGGTATCTTTAGGTAATTTATAAGTCTCCAAATCGGCGACAAAGGCATGTATCTTAACATTATTCTCTATTGCCAGCCCCAGGGCTTTTTTGATAGCTGATTCAGAAATATCACAGCCGTCTACACTAAACCCATTTTTTGCCAGGAATATGGCATTGCGCCCCTCTCCCATTGCAATATCCAGCGCCTTTCCCCTGGGAAGGAGATCAATGTGCTCCCTTAAAAACTCAACCGGTTCTTTACCAAAGATATAAGCCTCCGTTTCGTACTTTTTGTCCCAAAATATCTTGTCCTTCTCCCCGGCAAACGATACAGGCAAAACATGACTCAATAGAGTATAAAAAATTATTATATACAAAAAACTACAATAATAAGGAATATATTTTTTATAATTGCGCATGCGATGACGTTATTATTTTTTATAGTGAAGCTTATCAATGTATTAGGAATGGTTTTCGTATCTTAATCGTATAGGATTTATTTATGCGTATTACAGGGTGGCATAAAATCCCCCTTGAAAAAAGGGGGTTAGGGGGTTGTAATTCTCCATTCCATAGAAAAAACACAACCCCCTCTTTCCCCCTAGTTTATTAAGGGGGACTATCTTGATAATTTTTCTTGTGCATGGCCTTTGCTCCAATATCCCTTCTATAGTGAGCGCCATTAAATGATACCTTTTGAATTGCCTCATAGACATTCTTTTGGGCCTCCCGTAAATCT
>Ga0194127_10002335_pt1 | contig 26131 bp, 16 predicted proteins | sample TA2KigC100mmetaG_FD_148624 | JGI IMG/M metagenome (GOLD analysis project Ga0194127, IMG submission 148624) | Freshwater microbial communities from Lake Tanganyika, Tanzania - TA2015036 Kigoma Deep Cast 100m | ecosystem: Environmental > Aquatic > Freshwater > Lake | place: Tanzania: Lake...
CCGCGCGCCGCGCGCAGCATGTGCGGAATGCGCAGGCGCGCGGGACAGGTCCGGTGGCACGGCGCCTCGCAGTCGCCGACGTGCTCGCTCAGGAGCAGGGCGAGGACGCGGCGCCGCGCGCGGCGGACGGTCTCGCCGGAGATGTCGATGTCCATGCCGTCCGCCGCCGGGAACGAGCAGGCCGGCAGCAGCCGCCCGGTGCGGCGGTCGAGCACGGCGCAAACCATGCACGAGGTGTGGTGGGGCAGTCCCCCGCGATGGCAGAGCGTCGGGATGTCGAAGCCGGCGAGCGCGGCAGCATCGATGAGCGTGGCGCCGTCGTCGACCTCGACGGGGCGTCCCTCGACCACGAGCCGGTGCCGGGTCACGGGACGGTCTCCGGGGCGGCCGTCGGGCGCGGGATCGGGCTGGCGATGCGGATGGCGCGCGAGGGACAGGCCTGGCGGCAGAGGTCGCACCGGACGCAGAGGTCGACGTCGATGCGGTGGCGCCGGTAGGGGTCGGCCGCGATCGCGTCGACCGGGCACGACTGCGCGCACTTCGTGCAGCCGATGCATTCGGGGCCGACCTCGTAGGCGACGAGCTTGGCGCACCGTCCGGCGGGACAGCAGCCGCGAAGATGGGCCTCGTACTCCTCGCGGAAGTAGCGAAGCGTGGTGACAATCGGGTTCGGCGCGGTCTTGCCCAGCCCGCAGAGGCTCTGCGTGCGGGCGATCTCCGCGAGTTCCTCCAGCCGCGAGAGGTCGTCCGGCTTGGCCCGGCCGTCGCAGAGGCGGTCGAGGATCTCGAGCATGCGCTTGGTCCCGACGCGGCACGGGGTGCACTTGCCGCAGGATTCGCGCTGCGTGAAGGCGAGGAAGTAGCGGGCGACGTCGACCATGCAGTCCGATTCGTCCAGCACGACCAGCCCGCCGGAGCCCATCATCGCGCCGACCGCGTGAAGGGCCTCGAAATCGATCGGCGTGTCGGCGAGCGCGGCGGGCACGCAGCCGCCCGAGGGGCCGCCGATCTGGACGGCCTTCCACGCCCTGCCGCCGGCGGCGCCGCCGCCGATGCCCTCGACGACCTCGCGGATCGTCATGCCCATGGGGATCTCGATCAGGCCTCCGCGGGCGACCTTGCCGGCGAGGGCGAAGACCTTCGTGCCCTTGCTGTGCTGCGTGCCGATGGCGGCGAAGGCCGCGGCGCCCTGGCGCAGGATCCACGGCACCATGGCGAGCGTCTCGCAGTTGTTGACCAGGGTCGGATGCCCGTGCAGGCCGTGGCGCGCGGGGTAGGGCGGGCGGAGCACCGGCATGCCGCGGCGGCCCTCGACGGACGCGATGAGCGCGGTCTCCTCGCCGCAGACGAACGCGCCCGCGCCCTGCGCGACGCGCAGATGGATGGTCGCGTCCGTGCCCAGGATGCCGGCGCCGGCGAGGCCGGCCGCGCGGCAGCGATCGAGCGCCTCGCCGATGCGCCGGAGGGCCAGGGGGTACTCCGCGCGGATGTAGAGGATGCCCTCCCGCGCGCCGACGGTCCACGCGGCGATCAGGAGGCCCTCGAGGACGCGGTAAGGGTAGGACTCCATCAGCATGCGGTCCATGAAGGCGCCCGGGTCGCCCTCGTCGCCGTTGCAGATGGCGAACCGGACCGGGTCGGACGCGCCGTGGACGGCGCGCCACTTCCATCCGGTCGGATAGCCGGCGCCGCCGCGTCCGCGCAGGCCGCTGGCTTCGATCTCGTCGAGAACACGGTCCGGGGTCAGCGTCCGGAGGCACGTCGCGAGCGCCTCGAAGCCGCCGTGGCGGCGGTAGTCGTCGAGATCGGTCGGGTGCATCGCGCCGGAGTTCTCCGTGGCGATGTGCTTCTGGTGGCAGAGGAACGCGCTGACGTGCGCCTCGCGCGGATCGAGGTGGCGGCCCGCGCCCGGGGCGGCGTCCGCGCCGCGGCCGGCAACGTCGTCCAGCCATGCGTCGAGCCGCGCGCGCAGGCGGGAGGCGGGATGCGCGGCGAAGTGCGCCCCGACGATCCGGTCCACGTCCTGCGGCCTCACGCGCGCGTAGCGGACGGGATCGATGCCGGGACGGAGGACCTCCACCATCGGCGTCTGGTGGCACATGCCGACGCAGCCGACGTGGCGGATGCGGACGCGGGCGCCGCTCCGCAGGACCGCGTCGCGCACGGCGGACTCGACCTTCGCGCTGCCGCCGGCGATGCAGCAGGAACCGAGGCCGATGCGCACCTCGCCGTCCACCGCCTCCGCGTCGCCGGGGAGGGACCGCACCGGGTCGCCCTCCGCGCCGCCGCCGCGCGAGGCGAAGTCGTGGAGCATGCCGCGGATGTTGTCCGCGGCCCGATGGCCGTAGGTGACGTGATCGATCGTGACGACCGGCGCCAGCGTGCAGCAGCCGAGGCAGGCGACCTTCTGCACGGTGAACCCGCCGTCGGGATCCGTGTCGGTTCCCGGTTCGATGCCGAGTTCGCGGGCGACGGCGTCGTGGACGCGTTCCGCGCCCTTGACGTGGCAGGCCGTGCCGACGCAGACGCAGAGCGTGTGGCGGCCCATCGGGCGGTGGCGGAACTGCGGGTAGAACGTCGCCACGCCGCGGAGGGCCGCGGGCGGGATCGCGGTCCGCTCGCAGATGCGCCGCAGCGCGGCCTCGGGCAGGTAGCGGTAATGCGCCTGGATGGCCTGCAGAAGGGGCAGCGCATGCTCCGGGCCGGTCCCGGTGCGCGCGACGATGCGGTCGACCTCGGCGAGATCGATCTGCGCGTCGGTCGCCGGTGCCTCACTTCGGCGCATCCGCGCTCCCGATCGCGAAGAGATGCTTCATGCCGCGAAGGTAGATGCGTCCGCCGGCGAACGCGGGGGTGGACGTGCAGTCCTCGCCGAGCCGGTTCTCGGCGACGGGCTCCCAGGTCCGCGAGGCCTTGAAGACACGCGTCAGCCCCGTGCGGTCGGTGAGGTGGACCAGCCCGCCGGCGGCCATCGGCGACGAGTAGAACCCCTCGTCGAACTCCTTCATCCAGGCCTTCGCGCCGGTGGCGGCGTCGCGGCAGGTCAGGATGCCGGAGCTGGCGGCGAGGAGGACGAGGCCGTTGACGGGGAGGGGGCTGGCGACGTCGGGCATGTCCTCGTCCGTCTCCCAGATCTGCTCGCCGGTCCGGGCGTCCGCCGCGACGATGCGCGCGTACTCGTTGCCGCCGAAGACTCGCCCGTCCGCGAATGCGGGCGACACGCCGATCTCGGCCTCAAGGTCGCCGAGGTGCCAGACCTCGCTGCCGTCGGCGGGGTCGTAGGCGGCGAGCATCGGATTGGCCAGGGTGGCGATCCGGGCCTTGCCGTCGATCTCGAAGACGATCGGGGAGGACCATCCGGCCTGCACCGCCCGGCGCGTCTCCCAGACCTTCTCGCCCGTCGTGGTCCGCAGCGCGAGCAGGAGGCCGTCCTTCTCCTGATCGTACTGGACGATCAGGAGATCCCGGTGCGTCATCAGCGACGACGCATGGCCGTACGGGTTCTTGGGCGACCCGAGGTTCTTCGCCCAGATCCGCTTTCCGTCGAGGTCGCACGCAACGAGGTCGCCGGTGCCGAAGATGGCGAACACGCGTCGGCCGTCGGTGGCGGCGGTGCAGGGGGCGAGGCCGGTGTCCTCGGCGACCTTGGGCGGCTTGCCCGGCGAGCCGGGAATGCCGGAGGCGGCGTGCCGCCAGAGGAGCGACCCGTCGGCCGCGCGGAAGCAGTAGAGTTCGCGGGTGGTGTCGTCGGCGCCGGTCAGGAAGATGCGGTCCTTCCAGACCACCGCGGAACTGAAGCCGGGCAGCGGGGGCTGGACCTTCCATGCGATGCCCTCGCCGGCTTCGCCGTCCCATTTCGCCGGCACGTCCTTCGCGGCGCCGCCCAGGCCGCGGAAGCCGCGGAACGCGGGCCACTGCGCCAGCATCTCCTCGTCCGTCGCGAAGTCCGCTGCGGGCGCGGCGGGGGGGGCGGACGTGGGGGCGGCGGCCGTTGCGGCGGCGGCGCCGGACGTCGGGCTTGGGTGCGCGGCGGCGTCCGGCGCGGGGCGCATCGCGGCCTGCGGCGTGGCGGCGGGACGGAACACGACGGCGACGGCGACCATCGCGCCGGCGAGCAGCACGCCGTAGACCGAGACGGCGGCCCGCGCGGTCCTTGCCTCGCGGTCCTCCGCCTCGGCCGCTTTCGCGGTGCCGGGCACCGGGACCGGGGCCTGCAGCCAGCGCAGGCCGCGCAGCGGGACGACGACCAGCACGGCGCCGACGAGCAGGAGCCACGCGCCGCGCCCGGCCAAGGCCTGGCTCGTGAAGAAGGCGCGCCGGGCGAGGAGGTCCATCGCGCGGACCTGGGCGACGAGATTCGAGTCGGCCGGGTTCTCCTGTGCGCGCTGGACGAGGTCCAGCAGCACCGGGCTGTTCAGCGGGTCCGCCGCCCTGGCCTGGCGGTGGTTGAGCGCGAGAACCGCGCCGACGACGGCGCAGAGGAAGCCGGCGGCGAAGACGAGGCCGCGGAGGAGGGCGATCCAGCCCTGGAAGGGGCTTGCGGGAGGGGCGGGTGGGCGCGCACTCATGGCGACTCCGGGTGGAAGCTGGACATCGGGATTCCGGGGCGCGAAACGAATTCAAGGCACCCGACCGGGAACCCCGGACACAGGAGGGAAGCCGGAGTTCGCGTTTGCGGCTCCGGGGCCTCGTGCTTCGCGTTGGGTTCGTGCCTGGTCATTCGGAGTTCACGCCTCGTTCTACGGGTTCAACAGGGGGCCGTCGAGCACGCCCCTCCGGACGTACTCGCGCGGGCAATGGGCGAAGCAGCGGCCGCAACCGAGGCATTCGCCGCGGTCGGCGATGTAGTCCCTGCGGTCCGAGCGCCGCGACAGGGCCACCAGGCGGATCGCGATCATCAGGCCGAGGAATCCGCCGGCCCACGCCAGGGCGGTCCGCAGGCGGCGGCGCGCAACGGTCTCGCGCGCGGCGAGGGAGTCCATCGTCTCGCCCGAGGCGCGAAACTCGCGCGTGGCCCACGTGAGGTCGCGGGTGCCGGCGGCGTCCTCGGCCCGGATCTCCGCCGCGAGGGAGACGGCCGGATGGACGGTGGCGATCGCCGGTGCGGCGGCGCGTCCCGCCAGCGCCCCGGCGGCGGCGAAGAGGGGGAGCATCAGCAGCGAGGCCGCGAGGGCGCGGCGGGCCGCGACGCGGTCGACCGGGCCGGGCTCGGGGCCGCGGATGGCTTCGAAGGGGCACGACGCCTCGCAGAGACGGCACTGGATGCACTCGTCCGGCGTGATCGTGAGGTGCCGGCGCGACAGGCGCGAGAACCAGTTGAGCAGGACGCCATAGGGGCACAGGAAACGGCAGTAGGGCCGGGCGACGACCGTGCCGATCACCAGCAGCACGCCCCCCGCCACGATCATCTCCGCGGGACCCTCGCGGCGGAAGAGTCCGACGAACGGATCGTAGCGGCAGACCCAGAAGCCGGCCCCGGTTGCGGCGAAGGCCGCCGCGAGCGCGAGATAGGCGTGCGGCACGAGGCCGAGGACGCGGTCCAGCCAGCGCGGCAGGCGCAGCGGGCGCACGATCGCCATTTCCTGGATCGCGCCCAGCGGGCAGACGGACGAGCAGAACACGCGGCCGAACAGGAGCGCGAAGACCAGGGGAAGCAGGAAGACCGCCGCGACGGCGAGCGGGATGCCGTAGGACGGATCCGCAAGCCCCAGCGTCACGTTCTGGATCGAGCCGACCGGGCAGAGGCAGCCCTTGCGCCAGAAACCGAACCACGCGAGGCATCCGACGGCCAGCAGGAAGAGGCCGCGCCGCGACCGCCGCACGAGCGCAAGGTGCGCCGCGAGACCCAGCGCGCCGGCCAGGAGGCCGATGTCCGCCCAGGTCCGCCACGGGGCCTCCGCGGCGGGGGGCTGGTAGACCGGCTGCACGTGGCCCTTCTTGAAGTCGGGCTGCGGGAAGCGTTGCTCGACCGCCGCGGCCTCCGTCGCAGGGAGGAGCACCGCGAGAACCAGCATCGAGACCGCAGCGCGGAAGACGGAGAGGATGCGCCGGGCGGGGGGAATCCGGTCCCGGCCGCCCGGGGACCGCATCTGGAGGGCGGCGTCACGCATCGGTCGGGGTCTTCGCGGCCGGCGCGGGGGCGGGGCCGTGCGAGGATTTCATCAGGTACGCCTGCCCGGCCGGCACGCGGCGGATCGCATCCGCCGGGCAGGAGCGCGCGATGGCGCATTCGTTGCAGTCGACGCAAAGGTCGCGCAGGATCTGGAGATGCAGCGAGCCGTTGCCGAAGGTGTTGCATCCCTTCACGCACTTGCCGCAGCCGGTGCACAGGGCCTCGTCGATCGAGTACTCGTAGTAGGGCGCCTCGATGAACGTGCGCCGGATCGCGCCGGTCGGGCACATCTGGTTCTCGGCGGACGACGTCAGCGCGGCGGCGCCGGGCTGGAAGTAGCCGAAGCAGAGCTTGCAGTAGCCGCACATCGCGTAGGTGTGGACGCATTTCACGGCGGACGGCTCGAGAACGCAGTGGGTCATGCACTGGCCGCACTGGATGCACAGGTGCGGGTCGATCTGCCAGACCATGGCGGATTGCGCGGACGCCCCGCGCATCGCTGCGCCCGCGGCCGCCGCGGCGCAGAGCCCGGCCGTTCCGGCGAGCCCGCGGCGCAGGAACTCGCGCCGCGCAAGGGACTTGGTTTCATCCGCCATGGCGCAGTCCTCCGGTCCCGGCGGCGCGGGCTTCGGGTTTCGTGCAGGCGAGGCGCCGCGCGCAGAGCGTACAGGGCGACCCGGCCGGGCAGGCCGGTGCGACGCCGCGCGCGGTGTCCCGCACCGCGCGGCCCGCCAGCAGGGCCGCTCCGGCCAGGGCGGCGGCACGGCCGGCCGCGAGGAACCACTCGCGGCGGGTGACGGCGGGGCGGTGGCTCGCGCTCACGGCTTCTTCTCCCCGGCGGGTTTGCGGACGAAGACGCGGATCGCCTGTCGCTTCGGATCGACCACGAGCACGCGTCCCCGCGAATCAACCGCGACGTCGAGGCCGACCGTGTCCTCGTCGAACTCGTCCGGACCGGCGACGACGCTCTCCAGCGATCCGTCGGAGCGGTACACCTTCACCCGCGCGAGGCCCTTCTCGGCGGTGACGAACGATCCGTCGGCCATGCGCGCGAAGTCCGTGGGATTGCAGCATCCGCAGAACCCCTCGATGGCGAATCCCGGCCGCCCCCAGCGCGTGCCGGGCTTGCCGTCGGGGCCGTAGGACTCGATGCGCAACTCGCCCGGGTTCGCCACCCAGAGCGTGCCGTCCGCGTCGGCCCACACGTCGAAGTGGGGGCTCGGCACGACGAAGCCGCCCTCCGGCGGACCCTCGTTGCGGCCGAGCATCCGGCCGGTCGGATCGAACGTCCAGACGATGCGCTGGCCCGCGTCGGCCGCATGGATCCCGTTCGAACAGGCGGCGAGGGAGGTCAGCATCGCCTTCTCGCCGAGTTCCGGTCCCTCGGCCTTGATCTCGAAATCCGGGTTGCAGACGACGAAGCCCCGCACGAAGCCGATGGCGACGTCGCCGTTCGGGGCGATGGCCATGCAGCGCACGGGCTCGGGGAGATCGGCCGAGCGCACCGGCTTCCCGCCGAGATCGATGCGCATCAGCGTGCGTCCCGCCGAGGCGACGAACGTGTCGCCGGTGCCCGCGGCGATGGCCGTGAGCCCCGCCGGCTTCACGCGGATCGGCGCATGCTCGACCCACGTCCGAAGCTTGGGATCCACGGTGCGGTACCGGGTCAGATCGAGCGTGAACGCCTCGCCCGGGCCGCCGGCGGCCCCGGCGGCCTGGAGGCCGGACGCGAAGGCGGCGAGGGCCGCGAGGGTGATCGCGGTGCGCGGGCGGGGACGCCGGGGCGTCCGGCCGGCTCTGGATGCAGTCTTCATCGTTTTCGCAGGTCCAGGCATACCATGGTTTTCGACTCGCGCACGAGCAGGCGGCCGTCAACGAGGGCCATGGGGCCCCACGCGTCGCGGCCCTTCGGGAGCACCGAGGCGCGGGCCATCTCGTCGTAGCGCTCCGTCGACACGCGGGTCATGGTCAGGGTGCCCTCGTCATCGAGCACGAACAACCGGTCGCCCGCCGCCAGGAACGGCCCGAGACCGAACCGGTGCTCGACGCCGCTGCTCCACACACTCTGTCCGCGCGGGTCGAAACAGGCAAGCTGTCTCTTCAGGGCGCCGGCGTCGTTGGGCATGACCGTGAAGAGGTGGTCGCGGAGGAGGATGGGCGTCTGCTGCTCGCAGCCGAAGACGGTCCTGTCGACGCGCCAGACGACCTCGGCCGTGAACCGGGCGCCGTCGGGCTTGAGCTGGAGCAGGATGCTGCCCGCGCCGTAGCCTGCCGTGAGGAAGACGCGGCCTTCGGGCAGGATGACGGGGGAGGGCGCGGTGACGGAGTTCTTCCATGCGGTCGAGGTCCAGAGGACGGTTCCGGCGTCCGGTCCGTCGGCCGCGACGCCCGCGACGCCGCCGATCGCCGGGTAGACGAACATGCGCCGGCCGCCGAAGGTCATCGGAACGATCGAGGCGTGGGACATCTCCCAGTGGTCCGGATTCGGCGTCTGCCACAGCACGCGGCCGCTGGCCGCGTCGACCGCCGCCATCAGGGCCTTGCCGCCCGGCGCGAGGATCGCGGTTTCGCCGTCCAGCAACGGACACTGGGCCGTGTACCAGAGCGGCTCCTTCGTCCCGTACTCGCGCACGAGGTCGATGCCCCAGCGGAACTCGCCGGTGAGGGCGTCGCAGCAGATCACGTGGCAGCGCGGCCCGAGGCTCAGCACGTGTTTCTCCGACACCGCGGGCACGGTGCGCGAGATGCCGTGGTTGCGCTTGATGTCCACGGCGTAGGACCGGCGCCACAACTCGCGGCCGTCGTCGAACGAGAAGCAGCGCAGCGCGTCGGCCCGGGCCTTCTCGTCGTAGTCGAGAAGGTAGACGCGGCCGTGCCGGACGGCCGGCCCCGCGTGACCGTCGCCCAGTTCAAGGGACCAGCGCACGGGCGGTCCGCCCTCCGGCCACGTCTCGGCCAGCGGGACGTTCTCCCGGGCGATGTTGTCGAAGTCCGCCCCGCGGAACCGCGGCCATGCGGACGTCACGGCCGACGGGGTTCCCGTGAAACTCTCGAACCGGCCCTTGAGGTCGACCGAGGCGGTTGCGTCCGCCGTGGCGCCGGGATCGGCGTCGGGCAGGCGTTCGGCGAGGGGGAATCCCGGGCCGGTCGACATCCAGCGGACGACCGCAAACCCGCCGGCGGCCAGTGCGGCCGCGGCGGCCGCGGCAGCCATGAACTGGCCCGTGCGTCCGGCGCTCATCGATAGGGTCCCGCCCGGCCCGCGCCGGGCCCGGTCAGTATGCCGATGGGGCGCGCGTCAAACAAGCCGCGACCGCCGCTTCGTCCAATCCTTGGAAGCCCTGCGCCGGCCGGCTTCCGAACCTTGGAAGCCCGGGGCCGCGAGCGGGGGAATCGTCCGTGCCGCGACGATGCCGGCGGGCGGGCGGGGGACGCCGGAAGGGATCAGGCGCCGGCCGGCGGCATGAAGGGCATCCGCGGGCGTCCCTTCATCCGCTTCATCATCTTGCGCATCATGGCGTGACGCTTGAGAAGCTCGTTCACGTCGCTGACGGTCGTACCGCTGCCGCGGGCGATCCGCGCCCGTCGGCCGCCGTTGATGATGTCCGGGTTCCGGCGCTCGCGGGGCGTCATGCTGAGGATGATCGCCTCCATCCGCTTCATCTCGGGTCCGGAGTTCTCGCGCAGGCCCGCCATGGCGTCCGCCGGGAGCCGGTTGGCGCCGGGCATCATCTCGAGCAGTTTGTCGAGCGGCCCCAGCTTCTTCATCTGGCGCATCTGGAGCAGCAGGTCCTCGAAGTCGAAGCCGCCCTTCTTCCGCAGCTTCTGCTGGAGGTCCTGCGCGGTGTCGAGGTCGACGACCTCCTGGGCCTTCTCGACGAGGGAGACGATGTCGCCCATGCCGAGGATGCGCGAGGCCATCCGGTCCGGGTGGAACGGCTCGAGATCGCCCGCCTTCTCGCCGGTGCCGACGAGCAGGATCGGGCAGCCGGTAACCGCGTTGACGGAGAGCGCCGCGCCGCCGCGCGCGTCGCCGTCGAGCTTCGTCAGGACCAGCCCCGTCAGGCCGACGGCGTCATGGAAGGCCTTGGCGACGTTGACCGATTCCTGGCCGATCGCCGCGTCAAGAACGAGGACCGTGTTGTGCGGTTTCACCGCCTCGCGAAGGGCCTTCAGCTCCCCGACCAGCTCCTCGTCGATCGCGAACCGGCCGCCGGTGTCGAGGATGACGGCATCGTGCAGTTCGCGGTTGGCCTTCTTCATCGCGCGCCCGGCGACCTGGACCACCGAGTCGCCCGGCTCCGGGCCCACCATCTCGATGGCATTCTGCTGCGCGAGCAGGCGGAGTTGGTCGACGGCGGCGGGTCGCCGCAGGTCGCAGCCGACAAGCAGGACGCGTTTGCCCTCGGCGGTCCACCGGCGCGCGAGCTTCGCCGCGGTCGTCGTCTTCCCCGCGCCGTGGAGGCCGAGCAGCATCACCGTCATCGGCCGCCCGGTCCACCGGAAATCCTCGCGGGCGCGGCCGAGGAGCTCGACGAGCTCGTCGTGGATGCGTTTGACGATCTGCTGGCCCGGCGTGATGCTGTCGAGGACCACCTCGCCGAGGCACTTCTCGCGGACCCGCGTGATGAAGTCCTTCGCAACCTGGAAGTTCACGTCCGCTTCGAGCAGCGCCAGCCGCACCTCGCGCAGCGCGTCCTCGATGTTGCGGTCGGTCAGCTTCCCGTAGCCCCGGAGCTTCTTGAAGACCCTCTCGAGCGATCCCGACAGCGCGTCAAACATGGCTGGCTCCGGTGTCCCGGCCGCCCGGGCGATGCCGCGTCCCGGGGCGACCGTGCGCCCGGGGTCGCATGTCGCGAATCCCGATCCTGTCCGCAGGGGTGCTGGCCGTCATGCGTTCCTTCAATCCTCGGATTCCGCGCGGCGATGGGATTCCGGCCCGGCGCGCGGGGCCGGCACTGTACCCGATCCGCGCCCGGGGGCAAGGGTCGAGTGGTCCCGGTCCCGCGTTCACGGGCGCCGGCCCTGCGCCGCGGTCACCATGAATGCCGGCCGGGTCCGGCGGTGACCCAGGCCTTCCGGTCGGCGAGCCATACGCGGGCGGTGGATCCGGGCGGGATCTCGACGGCGAGCCGCATGCGGCCGTCGTCGAGGCGCCATTCGACGCGGACCGGGCCGCGGGCGGTGCGGTGCTCGCCGCGAGCCCACGTGACGCCCGCGACGGCGTTCGGGCGGATCACGATCCGGTCGAAGCCGACCGCGTCCTCGGCCGGCGCGAGGCCGAGCACGCTCTTGAACAGCCACGCATCGACCGAGCCGAACATCGGGTGATTCTGGCTGAACGTGTTGTCGGAGCCCTTCCAGTTCTCCCAGAGCGTCGTCGCGCCGCGGTCGAGCATGAAGCCCCAGCCGGGAAACTCCCGGCGGCTGACCATCGCGCCGGCCCGGTCGTCCATCCCCTCGGCGGCGAGGATCTCGAAGAGGTAGCGCGTGCCGTAGATCCCGGTGCTCGGACCGCCGTCCTTCGCCGCGAGGGCCTGCGCCAGGAGTTCCAGCGCGGCCGCGCGATCGGCGTCGGGAACGAGCCGGTGATACAGGCCGAATGCCTGCTCGCCCTGACGGCCCTGTCCGATGCGGCCGCCGGCGACGAACTTCGCGCGGAAGGCGGCGCCGATGCGGTTCGCCAGGTCCGCGTAGCGCCGCGCATCGGCGTCGCGGCCGAGGATCGTCGCGAACTCCGCGACCCGTCGCGCCCACTCGTGGAAGTGCGCCGTCGCGGTGAGGGACTCGGGCGCCTTCTCGAGCGCCTCGTGATCGCCGATGCAGTGCGGGATCACCAGGTCGGGGTGCTTCGCCGCGACGAGGTCGACGTAGCGGGCGCAGGCGTCGTAGTGGCGCGCGACGAGATCGCGGTCGCCGTGGTAGCGCACCAGTTCCCCGAGAAGGACCGGCACGCCGACGGTCCAGCCGATGGGTCCGGAGCGGCCGCCGAAGCCGCGGGCCGCGATGCCCACGAAGGGCGCGGTCTCGGTGAACCAGCCGTCCGCCGCCTCGTCGGCGAAGTCCTGCAGCGTCTTCGCGTAGAACGAGCGCATGTCGAAGTTGAGCAGGTAGGCCTCGGCGGACACGGCGATGTCGGCGCCGTAGCCGAAGCGCTCGCGGGCGGGGCAGTCGGACTGGACGCCGAGGAGGTTGCCGAGGAACGTGTCGCGGCAGACGCGGTGGATGTCGTTGAAGAGCGGGTTGGAGCACTCGAACGAGCCGGCCTCCGGCACGGCCGAGGCGAGGGCGAGCGCGGTGACGTCGGCCGGCGCGGGCGCGCGGGCGAGCCCCTCGATCTGCACGTAGCGGAAGCCGTGCCAGGTGAAGCGCGGCGTGTAGGTCTCGTCGCCGCCGGCGCGGACGTAGACATCGCGCTGGTCCGCGACCGCCGGGGCGCCGGGGCCGCCGACACCGGGCCGCTTGATCTGCCCGCAGACGGCCGTCATCCCGTTGACGGTTCCGTTCGTGTGGAGGAGCTCCCCATAGAGGAACTTGACGGTCTCGCCGGCCTTGCCCGGGCCGAGGCGGATGCGCGCCCATCCCGCGAAGTTGCGGCCGAGGTCCACGACGTACACGCCCGGCATGGGTTCCCGGACGCTTCGCGCGGGCCAGCTCTCGCGCACGGCGACGGGCGGCGCATCGCGGGGGACAAGGGCGCCCGCGGGGCCGGAGGCAGACGCGGCCGGCGTCCACGCGGCGTCGTCGAAACCGGCCTCGCGCCAGCCGGGCGTTGCGCGCCGCGCGTCGACGACCTCGCCGAGATAGAGGCTGTTGCGGAGGATCGGACCCGGCGCGGTCCGCCACGAGGTGTCCGAGACGATGCGCTCGGTCCGGCCGTCGGCGCGGACGATCTCGAGCACGGCGATCAGGCAGGGGCGTCCGACGGCCAGCGTGTCCCGCAGGTTGAAGCGGCCCCACATGCGCATCGGCAGCGGGTTCCACCAGCCGTTGCCGAGGGTGACGGCAAGCACGTTGGTGCCGCCGTTCAGCAGCGGCGTCACATCATGCGTGTCGAACAGCACGCGCCGGCCGAACGGCGTCCACAGGGGCAGCAGCGTGTCCGGCGCGACGGGCCGTCCGTTGAGGTGCGCCTCGTAGAGGCCGAGCCCGGCGATGTGAAGACGGGCGGAGCGGACCCGGCCGTCGACGGCGAACGCGCGACGGAATTGCGGGGCGGGATCGTCGGCGTAGAAGTCCGCGTCGGTCGCGGGAAGGGGACGTCCGTCGCCGATCCACGCCGCGCCGGTCCAGTCGCAGGCCGTCGTCGTCTCCCGCGGCACGACCGGCCGTCCGCCCGACATGCATCCCGCCAGAACCAGGGTTCCCGCCGCCGCGCCTGCCCAACGTACGTTCATGGTGCCTCCGCCGTGTCCGCATGGTGCTACAGATGGCGCCCGAAGCAAAGCCGCGCCGCCCGAAGGCTGCCGGGTTCGGGGTCCGGCCGGACCCCGGATCCGACAACAACACGGCGGGAGGTTGCCACGGGCGCGGGGATGCGGGCATACTGCCGCGGTGCAGTCGTGGCGACAGTGGGTCGGCGTTCTCGCGACGGCGGTCGCCTGCCGGGCCGGCGACCCCGCGGCGTCGTGCGAGTCGCTCCGCCTCGCCATCGCCGATCTCGCGGCCTCCTTCCCCGGCCGCTACACCAACGCCCCCGGCTACCTCGCGCGCCTCGATGCCATCGCCGCCGACCTGACGAACGCCGCCTCCGCCGCCCGGATCGAGGCGCTCCGGCGCGAGGCGCTGCTGGCGAACCCGCTGCTTGATTTCGACCGGCTCCTGGTCGTGCGCCGCTCCGCGCGGCAGATGGGCCTCCCGGCCAACTGGCAGGGAAACTCCAGCCTGCCGCGGACGGGCTACTCGAACGAGATCGCCGTCCTCACCAACCTCCGCGGCGGGGGCGACCTGGCCACGCTCTACCGTCCGCCGGGCGGCGAATTCGTGGGCGATGTCGACCTCGATTTCGACGCCTCGCGCCTTCTGTTCTCCATGCCCGCCGGCGGCCGCGCCTGGCGTGTCTTCGAATTGCCGCTCGCGGGCGGAGCCGCGCCGGCGGCGCTGCCGCTGATCCCTGACGACGACGTCGACAACTACGACCCGTGCCTGCTGCCGGACGGCGACGTCCTCTTCGCGTCCAGCGCGCCGTTCACCGGCGTGCCTTGCGTGCAGGGCCACGACCACGTCGCGAATCTCTACAGGTGGCACCGGGCGGACGGCTCCATCCGCCGGCTGACCTTCGATCAGGACCACGACTGGTGTCCCGCCGTCCTGCCCGACGGACGCGTGCTGTACCTGCGCTGGGAGTACTCCGACCTGCCGCATTTCGTCTCGCGGATCCTGTTCACGATGAACCCGGACGGCACGGCGCAGCGCGCCTTCTACGGCAGCAACTCCTACTGGCCGAACGCCATGTTCTACGCGCGACCCGTGCCCGGCGATCCGGCGCGCTTCTTCGCGGTCGTGGGCGGGCACCACGACAACCCGCGCATGGGCGAACTGGTCCTGTTCGACACGCGGCGCGGCCGCTTCGAGGCCGAGGGGGCGGTGCAGCGGATCCCGGGACGCGGTCGCGCGGTCGAGCCGGTGCTGTTCGACGGGTTGACGAAGGGCAGCTGGCCGAAGTTCCTCCACCCTTGGCCGCTCAGCGACCGGCACGTGCTGGTCGCCGCGAAGCCGGCGCCGAAGTCGGAGTGGGGGCTCTATCTTGCCGACACGTTCGACAATCTCGTCCTCATCCGGGAGCTTCCCGGCGAGGCGCTGCTGGAGCCGGTCCCGCTCGTGGCGCAGCCGCGTCCGCCGGTGCCGCCGTCGCGCGTGGACCCGGCGGCGAAGGAGGCGGTCGTGCAACTGGCGGACGTCCACGCCGGCCCCGGACTTCGCGGCGTACCGCGCGGGACGGTGAAGCGGCTGCGTCTCTTCACCTACCAGTTCGCCTATCACGGCATGGGCGGCCAGGTGAACCGGGTGGGGTTGGACGGTCCGTGGGACGTCAAGCGCGTGCTGGGCACGGTGCCGGTCGAGCCGGACGGTTCGGCGCACTTCCGCGTGCCCGCGAACACGCCGGTCGCGGTGCAGCCGCTGGATGCCGACGGCGCGGCGCTGCAGCTCATGCGGAGCTGGTTCGTCGGCATGCCCGGCGAGGTCGTCGGATGCGTCGGCTGCCACGAGCGCGACGGCACCGCGCCGCCCTACGCCCCGGCGTCGGCCTTCCTCCGCGCGCCCTCCGACATTGCGCCGTGGCACGGGCCGGTGCGCGGGTTCTCGTTCGAACGCGAGGTTCAGCCGGTCCTCGACCGTCATTGCGTCGGCTGCCACGGTTCGACGGCGTCCGCCGCGCGCGGCGGCACGGCGCCGGGCCGTCCGGATTTCAGCCGGCAGCCCGGCGCGAATCCGCCGGGCGAGGCCAACGGCTACCAGAAGGGCTCGTGGTTTCCGCCGTCCTACGTCGCGCTCTTCCCGTACGTGCGGGGGCACACGATCGAGAGCGACATGCACCTGCTCGAGCCGGCCGAGTACCACGCGTCGACGACGCACCTCGTGCAGATGCTGCGCGCCGGTCACCACGGGGTGGCGCTGGGGACGGAGGACTGGGACCGCCTCTTCACGTGGATCGACCTCAACAAGCCGGCGCACGGCACGTGGACCGAGAACGTCGGCGCGGAGAAGGTCGCGCGCCAGCGTGACCGGCGCCGCGACCTGATGAAGCGCTTCGCCGGGATCGACGAGGACCCCGAGGCGATTCCATCGGCGGCCGCCGCGGGGCAGGCAGTCGCGCCTGCGCCACGAGCCGGCGATGGAGGGACCGCTTCCGTGCCGGCCGCGGCGCCGGCGACCGTTCCGTGCGAGGGGTGGCCGTTCGACGCGTCCGAGGCCGGACGGAGGCAGTCCGCGGACGGCGCGCCGGAGCGGACGGTCGACCTCGGGGGCGGCGTGACCCTGCGCCTGCGCCGGATTCCGGCGGGGCGGTTCGTGGCCGGCGGCCCCGCCCCGCGGGTTGTCGAGATGCCGCAACCGTTCTGGATGGCGGCCTGCGAGATCGACAACGCGCAGTTCGCGCGGTTCGATCGGGCCCACGACAGCCGGCTCGAGACCGGGGATTTCCTGCAGTTCAGCGTCGCCGAGCGCGGCTGGCCGCTGAATGCCGCGCGCCAGCCCGTGGTGCGGGTGTCGTGGCATCGGGCGACGGAGTTCTGCCGGTGGCTCTCGGCGACGACCGGCGAGTCCTTCTCGCTGCCCGACGAGATGCAGTGGGAGTACGCCTGCCGCGCAGGCGCCGCGACCGATCTCTGGTTCGGGGCGCCGGAGTCCGACTTCGCCGCGTTCGCGAACCTGGCCGACGCCGTGTTCCAGGGCGTCGAGACCCTGCCGCCATGGCACCTGCCGTCGGGGGCGATCCCCTCGTACAAGCCGGCCGTGGCGGCCGTCAACGACGGTCACCGCGTCAGCGCGCCGGCCGGCTCGTTCCGGCCGAACGCGTGGGGCCTGCACGACATGCACGGGAACGTCGCGGAGTGGACAGCCTCGGCGCTTGGGCCGGACGCCGGCGCGGACGCGCCGCGCGTCGTGCGGGGCGGATCATGGTCCGAGCGGCCGCACCTGGCCGGCGCATCCCGACGCATCGCCTATCCGCCGTGGCAGGCGGTGCACAACGTCGGCTTCCGCGTCATCTGCGTTACTCCGCCAGCGGAGCGATCTCGTCTGGCTTCGGATTCGTCGAGGGCATCTCCTTGACGCGGAGATTCCGGAACTCGATCGGGCTGCCCTCGGACTCGAGACAGAGGTAGCCCTTGCGCCAGACGCAGTTCGATCCGCCGGAGACGACCGCGCCGTTGACCGCGAGGGTGATGACTCCGTTGGACCCGGTGATGCGGTAGTGGTTCCACTCCGGCGTGCCCTTCGTGCGGTTCTCGCGCGGGAAGCTGCGCATCTTCCCGTCGTTGGGCTCGAAGGGCTTCATCGTTGCGCCGTGGATGGCGAAGACGTCGCCGTCGGTCGTGAACCAGCCGGGCTTCTTCCCGGTCGCGACGTAGTTGGTGAAGAACTGGTGGTCGAGGATCTGGACCTCGATCGACTTGCAGTAGGGAACCTTCGGCGCGGGCGCGGGCGACGACCAGATGAAGAGGCCGGAATTGCCGGCCGGCTTCAGGTGCCGCCACTCGAGTTCGAGGATGAAGTTCTCGTAGTGCTTCTCCGTCCGCATCGCGCCGGTCGGCGTGCCGGTGCAATGGATCACGCCGTTCGAGACGCTCCACGTGTCGGGCGCCGTGTTGATGTTGACCCAGCCGGAAAGGTCGCGCCCGTTGAACAGCGACACGAAGCCGTCGGCGTCCGCGGCGCGGAGGGCCGGACAGGCCGGGAGCAGGAGTGCGGCGGCGATCCATCGGGTTGGTCTCATGACGATGCTCTCCTTGCGTCGCGCGACGTGGCGCGCGGGCCGGAGTCTACACGGGGCGGCGCCGGTGTGCCATCACGGTGCGCCGGCGATCCGCGCGCGGTCGAAACGGGCGAAGGGGATCTCGTCCCCGCCTCAGGGGGTGCGGGCATCCCGCTTGGCGGCCCAGAGGATGGCCTGGCGGATGGCGGCCTGGTACCCGGGGTTGGCGTAGGCCTTCGCGTCGTGGCCGAGCTGGACGTAGGCGATGCGGGCCGGTCCCTGTTCGCGGACCCAGACCAGCTCCGGCGTCGCCTTCGGGTGGTCCGTCTTCATCAGCACGCGGACATCCGGGGAGACCCACAGGGCCCCGTACGTCTCCTCGTGGATGACGAAGTCCGCGATGCCGCGGGACACGGGGTGGTCGCGGTCGACGACCTTCACGGCGACCTCCTCGTCATGCGAGTAGTTGGACTTGCCGAGTTCCTTCCCGTCGATCGTCTCGGGCTTCTGCAGGTACTTCCCGCCGATCAGCCGCGCGTACTCGGGCCAGTCGGAGTGGGAGGCGATGCAGTGGTGCGTCGCGACGAGTCCGATGCCGGTGGCCATCAGGTCCATGAAGTTCCTCCGGTCCTCCGGCGTCGCGGGCTTGAACATGTCGTAGCGGACGATGACATCGAACTCCTTCTCAAGTCCCGGCTTCAGGCGGGCGGCGGCCTCGGGGAACTTGATGCGCTCGACCCGGATGCCCGGCAGCGCGTCGAAGGTTGCGAAGAACGCGTTGGTGTCGAAGGCGTGGCCGCCGTAGACCAGCAGCACGCGCACCGGCGTCTCCGCGGCCGGCGCGGCCGGGATGAGCGCGGTGAAAGCAAGGGCGAGGGCGAGGACTGCGGCCGTCGATCGATGCGTCATGGTCCACCTCGGGTATTGTCGGAATCTACCAGCCCTCGTCCGTGATTGCCAAGCGGCGCGCGACTGGCGCGCACGGTGCAAAGGGCGGCGCGTGACGTGCTCGAATGCGGCCGCACCCGGCACGGTCGCACTTCGGCCGGGACCGGCGCGGTCTGCCGGCTGTGCGCGCGGGATTGCGCGGCGGGTCGCCGGGGCGTATCACTGGGGCGCACCGGACCCGCCGGAGGAGGCGCGCATGATGCGGATGAAGATCGGGATCGCGACCGTGGCCGCGGGGACGGCCGTGGCGGCCGGGCCGCCGGACTTCACCACGCTCCGCCATGCGAAGACGATCGGGGATCCCTCCTTCCGGCACGCGGGGGCGGTGACGTGCGTCCGCTTTCTGCCGGATGGCAAGCGGGTCCTGTCGGCCGCGCAGGACGGCACGGCGCGGCTGTGGGACGTCGCGACGCGCCGCGAGATCCGTCGGTTCCCGATGGCGGAGGGCGCGGACGTGTGGGACGTGGTCCTCCGTCGCGGCGGCGGGGAGATCCTGACGGCGGCCGGCGGAGGCGCGGTGATCCGCTGGGATCTCGAATCCGCCCGGGAACTGGCGCGCTACAAGCATCCGGACACGGCCTTCCGGATCGCCGAGTTTCCCGACGGGGCCTCGTTCGTGTCCACCGACAACAAGGGCGGGGCGCTCCGGTGGGCATGGGACGGCGCGGCCCCGCTCGCGACGTACTCGATTCCGAAGGGGTCCGTGTATGCCGCCGCGATCGCCGGCGGCGGGACGAGGCTGATCACCGGCGGGTCGGACGGGAAGGGGCCCTGCTGGTGGGACGCGGCGGGCGGGGGTCGCATCGGCTTCCTGTCGGGGCTGACCGGGACCGTCCACACGGTGGCGCTCTCGCCGGACGGCAAGGCCGTTGCGGTCTGCGCCGAGCACCAGGTCGCGGTGCTCGATCCCGCCTCGGGGGCCGTGGCGTGGACGCATGCGTTCCCGAAGGAGGCCTACGTGTGCGCGTGGTCGCCCGACGGCTCGCGGCTGGCGGTCACGGCGGAGGGGCGCGTGCATGTGTTCTCCGCGGCGGACGGCGAGCATCGCGCGCAGGTCGACGTGGGAGGCAGGAGTTCGTGGGCCGTCGCGTGGTCGCCGGACGGCGCCACGCTGCTCTGCGGCGCCGGCAGCGGAATCGCGGTCGTCGATGCGGCGTCCGCGAAGCGGGTCTTCCCGCCGGAGGGTGCGGTCGACCCGGAAGGCATCGGGGGGATGGCGGTGTCCGCCGACGGCAGCCGGGTCTGGGTCGCGGGCGACGCCTCGATGCGGCCGCTCGATCCCGGCACCGGGGTGCCCGGAGCCGCGGTGGCGTTTCCCGACGAGCGCAGCCGCGCATGGGTCACGCTCGACGGCCGGTACGTCATCGCGGCGGCGCGGTACGGGGCGGAGAAGCCCTACGCGGTGCTGGATGCGGAGGGTGGCGCGAAGGTGGCGGAGCTTGCCGTTGCGGAGTCCTACGTGGCGACCGGGATCGCGTCCGACGCGGCCGGATCGAATGTCTTCGCCATCGTCGGGAATCAGGAGGTCCGGCAGTTCTCGGTCCCGGGGTTTGCCGTCGCCCGCGACTGGAGCACGGTGAAGGCTCCGTCCCGCCGGCCTGCGGCGCCGGATCCGTTCGCGGCGGACGGCGTGGGGATGCCGCACTCGGCGTTGGGGGACGACGAGGGGCCGAGGATCGGCAGCCTGGCGGTCAGCCCCGGGGGACGCCATCTCGCGGCGGGGTGCCGCAAGGGGACCGTCGTGGTGTGGGATCTGGCCACGGGCCGCCGGTGGCCCGACATGAACGTGGGGGGCGAGGACATCGATGCATGCCTGGTGACGGACGGCGACGCCCCCGTCCTCGTCGTCGTGCACCGCCGCGAGATGCTGGCGCTCCCGCTCGCCCCCGGGGCGGGCGGGCCGGCGGAGGCGGAGGTGAAGGCGCGCATCCAGCGGCTCGGTTCCGACACGCACGCGGAGCGCGAGGAGGCCACGCGCGGGCTGGCGGCGATGGGGGAGGCGCTGAGGCCGTTCCTCCGCCTGTGGACGTGGGACGATCCCGAGATCGCCGAGCGCCTTCGCAAGATCGAGGCCGGGTTGGACGGGGAGATGGCCGCGGGCGCTCCTGCCGTCGCCCTTGCGGTCCCGGGTGGGATCGGCTCGCCGGTGGCGCTGCCGGGATGCGACGCGTGGGCGGCGATCGCGGGCGGCGGTGCGGACGCGGAGGTGTGGATCTGCGCGCTGCGCGACGGCGAGATCCGCGTGACGCACCGGATCCGGACGGGCCGGGGGCCGGCCGTGCTGCAATGGCTGGCCGGGGCGCGGCAGTTGTGGGTCGGCAACCGGGACGGGACGATCGACCGCTTCGACCTGCCCTGAGCGGCGGGCGGCGTCAGGGTGCGGGGCGGACGGCGACGTAGGGCCGCATGCGCTCGAGCGTGGTGGCGCCGAGTCCCTCGACGCGGCGGAGGTCGTCGACCGTCGTGAAGGGCCGCGCCTTCACGATCCGATCGGCCAGGACGGGGCCGATGCCGCGGATGTTCTGCAGTTCCTCGGACGAGCACGCGTTGACGTCCAGCGGGTGGTCGGCGCTGAGGACCTCGAAGATGCCGAAGGCCTCGTCGACCGACCTCGCCTCTTCGCGCTGGCGTCGGCGCAGGTCGGCGATGCGTTCCGGCAGGCAGTCCGCCCAGACGCCGCGGCGCGTGACGGCGGCGGCCAGTTCCAGGTCGGCGAGCCGGCGCGCGTATTCGGAGGCCTCGGTGCCGTCGGGCAGGGCGCGCTGGACGCCGAAGGCGCGGGCGAGGCCCTCCTCCACGAGCACCGCGGCGAGATCGCGTCCGTCGGGGAGGGTGATCATCGCGTAAACCCGCGCCTTGCCGGACCGTCCCGGGGCGCGGGCGAACGCCGTGTGCACGACGAAGGGCGCGGCGGAGAGCAGCTCGCGCGTCCGGGCGGCGGCGGCGCGGCCGTGGGCGACGGCGCGCACGGGCGGCTCGATGCCGAAGTAGCGCGATTGCTCCAGCAGCCGGCGGCGGTCGCTCTCGGCCTCGGCCGTCGCCTCGGGGCAGTCGACGAAGTAGAGGCGGGCGATCTCGCGGCGGCGTCCGAGGGCGACCTCGAAGCTGTCGCCGTCGTTCGAGTCGGCGGCGACGAAGGTGGCGTTGCTGAAGACCTGCCAGTCGGCCGCGCGCGCGTCGAACGCAAGGACCGCACCGAGGGCCGCGAGGATGCGAAGCCCGTGACGCGTCCCGGCACCGCGCCGGGCATGCGGGGACGGTGCGGCCGCGCGAAGCCTCACAGCGACCAGCCCGGACGGAAGACCGGGGACAGCAGGCGGTTCGCCGCCTCGCTGTTCGTGAAGCGCATCGCCGCCCCGTCGTAGTTCAGCTTGAGACCGCCCATGCGGATGGCGATGGCGCCCAGGAGGCCGATCTCGGTCAGCCGCGCGCCGTAGTCGAAGCCGGCGTTGGACGGGCGCCCCTCGCGGATCGAATCGAGCCAGTCGCGGTAGTGGCCCCCCGCGATGCGCGGGATGCTCTTCTCCGGCTGCCGGTACTCCTTCATGCGCGCCTCGGGGATCAGGCGGCATCCGCCGGCTCCGTGCGAGCCGTACATGATCTTGCCGGTGCGGCCGATCACGACGGCGCCCGTGCCGACGGCCTTCCGGTCCGGCTCCAGCTCGGCGGGGCGGGGGATGCGGATCGTCCCGTCGTGCCACACGAGCGTCACGGGGCCGCGCTTCCCCTTGGCGGGGAACTCGTAGGTGATGCGCGAGCCGGCCGGGTAGAGGTCGGCGTGCTTCTCCGGGTCGTAGCCCTCGGTCTCGGCCCGGATGGTGACGGGCATGTCGAGGTCCAGCGCCCAGAAGACCGGGTCGACGACGTGGCAGACCCAGTCGCCGATGGCTCCCGTGCCGAAGGCGGACCATCCGCGCCAGCTCCACGGGACGTAGGCGGGGTGGTACGGCCGCGCTTCGACCGGACCGAGCCAGAGGTCCCAGTCCAGCTCCGCCGGCACCGGGGGGATCTCCTTCCGCACGGCCTCGAGCTTGGGGATCTGGCAGTAGATCTCGGGAAACGCATCGCAGCCGCAGTGGACCTCGGTCACGTCGCCGATGGCGCCGTCGCGGATCCACTCGCAGAAGACGCGGATCGATTCCGTCGAGTGCCCCTGGTTGCCCATCTGGGTGATCAGCTTCCGGTCCGCGGCCTCCTTGCGGAGCGCGCGCGCCTCGGCGACGGAGTGCGCGAGGGGCTTCTCGCAGAAGACGTGCTTGCCGCGCTTCATCGCGGCCATCGCGGCGACCGCGTGCGTGTGGTCGGGCGTGCCGACGAGGACGGCGTCGATGGAATCGCCCATCGCATCGAACATCGCCCGGAAGTCCTTGAACCGGCGCGCCTGCGGGACCTTGCGGAACATCTCGGCGGAGCGGCGGTCGTCGACGTCGCACAGCGCGACGATGGTCTCGTCCATCATCTGGCCGAGGTCGTGGCCCGCCTGGCCGCCGCAGCCGATCGCGGCGAGATGGATCTTGCGGCTCGGGGGCGTCTGCCCCGCGCCGCCGAGGACGTGCCGGGGGACGATCTGCACCAGCCCCGCGGCAGCCGCGGCGGACTTCAGGAACGAGCGACGTTGCATGCGGCGCGCTCCGCGTCAGGATTTGTAGTTCGGCGACTCTTTCGTGATCTTGATGTCGTGCGGGTGCGCCTCGGCCACACCCGCCGGCGAGACGCGCACGAACCGGCCGCGGCGGCGGAGGTCCTCCACCGTCCGGCAGCCGCAGTAGCCGAGCGAGGCCCGCAGGCCGCCGCAGAACTGGCCGAGGACGCGCTCGACCGTCCCGGAGTAGGGGACGATGCCCTCGATGCCCTGCGGCACGAGTTCATCCTCCTTCACGCCGGCCAGCCCGTAGCGTTCGCGGCTGCCCTCGCGGGCGCGCATCGCGTCGAGACTGCCCATGCCGCGGTAGACGACGTACTGGCGGCCCTGGTGGATGATCTTCTCGCCCGGGCTCTCGTCGGTGCCGGCAAGGGCCGCGCCCATCATCACGGTGCTCGCGCCGGCCACGAAGGCCTTCGGCACGTCGCCGGAGTGGCGGATGCCGCCGTCGGCGACGATCGGGATGCTGTCGCCCAGCGCCCTGGCGCAGGCGTAGATCGCGGAGATCTGCGGCACCCCGACGCCCGCCACGACGCGCGTCGTGCAGATCGAGCCGGGGCCGATGCCCACCTTGACCGCATCCGCACCGGCCTGGCGGAGGTCGAGGGCCGCCTCGCCCGTCGCGATGTTGCCGGCGATCACGTCGATGTCCGGGAAGCGCTTCTTGACCCACCGGGTCATCTCGACCACGCCCTTGCTGTGGCCGTGGGCGGTGTCGACGACGACGACGTCGACGCCCTTCTCCGCGAGCGCCTCGACCCGGACATGGTCGCCGGGACCGACGGCCGCGCCGACGCGCAGGCGGTATTGCGCGTCGCGGTTGTAGTGCGGCTTCACGTTGCGGATCAGCGTCTGCACGTCCGTGTAGGAGTAGAGCCCGACGAGCCTGCGCCCCCTCAGCAGCGGCAGCTTGCCGATGCGGTGCTTCGTCATGATCTCGTAGGCCTGCTGGAGCGTCGTGCCCGGCGGGGCCGTGACGACCTTTCGCGTCATCACGTCGGCGAGGGGGGCGTCGGGGTCGTGCGAGAACTTCACGTCGCGCGAGGTCAGGATGCCGACCAGGTGGCCCTTCGCGTCGAGGATCGGGAACCCGGTGAAGGTGTAGCCGCTCTTCTGGCATTTCTCGCGGACGGTCAGCAGGCTGTCGGTGTCGCGGAAGGTGACCGGCTCCGAGATCAGGCCGTTGAGGTGGTGCTTCACCCCGTCGACCATGTCCGCCTGCTGCGCCGCGGAGAGGTTCTTGTGGATGATGCCGATGCCGCCGATCATCGCCATGGCGATCGCCATGCGCGTCTCGGTGACGGTGTCCATCGCCGCGCTGACGAACGGGATGCTCGTGGTGATCCGGCGCGTCAGGCGGCTGCGGATGTCGGCGTCCGGCGGGAGGAAGTCGCTGTACTGGGTGATCAACGAGACGTCGTCGAACGTCAGGGCCTCGTGGGGAAACGCGGCCATGAAAGTGTCGGTGCCGGAGTTGATGCTCATGATCGTGCCTTTTGGCCGCCGGAGTCTAGTCAGGGGGGATGTTGGCGTCAATCCGATTCCGGCCGCATCAGGGCGCGGGCAGGCCGGCGGGCTTGGATTGCTCGCCCAGGATCTTCCCGTCGGCATACACCCTGACGCGGAAGCCGTGGTAGCGGAACGTCGAGGTGTCGGTGGACTTCGGCACCGCGTAGGGGACGACGACCGCCTTGGTCTCGCCCGGTTTCCAGGTTCCCTGGGCGACTCGGATGCGTCCCTTGGGCGGCACGGCGCGGCTGGGGAACACGCTGCCGGCGGGTTCGCTCCGGTCGAAGAAGACGGCCTCGACCGCGATCCGGTCCGACGGGAACGGCTGGCCCCCGGCGTCCGCGGTCAACGAGATCTCGAGCACGCGGAAGTCCTGCTGCTCTGCCGGTGGCGGGAAACGGGTGACCTCCGCGCTCGAGATCCGCACCTGCGGGGCTGCCTCGGGGGCCGGGCGTGCCGGCTCGGGCTTGGGCTTCGGGGCGGCGGGTGCCGGCCGGGTGACCGCCGGGGGAGGCGCGGAGACGACCGGGGGCGCCGACGTCGGGGCGGCCGCGGGCCACGCGGAAGGCCTGGGCGACGGCGCGGGCCGGGGTGCGACGGCGATTGCGGGCGGCGCGGACGTCCGTGGGGCGGGGGGCAGGGCCACGGCGGGCGGGGAGGATGTCATCAGGGGCGCCAGGTTCTCCGGCACGCGGACGGCGGGCGTACCGGCCGTCGCGGTGGCCGGAGGCGGCGTGGCGGAGGGCGGCGCGACGGCGGCGGCCGGCGGCGCGCTCGTGCGGATCGAGGTCAGGGGCGGCGGAGCCTTCTTCATCTGCGCCTCGGCCAGCCGAATCAGTTCCTTGAAGGCCTCGTCGTAGAGCGGGGCCCCGGCCGAACTCTGCAGCACCAGCGTCCACAGCCGTTCCGCTTCGTCCGTCCGCCCGCGCTGGCTCGCAATCCGCGCCTGCATGGCGCGGATGTCCATCGACCGGGGATCCTCCTCGGCCGCGGCATCCGCCTTCACGGCGGCGGCGTCGAGCGATCCCGCCGCCAGCAGGGCCTCGGCCTGGGCGAGGGCGATGACGGCCTTGGGTACGGCGGGGGCCGGCGGGGGCGTCGCGGGGGCCGGCGCCGGCCGGGCGGGGGCGGGGCGGGGCGCCTCGGCCGTCGTCACCGGCGGTGCCGCGGTGACCACCGCTGGAATCGGGGGGGGCGGGGGACGGGGCGGCGCCGCCTGCGCGACGATCGAGGTCGCCGGAGACGGGGAGACGGGGGCCGGAGCCGGCGGCGTGGCGCCGGCGGTCGCCTGGGTCGCGGTGACCGCCGGAGGCGCGACGACGACGGGCGGCGCGGCCTGCGTGACCGGGGGTGCCGGTGCGGGTGTTGGGCGGGACGGCGGACGCTCCGGCCCGGCGGCGATCGCAGGGGGCGCGGACGTCGCCGGTGCGGGGGCCGCCACCGCGGGCGGGGAAGGGATCGGTTTCGGCGTCGCGGACTCCGCATTCGTCCGCGCGGGAGCCCC
>Ga0194127_10002336_pt1 | contig 26121 bp, 18 predicted proteins | sample TA2KigC100mmetaG_FD_148624 | JGI IMG/M metagenome (GOLD analysis project Ga0194127, IMG submission 148624) | Freshwater microbial communities from Lake Tanganyika, Tanzania - TA2015036 Kigoma Deep Cast 100m | ecosystem: Environmental > Aquatic > Freshwater > Lake | place: Tanzania: Lake...
TTTTCCCATGACCAACGATCCCAAGATCGAGAAGCTGAGACAACTCAAAGGAGAAGCCAAACTGGGCGGCGGCCAAAAGCGCATTGATGGCCAGCACGCTAAGGGCAAGCTCACCGCCCTCGAGCGCCTCGACCTCCTCCTGGACGAGGGCAGCTTCCAGGAGCTGGACACGTTCGTCACTCATCGTTGTACCGACTTTGGGATGGAGAAGACCAGGCCACTGGGAGACAGCGTGGTCACAGGCTGGGGGACTATTGACGAACGATTGGTCTACGTCTTTGCCCAGGATTTCACCGTGTTCGGCGGCTCGGTGAGCAAGGTGCACGGCGAGAAGGTTTGCAAGGTGATGGACCTGGCGATGCGGAATGGCGCGCCCCTCATCGGTATCAACGACTCAGGAGGGGCGCGCATCCAGGAGGGAGTGGATTCCCTGTGGGCCTACGGGGAGATCTTCACCCGCAACACCCTGGCGTCGGGCGTGATCCCCCAGATTTCGGTCATCATGGGACCATGCGCCGGTGGCGCGGTCTATTCCCCGGCCATCACCGACTTCATCTTCATGGTGCAGGAGACCAGTCACATGTTCATCACCGGGCCGGACGTCATTCGAGCGGTGACCCGGGAGGACGTGACCCACGAAGCCCTGGGCGGGGCCGCAGCTCACAGCATCAAGAGCGGGGTGGCCCATTTCATGGGGGCCGACGAGCCGCAGACGCTAGCCATGGTGCGGCGGCTGCTCTCCTTCCTGCCGCCCAACAACATGGAGGACCCACCCCGGCTGGAGCCAACCGACGATCCAAACCGCGTGGACGAGACGCTGGACACCATCGTGCCCGACGATCCCACCAAGCCCTACGACATGAGGGAGATCATCCTGCGAGTGGCAGACGGCGGCGACTTCATGGAAGTACACCAGCACTACGCCATTTTCCTCATCGTGGGCTTCGCTCGCCTGGACGGGCGGCCGGTGGGCATCGTCGCCCAGCAGCCGAGGATCCTGGCCGGCGTGATTGACATCAACGCTTCCGACAAGGGAGCACGCTTTATTAGATTCTGCGATTGCTTCAACGTCCCGCTGATCACCTTCTGTGACACCCCCGGCTTCATGCCTGGCGTAGCCCAGGAGCATGGGGGCATCATCAGGCATGGGGCCAAGATGCTCTACGCCTACGCCGAGGCCACGGTGCCCAAGGTGGCCGTCATCACCCGCAAGGCCTACGGTGGGGCCTACATCGTGATGAGCTCCAAGCATCTGCGCGGGGACATCAACTACGCCTGGCCCGGCGCCGAGATCGCGGTGATGGGGCCCGAGGGGGCGGTGAACATCATCGCCCGCCAGGAGATCCAGGAGGCCGAAGCCCCAGAGGTCAGGCGGGCGGAGCTGATAGAGGACTACAGGGACAAATTCGCCAACCCCTACGTTGCCGCTTCTAAGGGCTACATTGACGATGTCATCGAGCCCCGCCAGACCCGTCCCCGCCTCATCAAAGCCCTAACGATGCTACAGAACAAACAGGATACCATCCCGCCGAAGAAGCATGGGAACATACCCCTTTAGAACTTCAAACTTCAAACTCCAAACTTCAAAATTGTTCACCCGTTGTGAGGCAGTTGTACTGCCGAACGGGGGTCCTCGCCATCAGTTGTGATGTAAATGAAATTGCGGAGAGGAAAAGTGTATGGCCACAATGCAAGGCGTATATATAACAGTGCTGGGGATGGCGATCCTCTTCGCGGCTTTGCTGATCCTCATGCTGGCCGCGATGGGGCTGGAAAGGCTATTCAGACCCAAGGAGCTTGAAGAGGAGACGACCTCGGAAAGAGAAAAAGAGCTGGTGGCCGCCATCGCAGTAGCCATTGCTCTAAAACTCAAAGCTCAAAGTCCAAAGCGGAGATCGGAAATCGAAAATCGAAAATCGAAAATCGAGTGGAGCGCCTGGAAGTCCTGGGGGCGTTACAGGCAACTGATGGGTTCACGGGAGGTGAAGGGGCACCGAGGATGAAGAAATTCAAGATCAGCGTCAACGGCCATTGGTACGAGGTGGAGATAAAGGACCTGAACGAGTCGCCCGTCTCGGTGCTGGTGGATGGGGAGCTCTATAAGGTTGAATTGGGTCCTGAGATTCCGGAAACCGAGGCTGTAGCAAGGGTTAGAGAAGAGCCTGAGCTTTTGGCTTTAGAACCCGCCACGGAGGTGGGTAGGCCAGTGACTTTGGAGGGAGAAGTGATAGCCCCCATGCCCGGCAAGATTCTGGCGGTTAATGTGAAAGCCGGCGATGCGGTGCAATACAAGGATGTGCTCTGTATCCTCGAGGCCATGAAGATGGAAAACGAGATCATGGCCCCTGTCGAAGGCATCGTCAAAGAGGTTGGGGTAGCCGCGGGGCAGGATGTCCTGTACGGCGACGTTTTGCTGGTCATAGAATGAGGTGTGGGGGGTGGACTGGACAAAGTTGCTCCAACTCCTGAGTGGCTTCCTCAACTTGACCCTGGGCAACGCGGTCATGATGATAGTGGGGGGCATCCTCATCTATCTGGCCATTGCCAGGAAGTACGAGCCAGCCCTGCTGCTTCCTATAGGCCTGGGGGCAGTCCTGGTTAACATCCCAGCCACCGGCATGACCGAAGAGGGCGGACTTTTCACCGTGCTTTATGACATGGGGGTCGCCAACGAGCTCTTCCCGCTGCTGATCTTCATCGGCATCGGAGCGATGACCGATTTCGGGCCCCTGCTGGGAAACCCTATCACCGTTCTCCTGGGAGCAGCAGCCCAGTTCGGCATCTTCGGCACCCTCCTGGCAGCCACGCTGATGGGCTTCGACATCAAAGAGGCGGCTTCCATCGGCATCATCGGTTCGGCCGATGGGCCTACTTCCATCTACGTGTCATCAAAGCTCGCTCCTCAACTGTTGGGCCCCATCGCCGTGGCCGCCTATTCCTACATGTCGTTGGTGCCCATCATCCAGCCACCCATCATGAAGCTGATGACCACCAGGGAGGAGAGGCTCATCAGGATGCCCTACACCTCTCGGCCCGTCTCTAAGCTCACCCGCATCCTCTTCCCCATCGTCACCACCCTGATCTGTGGGTTGCTGGTGCCCATGGCCACTCCCCTCATCGGGATGCTGATGTTTGGCAACCTGATGCGAGAGTGTGGGGTGGTGGACAGACTGTCCAAGGGGGCTCAGAACGAACTGGTGAACATCGTGACCATCTTGCTGGGGATCACCATTGGCTCGACGATGATGGCGGAGAGCTTTCTTAATCTGAGAACGATCCTGATCGTGGCCATGGGGCTATTGGCCTTCAGCCTGGATACTGCCGCCGGCTTGCTGCTGGGCAAAATCCTATGTGTCATATCCGGCAGGAGGATCAACCCCTTGATCGGCGCCTCGGGGATTTCGGCCTTCCCCATGTCGGCGCGGGTGGTGCAAAGGGTGGGGCACGAGGAGGACTTCACCAACTTCTTGTTGATGCACGCCATGGGCTCGAACACCGCTGGCCAGATCGCCTCCGTGATGGCCGGTGGGGTATTGCTGGCGTTGCTAGCTGGAAGTTAGAAGTTGGAAGTTGGAGCTTTCCAGAGAGAAACCGTGATAATTCGTGTAATTCGTGGCAAATTTGAACTTTGGACTTTGAACTTTGGACTTTGGATCGTCCTCCTGGTCGCGCTTTTCCTGCGAGTCTACGAGCTGGATAGCATCCCCCCCGGCCTGCACTACGACGAGGCGGCCAATGTTATCCTGGCCGCCGACATCGCTGCGGGCAAGTCCCACCCTATCTTCATCGAAGCCTACACCGGCAAGGAGGTGCTCTTTTTCTACCTGGCTGGCGTCGCCATGCGCCTCCTGGGGGCCTCTGTGTTCTCCCTGCGCCTGACCTCAGCCCTGATCGGCACGCTTACCGTGCTCATCACTTACCAACTGGCCAGGGAGATGTTCGCTCACCGGGGAGCCGAGGACGCACGCTGGCTGGCCCTGTTCAGCGCAGCCTTGCTCGCTACCTCGTACTGGCACGTCACCCTGAGCCGATACGGCTTCAGAGCGATAAGCCAACCTCTCCTGCAAGCCCTGACCCTGTGGTGTCTGTGGCGAGGGCTGTGGTGGGGAAGCAACATTTGGCTGGCCCTGAGCGGGCTGTTCTTTGGGGCGACGGCGTACACCTACCTGGCCAGCAGGGTTTTCCCTGTGATTTTGCTGCTTGTTTTCCTGGCACTGTTTATCTTCGATAAGCGAAACCTCAAGCGACGGCTCTCCCAAATCACCCTGTTCGCTGTTCCCGCTGTAGTCGTCTTCGCTCCGCTGGGATTCTACTTCCTGACCCATCCCCAGGCCTTCTCGGTACGCATCGGCCAGGTGTCACTCTTCAACCCGGAGTTGAACCAGGGGGATGTGCTGGGCACCTTCTGGCGGGCGGCCCGATTGGCCTTCGGCATGATCGGCCTGCGGGGCGAACCTCTCTGGCGTTTCAACCTACCGGGCAAGCCCGTCTTCGGTTGGCCGCTGACGATTTTCCTCCTGCTGGGTCTGGCTCTCAGTCTGGTCAAGCTGGTGCGCGGCCGAGATAAACTGGAGCGAACATCCCACTTTCTCCTGCTCATCTGGCTGCCCGTGATGCTCCTCCCCAGCATCCTGGCCGTCAAAGAGGTGCCCAGCGCGCTGCGTTCGGTGGGGCTTATTCCCCTGCTTTTCTTGTTGCCTGCTCAGGGCTTATGGATGGTTACGAAATCCAAAATCCAAAGCTCAAAGCTCAAAATTCTCTTGCTCCTTCTGGTGCTCGGCCTCTGTGGGATCATCACCTTTCGAGACTATTTCGTCCTCTGGGCCAAAGCCGCACCGGTCTACTACGATAACGACGGCGACCTGGTTGACGTGGCCAGGTATCTTAACCCACTGGACACCGCTGACCAGGAGATCTTCGTCTCCTCCATCCACTACCGCCATCCCACCCTGGCCTTCCTGGCCCACTCGTACGATAAGATCAAGTGGCTGGTGGGTCAGCAAACCGTAGTCTTCCCCAAAGGGACCAACAAGAACGCCCTCTACCTTTTCCCGCACTCAGCCCGGTTGGACGAAACTCTACTACAGGAATTCCTCCCCCCAACCGCTCTGGCCGAAGAAAAACCAGGCCCTGACGGCAAGCCCGCCTTCACCGCTTATCTATTCCAGCCGCACCAACTGCCCGAAATCTCGCCTCAAGAGCCCGCGTCCATCAACCTCGGCCACACCCTGGAGTTCCTGGGCTATGACGTTTCACGCATCACGTATCACGTTTTACGTTTTACATTTTACTGGCGCGTCCTGCAACCCGCCGACCGCGACGACTACAGCATCTTCGTCCACCTGCTCGATCAATGGAGTTTCAGGTGGGGGGAGGTGGGCTTCTTCGATTACCCTTCGGCTCAATGGAGCCCAGGTGACATCATTGTCAACAGGAAAGAGATCGCTGTGGAGCCAGGGGCACCGCCGGGAGAATACGAGGTGCTAGTGGGCGTCTATTCGGCCTCCCTGGATAGCCGCCTGCCCAGGCTGGACGACGAGGGCAAGGTCGTCGGCACCACCATCACTCTGGGGCCGGTGATGGTGAGCAAGCCCGAAGAGCCGCCAGCGGTTGAGTCGCTCACCATCCAGAATCCGCGGCAAGAAGACCTGGGCGGCAAAATCGCCTTCCTGGGCTACGACAAGGATCGTGACGCAGTCAGGCCGGGAGAGGGCATCTACCTGTCCCTCTACTGGCGGGTCCGGCAGGACCTGGACGAGGATTACAACGTAGTCATCGGGCTGCGGGGAGAGCGAGGCGATATATGGCCCCTGTGGGCCGACCGCCCGGTGCACGGCACCTACTCCACTGCCAACTGGACGGCAGGCGAGGTTGTCAAGGATCGGTATGGCCTGACCATTGGCCAGGACGTACCAGCCGGCGATTACGAGCTGGAGCTGATGCTGCTCAATCGCGTCACCCAGCAGCCGCTGGTTGCCAGCAGCGGCCTCCCTACTATTTCCTTGGGACACTTGAGTATCCAGACCTGGGAGCGCCAGTTCGCCGTCCCTGCCATCCAGCACCCTCTCGAAGTGAACCTGGGGACCAAAGTTGAGCTTTTGGGCTACGACTTAGACCGCACCTCAGCGAAGCCTGGCGACAGCCTGCACCTGACCCTCTACTGGCGGGCCCTGGCATCTATGGACGCCAGCTACACCGTCTTCACCCACCTCCTCGATGGGGAAAGCCGCATCTGGGGGCAGAAGGACAGCGTCCCCCAGGCTGGCGCATACCCCACCACCCTCTGGGTCGAAGGCGAGGTAGTAGCTGACCAGTACGAGATCGTCGTCAAGCCCGACGCTCCGCCCGGCCAATACATCATCGAGGTCGGGATGTACCTTGCTGAATCGGGCCAGCGCTTGCCGGTGTTGGATGAGTTGGGGCAAGTGCAGGGGGATAGGGTTCTGTTGGAGATGGTGGAGGTTCAATCTCGGTAGCCGGACGCCCGGAGCTGGAAGCTCTGGGCTGAGAGAACAAAGCCCCCTGCGGGGGCTGAATCTTAGACCGAAGGGCTTCGCTCTTTTAGCTCAATGCTTATGAAGTTTAAGAATCTAATCAGGTAACCGCGGGCAGGCTTGCATAGCAACACTACAGCTTGGAAAGCTGTAGTTTGGGCCACTTTGCACCGTCAAACGGACCGTTCACTGCCCAATCTACACCATTCCATGGTGTAGTGTCGGTTTGCCTAACCGCCACCCCATTACCCGATTATTTTCTGAAAGTTCATTAGCACTGGGCGAAGGAGACCTTGAGGAGTTAGCTCGATGAAGAAGATGACTTATTGGTGGGCGAGGCTGTCCCCATGGATGAAATCAGCGCTTTTGGCAGGCATCCTCTGCCTGTTGATAGTTGCTGGAAGTGCGGTCATCTTTGATTCCCGGTCGTGGGGTTGGCAAGCGTGGGCAGAAGTAATTGTTCTTGCCTTTGCAGCAAGTCTTACCACCGTGCGCGTTGTCCTTGCAATAATCGAGAGGCTCCCTGGGCCCAAGATACGCCCTGCCAGGAAAGATGAACTGCTGATCGTAGTAGCCAAGTTCAGAGGGCCTGAGCGCCCTGACCCACAGATGTACATTGCCAGGCGATTAGAGGCTGACCTCTTGATGCATCCTGCTCTGGCTGACAGGGTGCGCGTCTCCCGGTTTCCGGCGGTGATCGAAGAGGAAAGCCAGGAGGCCGAAATCGAGAAAGCTCGCGCTCTTGGAGAGACTTACGGGGCGACGCTGGTGATCTGGGGGGAGCACGATGGGCACAGCGCTGCGCCTCATTACCTTGTTACCCGGGAAAGGGAGAGGGTGACGACGTTCATAGAGTTGGAGGCGAGAGCAGCCACTGCCGATCTTAATCAGTTCGTAATGTACGTCTCCGAGGAGCTCCCAGAGACCGTAACTTATTTATCCCTTTTCACCATCGGACAGATGTACTACTTTGCCTACGAACTTTCTCAATCCCTTTCCCTCCTCTCCGCCGCCCTTGATCATTTCCCCTCAGGAGAAGCATACCAGGAAAGCGTAGCAGCTCTTCACTTCTATCGGGGGAATGCTTACGATGAGCTTGGCAGGCATGATCTGGCCATCGCTGATTACGGCAAGACCATTGAGTTGAAGCCCGATTCTGCTGCAGCCTACAACAATCGCGGACTCGCCTACATCGGCAAGGGTGAGAATGAGCTGGCTTTCGCCGACCTAGACAAGGCCATCGAGTTGGAGCCTGACTCGGCCGAGGCCTACATCAACCGCGGACTTGCCTACGACTACGAAGGTGAATACGACTTAGCCATTGCCGACTTGGACAGTGCCATTGAGCTGAATCCTGATGACGCTTCGTCTTACAACAACCGCGGGACTGTCTACGACCACAAGGGTGAACACAATCTGGCTATTGCTGACTACAGTAGGGCCATCGAGCTGAAGTCTGAGGATGCTTTGGTCTACGTCAACCGCGGGAGTACCTACGCCAACAAGGGCGAATACGATTTGGCCATGGCCGACTTTGCAAGGGCCATCGAGCTGGAGCCCGACTTGGCCGTGACCTACGTCAACCGCGGGAATGCTTACGCCGACAAGGGTGAACACGACTTGGCCATGGCCGACTACGATAGGGCCATTGAGCTGGAGCCCGGCTTGGCTTGGGCCTATGTCAACCGCGGAGATGCCTATAACCATAAGGGCGAATACGACCTAGCCATCGTTGATTGCAACAGGGCCATTGAGCTGCAGCCCGACTTGGCCGCGGCCTACAACAACCGTGGGCTGGCCTTCCACCACAAAGGCGAACACGATTTGGCCATCGCTGATTGTAACAGGGCCATCAAGCTGAAGCCTGATTACGCTGCTGCCTATATCAATCGTGGGAATGCCTACGCCGGCAAGGGCGAATACGAGTTGGCTATTGCCGACTGTGACAAAGCCATCAAGCTAAAGCCTGATGATTTTTTGGCCTACCTCAACCGTGGAAGTGTACACGCCGGAAAGGGCAAATGCGAGTTGGCTATCGCTGACTATGACAAGGCCATCGAACTGAAGCCCACATACGGCGGGAGCTATTATAATCGCGCCATTGTCTATGCTGATAAGGGTGAGTACGATCAGGCCATCTCTGACTACGATAGGACAATCGAACTGAAGCCCGGCTTGGTCTGGGCCTACATCAACCGCGGGAATCTCTACCACCACGAAGGCGAGTACGATAAAGCCATCGCCGATTTCGACAGGGCCATCGAGTTGAAGCCTGATTTGGCCGTGGCCTACTACAACCGTGGGCTTGCCTATTATGACAAAGGCGAACACAATCTGGCCATTGCGGACTACGACAAGGCCATCGAGCTGAAGTCTGATTTGGCTTGGGCTTACTATTGGCGCGGGCTCATACACAGGTTAAGAGGCGAGGAGGAGGAAGCCATCAGGGACTTTAAGCGGGTTTTGGAATTGAGTGAGGATGAGGATTTGAGAAAAAAGGCGAAGGAGCAGCTCAGGGAGTTGAGGGGGCAGTGATGAACAAAGTCATCGTTATCGTTGCCGTGGTCGTGGTTCTGATCACCGCCTGGGTGGGGTTTAACCCCATCGGCAGGTTCGGGTTCTGCCGCTTTGGGCTGCTGGTCTACAGCGCGATTCCCTTTCCAGCGGTGGACCTCGTCATCCACACCAACGGTTGGCCCGCGATCAGAGGGAGCAAGGCGCATTTTGTGGCCTTCGCTGAGATCGAAGGGCTGCTCAAGGAAGGGCCGGACGTGCTGATCATCGGCACCGGCTACGACAACCTGGTGCAGGTTGAGGAGGGGATTCTGGCCATGTGTGCCGTACAAGTCCTGCCCCTGCCCACGCCCCAGGCGGTGAGGCGCTACAATGAGCTGAGGGACGAAGGGAAAAGGGTGGCCGCCATCATCCACTCGACGTGCTGATCCAGCAAATCAGAGTTTGACCTCCTGGCAGGGTGGAAAGCAACTTCCGCTTGATGCTGAATATCAGAAGGTATTGCGTATTTCGTATTGCGTATTCTGTCACACAAGACGCAGTACGGAATACGCACTACGCAATACGTTTACCTATGCATACTCTACCTTTCAACACTCTCTACTGGCTTCTAGCCCTCTCGCCGATCGTCGTGGTGCTGATCCTGATGATCGGCTTTCGTTGGAGCGGAGCTAAGGCCGGCCCTGTAAGCTGGCTCACAGCTATCGCGGTGTCCTTAGCCTTTTTTGGCGCTACCCCGAGTATCCTGGCCTACTCCCAGCTCAAGGGCCTGCTGCTCACCGTCTACGTGCTGTACATCATCTGGATGGCGCTGGTGCTGTACAACGTAGTCAACGAGGCGGGAGCCATCGCTGTCATAGGCCGGGCCATCTCCCGTCTGACCGGCGACCGGGTGATGCAACTGCTGATCCTGAGCTGGGTGTTCAGTGCCTTCTTGCAGGGGGTGGCTGGATTCGGCGTGCCCATCGCGGTGGTAGCGCCCCTGCTCATCGGCATGGGCTTCGAGCCGGTGACGGCGGTAGTGGCTACGGCCATCGGCCATTCCTGGTCGGTGACTTTCGGCGACATGGCCTCGTCTTTTCAGGCTCTCATCGCTGCCACTGGACTCGGCGGGTTGGAGTTGGCTCCCTGGTCAGCCCTTCTTCTGGGCCTGACCTGTTTCGGCTGTGGCCTGGCCGCCGTCCACGCTCACGATGGTCTCAAAGCCCTGCGGCACAGCCTGCCGGCCATCCTGATCGTTGGTACTCTGATGAGCGGAACCCAGTATCTGCTGGCCACCAGCGGCCTGTGGAATCTGGCCGGGTTCGTGGCGGGCATGGTCGGGCTGCTGGCAGGAGCTGTGGTGGCTCGCTTGCCCCTGTATCGCGCCCCCCCTCAGTCCCCCCCAACTTTAGGGGGGAAGCTATGCTCCGCTTCGGCAACATCTACAGTGGACCGCGCCGAAGGGCACTTGAGCTTGCCCCTGGCCCTGGCACCCTATCTGCTCCTCATCGTGCTGGTCACGGCGGCGGAGCTTTACGGCCCCCTGCACGAGTTTCTCAACAACGTGGTGATCGCGATTCGGTTTCCAGGGCTCCGTACGGCCTACGGCTGGACGATAGAGGCCGGCCCAGGGCGAACTATCAGCGTCTTTGGCCACCCTGGGGCTTTGCTGGCTTACACGTCTGTCATCGCCTGTTTTCTCTATCGTCGCAGCGGACATTATAGGGTGGGCGTCCTGCGGAGAATCACGGCCAACACCTTGAGGAGCGCGGTGCCCTCCAGCATCGGCATCGCCTCGCTGGTGGGCATGGCCCTGGTCATGGATCACAGCGGCATGACCTATCTTCTGGCCGAGAGCATCAGCCGCAGCGTGGGAGCGGCCTTCCCCCTCTTCTCCCCCCTCATCGGGGTGCTGGGCGCGTTCATGACCGGCTCCAACACCAACTCCAACGTCGTCTTCGCCCCCTTGCAGAAGCAGGCCGCCGAGCTCATCGGGATCAGTGTCTTCATCATCCTGGGCGCTCAGACCACGGGCGGCTCTTTGGGCAGCATGTTGGCCCCGGCCAAAGTCATCGTGGGCTGCAGCACCGCCGGGCTGGCCGGACGCGAGGGGGAGATTCTTAAAAGGACGCTACTACCTGGCCTTTTGATTGCTGTTTGTGTTGGGATAGTGGCCTGGCTGGCCATCTATCTGACGTGATGCGTGAAGCGTGAAATGTGAGGACCGGTTCACGTTTCATTTGCTTTGGGACGAGCCGGCATCAGTCGCCTTTTCTGCCCTTTCGTGGTAAAATAAGACCCATGAGAGTCACGGATTTCATCAACCACCTCAAGCGACAGCGATTCTACAAGGGCCAGATTGCCCACGTGGAGCCCATCTCGCCCAGGCAGGCCCGCTACGGGCGGTTGGATAGGCCACTGCCACCCCCCTTGCGAGATGCCCTCCGGCGAGTGGGGGCGGAGAAGCTCTACACCCACCAGGCTCAGGCCATCAACGCCGCCCGGGCTGGCCAGAACGTGGTGGTGCCTACCTCCACGGCCAGCGGCAAGACCCTGTGCTACAACGTGCCCGTCCTGGAGGCCATCGTCAACGATTGGCGAGCTCGCGCTCTGTATCTCTTCCCCACCAAGGCCCTGGCCCAGGACCAACTGCGCTCTCTGCAAGAACTGACCCGGCCCAATCTCCAAGAAGTGAAGTTCGGCACCTACGACGGCGATACCCCGCAATCAACGCGCGCTCGCCGGCGCAAGGAAGCGGCCATCATCCTCACCAACCCCGACATGCTGCACCTGGGCATCCTCCCCAACCACACCCTCTGGGCCCACTTTTTCGCCAACCTCAAGTACGTGGTCCTCGACGAGGCCCACGTCTACCGCGGGGTGTTCGGCTCTCAGGTGGCCTGCGTCCTCCGCCGGCTGCGCCGCATTTGCGACTTCTACGGCGCCAAGCCCCAGTTCATCTGCTGCTCAGCGACCATCGCCAACCCCGGCCAGCACATCGAGCGATTGGTCGGCGTCCCCGCCCTGGTGGTGGACGACGACGGCTCGCCCAGCGGGGCCAAGGACTTCGTGCTCTGGAATCCGCCCTTCCTCGACCGCGCCAGGACCACCCGCCGCAGCGCGAACTCCGAGGCCACCGACCTGTTCGTGGAGATGGCCCGCCAGGGGGTGCGCAACATCACCTTCACCAAAGCCCGCAAGGTGGCCGAGCTCATCCTCCGCTACGCTCGCGGGATTCTGGAGGAAAAGGAGCCCGATCTGGCCCCGTTGGTCAAGTCCTACCGCGCAGGATACCTGCCTGAGGAACGCCGCCAGATCGAGCGGGAGCTATTCAGCGGCCAGTTGCTGGGGGTGACGGCCACCAGCGCGCTGGAGCTGGGGGTGGACGTGGGCAGCCTGGACGCCACCGTGCTGGTGGGCTACCCGGGCACCATCGCCAGCACCTGGCAGCAGGCCGGGCGGGCCGGGCGAGGCGTGCGGGAGTCCCTCTCAGTGCTCATCGGCCTGGACGGCCCCCTGGATCAGTACTTCATGCGCCACCCAGAGGCTCTCTTCGGCAGGGAGCACGAGCACGCCCTCATCGCCCCCGACAACGTCTATATCCTGGAGAAGCACCTCCCCTGCGCCGCCCACGAGCTGCCCCTCACCAACGACGACGAGTTCCTCTTCGGCCCCGGCTTCGTGGAGGCGATGATCAACCTGGAGCGAAGGAGTGTCCTGGACTATCGGGGCGAGCGCTGGTACAACGTGGGCTGGGGCTACCCGGCCCAGGAGGTGAACCTGCGTTCCGCCTCGGGCTCCCGTTTCGCCCTCCTGGACGAGTCGCAGGGCTACCAGACCCTGGAGGAGATCGAGGCTTCCTCGGCCCTCTACCGTGTCCACCCCGGCGCGATCTATCTCCACCAGGGGGAATCGTACCTGGTCACCGATCTGGACCTGCAGGCTCAGGTGGCCTACCTGCGGCCGGTGGACGTGGATTACTACACCCAGCCCCGCGAGGTCAACGACGTGAGCATCGTGCGCTCTTTTCAGCACCAACAGTTTCCCAAAACCGCTGCCTTCTTCGGCCAGGTGCGGGTCACGCAGCAGGTCATCGGCTACGCTCGCAAGCAACAGTTCAGCGAGACGGTGTTGAGCGTGGAGTATCTCGACCTGCCGCCCCAATCCTACGAGACCAGAGCCCTGTGGTTCGAGGTGCCCTCGGAGCTGGCTCGCCGCGTGTCCGACCGGGGGCTACACTTCCACGGTGGCCTGCACGCCCTGGAGCACGCCGCCATCGGGATACTGCCCTTGTTTGCTATGTGCGACCGCCTGGACATCGGCGGCCTCTCCACCCCCAGCCATCCCGACACGGGCCGGCCGCAGGTCTTCATCTACGACGCCTTCCCCGGCGGGGTAGGCATCGCCGAGAAGGGGTTCGAGATGCTGGATGAGCTTTGGCGGGCCACTTTGTCGGCCATCGAGGAGTGCCCCTGTGAGGCTGGCTGCCCTTCCTGCGTCCAGAGCCCCAAGTGCGGCAACAACAATGAGCCGTTGGACAAAGAGGCGGCGGTGGTGATTTTGAAGGAGTTGACCAGTGCTTAGAATCGCCAAATTCTTCGTTGCCATGGCCGGTTTTGGTATTGCCTTCGCGGGCCTGCTGGCAGGAGCGTTGTATTTCGTCCCCTCGCTCATCAGAGGAGGGGAAATTGACCTGCTGAGGTCAACTGTGGCTGCTTCCTTCGTTGTCCTGGGTTTAGGGCTGGGCCTGCCCCTGGCCTGGCAAGGTTTGAACTCGCTGCGGGGCGTACCCTCGCGACTTTTCTGCCCCCGGCGTGCCTGGGTGCTGGTGGCCATCTTCGTGGTGGTTGTGATCCTCGGCCACGTGGTCCTGGTCTTTGACCTCTTGCCTGCGCTGACTTTTCCCCCTTTCTACATCCTGGGTGCTGTCCTGCCTCCGCTTTTCATCCTGGCGTTTGTTGGCCGCAGCCTGGCGGAGGGCGGCATCCGCTGGCGGGAAGTGGTGCTTCAACTGGCCAGCGGTGCTTTCCTGACCACCCTTGGAGCCTTTGGGTTGGAGGCTGTGCTGGGCTTGCTCTTGATGGTGGTTGTGCTCACCCTGGCCGCTCTGACGCCGGGCGGCGCCGCCTGGTTACGGGAATTGTTGACCTACTTGCAAGATCCGCGTTGGCTTCAGAGCCTCGAGAACCTTTACGACCTCTTGCTCTCCCCGCCGATCCTCATCGTCTTGGGTTTGATGGTGCTCGTAATTGTTCCCCTGGTCGAGGAGATGCTCAAGTCTCTGGGCGTGGTCATGATGAGCTATCGCCGGCCCGGTAAGGCTCAATCGTTCCTCTGGGGACTGGCTGGCGGCGCCGGCTTCGCCCTGGCCGAGGCGCTCTTTAGTGGAGCTGCCTCCCTGGAGACCTGGGCCGGGGTGGCGATAATGCGCGTTGGGGCTACGGCCATGCACTGTCTGGGGGGCGGGCTGATGGGCCTGGGTTGGTATTACCTCTTTGCGACTCGACGACCCTGGCGACTCCTGGGTGCTTATGTGGCCAGCGTCAGCCTCCACTCCCTCTGGAACGCCGCCGCTTATGGCATGGTGGTTGTCTCTTTGTCCGCCACATCCCCGGCGACCGGTGAAGTCGGCCTGGCCCTCGTGGGGGTGGTTATCTTGGCTTTGCTGGCCTTTCTGTCTCTGCTAGCGTTATTCATACTATTTATCCTTTTCTACCTTACCAGGTGGCTGCGAGTTCAGATGCCATAACTGCTGCTCAGGTGGATGGTAGGGGCGAGCCTCAACGTGCCAGGCACTTGCGAATAGCCGAGTGATTGAGCGATCTTACCTGGCTTGGAGGCACTGCAACCTTCAAGAAGCCCATGAAAGTGCCTGGCACGTAAACGCTTAAGTAAGGGGCGAGCTTGACCGGAGATAGGATTTTAGCCTTGTTGCGACAGGGCAAGGGACAGGAGATAGACTTTTTGCCCGAGCGGACCTCGGCCCGCAGGTTGGCGGAATCCCTCATGGCCCTGGCCAACGCCAGCGGCGGCACGGTGCTGGTCGGCGTTGACCCCGGTTTGGCCAAGCCGCGAGGACTGAAGGACGCTGAGGCAGCTCGCGACGAGGCTCTGGAGGCGGCTTTTCTTACCGAGCCTCCCCTCATCATCCCCTTGCCAGAGGTGGTGACCGTGGACGACAAAGACGTCCTGGTCATCACCGTCCCCCCAGGGCTGCCCCACGTCTATAGCTTGCGTGGAAAGTACCTGATCCGCGTTGGCGCCCAGAACAAGCCCCTGGCTCTTAAGATGCTGCGCCGACTGATTATCGAACGGGGTGAGGTGAGCTTTGAGTCCCTCATCCCGCCCGGCGCCACCCTCGACGACGTAGACTGGGATAAGGCGGAGAGATACTTAGCCTCGCTGGAGGGGCTGAGCGCGGCTACCGCTGAGGAGGCCCTGCACAACCGTGGCTGCCTGGTGCAGCCCCCCCTTTCTCCCGCCCCCCTGCCCCCCCAAAGTTGGGGGGAACGGGGGGAGGGGGGAAAGAGGGGGGGCTATCGGCCCACCAACGCCGGCATCCTTCTGTTTGGCATCCAGCCCCAGCGCTTCGTCAAGTCCAGCGAGATCATCGTGGCCCGCTACCCCGGGCGCGAGATGAGCGATGCCTTCGTACGCGAGGACATCAGAGGAACCTTGCCCGATCAGATTCGCCGCGCCGAGGCCTTTTTGACTAGCAACATGAAACGCGGGGTTCGCCTGGTGAGCCTGGAGCGGGAGGAGCAGGTGGAGTATCCCACCAAGGCGGTGCGCGAGGCCATCGTCAACGCCGTGGCCCACCGCGATTACAGCATCCGCGGCGACGAGATCCGCATCTTCATGTTCAGCGACCGCATCGAGTTCTACAGCCCAGGCCGCCTGCCAGGCCATGTAACCGTGGACAACATCGTCGAGGAGAGGTTCTCCCGCAACGAGGTCATCGTCCAGGTGTTGGCCGACATGGGCTTCATCGAGCACCTGGGCTACGGCATTGATCGCATGATCAAGCTGATGCGGGACTACGGGCTGCCGGCGCCGCGTTTCCAGGAGACGGCGGGCGGATTCCGCGTCACCCTCTACTCCCCCCATTCCCCCCAACTTTGGGGGGGCAGGGGGGGCGAGGGCCTGGTAAGCGAGGAGGAAATAGATATGAGTCGCTGGTCCCACCTGGACCTGAACGAGCGCCAGGAGCAGGCCCTGGCCTATCTGCTGGAGAAAGAGCGCATCACCAACCGCGAGTACCAGGAGCTATGCCCCGACGTCAGTTTTGAGACCATTCGCCGAGACCTGGCCGACCTGGTGAACAAGAACGTGCTGCTGAAGATTGGCCGGAAGCGGGCAACGTACTACATTTTCAAGTAGTTGAGGCAATGAGGAAATGAGGCAATGAGGGAATAAGGCAACGAGGCAATGAGGTAATGAGAAAATCAGGCAATAACCCACAGGTATCCCACATATCCCACAAATATCCCACAGAAAGACCGAGGATGAGCAAGTAGCTCACTCAAAAATATCGTCCGTTACATCCCGCCCGTCTGTTGTTCCTCCCCGATCGCCTCCAGCACCTCCACCAACTCCCTCCGCCACCTATCCCCCCCACGAAGCGGCAGCCACACCTGGCGCTGGCCCACCCGGCTTCGGCCGATCAGGCGTATCTGCAACTGCCTGCGGGCCGCGTCTTCCAAAGGTGTCATGCGAACGACGATCTGTCCCTTCTCCGTGGAGATGCCCTGCACACCGGCCCTGAGGGCCAGCGCTTTCAGGCGCAGTTGATAGAGCAAGTTGGCAGTAGCTTCAGGCAGGCTGCCGAAGCGGTCTGTCAGCTCGCGTTCCATGTTCTCTATTTCGTCCATGGTGGTCAGGCCTGCCATGCGGCGGTACAGCCGTAGACGCAGGGACGAATCGGGCACGTAGTCGTTGGGAATGAAGGCCGGCAGGGGTAAATCAATGGAGACCGAAGAGAGCGGGGAGAGGAGAGAGGGGAGAGGAGAGCCTCTCTTCTCTTCTCTCTCTTCTCTCCTCTCTCCTTTCAATCCTTGCACCGCCTGGGCCAGGAGGCGGCAGTAGAGGTCGAAGCCCACGGCAGCGATGTGCCCATGCTGCCGAGTGCCCAGCAAGTCCCCGGCGCCGCGGATCTCCAGATCGCGCATGGCGATGCTGAACCCGGCTCCCAGCTCGCTGGCCTCTAGGATGATCTGCAGGCGCTGGCGGGCGGTGTCGGTCAGGCGGTGGGGATGGTCGTACAGGAAGTAGGCGTAGGCCCGACGAGCCCCCCTCCCCACGCGGCCTCGCAACTGGTAGAGATCGGCCAGGCCGAACTGATTGGCGCGGTTGACGATCAGGGTGTTGACGTTGGGGATGTCCAGGCCGCTCTCGATGATGGAGGTGCAGACCAAAACGTCTATCTTGCCGGCGGCGAAATCCAGCATCACCTGCTCCAACTGCGCCTCGGCCATCTGGCCGTGGGCAATGGCCTGGGTAGCCTCGGGCACGATGCGCTCCAGGCGCCGGGCGATGATGTGAATGCTTTGGACGCGGTTGTGCACGAAATAGACCTGCCCACCCCGGTCCAGTTCCCGCAGGATGGCCCGCCGGATCAGCGTCTCGTCGTACTCGCCCACGTGGGTCTTCACGGGAAGCCGCTCTTCCGGCGGGGTGTCAATGGTGCTCATGTCCCGCACCCCCGTCAGCGACATGTAGAGGGTGCGTGGGATAGGGGTGGCGGTGAGGGTGAGGACGTCCACCTCCTTGCGCATCTGTTTGAGCGTCTCCTTGTGAGTCACGCCGAAGCGCTGCTCCTCGTCTATGACCAGGAGACCCAGGTCTTTGAAGGTCACGTCCTTTTGAATCAGACGATGGGTGCCGATCACGATGTCCGTCGTCCCTGCCTGTAGCCTATTCAGTATCTCCCGCTGCTCTCGCTGCGATCTGAAGCGGGAGAGCATCTCCACCTCGACGGGGAAGGGCTTGAGCCGCTCCTGAAAGGTCATGTAGTGCTGCTGAGCCAGTACGGTGGTGGGCACCAGGACGGCGACCTGCCTGTGATCCATCACTGCCTTGAAAGCGGCCCGCAGGGCCACCTCGGTCTTGCCGTAGCCCACGTCGCCGCAGACCAGCCGGTCCATGGGCTTTGCTTGCTCCATGTCGGCCTTGATCTCCTCGACGGCCCGCAGTTGATCCACAGTCTCGATGTAGGGGAAAGAGGCCTCCAATTCAGCTTGCCAGGGATGGTCGGGAGGAAAGGCGTGGCCGGGTATAACCTCCCGCGCGGCATAGAGTTCCAGGAGATCCCGGGCGATGTCCTCTACCGCCCGTTTGGCCTGGGCTTTGACCCGCGCCCAATCGGCTGTGCCCAGGTGGTGAAGTCTGGGAAGGTGATCTCTTCCCCCCACGTAGCGGCTGAGGCGATCCGCCTGGTGAATGGGCACGTATAGCCTATCGCCCCCGTCGTATTCGACGTCCAGGTACTCCCGCTTCACTCCCCCCTCCCCCCCTGCCAGGGGGGGGGAAGGGGGGAGGGTCAGCTCAACCAGGCCGCGGAAGATGCCGATGCCGTGCTCGAGGTGCACCACGTAATCGTCGGGGGCTATGTCGGCGAAGAACGCCTCTGGAGTCACCGCCCTCGGCCGGCGCACCCGACGGGGGAGGGGCCTCGACCAGCCGAAAATCTCCGCGTCGGTCATCAGGCAACACGTTGCTGGGGCCAGCACCCAACCTTCGGCCAGGGTGCCCTGCACGATGGTCAGGCTGCGCGGGGGGGGCACCCCCCCCTCAGTCCCCCCCGCTTCGCAGGGGAGAAGGGTCTCCGAGACTCTTGGGGTTTGCGCGTGGACCTCTCGCTCTCCCCACAGCGCGGCCAGTCGCTGGGCCTGGCGACTCACTACCACGACTCGCTGACCCTCGCGGAGCATCCGCTGCCAGTCGTCCAGCACCTGCTTGAGCCGCCCGCCGTAGCGGGGGCCTGGGACAAAGAGCTGGCTCACCTGTACTGAGCCTTGCCGAAGCAGCGGCTGCTCCTCCCCACCGTCGTATCCCAGCACCAGGGGATGCCTGTCCAACAGCGCCTCCTGTAGCTCGTCCCAGGTGAAATAAGGGATGGGGAAGCCGCCGGGCAATTCACCCGCTTCGAGTAAGTTATTCTCAAGCTCCAGGGCGCCAGCCTCCAGGTCAGCCATAGCTGCTTCCAATTCGGTCAAGTCATCAATGACTAACAGCCCGTCGAGTGGTAGAAAATCTATGAGATTCCCCGTTTGGGAGTAAAGATAGGGAATGTAGAACTCGATACCCCTGAAGTGCTGTCCTTCCCTCAGAGCTTCCAGGTTGCCTTCGAACTCGGCGGCCGCCGACTCGTGACAGACTGAGAGGTCCAATTGGGCGGCCTGCTGAGCTGCCAACGGGCCGCGCTTGGGCAGGGCTTCGCTGGCCGGAACCAGGGTAAACGAGGGTACTTTCTCTTGAGAGCACTGGGTGTCCGGCTCGAAGAGGCGCAGGGACTCGATCTCATCTCCGAACAGCTCGATGCGCACCGGCCAGTCGTTGTGGGGAGGGAAGACGTCGACGATCCCGCCCCGTCGGCTGAAGGTGCCCGGCTGCTCGACCAGGCTGGCTGGCTCGTAGCCCAGGGAGACCCACCTGGTCAGCATCTTCTCCAGGGAGATGGGCTGGCCCTGTTGCAGGGTGTGTACGCCAGCCTGGAACTCACGCACGGGTATGGTTTTCTGCATCAAGGCGCGGGCTGAGGCGACGATGACAGGGGGGATGGTGCTCTTTCTCTGCGCTCGTAATAGCGTTGCCAGGACACGGATGCGTTGCTGGACGGTCTCGACGTTCCAGGCGATTTGGGGGTAGGGCAGGGCATTGGGCTCGGGGAAAAGTAGAACGCTCTCTGGCCTGGCCGACCAGAGGCGCAATTGGCTGTGGAGTTGGTTGGCCTGCTCTGGCCGGGCGGTCACTACCACCATGGGGGTGTCCAGGTCCCGCTGCAGGGCGGCGATGAGATAAGGCCGCGCCGCGGACAGCAGGCTGAGGGTTACGGGGTAGGGTATAGATCGTTGGGCCGTATCCCGGACCTTTAAACCCTCGAGCAGCTCACGATAACTGGGTATGTCTTCGATGAGGGAGAGCAGCCCCGACAAATTCAATTCGTTCACGCTGAATCCTCTCCGCTGACGCTCAGACTTGCATCTTGCGTATCTCCTGCGTTGTACCTGTTCATGGCCGCCACGATGCCTTCGGCCAGCCAGAGCTCCACAGCGGAAACCACTCTCTCGTAGGCCTCCTCGATGGCGATCCGCTCGTCGGGGGCGAAGTCGCTCAGGACGTAGTCCACGGGGTCGCCGTGGGTGGGGCGGCCTATCCCCACCCGCAAGCGGGGGAAGCCATCGTTGCCCAGGTGCTCCATGATGGATTTCATGCCTTTGTGCCCTCCCGATCCACCTTCAGGGCGCAGACGGATTCTGCCCACAGGCAGGTCCAGATCGTCGTAGATCACCAGGATGCTCTCAGGGGGCAGCTTGTAGAAGCGAGCTAACCGCTCCACCGTCTCGCCGCTCAGGTTCATGAAAGTTTGGGGCTTAGCCAGGACGACTTTGAGGCCGGCGGTCTCGCCCTGAGCCAGCAGTGCCTTGTGCTTCCGCTTGCTAAACGACAGGCCCCAGGCTTCGGCCAGCCGATTCAGGCACTGAAAGCCGACGTTGTGTCTGTTGCCGGCATATTTTCGGCCGGGGTTGCCTAAGCCAACAACGAGTCTGGCTATGCCAGATTCGTCCCTTTGCCGCAAACGCTCGAAAGCTCGCATCATCTCACGTTTCACGTTTCACGTTTCACGTTTCACTCCTCAGAACTGAGCTATCAGCCACGAGAGAAGTCGTCGCAAAGTGGTTAACGTGCCCATCAGCAGAAACAGGCCTATGGTTCCTCCTGTGCCGTAGAGGAGGGCTTTGCTCAGCCCTTGCGTTGTGATACCGAGCCCGGTCCCTTTTTGCGGCTCTGGCGTGACTACCACCGGCCCAGGAGTTGGGATGGGCCTGGGGGTGGCCGTTGGCGGCTGCTCGATGATCACCGTGGGTGTGGGGGGCAAGGGGGTGGGAGTAGCCGTAGGGGTTGGCGTTGCCGTCGGCGTCTCCGTGGGCTGGACATTGGCCACTGAGATCTGGCGCACGTAATACTCGTCGTAATTGCCGTCCTTACGAACGACCCTGAGCCGCAGGCTATAGGTTCCATCGGGCACCAGGGAGGTGTCCCAGGTCTCCAATCGCCCATCAATGACCTGCGCCTCGTGAACAATCCCCACAGGCATCCACTGATCAGTGGGGTTGGGCTCCGGTGCGTAATGGACCTCGTATTTCCAAAAATTGGGATGAGTGGCTGTGCCTTTGATGACCAGCAGACCGCGCACCACATCACGATCGCGAGGGGAGGTGATGACTGCCCCTTGCTGCGGCGGAGCAGCCTCCAGCCTTACGATTGAGAGCCCCATAAAAAGGGCGGTAAGCAAACAGAGAGCTAAAACATGTTTGTTCATCTGGATTCCTCCCAGCTTTTGTTCCACCCTAAGTTTAGCACAAAAAGGCGTTGAGGACAAGCGGGGATCAGTGATTATTGACCCCATTCGGAAACCCTGCTATACTTACCTCGATTCCTCGTTGTCTCGTTACTCGTTAGACTCCGTAACTATTACCGCCCTTCGGTGTTGTAATAAACAAAGCAGCGAAGGGCCATAGGAAAGGGCTCTCCTGTGGCGGAAACAGAAAACGAAGAAACCTGGGTGCAGAGGGCCAAAGACGATCCGGCGGCCTTCGGTGTTTTGTACAAAAGGTACGTGAAGAAGATTTACAGCTACATCTATTGTCGCACCGGCAACCGCTACGATGCCGAAGACCTCACTTCCAGGACCTTTCACCGGGCTCTCGCCAACATAGACCGCTACGAGAGCCGGGGCTTGCCTTTCTCGGCCTGGCTCTACCGAATTGCCCACAACCTGGTGGCTAACTGGCTCCGTGACCGCAGCCGGCGTAAGGTTATCGCCCTGGATGAGTTGGTCCTGACTGAACAGCCTGGCGGAAGTGCTCCTGAACATCAGGCCGAGGTCAACGAGGAACGAGAGGCCCTCCTCGAAGCCATCAAGCGACTCCCTTCCGACCGCCAGCAATTGCTCATCCTCAAGCTCATGGGGGGGATGTCCAACGTTGAGATCGGCCAGGTACTGGGCCGTAGCGAGGGGGCTATCAAGTCCCTGTACTTCCGCACCCTGATCGCCCTGAGAGAAGACCTGGAGAAGGGGGGATTTTGGGGCTAAGAGAGGAGGAAAAATGATCAAAATTGTCACCGACAGCACGGCCGATGTCCCTGAAGAGCTTCTGGAGAGGTACGACATCCGGCTGGTGCCCATCAATATTCAGTTCGGCACGGAGACCTACCAGGAGGGCATTGACATCGACCGGCCTACGTTCTTTCGGATGCTCGACGAGTATCCGACCATACCTACATCCTCGCAGCCTTCGCCGGGGCAGTTCGTTGATGTGTATCGGCCGTTGGTGGAGGATGGCCATTCTATCATCTCCCTCCACGTCACTTCCAAGCACAGCGGCACCTATCAGTCGGCACTGCTGGCCAAGTCCATGCTGCCCGAGGCCGACATCGAGGTCTTCGACAGCCTCTCCATCTCCATAGGCACGGGCTATCAGGTGCTCGCTGCCGCCAGGGCCGCCCAGGAGGGCAAGAGCATGGGGGAGATCATCGAGATCCTGGAAGGGATACGGTCGAGGATGTACCTGTATCTCACCCCAGCCACCTTGAAGTACCTTCAGAAGAGTGGGCGGGTGGGCAAACTGGCCAGAGCGCTGGCCTCGTTGCTGAACGTCAAGCCCATCATCAAGGTCGAGGACGGCACGCTCGAGGCTTTCGAGAAGGTGCGCACCAGGAGCAAGTCCTTAGATCGGATAGTAGAGCTGACGGCGGAGGCGGTGGGCACGACCGATCCTGTCAAGCTGGGTGTCTCCCATGCTGAAGTTCCTGACGAGGCAGAAGAACTGAGGGAGCGCCTGGAGAGGACCTTTAACTGCGACGAGATGCACGTCGTGGACCTGGCTTGCTCGCTGACCGTGCACGGCGGGCCAGGCATCATCGGCATCATCTCTTATAAGGTCTGAGAAGGGGTCTTCGCTTTCAAGGGGGAAGGCTATGGAAGACAAACTGTTAGCTGAGATACTGGCAGCTCACGCCGATCAACTGGTGGAAGGCCGGGGGAAGGGAAACGATTATCTGGCTATGTTTCCCGACTATCAGGAGAAGCTCAAACCCTTGCTGGAGACGGCGGAGAAAATCAAGCAGGTGCTGGAGCCGGTGGAGCCTGCGCCAACATTCTGCCAGAGCCTGCACGAGGATTTGCTAACTGCTGGTCGCCGCAAGCTGGGCGAAGAAGGGCCTCAACTGGCTAAAAGCCACGGAAAGCAGGTCCTCATCAGCGCGGCGGCTCTGGGCTCGGCTGTTTCCGTGGCTGGAGCGATCGCTTACTTTATCCACTCCCGCACGGCTGCCAAAGCCCAACCAGCTTCGTCCTCATGAGGTAATAGATGAGATATTCCGTAATCAGCGGTTGGGGCAAGTACATCCCTGACAGGGTTTTGACTAACCAGGATCTGGAGAAGATGGTCGAGACCAGCGATGAGTGGATCCTGGCCCGCACAGGTATCAGGGAGCGACGGATCGCAGGGCCAGATGAGACGGTCTCGACGATGTCCCTCGCTGCCAGCCAGGATGCCTTAGCGGTGGCCAAACTGGATCCACGAGACCTGGACCTCGTTATCGCGGCTACCTCCTCCCCTGACTACCTTATACCCCCTGTCTCCAGCATGATCCAAGGCATGTTAGCAGCCCCCCACGCCGCTGCCTTCGATCTTGCCGCCGGCTGCACCGGCTTCGTCTGCGCCCTGGCCACCGCTCATCAGTTCATCGCCGCCGGAACCTACGACAATATACTGGTCATTGGCGCTGAGCTCACCAGCCGCTTCGTGGACTGGGAAGATCGCACCACCTGCGTCCTCTTCGGAGACGGAGCGGGCGCTGTGGTCTTGCAGGCCAGCGAGGTCCCAGCAGGGGTTCTCTCCTTCGTCCTGGGCTCCGATGGCAGTGAGTACGATGCCCTCATCGTGCCCGGTGGCGGCGGCCGGCATCCCTTCGGCCAGGAGGTCGTGGACAAAAGGATGCACTACGTCAAGATGGACGGGAGGCGGGTCTTCAAGTTCGCCACCACGACCCCGGCCGAGGCGGCCGTCCGGGCTATCGAGGGCAGTGGCCTGTCCGTTGACGACATCGCCCTCCTCATTCCCCACCAAGCGAACCTCAGGATCATCCAGTCGCTCGCCAGGTCCCTGGAGATCCCCATGGAGAAGGTCTACGTCAACCTCGACAGGTACGGTAACACCTCGGCTGCCTCTATCCCCATTGCCCTCTGTGAGGCCCTGGAGGAGGGGCGGGTAAAGGATGGCGATAACATCGTCCTTCTTGGCTTTGGTGCAGGGTTGACCTGGGCCGCCGCAGTAGTGAAAGTTGGGGTGCCGGAGACGTTGGCGTGGTACATCCCCTGGCCGCTGGTGTCTCTGAGGGAACATTCCTTCGACAGGGTCAGATCTCTGGCCAGAGGCGCAGTCGGCGTTCTGTCGGCCATAGTGGGCACTCTCCTCCTCCCTCTTTACTCCAGCACAGACAGGCGGGACTGATAAGGTGAATAACTGCTCGTTACCCATGCCCGCCCAGCCAGGGTGGGCATTTCCCTTTTAGGCCAAATTGAGTATAATACTGGGGAAGTTCAGCCTCAAGCCGACCAGACTTCGGAAGTCTCAACTCTGGGTTGCTGAACTACAAACAGCAGGCGGAGGAACGATCGTGAGATACTCTTCGATGAGAGTCTTAGCAGGACTTTTGATTCTAGGCGCGATTTTTGTCCTTGTCGGTTGTGGGGGCGGTACGCCTACTGCGGCGGGGGATCCCCTGGCGCACCTGGAAGCGGGGCGTGCTCACTTACAAGCAGGCGATTTGGGCAAAGCTGTCACCGAGCTGGAAGCGGCTGTCCAGGCCGATCCCACCTTGATCGAAGCTCGCTTCCGGCTGGGCAATGCCTATGCGGAGCAAGGCCAGTTAGACAAGGCCGCCCAGGAGTTCAAGGCCGTCCTGGACCTGGACGCCAATCACGCCGATGCCCACTCTAACCTGGGAGTAATCTATTATCAAAAAGGGCTACTGACCGAAGCGGTGAGCGAGTTCCAGGCGGCTTTGGATATCAAACCAAGAGACGCCGAGGTGCATTATCTCCTGGGAGCAGCCTACGTCCAGATGGGCAGGTACGACGAGGCGGTGAAGCAATTCCAGACCGCTCTGGAATACAATCCCAGCCTACCCGAGGCCCATTTCGGCCTGGGAACAGTCTATCAACTCCAGGGCAACAAAGAGGAGGCCATCAAAGCCTTTGAGCGTTTTCTGGAGGTAGGTGAGGCCCAGGACCCACAGGCCAAGGTAGAAGCTGAACGCATGCTCAGAGAACTCAAAGGGCCATAAGCTTAAACTTCAAAGCTCAAAGTGCAAACTTCAAAAATGTATCAGAAAACTGTACTCGATAATGGCTTAAGGATATTGACCTCGCCCATGCCCCACACTCGCTCAGTGAGCATCGGCTTCTTCATCGGCGTGGGCTCGCGCTACGAATCGGATGAGCAGGGCGGCGTCTCTCACTTCATCAATTTTGATTGGAGAATATCCAATTGACGAAACCTTGCTAGTCCGCGTTGGTTTAATGGTCTTTTAGAGAAACGGAGGTGCGCTCGTGGAAACCGTTTACATTGTGCTAATCATAACTGCTGCTGTGGTCATCCTTGCAGTGATATATATGTTGCGAGGCCGAATTACAAAGGCACAATTAATTTGACAATGGCACATTTGTCATTGCGAGCGTAGCGAAGCAATCTCCCGCCCTCAAATACAAGTAACGGTGGGGATTGCTTCGTCGGCAAAAACCGCCTCCTCGCAATGACACCAGGAAGTTTCTGTCCTTTAGAATGGCAGGCCGTGCCATGGCCGACTCGCAATGGCATGTGGCGCGGAATGTGCCATTGTCCCC
>Ga0194127_10002338_pt1 | contig 26099 bp, 31 predicted proteins | sample TA2KigC100mmetaG_FD_148624 | JGI IMG/M metagenome (GOLD analysis project Ga0194127, IMG submission 148624) | Freshwater microbial communities from Lake Tanganyika, Tanzania - TA2015036 Kigoma Deep Cast 100m | ecosystem: Environmental > Aquatic > Freshwater > Lake | place: Tanzania: Lake...
TCCAAGTATGATACAGGCGGTTGGTCGGCATCAGCATCTCCAAGTAAATCGTTTTGTCGCAAAAACAAATTTACTCGATTTTGCTCGCCGATCAACCCCCTTTATTCCAAAACTGTCTGGTGGCTAGCATTTTTATGTTTACCTGCTCACGAATTGGATGACAAGTTCCTTGCTCGGCGTGGGATCGCGCCGCATCCCCGCCGAGAAGTGAGCGTGGGTTTGAGACCTTCGGTCATTTTAGGCGCAGGTCAACCCCTTACGGGGTGCTGCGCGAAGACCATGCGCCAGCAGGGCGGCTCAACCGCCTTTGCCTACACCGGCGGGCAGCAAGCTTACTTCCCCGGCAGGGGGATTTCCACATCCGGGTTGTAATAGACCGGCCAGCCGCATCCGTTCAAATTCACTTTGACCGGCTGGACGCTGTTGCCGGCTTCCGAAGGAACGTTCACCGTGCAGTACAACCGACCGGCGTAATCCTGGAAGATGCAGTTCTCTTTCGTGACCCAGGTGCCGAGCTTGGCGGAGTATTCCCAGGGCGCAGTATCACCGGAAACCTCCCGCTCGAGGCCGGGCACGCCGCCGGGCATCTTCAGGTAGAAGGTGAGCGGCTCCTTCGGCCTCCAACTGAGGAAAACCACTTCCGCATCCATGCCTTCGAACAGCGCGCAGCGTCCCCACTCAACGGCCGCGGCGGAGGGGGCCACGCGAACGGTATAGGTCGCCTGCTGGATCACCGCGCCTGCTGCGTGATCCTTCCAGCCGTCATTGAAGGCTTTTGTCGCAACGAGCTCGTACGAGACCGTGTGCTCTCCTTCGCTCCAATTCCGCACCAGACCGCTCAGGTTGTTGCAGACCGCCGGCTCCTTCTTGGTGCCGGAAATTACCAGCATGGTCTGGCTGCGATGGATGGAAAAGGATCCGGCGGGAACTTCGATCCCATCCACCAGGTATTTCAAGTCCATCAGGCTGGTGCTCGATGACAAAGCGGATTCAAATTTGGCGCACCAGCGTACGTTCAGCAGCGTGGGTTGATTCGGAAGGATCGTGACGACCCCTGTCCCGTCCGCAAGGGAGGCCAGGTCCGGGTATTGCACGCCGGTCCCCGGTTCATGGGACTCCACCTGCGGCGGAGGGATTTGCACGGTCGCCGTCGGCTGAGGCGTATCGGTCGTCGCCGGGATACCCTCCATGGGCGCGACTGTTTCCGAGGCCGGTTGTGAAATGACCGGCGGGGAGGCCGGTGAAGCCGCAGGTTGTGCGGTTCGAGCGAAAAAGAAGTACGCAGCACCGGCCAAAATCACCAGCACTATGAGTCCGCCCACTCCTGCCAACGCCAGGAGCGTGCAGCCGGTTCGGGGTTTTTTATCGCCGGAACGGGAAACCGCCGTTTGATCCATCGTATTCTCCTCTACTGATAATCGGTTACTTGAATATCTTGCAGATGATACCAACTATATTGGAAATCACCAAGCCATTTCCGGCGGGGGTAAAATATCCAACGTATCCCATCTCAAAGCGGCATGCACTGAATGCAGGAAGATCAAATCCTTCAACAGGCAATATCGGCGGCGCGCGCCGGGCGGGAACTGACCGCGCGCGACCTCTTTCTGGATATCGTCAAAGCCAATCCACGCAGCGAAACCGCCTGGATGTGGCTGACGGGCTTGCTGGACGACCGGAACGATTGCATCCAAGCCTGCGAACGGGTGCTGGAGATCAACCCGGCCAACGAGCACGCCCGGCGATATCTCACCCGGCTGCTCGGGGAAAAACAAAAGGAACAGGCTGCAGAAAAGCTCCGCCTCCATGAGCAATTGCGCCGCGCGCAGGAACTCATTCGTGCCGGCAGCCATCAGGAAGCATTGATCCTTCTTCGCGAACTGACCCGCGAAGCCGGCGTTAGCGCGGAGGCCTGGGATTTGCTGGCCCAAATTGCCCCGGAGATGGACGAGAAGATCCTGGCTTTGGAGAAATTCCTGGAACTCAATCCGGAGCAGGCACAAGCCCGGGAGGAGTTGCAGCGCCTGCGGCATTTTCAAGGACATCCGCTTGATCTCGCGGCGATGTACGAGGAGCAGGGAAACCTGGACCGCGCGATCACCGCCTACGGACTCGCTTCCATGGATCCCAGGTTGAAGGACCAGTGGGACTCGATCTACTGGAAGATCGTCCAGCTCGAAAACCTTCGCCAGGAAAACATCGCTCACATTTCCCCCGCCGTCTCGGTCGCGCGCCTGGCGGCCGGACCACCGATCCTGTACCTGCTGCTATTGATGGTGCAGGTTGGGCTCAATCCTTTTGCGGAACCGGCGCCGCTCCTCTGGCTGGGAATACTGCCGGTATTCATGGGAGGGTTCATGGTCGCGCTGGCCTCGATCCGCTCGCGGCACCGGCTGTGGTACATCCTGTTCAAGGACCTCGGCGCGGGCGGCAGTCCCTCGGCGCGCGCATGGATGTCGCTGGCCGGCTGGGCGTTGATCCTGCTCCCGCACGCGGCCTTGGGCCTGGCGGCCTTGAACCGGTTGATCGATTCCACGCCGCAATTCGTTCCATGAGGACTGATGCTCCCCCTCAATGACACCCAGCCCAACCGTTACAACTCCGTGCCCTTGATGACCATCTGCCTGATCGCGGTCAACACGTTCATCCTGATCTGGGAATATTCGCTGCCTGCGCCCAGGCTTCAACGCTTGTTCGACCTGTTCGGGTCCACGCCCTCCCTGATTTGGAACCGGCAGGGCGCGGGGATGCTCTCCACCCTCACCTCCATGTTCCTGCACGGAGGTTTCTTCCACCTCGCCGGCAACATGCTCTTCCTGTGGGTGTTCGGGCGCCGCGTAGAGGACGCCTGCGGCTCGATGCGATTCCTGCTCTTCTACCTCCTGGCCGGTGCCAGCGCGGACCTGATGACGGCTCTGGCGCTCCCGCAGGCGACCCTGCCCGGAATCGGCGCCAGCGGGGCCATCTTCGGCGTAATGGGCGCGTATCTGCTGCTCTTCCCCGGCGGGCGCATCCGCACGTTGTGGTTCATTTCTTTTATTCCCACCTGGCCGCAAATCCGCGCTTTCTGGTTCGTGCTCTATTACCTGATCGTTCAAATCCCTCCCGCCTACAACAGCTACATGAACGGCGTGGAGTACGACGTGGGATATTGGGCGCACCTTGGAGGGTTTTTCGCCTGCATCTTCATCCCGCTGTTCATGCGACCGGAAGCCTTTGCGCGATACATGAGCAACGTTCCGGTCTGAATCGGTTCCCCGCTCAGGAAAGCAGCACCTCGCCGCGCCGAACGATCCACACCTGCTCCTGAACCTGCGCGGAGACGCGTGCCAGCGTCTCGCTGCGAAGCGGATGGATGAATCCCGGAACCAATTCCGCCAGCGGAACGATCACGAAAGCATACTCCCAAAAATCCACGTTGAGCGGTTGATCATCATACAGGACGATATCGAGGTCGATCGTGCGCGGGGCGTTGCGGTCGGCAGATCGGACGCGACCCAGCGAAGCCTCGATCGGGCGAATGACCTGTTCCTTTACCTCAACAGGTGGAAGCAGGGTCAAAAAGGATGCGCAGGCGTTCAGGAAATTGGGGCCGCTGGAATTCACCGCCCGGGATTCCCAGACGGAGGAGGTCGAGGCGACCGTGCCGCGCTCCCGCAGCATGGACAGCGCCCGCGGCAGGTGGACCTCCGGCTCGATGTTCGATCCGATGCTCAAATACGCCCGGCTGAACTCATTCATCCCGGCTGCGTTCCACCTCGACACCTACGGACCTAGAAAAACGCACCGCCCCGGGCTTTTCCACGCGCACGATGGCTTTGGTGACGCGCTTGTTCTCGAGACAGATGCGAACCAGGTCGTTCGCGAGCGCCTCCACCGTAAATCGCGCAGCCGTCTCCGCGTGTGTTTGAAGCTGCCTGGCCAGCTTGCTGTAGTCCACGCTGTCCTGGATGTCATCGGTCTCGCCGGCCCGGCGGGTATCCGTGAACACGGTGACGTTGATCAGGATGTCCTGCGCCCGTTTGCGCTCCCATTCGTTGACACCGATGATCCCGCGCACCAGTAAACCCTTGATGAAGACCTTATCCATTGAATCTCCTCGATACTTCCGTGTCGTGCATATACAACATTCAGGAGGCCGCCTGAACTGACGCCCTACAACAGATGCCGTCCTCCGTCCAGGTGAATGACCTCACCGGTGATGAACGCCGGGCCGGCCAGCAGGAAGAGCAAAGCCTCTTCCACCTCCTTCAGGCTGCTCCAGCGACCGGCAGGGACTTTCTTAAGAACCTCATCGTTGGTGGATTCTCCTGCAGGAGGCAGGACTGCTCCCAGTGCCAGGCCGTTGACTGTGATTCTCGGCGCGAACGACACCGCCAGGGAGCGGGTCATCGCTGCCAGCCCGGCCTTGCTGACCGTATAAGGGAAATGATCCGCGACGGGCTTCGAGGCGCGCCAATCCAGGATGTTGACGATGCGCCCCTCGCCGTCCTGCGGCACCTGCCTGGCAAACCTCTGGCTGAGCAGGAATGGCGCCGTCAGGTTGACCGCCATGTGCCGGTCCCAATCGGACACGGAGGTCCCCTCGAAGGATAACGCCTCGAAAATCGCGGCATTGTTCACCAGCGCGTAGAGCGGACCCAATTTCGATGCCCGATCGATCAAGCCGCACGTTGCTTCCGTGTCCTCGAGATCCGCGCGAAGCACCCAGACTTTGCGTCCAAGCGATTCGATCTCCTGTTGCACCTCATCGGCCTGCTCCCCGGAATGCGCGTGATGAAGCACAATATCTGCACCGGCGCGGGCGCAGGCGAATGCAAAGATCCGCCCCAAACGCCGCGCCGCCCCGGTGATGAGGATCGTCTTTCCGATCAGCGGCTGGTCGTTCACCGGGGAGGATTGTATCATTTCGGGACTCGTGAAAAAAGAAATATTCATACACGAGTATTGCCACCCCATTTATCTTATTCTTGACGACCGCTTTGCCGGGTGATACCATCGCCGTTGTTCCGGCATTCAAGAAACGAAAGACATGGATTATTGGAGAGGTGCATATGACCAGGAATCAAAACCTACCGGTCTACACGGGCGATATCGCCGAGCAACACATCGATCCCGCCCGAGAATACACGGCAGAATCGCAGGAGATCGCCTTTTCCGGCGAACAGCATGCGATCTGGGCGGATCTGTTCGCAGGGATTCATCAACCCTATCTGCTGGAACACATCTGCCGAGAATTCATTCATGGCCTGGAGTTGCTCCAGCTCGATTCGCAGCGCATCCCCACGGTGGCCCATCTCAACCAGCGCATCCAGCCGCGCAGCGGGTGGCGCATCGAACGAACTGCTGTGCGATATACCCTGGCCGACGATTGGTATGCCAAGTTCGCCCAGCGAGTCTTCCTGATCACCGACTACCTGCGCACCCGAGACCAGATGGAGTTCACCCCCGAGCCGGATATGTTCCACGACATCTTCGGGCACCTTCCCTACCTGACCCTGGACTTCTATGCGCGCATCGAGGACAAGTTCGCCCCGGCCTATATGAATGCCTCAGCGGAGGAAAAGGAGGTGATCAAGCGGCTGGCCTGGTACAGCACCGAGTTCGGGCTGGTGATGGAGGACAACCGCTTCAAGGTGTTCGGCGCGGGGACCATCTCCGGCCGCAGCGAGCTGACGAACACGATCATGGAGTTTTACCGTCTCGGAAGGGACAACGTGATCGATTACAAGGCGAACGTGTTCGAGCAGCTGCAGGAACATTTTTCCATCCGCAAGGCGGACATCCATCGCATCATCGACGGGGTGAACGAGCTGCACCGCGGCGGGCAGATGTCCTCGCAGAATCAGGGATGGAATGTTGTGCATGCTTTGTACGATAAGCTGGGGATCCGCCGCGAGGGCTACCTCGGCGGTGAGGTGATCTTGGCTCCCTTCGATGTGGATACGATCGCCGGCATCCCCAAGACGGTGTACGCCTTCAACCCGATGTTCTTCGTGTGCGAGTCGTTCGAGCAGATGGATGCGCTGCTGGATTCCTATTTGAAGCCGATCGCGCTGCGGGTGGATTAAATAGTCGTGCGTCCGATGCTTTGAAACCAAATGCAAATTCCCGAGGCTTGCCTCGGGAATTCTTGATTTAACGAGATCGATCCCGCCCGGCGTTAGTCGACCACCACCTTCTTGCTGTAGAACGTAATGGAACGGTCTCCCTCCCCGCCGAGGTTGAAGCTGCCAGTGTACTTCTTGCCGCCGACCCAGGCCACATAGAAATACCTGGCGGCCGGCACGTGGACCTTCATGCTCCCCTTCACCCAGTATTCGTTGATCACGCTAGAGCCGTCCGCCGTGGTGCCCTGCAGGGATACATACACCTCGCCATTGGCGCTGTTGGTCAATTTGACCGTGCCTTTTTGAGTATTTGCCGGAACTGTGCCGTAGGTAAAGTAGGGTGTTGTCCCCGAGCCGCTCGAACCGGAGGAGGAGCCGGAAGAGGAGGGCACGTAGATGAGCTGGCCGACATAGATGTAGTTGATATCGCGAATGTGCGGATTGGCCGCCCACAGGCTGTTGACGCTGACTCCATAGCGCTTGGCGATGGCCGAGAAGGTGTCGCCATATTTGACGTAATACTTGCCGGAGTACGTTACCGGAGAGTATGTGCTTCCGCTGCTGGTGCTGGATCCGCTGGTAGTGCTGCCGCTGCTGGTCCCGCTGGGGCCGGGTACGGTCAATGCCTGCCCGGCGGACAATTTCGAGCTTATTCCGGGGTTGGCCGCGTAGATGGCAGAGGCAGTCGTGCCGCACTTCGAGGCAATCTTCTCCACCGTATCACCGGACTCGGCGATATAGGTGCCGCCGCACACGCCTCCCGCCCGTACGGCACCGGCGGATCCCAGTGAGGCTGTTAGAACCAGGGCAAGAACAAAAAAGTGGGCAAGAACCGTGCGAGACATGGTGCATCTCCTTGGTATGAAAGGGGAAGGATTCCCACTCCAATCATAAGACACTCGCAGGCGAATTGCAACCTGTTTAAGTGGGCAATTCCGACCGCCGGTTGAGTTTATAATCGGCTCATGGCAATTCGACTGGACCCCGAGGGGAACGAGACGCGCGAGCTTTTCCGCCTGTTCGACGACTTCGCGGGCAAATCCATCCTGGAGATCGGTGCGGGGGATGGGCGCCTGACCTGGCGGTATGCCGGGCGCACCGCGCGCGTCACCGCCATCGAGCCGGATGCCCAAAGGTTTTCACGGTCGGTGGCGAATCGCCCGGGGAATCTGAAGCAGGTCGGCTTCCTTAATATCGACCTGACGACCTTTGCCGCGCACAACACGGAGAAGTTCGACATCGCCATCCTGTCCTGGTCGCTCTGATGAATGGACCCGGAGGGCATGGTGCATGCCCTGGAAACCATTCGCAGCTTGCTTAAACCCGGGGGTGTGCTGATCGACCTGCGCCCGGATGGACACCCGCCTGAATTCTGGGGATACGCGGGGGAGGATCCCATCCTGCTCGGCTACCTCGACGAGACCGATGATTTCGTGGAATACCGTCAGGCCGCGCAGGCAATGGAAGAGGCGATCGAAAACAGGTGGTTCCAACCGCAGAAGCGCGGCGAATTTGATTTCGTCATCCACGCCGATTCGCTCGAAGAAATGCGCGATTATCTCGCGACCGAATGGACCGACGCGGTGATCCCCGACGAGGTCTGGTCGAACGCGCGCAGTTGGAAGCCGGACAGGGTCGCCCTGCGCGAGGTTGTGCACATCGGGATCCTGCAAACCGTTTAGCCCTGACCGGGTAATCGCATAATGCTTTCCCCTCAATGGACTGCTATGAAGACGTGACGGCAGGTCAACCTGCGCCTCATTCCTGGGTCCATCCTTCCCTTTCACATCGTTCAGGGTCAAGGGGAAGGAGGCGCGCAGCGCCACGAGACCGATGAAGATCGGCGGATTATTTTGCCGCTTCGATCATCCTCAAAACCATGGGGCTGAAATAGGGGACCAGCCAGATCAGCCATACGGTCACACTGAATTTGTGGAAATTGGCGATCATCCTCTCATCCATGCGGATTAAAACCACCGTTGCCCAAATGGCATGGATGAGCATGAGAATGATGGCAAGCAGCCCGGATAGGCCATGAAGGTCATACGCCATGCCGCCGACGTAGTCGAACATCAAGCCCGTGCCCCATGTATCACAGATCAGGCCAAGATAAAAGAAAACAGTATGCCAGGTTTTCAGCCTGCCCTGGATCCGTTCGCTCCATACGCCAATGGAGTAGAAGATCAGCGCCAGATTGATGATGATTACTGCAAGGGGATTCAATGAGAAAAGCCTCCTGAGAGGTGCCACACCAATGGCATGACGCAAAGATGTTGCTCGTCGTCTTACACCAACCCCGAACTCTGCAACGTTCTGTCCGACCATTCCTTTGCCAGCGTAGAAAGTACAACGCGTTGAGTTGAATCTTGAAATGCATTCTTCCATGATTTTTGCCAAAGCGTGATCAGCCTTTGCATTTGAACCAATTCGGCGGCGGTTTCGATCTCGGCATCCGCGGCAGTCCATTCGATGTAGTGCTTGGCTTCGTCCAGTAAATTTTCCACGATCACCGGCGATTCTGAGTTGCGAGCGCTGGACGAAATCCGCGCCATGGTGGCGGCGAGGCCGCCGAGTCGTTTTTCGAGCGGGTCGCGCAGGAAGCGTTGTTTTCGTTTCTCATTATCCTTCATTAGACACCTCCGAGAATGACACGGGCTACCCCCTCCACTTGCTGGCGGAGGTTTTCGTCTTGCAGGAGGGTACTTCGATTCCCCAATCGCGGGCGGATGTTGATGAGCGACTCGAATTCGATCCGTTGTTCCGAAGGATACCAGTTCGCGCCCCACAGGTCATCCTGCTCGCTTCCACTTTCCAATAAGGCGGATTCACAATCGGCGTGCATTTCCCCGCCACCAGATAACGCCCGCCGGCGGATGTCCACCACGATTTTGATCATGGTTTCGTATTCCTGCAACATATCATTGACTTGATCAGGAGAGGCTTTTTCGCCCAAGGTATGAATCATTTGTAATCCCGTCTCTTTTCCGCCTGCAGGGAGGCCTGGTCATGGGGGTTGGAGCCTGCTTTCGTGTCAGACCCGCCGCCTGCCGCTCCAACAATTCCTTGCTCCCGGAGGTCACCGGCAAGGGCCGGAGCGAAAGCGGTTGGTCATTGCCCGTATTTTACACGTTGTCCTCATTACAAAAACCCCCGGGGGTCGCCCGGGGGCTTGATTGTCACTTGTGATGCCCGTTCTTCTTCAAAATCTCCTTCATGGTCACGCCCAGGCGCGTGATCCCCTCACGGATGGTCTCCGGCGAGGAGAAGGAGAAATTCAGCCGCATCGTGTTCTCGCCGCCGCCGTTCGGGTGGAAGGAGGCGCCCGGCACGAAGGCTACCTTGCGTTCGATGGCCACCTTGAGCACCTCAGCCGCGTCCACGCCCTCGGGCATCATGCCCCACAGGAACATGCCGCCAAGCGGACGCGTCCAGCGCACTTCGCGCGGGAACATCTCCTCCATCATCTCCAGCATCACATCGCGCCGTTGCTTGTACGTGGCGCGGATCACCTTGACGTGCTCGTCCAGGAAGCCGCCCTTGGCCACCTCGTAGGCGACATATTGATTAAATGAAGAGGTATGCAGGTCAGCGGCCTGCTTCGTCATCACCAGCTTGCGGATCACCTGCGGCGGCGCGATCACCCACGCCAGGCGCAAGCCCGGAGACAGAAGCTTTGAAAACGTGCTCAAGTAGATTACATTGCCGGCGTACTCACCCTCCCCATCGTTGCGATAGTGGTTGTCGAGGTACACCACCGAGGGGATGTGTTCACCATCGTACCGCAACTGACCATACGGATCGTCTTCCACGATCGGCACGCCGTACTGATCGGCCAGCAGCACCAGCCGCCGGCGGCGCTCCTCCGAGAGCGTAGACCCGGAAGGATTCTGGAAATTGGGCAGGACGTAAATGAACTTCGGTCCGATGCGCAGCGCCTCCTCCAGGTGATCCACGATCATGCCGTGCTCATCCGAAGGGACGGAGATGTACTGTGCGCCATAGGCGTTCCAGGCCTGCAGGGCTCCCAGGTAGGTGGGCGATTCGACCACAACGTAATCGCCGCGGTTGAGAAACAGGCGGCCGATGAAATCAAGGGCCTGCTGCGAACCGGAGGTGATCAGGATGTGGTCCGCGGTTACCTTGACGCTGTACCGCCCGGTATGCCGGGCGATCATCTCGCGCAGCGGCCGATACCCCTCCGTGGTGCTGTATTGCAAGGCCTGAGCGCCCTGCTCCTCGAGCACGCGATTGCAAGCCTCCCGGAATTCCTTGACCGGAAACACATCGGGCGCCGGCAGCCCCCCGGCAAACGAGATGATATCCGGCTGTTCCGTCAATTTCAACAATTCCCGGATGATCGAACTTCCCATTTTTTGCATGCGGTGAGCGTAACGATACTCCCACGGTGTCTGCATTCGTTCTCCTTGGTTGAAGGATGAAAAAAGCCTGACAGGTACGTGGGTACCGGTCAGGCTGACTGACTGCATGGCATAAGGATGCCTAATAGGTTCCTCGCCAGAATTGCTTTCATGCACCCCTATCTTACCCACTTTTCAACGGGGATGCAACCGCATAAAGTAACTGTAAGCACTATGACAGGTGCGCTGCCAGGATCTGCTCCAGGGTGCGCCGCGTGTATGCATCCAGGGGGAGCTGAAGGGCTGCCCGCGGCTCCGCCCACAGGTGCGCCTGGGCCTCGTCGTTCAGCTTCACCTCGACGGAATCTGCCCTGCACGTGAAATCAAAGAAGAGAAAATGTCTCCGCTTCCAAAAGGCCGGGTCGAAAATGAACTCCTGGACGCAGACGAACTTCAGATCGCGGACTTCTAGCCCGGTCTCCTCCCGCGCCTCGCGCACGGCAGCCTGCTCGAGGCTCTCGCCCAGCTCGATGTGCCCGCCGGGCACCACATAGGCCTCCGGCCACTTGTGGCTTTTCAACAGCAGCAGCTCACCGGCCGGGTTGAAGATGAACACGCCGACAGTCGGCTCCGGATACTTTTGATCAGTCACTTCTTCCCTACCCTAACAAGGCGATGATCATCACGCCCGCGAACACGATCACGGAACCCACCACGCGGATTCCACCCATTTGTTCCTTGAGGAATCTCCAGCCGAGGAAGGCGCCGATCACCGCGCTGACCTCGCGAATCGCGCCCGAATAGCTGAGCGGTGCAAAGGAGTAGGCGTATAAGGCCAGCAGGTAGGCCACGATCCCCAGCCCCCCTCCGGTCAAGAGGTAGACGCGGCTGCTCCGCCAGGTCTCCGCAAAATGACTCCAGCCGTAGCGGCGCGCAAGGTAGGGCGTCGTGACCATGGGCACCATGGTGAACATCGACAGGGCGTAAGGCAGCGTCGGTCCGTTCTTGACAGCCGTGCCATCGATCAAAGTGTAGATCGAGATGACCAATGATACAGATAAGGCGGTCAGGATCCCCTTCAGATGCGGCTTCTCGCCGGGCTTGCCCAGCAGGGTGGTCGCGCCGTTCAGGATGATACCGCCCGTGATCATGGCGAGTCCGAGGTACCCTCCGGCTGTCAGCCTTTCATGCAGGAAGATCGCGGACCACAGCACCAGCAGCGCCGGCGCTGCGCCGCGCGCGATCGGATACACCAGCGAAAAATCGTGATCGCTGTAGGCGATGCACAACAGGATGAAGTAGATCGCCTCCAGCGTCATGCTGGTGATCGCGAAGAGCCACATCGAGCGCGGCGGCAGGCCGGTGAAAAACAGGATCACGAAGGAAAGAATTCCGCTCAAGATCACCTGCCAGCCCATGGCAATATATTTTTCCTGTGCGTTCTTGAGCAGGAAGTTCCACACAGCGTGCATGGAGGCGGAAAGGAACAGCAGAAGAATGGCCGGAATAGGCATGCACTACCTCAAAAACTCGATCAGGTGACGGTTGACTTCGTCCGCTTCGTCGTGCTGAACCCAATGGGTGGCCCGGTCGAACAGCACAAACCTGCCCTGATCGCACAACTCGATGGATGGCTGAAGCATGTCCACACTCAAGGCAACATCCCGCCGGCCCCAAAGCATCAGGGTGGGGACCTTCACCCGCCGCGCAGGGAGGGCCGTCCGGCGGAATGCATGGCGCAATCCGCTCCGGAACGCCGCGCGGTACCAAAACAGCATGCCGGCTAAGGCGCTTTTTTGAGACCAGGCTTTCTTGTACTTCATTACATCCGTCTCATGAAAGGTATGCTTGCGTCCGGAGCGCGTGAGCACACGTTCCAGGTAGGAATGATTCCGCCTGCGCAGAATCCATTCCACGAGCCAGGGAATCTGAAAGAAGAACACGTACCAGGATTTTCTGCGCTGTGCGGGGTTCGTCAGGATAAAGCGCGTCATCACATCCGGATGCGGATCGTTGAGAATGGCCAATTTCTCAAGCCGCTCGGGATGATGGATCGCGACCGTCCACGCGACCATCGCCCCCCAGTCGTGCCCGACCAGCCTCGCCTGGCGAATCTCGAAATGATCGAACAAACCGAGCACATCCTGGGCGAGAGTATCCACTCGATAGGCGGATACTCCCCGCGGTTTGTCGGAAAGATTGTAGCCGCGTTGATCCGGCACGATGACATGAAAGCCCGCGCCTACCAGAGCGGGGATCTGTTTCCTCCATCCGTAATGGAACTCCGGGAAACCGTGCAACAAAAGGACCGACGGTCCGCTTTCCGGTCCGTCAGTCACAACATGCAGATTGATGTTGTTGGTTCGTACGATCTGGCTGCGCATCCCGCCAAGTATAACGGAATATGACCTGCCGTCCTGGTCATGAGCATACAAACGATTTTTCCGGGCCGGTCATCACATTCTCTGCGCGACCGATCAATGATCAGCGATTGCCAAATTCCATGGGCGGCAGGGACATCAAGTACGCATACACCGCTCGCAATTCATCGTCGGTCATGTGGCGGTAGGAGGTCCACGGCATGTAATTGGGGTTGATCTTCCGGCCGTGATTTTCACCCGTGCGGAGGATCGCGATGAATCCCTGCTCGCCCCAATCCGGCAGGCGGCTGCCCGCGCCGGAGGTCAGGTTGGGAGCCGCAGGCCATTCATCGGGGAAGCCGGGAATTTCCCCGCCGGAGAGATTCGGTCCATGACAGACCTTGCAGGAGATCGAAAGATAAGCCCCATATTCGTCTGTGATCCCGGGTTCGGGCGGCGGCGGGGGATCCTGGTCATGCGGGATGTATTCCGCGGGCAGAAAGGAAATCGTCCTGGCGACATTCATCACGATGAAACCTGTGGCAGATAGCTTGCTCGGCGGCATTTCATTATCCACGGGCGGCTTGCTGCGAATGTACGCCAGCACCTTGCCGAGATCTCCATCGCTCAGGTAGTAGAACTCAGTCGATGGCATGAACAGCAATGGGGTGCGGTCCGGCCGGATGCCGTGCCGGATGGCGCGGATCAGATCCTCGTCGGTTCGCGACGTGCCGATTCCACCCTTTCCTGTCGTCAGGTTGGGCGTGATCACTTTCCCTATGGCGGGATTATCCAGATAAACCAGTCCCTGCAGATCCTCGCCGTGACAGGCTTCACACCCGCGATATTGAAAGATGCGCCGCCCTTCCGCCAGGGATTCCGCATCGACCGGGATCGGAACCAGCTTGACCGAGACAGCATACTTCCTGTTGAGCCGCGCCTGGCCCATGCCGTACAAGCCGATCACGGCGACCAGCACGATCCCCAACAGGGAGCCGATCCCGATTCCCAACCATTTCAAAAGATTTGACATTTCCATTTTCCTTTGTATGCACGATCGAACTGCGGCCTCCCCGAATCTCCATGCGCAATCGTCTCAGGGCTTTCTGCTGCGTTTTCCATAGTCTTTTACTTTTCAGTTTGAAATAGCTCCGATCATTGTGAGGACGAGGATGAGGCCCAGGATTGCGAGCGCCGCGAACTGCGCGATTCGATTTCCGCGCGGAAACCACCGGCCGAGTTCCTCCCTGCCTGCATTCGGCAGGATGTAGGGCAGCGCACCGAGCACAAGCACCACCAGCACCGGAATAAGGATGCCCATCAGGAAGGGGTTCCCCAATTTAAGCAGTTCCTGAATCCATAAAAAGAACCATGGAGCGCGCGAATCGCCGGATAACATTCCATCCCCGGAGATTGGCGGGGCAATTGGCGCGGGAAAGATCAGCGAGAACAGGATCAGGATCGCACCGGCGACCACCATAGCCAGCGTCTCTCGGCGCAACAGGTCGAAGCGGGAAATGCGTTCCGGTCCATCCCGCCCTGCCGGTGGTGGGAGGGCAATCCCCCCATCACGCCGAACACGAAAGGCGTGCCAGATCATCAGAATGCCGGCGCCGAGGGTCAATCCAAAAATATGCCAGGCATAAAAGCGAATCAACGTGGCGGCTCCGGGATCGCTTCCGCCGATCACAAACCGGTACAAGCCCTCCCCGATCCACGGAATCGTTTTCAATAAATTGACACCCACCACCAGTGCCCAGCGAATACCCTCGTCCCAGCGCAGTACATAGCCGGTGAAATCGAGCAGCAGGATCATGGCCAGCAGTCCCATGCCAAGCAGGTGATTGAAGCGCCGCGGCGGGGCGTACGCACCTGTCAAGGTTACGCGCAGCAGATGAACGCTCATCACGATGACGAGAGCCTGCGCCGACCAGTAATGCAGGTTGCGAACCAGATCCCCAAATGGTACCAACGTTTCAATGGTCTCGACAGACACGGCCGCCCCCTCCGGCGTCGGGACGTAGTAATACATTTCCAGGAGTCCGGTAACGAACAGGACCAGGGATAAGAATACCGCCGCTCCGCCAGCGGCCAGAGTGTAGCGAAAACGGGATTGTGCCGCGGGGATGGTGGGCGGGTGCAGGTGATGGAAGAAGTTGGGCCGTCCGGACGGTGCAGACCTGCGTGACAGGATGTTCATCCCAATCGCCGCAAGGATCAGGAGACTGGCAAGCAGTAAAGCGCCGGGAACCGGGTTTTCAGGCGGTGCCACCTTGCGATGAACAGGGATCGCCGCGCCGTTCGTATCCATCAAATGAAAGGCATTTGTCTCCCTGTCGTTCATCTGCAGGATGTGCGCCGTCAACGTCCAGGCCTCCTCGGGGGGCAGCAAACCTGCCCGCCCGAACGGCATGTTGTCAAGAATATGACGCTGGAGTTCGAGGGAATTGGAAAAGCGGGACAAGACACCCGTCCCAACCAGCGCGGGGATGCCGGTCTGTGGGATCTCGAAACTGTTTTGCGGCGCGTCGTCCGCATGACAGCCCGATTGCCAGCAATCCCGCTCCTCCAGTGGAAACGAATTGAGCCAGTCCTCCGTCAGCCCCTGACCCCGATCGCCATGGCAGGACATGCACATCCCCCAGTAGGTTTGCGCACCGATATCCGACTGGGCCGGCGGATAAACCATCGGCGGTTGGGCCAGGCGGGTTGGGTTAAAGGTGGGTGTTGCGGTTGTTGTAGTTCCGTGTAATCCTGCGACATCCCCCTTGGAGGATGAAATCCGGAACGCCATCCCCAGTGCCAGAATTCCGGCAGCGATGAACATGGCTGCGCGCCACATGATTTTGGATTATACATCCGACCCTATGCGAAACGCCGGGAGCGATTCGATTCCAGCAGGTGCGAAAGGATGTGCGGTTTTTGTTTCACCGCAGAGAACGCGCATCGTCCGACACTTGCACCGAGCGCAAGTACGGTGTGTCCCCGTCTCGGGCCAGCGCCCTCGCGGGGCGAACGGCCTTCGGGAGAGTTCGCAGAGCAGAACAAAAGGAGATCTCTGCGATCTTCCCGATCTCCACGGTTAATCTCAAGGGAAACCCACGATATGCTACTCTCCAATTCCCAGGAAATGCAACCACTATGCTTGAGTCGAAACCGCCTTGTTCAGTACAGCGGGATTCGTGCGCCGTTCACCTTGTTCGCTTCCGTCGAGAATAAATACAGGATCGCGGCGCCGATCTCGGCGGGAGTGGTGCCCTTCCCCTCTCCTTTCACGTCGATGGATCGCACCTGAATCACATTGGCGGTCAAACCGTTTTCCTTGAACTCCTCCGCCAAAGTCAGGGTCAGGCTTTCCTGCGCGGCCTTGGCTGCGGCGTACAGCGCGGATTTTGCAACGGGCTGTGAGGCCACCGGGTTGGAAACCACGACCACGCGCCCCTCCCTGCTTCCTGCAAGATGTGGAGCGAGATTCCTGAACAGGTGATAGGTAGTGAACGCGTGCTGGCTCAACATGAACGCGAGATCCTTCGGGTCGGAATCCGGGAGGGCCCTGCCACCGGTCCAGCCTCCGACGAGGTGGATCAGGCCGTGGATCGCGCCGAATTTTGACAAGACGGCATCGACCGAGGCGCGAACCGCTTCGCCGTCGCTCAAATCAGCCTCAAGAGCGATGTGCCGGTCCGCCGGCAGGTTCAGATCGCGGGCAAGAGCCTCGAGCTTGCCCTTATCCCGGCCGAGCAACGCCAGATTGTCCCCGCGTTCTGCGAACGTCCGGGCAACGTGTTTTCCCAAAACACCGCCGGCACCCGTAATGACGATCGTTTTAGTCATAGAACTTGTGGATCTGATCCTCGCTCATCCCCTGAACGATCGGCCGGTCGCTTTGTTCCGCCAGATGTTCCTTGCCGTGAAAATCGATCATGTGCCCGGACTTGACCACCTTGGTCTCCAGATAGAAGCGGTTGTGCTCGTTCGGTTCCATGATGTGCGGGATGCGGTCCACGACGCGTATGCCATGCTCGGTCAGCTGCTGCATTTTCTTCGGGTTGTTGGTGATCAGCTTGATCGAGCTCACCTTCATCGACATGAGCATATGCGCGGCCACCGCGTAATCGCGCTCGTCATCGCGAAAACCCAGCGCCAGGTTGGCTTCCACGGTATCCAAACCCTGATCCTGCAGACTGTAGGCGCGAATCTTGTTGGTCAGGCCGATGCCGCGCCCCTCCTGACGCAGGTAGAGCACGATGCCCTTGTCCATCCCGCCGATCATCCGCAGCGCGCCTTCGAGCTGGTCGCGGCAATCGCAGCGCAGCGAACCGACCACATCGCCGGTCAGGCACTCGGAGTGCAGGCGCACCGGCACATTCTCCGCCTCCAGCACTTCCCCTTTTATGATCGCAACGTGCTCCTTGTCATCATGGTTATTCGAGAAGGCCACAATGTGGAAGTCGCCAAAGCGCGAGGGCAGTTCGGCAATCGCCTCGATGCGGACACAGACCTTGTCCCGCCCGACCCCTTCACATTCATGGCAGCAATTCTCATCCAGCAGCAGCTGGATTTGTTCGTGTGTGAATGTAGTCATAGTTCCTCTCAGGCAGGTCACATAAACCAAGTGACCTACAATGTATATCTCAAGACCACCCCGCCATCCTCCAATTGGTCGACATTCTTGAGCTGGAGGGATACCGCTGCATCGCGCGGGAAACCGAGTCCGTCTGCCAGGGTGGGGGCATCGGACCCGCCGAAGATCATCGGCGCGACATACACGGAAATTTCATCCACCAGACCCACACGGATCAACTCGAAATTCATGGTCCCGCCGCCTTCGACCATCAACCTGTCGATTCCCATTCGTTTCATCGTCCTCATCATCACGATGAGATCGATCCGCTCGCGATCGTGAACATATACCTCCACGCCGCGCGCCCGCAGGTTAGCCACCTGTTCCTCAGATGTCCGCTCGGTGGTAAATATTACGACCCGCGCCGGCCCGGCGGTGAGAAATTCCGATCCCGGATCGAGCATGGCAACGGTGGCAACTCCGATCCCCGCCGGGTTGGGCGGCAGGCCGCGCGCCATCCGTTCCGCCCGCAGGGATTCCGACTTGACCGTCAGCTTTGGATCCTCCTCCAGCAGGGTTCGCCCGCCGACCAGGATCCCGTCCGCTTTGGCGCGCAATTCATCCACGCGCTGCTTGTCGCGTGCGGAGGAAATCGAAGCACCCTTGCGCTCGAAGGTGTCGATCTTTCCATCCGCCGTCATGGCGACGTTGATGAAGGTGTACGGACGGTCCATCCTACAGTTATCCGAATCGCACCGATCGCATGCTGACCGATCCGCCCCAGACCTTCTCGGCGAAGAAGGATATCGGTTCTCCCTCCTCTTTCAAGGCCAGGGAATACAGCAGGGGGACATAATGCTCCGCGGTGTTGATCGCGAGCTGTGCGGCCTGCCCGTGTTTTTCATAATGAACGATCGGGTCGTGATCGTCGGCCAGGATCCAGTTCCTGACCTGGTGGTCGAACTCGCGCGCCCAATCGTAGGCGAAATCGCGGAACTCCACCAGGGAGAGATTGTGCACGATGTTGCCGGAACCGATGACCAGCACGCCCTCGCGGCGCAGGTCCCTCAACTGCCGGGCGGTCTCGTAATGGTCGGGGATCTGCAGGTTGGCGTTCAGGCTGAGCTGGATCACCGGCACATTCGCCTCGGGAAACAGCCGGTTCAGCACGGACCAGGTGCCATGATCGAGACCCCACTCGTGGTCTGGCTGCACCTCGGTCTTCCTGATGATTCGCCGCACCTGCTCGGCCAGGTCCGGGGCGCCGGGCGCGGGGTAATTCACCTCATACAATTGCCTCGGGAAGCCGTACATATCATAGATCATGCGCGGCTGCTCCATGGCGGTCACCAGCGTGCCGCGCGTCACCCAGTGCGCGGAAACGCACAGGATGGCCTTCGGCTTCGGCAGGGCCTTTCCCGCCTGCACCCAGGCGCGCGAAAATTCATTGTCTTCGATGGCGTTCATCGGGCTGCCATGCCCGACGAACAGGACCGGCATCTTCTCCAGCATGATTTCTCCATCCATTTTTCTTATCGGCGCCGCGCCCGCGCATGCACGTCCCGCAGCACATCCGCGATCGTCCGACGGCTCAAGGAATCCAACAACGCCGACTGCGCCGACGAAAACACTTCTTCAAGCACGCCGCGGATGTTCCCGCCGATCGGGCAGTAGCGGTTCGGATGGCTGTGCATGGAAAGCACCTCCTCCTCGCCCAGGCTCTGATACACCTCGCGCAGATGGATCTTGCCCGGGGCACGCTTGAGCTTCCAGCCGCCGCGGGCGCCGGGCTTGGATTCCACCAAACCCTGTTCGCGCAAGGCGGCCATCGTGCGGCGGATCACGACCGCGTGGGTATCCACGCTGCCGGCGATGTACTCCGAGGTGAGCGGCTGCCGGCTGTCCGCCAGCAGGGTGAGCGCATGGATCGTGATCGCAAAGCGCTGGCTGGTGTTCATATTTGTAACCATTATAGTTACGAATATGGAGCTGTCAAGCGGGATGGGGAAACGCTTATGGAAAATTAATAGGATCCCGAGAAGTACCTGGCGATGAGATCGGAAATATCCGCATCGGTGTTGGCGCGCACGACCGCGAAGAAATCCTCTCCGCTGGCATGTCCGCGGGCGAAGCGGGAGGCGTAATCCTTTAGAAAGCGGTAGAAATCCTCCTCCCCCATGCGCAAACGCAGATCCTCCAGGAAGTGCGCGCCGTTCAAATAAACCGCATTGGTGTAGGCGCGAAAGGTGCCGCCGTCGTAGATGGGCGTATCCACATATCCCTGTGGACCGAAGTAATCCACCCGATACTGCCACCACCAGTTCCCGAAGCGCGGATAGTTGAACTCGTAGAAGATCCGTTCGCTGTAAGCGGACATGGCCTCGTCCAGCCAGGGCTCCATGGCCTGATCGCTCCCCACCAGTCCGAACCACCACTGGTGGGCGATCTCATGCACGCCGATCGTCATCAGGTTGTTCTTCGCCCCTCCGCCGTACTGGCCGTAGAAGTCGGTGGAGATGAACACCAGGCCGTCATATTCCTGCCCGTCGTTGATGTCGGCCTGTACCACGGACAGGCTTTCATACGGATAAGGTGCGAATTTCACGTCGTACAATGCCACCGCCTGAACCGCCCCATGCAGAATCCCCTCGCCGGCGGCTTTATAACCGTCGAAGTAATACGAATGGATCTCCACCGACCCGACCGCGGAATCGCTCATGAGGAATTCATCGCTGGCGGAGATCGCGAACGTGCGCGCGCCGTACAAACGATAGCGGGTCCATTCACCATTCCCTTCAGCGGGCGCGCTGGCCGCGACGATCACCGCCGGATCGGTCTTCAAATTGACTTCGATATCCGATGAATCATAGACCAGGTGCTCCCCGAAGGGCATCGGATCATGTAAGACCCACCCGAGTCGGTACGGCACGATGAACGGATACCAATCCACAAGGTTGATCTGGTTGAAATCGTAGCCCAACAAACCGTCCGATCGTTTGGCGGGCAGGTTCAACGTGAAATTGAGGATGAACGTGGTGGCTGCTTTGGGCTGCAACGGTTGGGCCAGATTGATCGTGAGCCGCTGGCCATTTAGGGAAAAAGATGTCAGGGGAATCGTATCTTGTGAAATGGAATTTAATCCAAAGGTTCCAGCATAACGATTGGGCTGCACGGACAGGACCACGTCGGACAGGGCGATGCCGGTATTATTGTAGTACCGTATGGTCTCATCGACAGCCAGTGTATGCGCCTCGAAATCCAGGTCTGCATACAGGATGTAGTTCGTGCGCGTGCTCGTGGAGGGGGACGGATCCGGGTTTGAGACGGGGGGAAGCGGCGTGGGTGGAGGTATCGTAACAGTCGGGGGAGGCGGGGCGGTGGAAGTAATCGTTGGGAAGATTTGAACGGCCTGAGTAAAAGTCGGTACTGCGGTACTTTCGAGGGCAGAGGGTTGAAAGGGCGTTGGTGTGGGCGAGGCGTTCGGGTCTTGAGTTATCAATATGAAAGTGTGAAATTGAGGCGGGGGAGTTGCCGCCGGACCACAGCCCGCCAGCAGGGAAATGACCATCAGGAAGGGCACCAGGCTGGTGATGTCCTTTCGGAAATTTCCTCGAAGCATGCCGCCGCGAACCATCAATAGATGTTCTGGAAGTATTGCCGCACGAGATCGGAGTAATCGGTGCTGGTGTGAGTTTTGAGAATGCGAAAGAAATCAGCGGCGGTCACGATGCGACCGCGTCCCTGCGCAAGATAATCCTGCAGAAAGGCGAAAAAGGCTTCGTCGCCGATACGCACTCTCAAGTCCTCAAGGAAGTGCGCTCCCTGAAAATACGCGGCGTTGGTATAGGGGCGGAAACCCCCACCTTCGTAGATCGGGATATCCGCCCCTCCCTGAGGGGAATAGAAATTGATTCGATATTCCCACCACCAGGTCACCAGATTCGGGTGCACGGTCTCGTAATAGATCTTCTCGGAATACGTGCACAGGGACTCATCCAGCCACGGCTGGAGGGCTTGATCGTTCGCGACCTGATCGAACCACCATTGATGCGCGGTCTCATGCACAGCCACAAAGGTCAGATAGTTCGCCGGGGTACCGTCATACAGGCTGCCGTAAAAATCGCGGCTGAGGTAGAACAGACCGGAATATTCCATCCCGTCGTTGAAATCCCCCATCACGATCGACAGGGTCCGGTGCGGATACGGTCCATACCGCTGGCTGAAGACCTGAATTCCCTCGGCGCTGGCCTTCAAGGCCGCCTGCCCGCCGTGATCGCTCAAGGAAAAATAATAACTGGAGACGATCACGCCGCCCGCATCCAGCGTGGAGACCTGGAACTCGCGGCTGGCCGCCAGGGCAAATGTACGCGCGGCGGTGATGGTGTAGCGGGTGAAATCCGCCTGCGGTTCCGGGAATCCACTGGAGGCCACCACCGGCGCGGTCGACGGGTCTGCGAACTTCACGTTCACTTCATAATCCGCGGCATCGTACACAAGGTGTTCCCCATAGAACCATGGCTCATGCAGCACCCATTCGCCGTTGATGTTCGGCACCACAAAAGGGTACCAGTTCGTCAGGTTCAACTGCCGGCGTGTGTACCCGAAGATGCGCGGGCGGGACACGTTCGGATCCTCCTGCTCGGCAAACGGAAGCGAAAGGGTATATTGAATTTCGATGGTCAGCACCGTTTCAGGCATGAAGAAGGAGGACAGGGCGATATCCAGCCGCTGGCCGTCGAGAGAATAGGCCGTGGTCGGAACGCCATCGATGAAAAGACCGTTCATCGTGAAACAATCCGGCCACAGATTGGGCTCCACAGCGAGCACCAGCGCATTGAGCTGCCCGCCGGTATGGTTGGGATAGCGGATGGTCTCAGCCACTGCGACGGTGTGCGCGTCGTAATCGATCTTGACATCCAGTGTGTAGAAAGCGCGCGCCGGCGCGGGAACGGCGGTGGCTGTCGGCGTGAACGTGGAAACCGGATCAGGAGCGATGGTCGAGGTCGTTGTTGGCGGGACGGCGGCGGTTGCGGTTGGCGCCGTAGTTGCGGACGAACATGAGGAAACCAACAGAAAGAGCAAAAGAAACGCGGTGCGGAGGCGGGCGGCATTGTCAGACATGGGTGGTATTCTAACAAAAAACCCTCCGGCCGTGATCGATCTACCGGAGGGTAAAAACGCCAGGAGCGAATCAGCTCTCAATGATTTTCTTTAGGGCGGCCAGCGTGGATTCGAACCCGGTCAGCATCTGCTTCTTCATCATCTCCTCCATGCCGGGCATGTTGGGCATGCCGGCCGGAGTGAGTACCGCATCCACCTGAAGCGTTAGTCTGGTCCCATCGCCTTCCCTTTCGAGCAAATAGGTGTTGGTCACGTCCGAGGCCGGCGGAGCGGCAAGCGTCTTCACTCCAAATCGTTTATTCGGTTCCAGGGATATCACTTCGTTGGTTGTCTCCACGGTATGTCCCATGCTCGTGGTTTTGACCACATAGCGTGACCCCACCTTGAGCGGACCCTTGAATTCGACGCCGGTGATGTACGAACTCAGTTTCTTCTGGTTTTCCAGGATCGTGATGAATTCAAAAACCCTGGCCACCGGCCGGCCGATCGTTGTGGATACTTCAAGCACTGGCATGTCATGTTCTCCTCATATCCTCTAAAAAAGATTATCGGATTATACAGGCTTGATCCGTTTCCACGAGAATGCCAGCAGGAAAAAGACGGTAGCCGTTAGTACTATGGCAGCCCCCGAGGCAATGCTCAAATAATAGGAAAGATACAGTCCGATCAGGCCGGAGAGCGCCGCGAACAACGCCGCCAGCCCCATCATCGAGGGCAGGCGGTGCGTGAGCAGGGAGGCAGTCGCAGCCGGAGTGACCAGCATGGCGACCATCAGTGCCACGCCGACCGTCTGCAGCGAGACCGCCACCGTCACCGCGATCAGGCCGAGCAGGAGATTGTTCAGCAGATTGACGGGCAGGCGCAGCGTCATTGCCAGAACCGGATCGAAGGACAGCGTCATGAACTCCTTGTAGAACGCCGCCACCACAGCCAGCACGATCCCGCCGAAGATGGCAATCAGCCACAGGCTGTGGGGGGAAACTCCGAGGACATCGCCGAACAAGAAGTGGCTCAGGTCCACCGCGTAACTACGGACCGTGGAGATGAGCGCGATGCCGAGGGCAAACATCCCGGCAAAGATGATCCCGATCGCCGTGTCTTCCCGGACCTGCGCCCGCCGGCTGATCGCGCCGATGCCCCAGGCCGCAAGGACCGCCGTGCCCAGCGCCCACCAAAAAAGCGAGTCTCGAGTGCCGCCATTGATCAGATACCCCAGCGCGATGCCGGGCAGGATCGTATGCGCCAGCGCATCCCCAAAGAAGGCCATGCCGCGCAGGACTACATAACTGCCAACCACCGCGCAGACAATCCCCACAAGAACCGACGCGAGCAGGCCGCGCAGCATGAATTCATATTGGAGGGGTTCGAGGAGAAAGGACATTGGATTGACGATTGTGGATTGACGATTGGAGATTATCGATTTTGGATTGACGATTTGCGATTGCGCAGGGTTTTGATGGAGGCGACCGTCATGGAAAGGATTTCGTCTGTTTCTTTGTAAAGACTAGTGATTTGGTCTTTTGGAGCGAGTCCTGCTTCCACCAAAAGTTCAAGCCAATATTGGGTCTCATCACTTTCCTCTTCGACGATTTTCATTTTGTTGATCATATCGGGCGTTGATTTTGCGCGGCACGCGGCACGATAGTTTGCGCCGATGGATGTGCCCGAACGAATAACCTGTTTTCCGATCACATCTGCCGCAAGAGAGCGGGGCAGTTTTTCAACCTGCTTGATAATGGCAATAGCGAGTTTCTTTGTGCGTGCCTTGAAAGTCTTTTCGTCCATGCAATCTCCTTAATCGTCAATCGTAACTCGCAAATCGTCAATTGTGAACATGGTCGTGTTCCCCGTCATCGCAACACGAGTCATCGATGGCCAACAATCCTTCCTGGCCATCCATCGTGCGCAGTCTCCCGCCATACGCCTGCAGCAGTTTCTCGGAATGCAGCACCTCGGCGGGATTCCCGAAGGCGATGATGCGAAGGTTCAAGAGCATGATTCGATCAAAATGACGCGCGGCCTGGTCAAGATCATGGGTGGCCAGCATCACCGTGACCCTGTCTCCCCGTAATACTTCCAGCAGGTCGAGCAAGCCCTCCTGAGCCGGAGTGTCCAGCCCGCTCAGGGGCTCGTCCATCAGAATCAACTCCGCCTCCTGCGCCAGCGCCCGCGCGATGAACATGCGCTGCTGCTGCCCTCCCGAAAGCTGTCCGATCTGCCTGCCGGAGAGGTCGGCAATTTCCACCGTCTCGAGCGCGTGCTGCACAAACTCCCAATCCCTTTTCCTCGGCCAGTTCAGCGGACCCAGCTTTGCGGAACGCCCCATCATTACCACATCCGCCACGCTGACCGGGAAGTTCCAGTCCACCTGACTGCGTTGTGGGATGTAGGCAATGCAGCTGTGAACCGACGGTTGGGATCCGGAGACGGTCACCTCGCCGGAATTGGGAGGCAGTACGCCGGCCACCACCTTGAAGAGCGTGCTCTTGCCCGCGCCGTTCGGTCCCACCACCGCCACCCGCTCACCCACATGCAGATGAAAGGTGATTTTTTCCAGGGCGGTGCGCCCGTTGTAACGCACGTGCAGGTCATGTACATCCAGGATGGGCTTGTCTGATTGATGATCTATTCTTGGGTACATGTCATTTCAGGGCGTCCACGATTCTCGCCACATTATGCTTCATCAGATCCACATACGTTGCCGCGGGAGGACCCTCGGTAAGCGATTCAAGATGCAGGTCAGACACTACCCACACACCGGTTTCCTCCGCGATCTGCCGGGCCAGAAGATCGCTGTCGCTGGCGTCGAGGAACACGGCGGAAACACCGAGGGTTTCGATCCGATCCACGAGCCCGGCCATCTGCTGCGCCGAGGGCGAGGCATTGCCGCTGAAACTCTGGATCACCGAACCGATCACTTGAAATCCATAACGATCCGCGAAATAACCCAGCGCCTCATGGTTTGTGACCAACAGGCGTCTCTCGGCGGGTATCTGGTTCACCTGGGCTGTAATCCACGCGTCCAGTTCCAGCAGCTGCTTGAGATAGGCGTCTGCGTTCCGCCGGTAGATTTCCGCTCCATCGGGATCGAACCGGATCAATTCTTCGCGTATATTTTCGACGTAGATCATGACCAGGGTCGGATCCAGCCACATGTGCGGATCGACTTCACCTTCCGACTGCGCTTCCACTCTCACCGGAATGCCTGCCGAGGCCTCGACGACCTGCCTCTCCCCACCGGCATTTTCCAGTAGGGATTCGATGAAATGTTCGTATCCCGCGCCGTTGATAATCAACAACCTGCTCTGCTCGATCTTCACGACATCCTGCGGAGTCGGCTGGTAACTGTGCGGATCCGCGCCGAAGGGAAGCAGGGAATCCACGATCAAGCGATCTCGTGCAATATTGCCCGTGATGTCCGCCAGAAAGGTGGTGGAGGTCAGGATTTCCGGAGCCGCATCGGATATGGATCGCCCGCATGCCGCAAGCAGCAAGGCAATCAAAGTCAGAATAAGTGCCGTGCGATTCATTGATCCCACATCCCTACCTGCACGTCCGGCATAAGCCGAAAAGCTGAAGCCAAAAA
>Ga0194127_10002340_pt1 | contig 26076 bp, 21 predicted proteins | sample TA2KigC100mmetaG_FD_148624 | JGI IMG/M metagenome (GOLD analysis project Ga0194127, IMG submission 148624) | Freshwater microbial communities from Lake Tanganyika, Tanzania - TA2015036 Kigoma Deep Cast 100m | ecosystem: Environmental > Aquatic > Freshwater > Lake | place: Tanzania: Lake...
CCCCACGTCGGTGATCATGATCTCGTAGGAGTCGGTCGTTTCCATATCTTCATGCTGTCCGAAATAGAACTCACCCGCGGGGACTTGCGCCCAGGAGCCCGGGTCAACGCCCGTGTCGAAGATGGGAATCGGAGCGTTCAAGTCAACGGGGATGCACGAGGCCAACATCGCCGCGAATAGTACGAGGGTCAGGAGGAAGCGTTTCATTTCACCACCTCCTGCGCGAGTTCGCGAGTCGCTTCTTCCGTCCAACGTCCCTTCGGTTTGAAGAGATCGGTCAAGCGCCAGACCATGACGATCGCGAGCAGGACGAGCAGAAAGCCGAGGCCGAAGTCGATCATGTACATCAACGTGTTGACCAGCGGCTGTTGTTCGGCTTCGCTGATGAAGAGGCGCTTCATCTCGAGGACCGTCACCGCGCCAAGGGCGAGGTCGGAGAGGAAGATGATACTCCAACCGTAGAGTTGGCGGACCTTGCCTTTCAGACCGAGCATGTCGCCGTAGTACATCAGGATAATGGTGGCGATGATGGCCGAGAGCGCGTGCCAGTGTCCCGTCAGTTCGATGCGCTCTTCACGCGCAGGCCACATGCGGAAGATCTCGTCGAGGCGGATGGCCATGAAGATGCCGATGCCGCTGGTGGTGAAGTTCATGAACAGCATCTGCCAGGTGGGGCCGAACTTGAGCGGGTCGCTGACCATCGCGCCGAGTTTTTGGAGGAAGGTCGGTTTGGCAAGATGCGCCGTGCCTTCCTTGGCAAACTTGCCCCAACTCCAGATGAGCAGGAAGAGCGCCGCCAGCATGGAGGGGGTGGCGCCGACATAAATGATCATGTGAGCCACGGGTTCGAGCGGAGTGACCACGCCCCACACGCCGAGGTTGAGCACGATACAGCCGAGGATCATCAAAGGCATGGCGACCTTGTGCCAGATACCCTTGAAGTCCAGCCAGCGTCCGATGATGAGCGTGATCATGATGGCGATCAGCGCCAGCATGATATGCAAGTGGCCAATGACCGAATATTCCATCGTTGTCTTTTCGGGGAGGCGGATGATGTTCTCGGCCAGGAAAACTTCAAAACCGTTGCCGAAGAAGGAACCCGGCACCGCGCCGAAGAGCGCGGAAAGGACGGTCGTCACGGCGGTGGTGAAGAAGGCAACGCGCTCCAGGTCAACGCCATTTTTCGTGCGGGCGTAATCGCCCTCACCCCCGACCCCTCTCCCGCTGGGAGAGGGGAGATAGTAAGCGGGATCCCACGGCCAGAGCGCGATGCACAGCAGGACACCCGCGAAGAAGATCAGCGAAAGCCCCGTGATGTAAAGCCCATGGAAAGCCCAGTTGTGACCGAAGTAGGCGAAGCCCATGCCGAAGACCATCGTCAAAACATAGCCGACGGTGATGAGCACGCGCACCGACATCTTGAAGAATTCCTTTATCTTAAGGAGGCCGGTCACCATGTAGGTCTCGATGGCGATGATGGCCATGGCGATCGAGTGATACAGGATGACGATGCGGCCTTCTCGTTCAGCCTGGACGATATCCATGCCAAGGGTATTGATCACCACCTCGCGCACACCCATCTCTGCCATCGGGCCGGAGAGCATTCCGAACACGGCAGTGACGATCGCAACCATGGCAATGGCCACCAGGATAAGCCCTTTGGTCGAGCCGAAGAGATAATTGAAACGTGTTTTGATAAATTGCATGCAGTTGCCTCCGTATCAGACGATGGACAATCGACCATTGACCATGGTCTGTCGTCCATCGTCTAAGGTCCGATCATCCCCTACGAGTGAATCCCAACGTGAATGCTCCGGTCATCAGGAGGAGCAACGGGGTCAGAATCAGCATTACGAAATCCGGGCTGAAGAACAGCAGCTGCCTTCCCACCGAGATGAATGCCAGCGCGATCCCGCCAAGGCCGATCAACAGACCGCCGATGCCGACCCAGAAAAATCCCTTCGGAGCGCCTTTTGCATAGAACGGGCCGAGGAAGATCACCAGACCCGCCACGCCGTGGAAGAGCGGAACAGCGATCTTCTTGAGCGCGTCCATGCCGCCGATGCTGGTGACGGCGATCGCCAGGAAGCCAATCGCGGCAAACCACTTGAAGTAGGTCTTCCAACTGGGGAAGTACTCCTCAGCCAGTCCCATGGAAATCCCCAATGGGATCAAGCTGGCGACGGTCAGCACATAGGGTGAGGCCAGGATTCCCAAGCCGAGGAAGATCAGCAACAGGCCGGAAACCAAAAGCACTGCAAAACCCATCAGATAGTACAGGTTTTGCAGTGCTTTGTGCAGGCCGTATCGCTTCCAGAAGTACCAGCACAGGTAGGCAGCCAGCAGGCCGGTGAGCAGAAGAAAAAGGTTGTCGAGCGTGAACAGATTCATGACATTCTCCTTTACAGGTTAAATCGAATGGTAACGGACACGGACTCGCCTGTTAAGTGAATTATTGCACAATTTGTGTCAAAAATCTGTGACATTTGTCACACACTCGACCGGGGCATAATCCTCCTGACCCTCCCTTCCAACGTTCTACCCGGTTTCCGTCCAGCGCTCCCAAGTTCCGGGCCAGACGAGGATGACAACCAGGATCAGACAGGCGATCGGTCCCAGCGCAAACAGGGAGAAGCGGCCCAATTGCTGCGCGGTGACGAATGCCAAGGGGATTCCCACCACCAACTCGGTTGTGCCTGCTACGAGCCCTACCACCCGCATCCAATTCCTGGGCTTTATCAAAAGGCCCACGGTGACCACAGCCCAACCCAGCATGGCCAGCCAATGCAGGCGCTGAACCAGCACAAAAATGGGCGCACCATGGGTGATGATCCGGCTGGTGCTGGATACGCCGTTCATGAAACAGAAGATGTAGGCAATGCCGGTCAATAGAGCCAGTAGTGTCCGGCTCCAGGATAGATTTCCCACATTTCTGGCGAGAAGAAAATAGATGACCAAATACGGCCAGAAGAGGGGAAAGTAGATCGGAGGCAGATCGGCGGCCATATACGGCACGTTGATGAACCAGCTGCCCAGCAGGGCCAAAACGATCCCGACGGCCGAGAGCAGGAACGCCCACTCCTTCTTCATAAAGAAGCCGTACGCACTGACAGCAAACAGTACACCAGCGAAGATGCCAAAGTCGGTTAGCAGCGGATGGATGTACTTCAACAGGATCTCACAACCCGGCTCGGCCGACTCCGCTCCCATACCGATGTGATACCAATTCAGGAAGAGCACAAAGTGCCCGATGATTCCCATCAGGGCGCTGATGACGGCCAGGATGCCGCCCAGGGTATTTTTATTCTTCATATCGGTCTCCTTTTATCCTTTTCAAAGGATTGTTGTGGTTCAATATCAGGGATTGGTGCCGGTATGGCACGAACAGCCGTTGTAATAGGGCGCGTCGTTGTGCGCCGCGACATAGACCACTGTCGCCGGTTCGATCGTCAGGTCACAATCTTTAAGGAAGAGAGGCTCTTCCTCCCATTCAAGGGCTTGGACATCACACGCCACATAGACCATCCCCTTCCACGTGCCGCGGCAGAGCGGGCCGGTGATCACCTGGTCGACGCGCATCATCCTCCCGGCAATCTCGACCTCGGTCGGTCCATGGTATACCTCCGAGGGCGGGGGCAGTTCCATCAACTCGGAAGGGGTCAGGTATTGTGGAGACCCAAGCGTGGCCGGACAGGCCGGCTCGGGCTGGCAGGCAGCCAGGAACAATGTGATAATCGCAACAAAGAGGAGATGCTGCCTGTTCATTTTCAGCTCGCGATATAATGGTTTTGCATGTGAAATATAGCACAAATAAGGAGTAGGGTCTTTGCCTTAAAGCAAATCCGATGCAAACCCACCAGGAGAGGAGGCGCGACGCATGAATAATCCCCATAACACCCTGACAGCCGGACTCTTTTCCCATCTCGACCCGGCTGAGGTGGATGAATTCATGGGAAAGGTGCAAACTCGCAGTTATACGGCCGGGGATTGGATCGCCCAATATGGAGATGCCTGGCCCTACCTGTTCCTGGTGAAAAGTGGCGAGGTGACTGCGCTCAAGGAATCGTTCGAAGGGCGCAGCCTGATTCTCACCAGCATCCTCCAGGGCGAAGTGTTTTGGGGACTGGCTTTTTTTATTCCGGATGCGCCCATGCCCGCCAGCCTGCGGGCTTCAAAGGATTGCGAATTGATGCTCTGGACCCATGAGAGCATGTTTCCACTGTTGATGAAGAATGGCAGGCTGTCGTGGGAACTTTCCCGCCTGATGATTCAGCGCGTGCAGCTGGCCAGCGAAATTGTAGAAAAACTGGCCTTTCAACCGGTGGGCGGGAGGCTGGCGCGCTTGCTGGTCGAGTATGCCGGGGAGGACACTCGCGGGCCGGTGGCTCGGAATTCCACGCTCGATGAGATGGCCGCGCGCATCGGCTCCACCCGCGAGGTGGTCTGCCGCTTCCTCCATCGATTCTCGGACCAGGGCCTGATCGAAATCACCCGCACCGAATTTTCCATCACAGACCGCAAAGGGCTCGAAGATTACGCGCGGCATCTCAAGGGTTGAACGCCGGTCTCTGCCGTAAACTCAAGGATAGCCGTGGAAATCAGCGCTCAATTCCCAAACAGCCTCATTTTTGTACAGTAAGACTCTCCCGTATTGAAACTACAGTCGTGCCGAGAAACACCAATAACGCAACTTCATTAAAGAGTCCGCCCCACATGCGGAGTGTGTGCAAATTGGTGTAGTCCGCGAGTACGCGCAGCATGAGTGAAATGTGAAGCAGGGCTAAATGAACGTAAAAACCACCCTGGAAATTGATCGGCAGACCCAGGATGGCGGGGAAGATGATCGGCGCGTGACCGAAGATCATGGAGATGACAAAGCCGACGAAAACCGTGTGAAGAACCGCGTCGTATCTTGGACCGGCGACCTGCGCGCCAAATCCCAGGCTTAATCCACCGCCGATTCCCAACCAGATGAATCCCAAAACGAGGCACCAGGCGATATAACGCGTGAGCGGGAGTTTGTGCCGCAGGTTTTTCCAGGCAAGATCGCTTCGGATGGACCAGACCGCAAGCGCGAGCAACGCCGCCCCGATCAAGCGCGTCCCAGCCTGCAAATCGAATGGCGTATAAACCGTGCCCGCAAGAAATATTAGAATAATCACACAAAATAGTATCTTTTGAAATTGGGATGGGCGCAGTACGCGGCTGAGTTCCAACCGCTCGCCTGCGATCGTCAATACCAGGAACGCCTGCCAGAAAAAGACGACTTGAAAGACCGGCCGCCCGAAGAGCCAGAGCAGGTTGCCGGCGAACCAGGTCAATGCCCCGAGAAACATGGTCACAGTGTGCAGGGCGGTTTCACGGCGTACGATCTCGAACAGGATCATCACTCCGCCGAGGCTGGCGATTATGAGCAGGATGGGCCCCACAGCAGGGATTCGAACCAGCAGGGTGAGCACTCCTCCAAATCCCGCGAGCAGGGGAGGCAGGTACATCCATCTTTGTTTCAACGCCACAGCCCGCTCGAGCGTAATCAGCGTCCCGAGAAACCCGGAGATCATCAATGGACCGTGCGCCATTGCCAGGGAAGGAGTTAGCGCGGGCAGTCTCCAGCCAAGGCGCATGAGGCCGGCCCACAACCCGGCGAGAAGGAGGAAGATGGCGAGCACCAGAAACGGAATCGGAGTACGGGTGGGGATGGAACGCATACCCTCATTCTACGGACAAATTGGATTTTGGGCAAATAAACCGGCGATTTGACACGCGGTTCGGTGTGACTAAAGTTACAGACTTTCGTCCTCAAATCAGCCTACGATATAAAAGTCGAATCATTATCGAAATCCGCTTTTCACCCAGCTTGACAGTGCACTCGAGTTGGTCGCTATGCACGCACGAAGCACATCACCGGAAGAAAGGTCTCCAACAGGTTCTTCAGGAGATCCATGAAACAACCGGTACGATGCTATGGTGTTCTGAAATAACAAGGGGGAGAGACGGCTGTCCCCCGAAAGTCAGGGAAAGCCTTGAGACAAATGCAAGGTTTGTGCACGATCTCACAATAAGGAATATTGAGCTATTGAGGTTGTTAAGAAATTGGTGAACAATAGTCAAAAACGGAGGCCGGCATGTCTGCGAGAACACCTTCGAAAAACAGGGCAAGGTGGTTGCTGCCATCGGTCCTTATTCTGTTCATCATCTGCGCATTGATCCTGGGTGTGGGCTATCTACTAGCCCGGCCTGCCCAGGAAACTCCCCTGGCGCTCATCACCGCGCCGCAGCACGGTGAGACCTTTATCGGTTTTGAAGGGATCTCCGTCACCGCTTCGGGCTTATATTCAACCGGAGTCGAGCGCCTCGAGTTGTACGTGGACGGCGGCTTGGCATCCGTTCAAGAGACCACCCTGCCCGGCGGTTCCAACCCGTTGATGCTGTTGGATGAATGGACTCCATCCACGCCGGGGCGCCACCTGCTCACCGTCCGCGCCTACACAAAGGACGGGCAGACTGCGGATTCATCCGTCGTGATGGTGGACGTTCTCCCCGCGCCGGAAACGCTCGAACTGGACCTCTCCACCTTGCGCGACCCGGCCAGCGGTTCCTGCCCAAGCCTTTCACAAATCTCATCTACATCGGGAGTCTTAATTGAACGGCTGATTGAGCTGAATCCGACCCTTGTGGGGACGGATCCTAACGCTCCTCTTGCCTGCGACGTGCGACTGACTGCACCGTCTGCTTCTTCAACCGATAGCGGACCAGGCGGAAGTGGAACGAGTCCTGGTGGAGGTGGACCGACACCCGGAGGGAGCGGTACGGGTCCCGGCGGAGGTTCGACAGGAAGCCCTCCTCCGGCTTCTAGAGTTGGATCACCCGCAGCGCCCACCGGCCTCATCGGCACGCTCACCTGTACAGATGCCACCATTTCATGGAACGCCAGCCCGGATGCTGCCGATGGATACGCCTTGTACGTTTTGCGTCCCGGCTCAAGCAGGTTTGAACGGCTGGTCTTCATGAGCGGCGAAACAAGTACAAGTTTCCCCATCAGTACGCCTGGAGATTACCGATTTCAAATTGCCTCTCTGCGAGGCGGAATGGAAGGTTTGAGCCCCCTTGTGACGCTCTCCATGCCGGGCTTGTGCGTCCCACCCGCCATCGCGCCGGGAGTTACAGATCTCACGCTCAGTCTGATGAGCATGGTCACCTCCGAACCATTCGACGGCGCATACTGCTATGCCCGTGTGATGGAGATGCCGGATGTACGCCTGCCGCGGCTGGATTTCTCCGCCATGCGCCCGGGGGCGGACGGCGTTACCTATTCCATCCAGCATCAGCTTCCAAACCGCGGCATGTTCCGCATTGCCATTCCCGAAGATGGAGCCGTCACGTTGGGGATGGAATGTTGGGGTTATCGCGGAGCAGAGTCGCACTCTCTGGGCAGTTTCACCAGCACGCATTTTCGCGAGGAATGGGACGGGCGCGAACTCTCTGCCATACATCGGTCAGGGATCAAAATGGCATCTTTGAATGGAATCCCGCCGCAATCCGATAACAAGGCGGAGTTCAGCTTTCGCATGACCTATCGCATTGCCGCGTCAATCCCTTCGGCACTGCCGGGCTTGCTCGATCCGGGCCTGCTTCCATCTCTCACACCGGATATGCTCACACCCATCGAGGGGCCGGGTATGAATATTCCGGCGCCCACCAACCTGCGCATCAGGAACATTCCGGGTCGCCTTGGTCTGAACGTTTGGTCGGGCGAGTTGGAATGGGATTGGAACGGCGCGCCGCATTTCAACGAAAGCACGATCAGCGGCTATCACGTGACCATGTGGGTGCAGGATGTCGCAACAGGGCGGCTGGGCGGCAGCCCGGTGGTGTTCTGGCAAGCTGACGTCACGCCCGGTTCACGCAAGTATGTCACATTGCCGCGTATTCCGGAGATCTTTGGCTGCGGTTATTCCATCATCTTTCGCGTTTCGGCTCGCGCCGGCACGGCGGAATCGCCAACGGATACCAACCGTGATCTGTATCTGCGCCAGCCCGAATGCCGGGCGGCGGCGCAGTTGAACATCACGCTTGTCTCGCTCCAGCTTCAGGGCGTGCTCGATCACGGAGAATACTGTCCCTTCTGCGGCGATAACCTCCAGATCGAGCTTAAAGGCTCAATCTCGACCATCATGGGCGTTCGTCAAGAAGGGATACAGGTATTGCGCTCTTTGAATCCGCGTGACGCCTGCGATGGGTTCCCCATCGGGGATGGCATCCATCCGTTTTACGATTTGTATTTGCTGCGTTTTCGCAATGGGCGAGGGGAGAGTTTCGGCAGGCTTCAACATCAATTGCGATTGAACATCACCGATTCAGGTCAAACCATTCCAATCTATGTCAGGCTATTCGATCACGATCCGCTCTTCCTGCTCCCCTGTGGCGTGCGGAATGACAGGGTGTTGAGATTCGATCTCGAACTTCCGGCGCGCAGCGTCGTGGATTGGCAGAGATACCAGGAGACGATCATCCGCAGCGGGCGAATCATGAGCGGAGCCGCAGATGGAAGTGTGGATCAGGGACAGGCGGCAATCACCATTCACATCATCGGCGAGCCGTGGCGTCCCTAGCAGGGAAAACCCCAGGAGGCATGAAATGAAAACCAAACTCATCAACCTGTTGGCTGTTGTTTGCCTGGCGCTTTCCGCCTGCACCATGCCCGGTTCCGGTGGAGAGACCGGCAGCGGCGCGTACACCGTCTGGATCGACCAGCCGTTGAGTGGCGCGACCGTTCCGTTGGGTCCCTTTGCACTGAAGGCTCACGCGCAAAACACGGATGGCTCCGTGCAGGCTATCGAATTCGAAGTGAACGGCATCCTGTTGGGAAGCATGCCGGTGGACGGCTCCTTGCCGTTGGTCTATGCCGAATTCGAGTGGAATCCCTCCGTGCCGGGCATGGCTGAAGTGCGCGCGGTGGCAGTGCGCGGAGGTCAGCGCGACCCGTCCGCGGCGGCTCAAGTCTGCGTCTCTGGAATGGTGAAGACCGCCTCGCTCGGGATCGAAGCGGCAGACTGCGGGGATGAAGGGACTGCCGCTGCGCAGCCCCCCGAAGAGAAACCCACAGAGGTCACCCCAAGCGCCCTGACGCTCGACTTCAAATTTGGCGCATCTCCTGACCCTGTTTATTATGGAGCCTGCGCGTCCGAACCCCAAACGCTCAATTTCGAAGCCGTCCTCTACGACACCCAAACCGGCAACCCTGTTGCGTCGTCGCAGGTTTCGTCGGTGAACATGCATTACGTCATTCAAAATACAGGAGGGGCGCGCGGCGAATTCCTTTTGAATTTGCCGGACGCTAGTGGGGGTCTGTATCGCAACTCGTTGAATATCAACGACAAGGCTTTGTCCACGCTGGGAAGCGGAAACGGGATCATCGAATACTGGGTCGAAGTCCTGGATACGGGCGGCGGCACCGCGGCCAGTCCGCATCTAACCGTGAACTTGATGAATTGCGGACAACAGGCCGCTGCGACGTCTACGAAAGGGGCGGGTGCGCCCACCCCAACCTTCAGTGCGCCTCCACCCCCGCCGGTTACGAATACGCCACCCAAAGCGGATACCACGCCGCCGGTTTTTGATGTCACATCGGTCTCTGCCTTCGATGTATATTACATCACCGGCTGCGGCGCGAACACGATCACCGTCGAAGCCTATGTGACAGATGACAGCGGGGTTGGTTCGGTCAATCTCATCGTCAGTTACATCGGCTCCGGATCGGGCGGCATCTTCGTCTCAATGACCCCCATCGGCGGGAACATCTATCGCGGTACGCATGATGTGGGCAGCCAGGCATACGTCATGTTCGGAGGCGTCAATGGACAGGTCGGTCTTTATGTGGAAGCGCAGGATGCATTTGGCAACGTCGCCGGTGAGGATGGCGGAACGATCAACGTGCTGTATTGCCCCGGATGAATCGGATCACGATTGGCAGGTAGAAACCAGCACTTAAAGGAGAGCAACATGGTAACAATCCCTAAACTTACTTCTTCATTCCTGATACCATTGAGCATCCTTGTATTGGCGTAATTTACCTGCAATGTCGGAGGGACCGCTCCCATCGCCGCGCCGCACCGGCGGATTCTGTTGCGCCGAACGTCCCGTCCGTGCTTTCCGGAGATCCTGCCAACATCGTGATCCAGGCGCCGATTCCCTAGAATCCCGCAAATAGGTGAATCTCAAAGGATTGGTCTCACCTGGCCGGATTGTACGCTTTGTCACCCCGTTGTCCTTTCAAGTGGCAGTCACCCCTGAAGATCAAAGAAACGCCTTGATTCATTTCATTCCTTTTACAGGGTATTTTCAGAAACTGGAATCACGCTTGAGCAGATCGTAGACCGTCTCCCTGGCCAGGATCTCTTTTGCATTTCTCTGTTCGAGCCAAAGAACCGCAGGCCTGCGCGCGCCATTGTAATTGGAGGCCATGCTCAGGTGATACGCGCCGGAGACCGGGATCGCAATCCACTCTCCAACCTGGACTTCAGGCATGAGCAGCTCCTCGATCAAAACATCCCCGGACTCGCAAAATGGTCCGCCGATGGAGGTCTTCACGCGCATCGAGCGGTCCGGGCTTTCCACCGGCAAACAACTATATCGTGCGCTATACATGGCATGGCGCGGATTATCCGCCATGCCTCCATCGATCAGTAGCCATGTGCGATCCCCGCGCTTTTTTACGGCTCCAACCCGATAGATCGCCACACCCGCCTGCGCGATCAGGCTGCGCCCCGGCTCGAGGTGCAGGTGGGGCAAAGCTAATCCACGCGACCGACAGCCCTCCACCACAGCCTCCGAGATTCCCCGTACGTAGCCCTCGATGGATGGATTCGGCAACTCGTCCTCATGATACGCAATGCCCCACCCTCCACCGGGACAGAAATGCCATTCGCCGCCGAATCCGATTTCCCCGGCCATATCCAGCGCCAGCTCGATCGCTGGAATCAGCGGTTCGGGATCACGAAAGTTCGACCCCTGATGAAAGTGCAGCCCATTCAGAGGAAGACCGTTTTCCCTGCAAAACGATACCGCCTCCCGGATTTCCTCGCGCGTCATGCCAAACTTGCTGTCGAGCTGCCCGGTTTGGGTGTGTGCGTGGTGAGTGGTTACGGCGAGGCCGGGCAACAGGCGGAGCCATAAAGAAATGTCACTCTGAGGGAGCGTAGCGGCCGAAGAGTCTCGTTTTGCAAGGTGGGGATTCTTCGCTTCACTCAGAATGACATGAATCCTTTTTAGTTCCGTCAAATTATCCACAACGATCGTACCGGCATTTTGGAGGGCGGAATTCAAGTCATCGGTCGATTTGTTCACCCCGTGTACAAGCAGCTGCTCACGCGGCAGGCCCGCGGCGCGCGCGATGACGATCTCGCCCTCTCCTGTGCAATCCACGTTCAACCCGCGGGCGCGTGCCCAACGTGCAATGGCCGTGCACAAAAAAGCCTTGCCGGCATAGGTGATCGCGGCCGGGGCAGGGTAGTGGGCTGCGAGCGCCGACTGATACTCACCCAATTTAAGGTCGAGGGTAGCGCGGTCGTACACATACAGCGGAGTCCCATACTCCCTCGCCAGGGAGGTGAGCGGGATGTCCGCGATCGTCAAGACATCCTCCTGGATTGTGGTCCCCGCGGGGAATAATTCAAGCCGCTTCATTCAATCGCTGAAGAACAGCTCCCACCACACCTGCCAGTTCTTCATCGGTGTTGGAACCGGCACAGGCGTGTTCACAACCAGGGGTTCGCTGCCCGGTTGAGGGATCGGCACCACCGGCTGATCGCCCTCCTGCACGTAATGCCCCTCCGTGCGTGCCCACTCCTCCACTGCAGCCGTGGAGCTGGCATATGCCACCTGGGTTTGAAGCGCATGCTGCGTTTGCATGGCTTGTGTGGCGGCGACGCGCACCTGCTCGCGCTCGTCATTCAAGCGGTTCAGTTCCTCCAGGCGCGAGTTGAATTCGATCACGATCAGAATCAGAAACAGGATTCCGGCAAAGACCAGCACGCGGCGTCCACTGATGGGAAGGTTTTTCATGGATGTATCTTAATCATAATCCATCTCATTGACAAGCGAAGTGGGGGACCTGTGGTACAATCTGCCCCCGCAGAGCGCAGTACCCTTCGCTCGCACAGCGCCGTGCAATACACGGCGACTCTTCCCAAAGAAAGGGCTTAAACCATGAAAGTCCTGTTGATCAAGGACGTCTACAAACTGGGCCGCGCCGGGGATATCAAAAAGGTGGCCGACGGCTACGGCCGTAATTTTCTCCTCCCGCAGGGATTTGCCGTGCTTGCCACAGCCGGCGCTCTCAAACAGGTGGAAAAGATCAAAGCGCAGGCCGAGATCCGGCGTAACGCGCAGAACGAGGAACTCAAGGGACTCGCCGATCAGGTCCAGGGCATTACCCTGACCTTCCCGGTCAAGGCCGGAGAAACCGGCAAGCTGTATGGTTCCATCACCACGCAGGATGTTGCCACCGCGCTTTCGGAAAAAACCCGTTTCGAGGTCAAACGCCAGCAGGTGGATATGCAGCCCATCCGCGCCATCGGTGAATATTCCTCGCACATCCGTCTGACCATGGACCTGGTGCCCGAGATCAAGATCATCGTCCATCGCGAAGGGGAAAGCGCCGAGAGCGTGACCGCGCCACCCGAGGAACCGAAACCGGAAAAACCGAAGGCTGCCCGGGGCAAACGCAAAGCCAGGGAAGAGACACCCGACCAGGAACCGGCACCAGCCGAATAGTCCGCAACCATCACCGGCGCGAGCCGGTGATGCCGTTGTATTACAGAGTGCTGCGTTGATATCCAAATTGTGGTTACGATTTCCTGCCTTATTTCGACCCAACCCCGTTTAGAGATTTATGCAGGAAGCAGTAGAATAGATACATGCCCGATACGGTAGGTCAGCGCCTGAAGAAGGCGCGCGAGGAAAAATATTTGACGCTCGAAAAAGTCGCCGAGCAGACCCGCATCCGCGCGACCTTCCTCAAGGCCCTGGAAGCCGACGATTACTCGGTGATGCCCTCCGCGGCGCAGGGACGCGGCTTCCTGCGCAACTACGCAGAATTCCTTAATATTGACATCGACGAGGTGATCGCCGAACTGCACCGGGGGGCACCTCCGCCAGAGCAAATCAGCGGACCGCTCCCGGAGATCAAGAGTGGCGAAATGGAAGTGCCGCGGTTGACCGAGGTGACTGCCGAGCAGGAAATCCCCCCATCCCGGATGAACGAGTTTTTTGCCGGATGGAAAGCCCGTTTCAATGACTCACTGCAGGGGATTCGGGATCGGCTGGCACAGCGGAGAAAGCCAACTCCTGGTAATGAAATGGAATCCGCCGAACCGCCAGCTGATGAGAGAGCAGAAGAAGTACCAGCGCCTCCCTTTCCAGCGGAGGAAGCTTCCGGCGTTGAAGCCGAGTCAGCTGATCTCGAACAGGAAACGAAAATCCCAATCCTGGCCGGACTTGGTTCACTGTTCAAATTTTCCATTCGACGGCGCGAAGCCACGTCCTATTCGCAGGCGCCGGTTGAGGAAAAAGAAGGCTCCTCCATCCCGGTCGAGCCTGGCGGCATTCCGCCGCCTGAAACCTCCAGGGATATCTTCGCCGAGATCGGGAGAAAGCTGCGCGACCGCCGGGAGATGCTCAGCCTGACGATCGACGAGGTGGAACGTCATACGCGCATGCGCTCCGCCTACTTGTATGCCCTCGAAGAAGGCCGGGTGGAAAGTCTGCCTTCGCCGGTGCAAACGCGCGGCATGCTTGCCAACTATGCAGCCTTCATGGACCTGGAATCGGAATCGATTTTGCTGCGCTTCGCGGATGCTTTGCAATCCCAGCGCCGCGAAAAATATTCCGAGACCCCGCGCGAGATGGTGCAGAGCGAGGTGAAGACCTCCATGCCGATCCTGCGCAGTTTCATCGCAGGCGACTTGATCTTCGGCATGGTGATGATCGCCACGATCCTTGCCCTTTCGATCTGGGGCATCACTCGCGTTTTGGATTCGGAGGAGGGGGCAGCCGTTCAATCCACCGCGCCCTCGATTGTGGAAGTGCTGGCGGGAACGCCGCAGGCAGGTGGTCCCGCTGTGGAGACATTCGTCCCTGTGGGCGAGGCTCCACTCCCGACCGGCGCATTTGGATTGAACACCGTCGAAGCCCCGACCTTCAGCCCGAATATCAACGTCGTGATAAACGTATTTGCCGTCGAACGGACCTATTTACAGGTGAAGGTGGACGGGGAAGTTGCCTTCGAAGGGCGTATTACGCCGCGCGAAACCCGGCAGTATGAAGCGGAAAATCAGGTTGAACTATTGACCGGCAACGGTGCCGCGCTGCGCATCACCTATAATGGAAGGGATCTCGGCCTGATGGGCAACATCGGCGAAGTGGTCAGCCGGGTCTATACCATCGCCGGCGTAGTCACCCCGACCTCCACCGTACCGCCCACTCCGACGGCAACCCTGCCCACCACTCCCACTCCTAGCCCAACCCCGACCTTGGCTCCAACGCCGGAAGAAACCTCCGCCCCATAGACTTTTCCACCGGCAATCAACCTCATCAGGAACGAAAAGTGCCCAGGAAGACATTTCACATCGTATCGCTCGGCTGTGCCAAGAACACCGTGGATTCGGATTCCATGGCGCAATTGCTCGTCCGCGACGGTTACCGTTCCACGGATCGCGCCCAAAAGGCCTCGGTGCTGATCGTGAACACGTGCGGCTTCATCGGTCCCGCAAAGGAGGAATCGCTGCGCGTGCTGGCCGAACTGGCTGAGTCGAAACGCGACGGCCAGATCCTGATCGCCGCGGGCTGCCTGACCCAACGCTACGGTGTGGAGGTGGCGCGGAAGGTTCCGGGGCTTGACGGTATTCTCGGGACTCGCCGCTGGATGGATATCGTGCAGGTGGTGAGCGAGTTAAGAAAGACCAAACACCCGCAGCCGCTGTATCACCTGCCGGACGATCAAACGATTGGCACGGATGAACACGAGGCATTGCGCGCCAGCGTGGCCGGCGCCAGCGCATACGTGAAGATCGCCGACGGGTGCCGGCGGCCATGCGCCTTTTGCGCCATCCCGATGATCAAGGGCACGGCGGTCTCCCGTCCGATGGAGGCCATCCTGAACGAGGCGCGCAAGCTGCGCGATGCGGGCGTGCGTGAACTGATTCTGATCGCGCAGGACACCACGGATTATGGTCACGACCTGGGGATGAAGGACGGTCTGGCCAAATTGCTGGAGCGCCTTGTTGGTGTTGTACCGGACATGGATTGGATTCGAATCATGTATGCGTATCCGGGGTATGTCACCGACCGCCTGATCGAGATCATGGCCGCTCACAAGCAGATCCTGCCGTATCTGGATATGCCGCTGCAGCACGCCCATCCGAAAACACTGTATCGGATGAAACGACCCTCCAATATGGAGTGGGTGCGCACCACGCTGGGCAAGATGCGAGCTGCCATTCCAAATCTCGCCATTCGCACGACGTTCATCGTGGGATATCCCGGCGAAACCGAGGCGGAGTTTCAGTCTCTCCTGGATTTTGTGCAGGAGACCCGCTTCGACCGGGTGGGGGCGTTCGAGTTTTCCTTCGAACCGGGGACGACCTCCGAGCCGCTCGGGGATCCGGTCCCTGCCGAGGTGAAACAGGAACGCTACGCGCGTTTGATGGAATCCCAGGGATCCATCTCTCTGCAGGTGAACCAAGCCCTTGTGGGTAAGACGCTGGAGGTGCTGGTGGAGGGATTCGACAATGGTCTGTCCATCGGGCGGTCGTACCGCGACGCGCCGGAAATCGACGGTATGGTGTTCGTGGAGGGCAAATCGAAAATCGGAGAGATGATCCCGGTGCGCATCACCGGCGCGATGACTTACGACCTGACGGGAGTACCGGCCGGAGATTTGATCCGTGTTTGAAGCGGCCGGAATTCACAAACTGCTCTGGAAAAAAGAAGATCGCAGGAATTCCTTTCCCGCCGAAATCTTACACGGTTGAGCTTATGGCGAACAAGAATTGATCAGGGGGAGGCGGTCGGCGTCACATCCACCAGGGCCGGTTCAGAGCCCCCTGCCTCGGTCCCGGTGGAAGTGATTTCCGTCTCGAACGTGCAAATCGTCCGCACCACGGTGATATCGGCCGCGATATTTGGATCGTTGTCGAATTCGGAGGCTTCGATCTCCGCAGCCACATCCAGCGCCTCCGGACAATAATTGATCTTTGGAGGTTTGCTCAGAGCCGCCAGCTCTGAGGCGTACACATCGTAATAATAGACTGTGGTGGCTGTGAGCGGCAGGCCGGCGACCGCAGCCGGTGCATCATTCGGTCCGCATCCGCCGCGACCCTCGCAGGATTCCTCCGCTGTGCAGCCGCGGATCGCGCACTTCAAAGCCAGGATCCCCGTTTCATAATTCCGATTCTTGTGATACAGCACCCCCAATTCACCATAGAAGACCGGGTTTTCCGGCTGAAATTCGATCGTTCGCTGTACGTTGCGGATGGCGATGAAGAATTCCACCATCTGCGCGTAGGTCTTGGCGATGGAAAGATACGGTATCGGATCCTTTACGCCCAGCTGCTGGTTGATGCGCGCGGTCTGCGCGAAATATTCCAGCGACTTTTCATACAGCTGGCGTTGTATGTCCTCGTTCGGACTGTCAAACGCCAGGCGGCGGTAATTGGCACCGGCCCGCAGGTAGAGAAAGGTCAGGTTGGGCGTGATGCGGATCGCCCGGTCGTAGGCGTCGATCGCCAGGGCGTATTCACCCAGGGATTCAAGTACGTAGGCATGCACGCGATGAACGTCCATCAGGGAGGAATCGCGTTCCAGGGCTTGTTCGATGTATTGCTGACCCTGGGTCCACTTCTGCTGGTCGACCAGAATCTCGGCATAGAACGCCAGCGCCAGGGTGTTTGTGTTGTCGAGCTGCAAAGCCCGTACGGCCTCCCCTTCTGCCAGGGTCAACAGCCGTTGTACTTCGCGGTCCTCCACCAGGGCCGGATTGGCGCTCCAATCCAGCGCAAAGGCGAGGACGGCATGTGCATAGCTGTCATCCGCGGCGACGGTCACTGCCTGTTGCGCCGAGGTGAGCGCTTCATTCAATCGCGCCCGGATGGCTTCATCGTTCACAAGCATGGCGGAGGAATACGTTTGAATGCGAGCCAAATCCGCCCAGATGCGGGCGTTGCCGGGATCCACGCGCGCAGCCTCCTGATAGGCCAGAATGGCGGCTTCGAGCTGACCTGCCGTGAATTGGGCATTTCCCTCGAGCGCATAAGACAGGGCAAAACGCGTGGGTGTGGGGGTCGGCAGGAAAAGCGGCTTCACCTCCCCGGTCTGCACGGCGCGTATCAACCACACCCCGCCCAAGATCAGCACCACCCAGAAGAACATGCGATAGATGTTGGATTCGTTGCGCCGTCGGAAAATCGTGCGCCGTTGATATACGTTCATGGCGTCGGGGTGGGGGTTTCTTCAGGAGAGGGCTGTGGTATTTCCGGCGTCTGCACCAGGTTCAGCTGACAGCGGCTGATGATCTCGTTGGCATTATTGACCGCCAGCTCATCGGTCGGCACGCGCGCCAAAATCGTCTGAGCCACTGGCAGCGCCTCACTGCATTTGTTCATGCGCGCCAGGGCAAGACCGTAGGTGAAATAATATTCTGCGATGCGGCTGTTCGGGATGAGATTGACGGCTTCGATCACGTCCCCCGCTTCGGTCACGCCTCCGTTCACCACATAGCCCAACTCCACGATCGATTCCGCCCAGTACAGGTTTCGATAATACATCACGCCCAGGTTGCCGCGCAGGTTGGCATCGGCTGGATTATCCGAGACAGCCGCCTCGGCATATTGCATGGCTTTGGCATATTCGCCGATGGTGGCATATGTGCGCGAGGTAAGCAGGTCGGGCGTGGGATCCTTGGGATTGAGCGCGTTGGCCCGCGTAAACTCCTCCACAGCCTGGTCGTAGATTCCGAGGATGCGATAATTGCGACCCAGCGCAAGGTGCAGGTCGGCGATGTTCGCGTTGATCGTGACGGCAGCCTGATATTCGCGGATGGCCTCCTCGTAATTACCGGTGGCTTCCAGGATGTATCCGCGTGCCCGGCGCGTCTCGAGCGTATCCGGCGCCAGGGCGATCGCCACCTTGGATTGTTCGATCGCCCGTTCCACGCCTTCGAACGAGCCGTTGCCGTTCAGGTAGGAATCCACCAGGATTTCGACATAATAAGCGTAAGCCAGCGCGTTATTGGGATCCAGCTCCAGGGCGCGCTTGATGCTGGCTTCGGCCTCCAGGTACTCACCGAGAAAGTCCAGAGCCCAGGCGCGCACCGCGTGCGCCATGGAATTGTCCGGATTGAGCAGCAACGCGTCCTCGGCGCTGGTCTTGGCCTCCTCGTATTGACCGGCCCAGACCTGTACGCGCGCCAGAGCCACATGGGTGGCCGGGTCCTCCGGCCGGACGATGACCGCCTGCTTGTACGATTCAATGGAAGGAATCAGCTTGCCCTGATCGAATTGCGCCTCCGCTTCGGCGATATAGGATTCGGGCGCGCGCGTTGCCGTCGGTGTGGGAACGCCCACCCGAATTTCGTTCACACTGATATAGCGATTCATGTAGGAGCCGCCCAGGACCAGCAGGCAAAGCAGCAGAATGCGAAACCAGTTGGGCCGCGCCGGCCGCCGCCGATTCATGCTCCATTTGCTTCCTCTTAGATACATGCCAATCATATTACCATTCGCGACGAATCACAGTCAAGCCAGCCTCTTCAAGTTCTTATTTGCCTCTTATTATGCTAGAATCGCCGCATGCAATTCGAGGTCTTTACCCTGCTGCCGGAGGTATTTCCCTCCTATCTTGACACCAGCATCCTCAAACGGGCGCGTGAAAGAGGCCTGATCGATGTGCGGCTGCATAACATTCGCGAGTACACACACGACCGGCATCACACCATGGACGACATGCCGTATGGCGGAGGCGGAGGGATGGTGCTGAAGCCGGAGCCGGTCTTTGAAGCGATCGAATCGGTCCTCGGCGGTGCGGCGGATTCGAGCGCCTGTCCGATCATCCTGCTGACTCCGCAGGGACGCGTCTTCAACCAATCCATCGCTGCCGAGCTTTCACAGCTGCCGCGCATTGCCCTCCTGTGCGGACGGTACGAAGGGATCGATGAACGCATCCGCCGGCACCTGATCACGGATGAAATCTCCATCGGCGATTACGTGCTCACCGGAGGGGAGCTCCCGGCGTTGATTCTGATCGACGCGATCACCCGGCTGCTGCCGGACGTGCTCGGCGACCCCACCGGCGCCGAGGATGACTCGCACGCCATGGGATTGCTGGAGTATCCCCATTACACCCGCCCGCCGGACTTTCGAGGATGGATGGTGCCGAACGTCCTGCTTTCCGGCGATCACGGAAAGATCGAAAAATGGCGCCGCGAACAGGCACTGGAACGGACCTATCTCAAGCGCCCGGACATGCTGGAGAAGGTGGATTTATCAGAGTCGGACCGGGATTTCCTGCAAAAATTGCGATCCGAAACCAAGGGACATTGAGTCTTCACATTTCACCCCATTGAGAGGAGCAACGACCATGCGACTGAATTATGGCAAGACCTTCCTGCTCGGATTCGGTTTTTTTGGTGTCAGCGTCGTCTGGGGGGTGTACAACGCTTTTGTGCCCATCTTTCTTTCCAACAAATTTGGACTGGCGCCATCGATCATCGGGTTATTCATGACCCTGGATAATATCGCGGCTTTGTTCATCCAGCCGCCCGTGGGCGCGTGGTCCGACCGCTTGCGCACGCCATTGGGACGCCGCATTCCGTTTATCGTCGCCGGGGCACCCATCACGGCGGTCGCCTTCGGCCTGATCCCCCTCGCGGCCGTCCTGCCCCTGTTCGTGGCGTGCACCAGTACGATGTTGCTCAGCGCCGCCCTGTGGCGGACTCCGGTGGTGGCGCTCATGCCGGACATCACCCCGTCCGAATTCCGCTCACAGGCAAATGGGATCATCAATTTCATGGGCGGTGTAGGGACGATCATTGCCCTGCAAACCGGGGGCATCCTGTACAAATTGAGCCCCAACTTCCCCTTCTGGATGGGATCGGCGCTGGTCCTGTTCGCGGCGCTGGTGGTCTATCTCTTCATCGAGGAACCAAGGGATTACCAACAAGGCGAGACCCAACCCGGCATGCTGGCCAGCCTGCGGGAAGTGATCAACGATGCCGACAAGAGCGGTCTGCGCATCCTGCTGGCCATCTTTTTCTGGTTTCTTGGATTCTCCGCCGTGGAAACCTTCTTCACGCTGTATGCAAAGAATCATCTCGGACTTAACGAAGGCGATGGCGCGACCCTGCTCTCGATCCTGCCGTTGTTCTTCGTCTTGTTTGCCATCCCCTCCGGCTACCTCGCCGGGCGCATCGGCCGGCGCACGACGATTACCATCGGGCTGGTCACGCTGATCGTCATGCTGGTGCTTCTCTACATCACTCCCGCCAGTGCGCTCCTGACTGGTATCGCTCCGCTTCCGCTGGTGGGCATTCCGCTGGAGGAGGGCGGAACCCGCATGCTGACCCTGGCGGGCGTACTGCTGACCCTGGGAGGGATCGGCTGGGCTTGCATTAACATCAATTCCCTGCCGATGATCGTGGATCTGACCAACGCCGCAAGGCTGGGAACCTTCACCGGTTTGTATTACCTGTTCTCCACCCTGTCCGCCATCGTCGGACCGAATGTGAACGGCTGGGCAATCCAACTCACTGGAAACAATTACAACATCATCATGGTGCTCTCACCGATTTTCATGGCGCTTGCCCTGTGGTTCATGCTGGGGGTCAAACGCGGTGAAGCCGTGACTCAATGACCTTCAGACAGTCTGGCATCCTATTCTTCCTTCTGGCGATGTCCCTGCCGGCGGCATGCAGGACATCGCCGGATTGTTTTGATCCGAAGGTTTTCTGCGCCGCGTTGGTGACGGATACACAGGGTCTCGATGACAATGGATTCCGGCAGGATGCCTGGAATGGTTTGAACCAATCGAGGCAGGAAAAAATCCTGGATTTCGTTGCGTCCATCGAATCTGTCGACGCGCGCGATTATGAAAAGAACATCACCTATTTCGCGGGAAATGGATACGATGTAATTCTGACCGCCGGCTCCGGCTTGCGGCGGGCAACACTGAATGCTGCCGGTCTTTTCCCAGAATCGATATTCATTGGAATTGATCAAATTCATGAAGAGGCGGGACCGAATCTGATCCGGATCAACTTCCCTGAGGATCAGATGGGCTTCCTGGCCGGCACGATGGCAGCCCACCTCTCCGCGACGCGCGTGGTGGCCGGCCTGTGCGAAACTTCCGAGTTCGATTCCATGTGGAGGTATTGCGAAGGATTCCGGGCCGGCGCGAAGTATATCGACGAAGACATCCAGGTGATGATCAAGTACCGGGAGGGAGGCAGTCAGGATAAGCTGTTCCTGGACGAAGCCTGGGGAATCGAGCAAGGAGAAAACATGATCAGCCAGGGGGCGGATGTGATCTTTGGAGCAGGAGGTGTCACCGGGCAGGGTGCCCTGCGGGCAGCAACGCTCGCAGGCATCCTCTCGATTGGGACGGAACGAAACCAGGCAATGGAATTAGGTGCAGCCGGTTCGAGCGTTGTAGCCTCGGTGTACGGTCATCCTTCAGCCCAGATTCAGACCATGCTGCCCATCCTGAGGGAGGGAATGCTACCCCCACCCACGGTGGGTCAATTTAATGTCATTCTACGGGAGGAATTCTCCACCGAGAACCTGAAGGCGGATATCGACCTCGTCCTATCCGGGTTGATTTCCGGAAGTATCAAGACGACTATACCATTTGAGAAACCTTAGAATTGTTCAGTCTTGCACTATCAAATATAAAGATTTATACTTGAGCGGTCGAGAGGCTGTGCTGAAAACCAGCAGGCCAAAATCCCATGATCTTCAGAGGAGAAGATAAAAAAATGAAAAAAATCAATTTTGTCGTTGCAGCGTTACTCGTTGCATCCATGGTGCTGGCTGCCTGCGGCGGCGGTGCAGGCGCCGGTTTCAAGGTCGGTGAAGTGACCGACCTGGGCGGCGTGGATGACAAGTCCTTTAATGCCAGTGCCTGGGCTGGTGCCCAGCAGGCCATGGACGAACTCGGCGTCGAGGCAAAATATCTCGAATCCACACAACAATCCGATTATGCCAAGAACATTCAGCAGTTGCTCGACGAGGAAACCAACCTGATCGTGACCGTTGGCTTCCTGCTCGGGGTCGACACAGCCCTGGCTGCCAAGGCGAATCCGGAAACCAACTTTGCGATCGTGGATTATGGTTATCCAGACTGCTGGCCCGGCGCTGAAGTGGGTGTGGTTTGTGGTTCAGATACCGATATCCCGAATGTGCGCGGCCTGAACTTCCAGACCGACCAGGCTGCCTTCCTGGCCGGCTATGCCGCGGCGGCCTCCACCAAGACCGGCAAGGTTGCCACCTTCGGTGGAATTAAACTCCCGACCGTGACCATCTTCATGAAGGGCATGGAAGCGGGTGTCAAATACTACAATGAGCAGAAGGGCGCCGATGTGGAGCTGCTCGGCTGGGTGACTGCCGATGACGACGGGTCGTTCACCGGCAACTTCGACTCTCTCGACGACGGCCGCTCATTCGCTGAATCCTTCGTTCAGGAAGGCGCCGACATTATCATGCCGGTCGCCGGTCCTGTAGGCCTAGGCTCCGCTGCGTACTGCCAGGAATCCGGCTCGTGCAAGATCATCGGTGTTGACACCGACTGGACTCAGACCTCGCCGGAATATACCGACATCATCCTGACCAGCGTGCTCAAGAAGATCAACGTCGCCGTGTTCAACAGCATCAAGGACGCCGTGGAAGGCAACTTCGCCGGCGGCTCCAAGGTGTACACCATTGCGGATGGCGGCGTGGATATTGCCGCCGTGCAGGGAGCCTCCGATGAGCTGAAAGCCGAGCTCGAGGCTGCCAAAGCTGCATTGATCGACGGCTCGCTCACCGTTGATGGAGTGCTTGAGTAATCTGCCCGCCTGAAATCGGGAAGGCCGGGGGAAGAAATTCCTCCGGCCTTTTCTGTCCCTTTTTCATAAACCCCAAAAGTCTTTTCAACACCCTTCCCCTCACCCTGCATGGCAGCCCATTCCACATCCAACCCAACCATGCATAAAAGATCTTTGGGGTTTCATGATCGAAAGATGGAGGGTTTGGCATGAAATATGTCCTTGAACTGAACGGCATCACCAAACGATTCCCGGGGGTCCTGGCGAACGACAAGGTCGACGTCAAGTTGAGGGAGGGGAAAATCCTCGCCCTGCTGGGGGAAAACGGCGCGGGCAAAACCACCTTGATGAACATCCTGTACGGCCTGTATAAACCGGACGAAGGCCGGATCATGGTCCGCGGCCAGCCGGTCGAGATCCATGGTCCGAACGATGCCATCGCCCGAGGCATCGGCATGGTCCACCAGCACTTTATGCTTGTACCCGTGATGACCGTTACCGAGAATGTCATGCTGGGCGTGGAACCCACACGCAACGGCGTCTTTTTGGATAAGGAAAAGGTCGCCGCGCGCATTCGAGAGATCTCCGATCAATACGGCTTGGAGGTCGATCCGGACGCCTATATCAAGGATATACCGGTCGGAATACAGCAGCGCGTGGAGATCATCAAGGTGCTTTATCGCTCGGCGGATATTCTGATCCTGGATGAACCCACCGCGGTGCTCACCCCTCAGGAAGTGGAGGGACTGTTCAAGATCCTGCACACCCTGATCAAGATGGGCAAATCCATCATCTTCATCACCCACAAGCTCAAGGAGGTGATGTCGATCGCCGATGACATCACCGTTCTGCGGCTTGGCCACGTGGTGGGTTCGATCACCCCCAAGGAGGCCACGCTTGCCAAATTGGCTTCGATGATGGTCGGGCGTAATGTAAACCTGGTGGTCGAAAAGAAGCGCGCCAAACCGGGCAAGACCATCCTGCAGGTCAAGAATCTATACGTCCGTGACGAGCGCAAGAACCTGACCGTAAAAGGCGTGTCCTTCGACGTAAGGAAGGGGGAGGTGCTGGGAGTGGCGGGGGTGCAGGGCAATGGCCAGACCGAATTGGTCTATGCCCTGACCGGCCTTCTGCCGATGCAAGGCGGCGAGATCCGGCTGCTGAAGGAATCCTTTCACCACATCACCCCTCGACGCATCCTGGAACAGGGTGTGGCGCACATCCCGGAGGATCGCCAGCGTCACGGATTGATCCTTTCCTTCCCCGTCCACTACAACCTCGTTCTGTGCACCTATTATCAACCTCCGCATGCCAGCGGAATATCTCTGCAGGAAAACCGGATATCCAAAAATGCCGAAGGTCTGGTCAAGCAGTTCGATATCCGCACTCCGGGCATCCTGGTCGATGTCAGTACACTATCCGGCGGAAACCAGCAGAAGGTGATCGTGGCGCGTGAGTTTTCGCGACCCATCCAACTCCTGATCGCCTCGCAGCCCACGCGCGGCCTGGACGTCGGCTCGATCGAATACATTCACAAACAAATCATCAAGAAACGGGACGACGGCACGGGCGTAGTCCTCGTTTCATCGGAATTGGATGAGATCCTGGCACTCTCCGATCGCATTGCCGTGATGTACAAGGGTCAGATCATGGACACCGTGGAGGCGGGCAAAGCCACCAGGGAATCCCTCGGCCTGCTCATGGCAGGCATCCATCCCTCCGATACACCCGGCAGGAAGGAGCGTCGATCGTGAGTAAAACCGTCAAACCAACAAAACCGCAGATGGCCAGTGACGAGAAACAAACCTCGCTGAAACAAATCCTGTTGGTACCCGCCTATGCGGTGCTCTCCGGGCTGATCATCGGTGCCATCGCCATTCTGGCCAGCGGGGGGAATGTCCTCGAAGCCTATGGGGCGTTGTTCACCGGATCGTTCGGCATTCCCTCGCGCTTTGTGGATGGGTTTCAACAGTTTTTCTCCACCGGTGAGACGGCCGGCCTGCTCAAGGCGATCTACCCATTCACCGAGAGCCTCGTCACAGCCACTCCCTACATCTTCGGGGGGCTGGCCGTGGCGCTTGGCTTTCGCTGCGGCCTGTTCAACATCGGGGCCGAGGGACAGTTCTTCATCGGCGCGCTGTGTTCGGCCTTTGTCGGATACAGCATCAAGGGAATTCCGTTTTACATTCACCTGCCGCTCACCCTGCTGGCCGGCGCAGCGGGAGGTGCCCTGTGGGGCACGGTGCCGGGATTTCTCAAGGCAAGATTCGGCGCCCACGAAGTGGTCAATACGATCATGATGAACTGGATCGCCTTCCGCCTGAGCGATTGGCTGTTGAATGGCCCGATGAAAGCCTCCGGCTTCCGTCCCGTGACACCCAACGTTCAGGTGACCGCCGAACTGCCGCGCTTCTTCCCGGATCCCCTGCGCCTGAATTGGGGCTTCATCCTCGCTCTGATCACGGCGTACGTGGTTTACTGGTTTTTGTTCAAAACCACACTCGGATTCGAGATCCGTTCCGTGGGCGCCAACCCGGACGCGGCCAAGTATGCGGGCATGAGCATTGTCAGAAACCTTGTACTGGTCATGGCGCTCTCCGGTGGACTTGCAGGTCTGGCCGGGACCTCCCAGGTACTCGGAGTGGATCATTGGGTGGGGCAGGGATTTTCCGCCGGTTACGGCTTCGATTCGATCGCACTGGCCCTGCTGGGTAAAAGTCACCCCTTTGGCGTGGTGATCGCCGCCTTGTTGTTCGGCTTTTTGAGAAGCGGCGCGACGCGCATGCAGTCCATGGCCGGCATACCGATCGACATCATCTCGATCATTCAGGGGTTGGTCATCATCTTCATCGCCGCGCCGGATATCATCCGCTGGCTGTATCGCCTGCGCGGGGTGAAAACCGATCAAGCCGTGCTCACACGCGGTTGGGGCAAGTAAGGGAGCCAAACATGACAAACGCATCGATTCTCCCGGCCTCCGAAAGGCGCACCCGCATCCTCTACGG
>Ga0194127_10002345_pt1 | contig 26055 bp, 23 predicted proteins | sample TA2KigC100mmetaG_FD_148624 | JGI IMG/M metagenome (GOLD analysis project Ga0194127, IMG submission 148624) | Freshwater microbial communities from Lake Tanganyika, Tanzania - TA2015036 Kigoma Deep Cast 100m | ecosystem: Environmental > Aquatic > Freshwater > Lake | place: Tanzania: Lake...
AGTGAAAACTTCCGGGCATCTCTACCAGACAACCACACCCTGATGGATGCACAAGTCTAATTGTCGCTGACGCTCAAGTGTAATTGTCGCCGATCACAGGGGAGCCGCTTCGCCTTGTAATACACCGGAAGCTCCACTTCCCGAGAAAAGAGAATGCTTCGAGCCGCGAATTCGATGGCGAGCGCCTCCTGATAAACGGCCTCCAAGAATCCCGATCCAAGTTCTCGATGAACCACCATCGCCGCACCGATGATCGCATGCGTTTGCTCATCTCTTGAATCTGCGGCCATCTGCGACATCGGCGGATTATTCTGCATAAAGCACCTCCGCCTCGGCCAACACCCGATCCCTTAACCGGCGGTTGAGGTACTTGGGATTTATAAGGTCCACCTTCCGGCCGCCAAGCAGGGCGGACAGATCCTCTTCAATGTCCACGATTTCCCATCCTGGGGTATGGTCCGGCTCAAATTCCACAAGTAAGTCCACGTCGCTGTCAGGCCCGAAATCGTCCCGCACTGCCGAACCAAAGGCGGCCATCCATCCAATATGACGCCTACGGCAAAACGCCGTGAGCTTCTCTTTGGGTACGTCTATGTGTATCAGGGTCAAACCTCGCCCTTTTTCAAGAAATTGCGGATCAAGGTGGCTGCATTCCACGGATCAGTGATTTCGAGGAACGCCCAACGTCCGAATCGACCGTAGTTGTTCACGGCCGGAACCCAAAGATGTCGGGCCGTTGAGACCTTCGCTTCTTTGTCCTTCTTCTTTTCGCCGGTCACTTCAATAATGAGATTGAGCAAGTCTTCGTGTCCGTCGTTGAACCGCACAATAAAGTCAGGGTAGTAATTCCTTTCCTCAGCCTTGATGGTGTAGGGAATGGTGAAGCCCACGTTGTGGTTCTTGACGTAACAGAAGACCTCTTCCATGTCTTCCAGGGTCTGAGCCATCTTCTGTTCCCACGAGCCGGTATCCGCCACCACATGCGAAATATGACACTTGTCGGGGCTCGTGGTGTACGTTTCACGGAGCGTGTCGAAATCTACGTATCGAGTGGAACCGAGGGTATCATACGGCTTGAGGATAGGCTTCAATCGTTTCTCGCCCTCGGCGGACGACTGTATGGATCGGTAGATCTTGTCCGCAGCGGTATGAGCAAACTCGATCAAGAGCAGGAGTTGGGGAAAAGTGTTGTCTTTGCAGACAACGCACTGCTGCATCCATTGACGACTTACGCGGAATAGTTGGGGGAACAGCCATTGCTTCAGGTTGTAGTCATCGTCTCGGAAATACTTCTCCAGAGTTCTTTTTGCCAAATGAAAAGCCACCTCTTGGTCTCGACGGTTCTTCAGATCTTGAAGATCATGGACATCGGAGTCACCAATGATGGATCGCAACTCTGTCTTGGTAGGAATATCATGCGTTGAAAGCTCGTGCTTCGCATCGTCATTGAACTCGGCAGTGAGCTTCTCTTGCGGAAACTCATGCCGGTATCCTTGGAGACGGGGGAAGGTGATCTCACATCGTTCCCTTCGCTCCTCTATTGCCCGCACCCTGGTCGGTCTACGGCCCGGTTGAGGCGTGGCGGCAGAGCCGGAACATGGAATGAACGAAAATGGTACGCCGTAGACTTCCGCATATTCAGGCTCAAATCGCTCGTCGGCGTTGAGCGCATAGCTCATCCGGCGCAGCCCTCTCCCCACTACTTGCTCACAGAGGAGTTGAGTTCCGAATGCCCGAACCCCGAGGATGTGAGTCACTGTGTTGGCGTCCCAGCCTTCGGTGAGCATGGAGACTGAAACGACACACTTGACATGCTCCCCAAGCTTTCCCGGCTTACCAACAGTGTTCATGACCTCCCGGAGCAAGTCTTCGTCGGTGAGTTTCTCAGGATCACGATCAGGGAACCGTGCTCGATATTCGGCCTTGAACTCCTCGATCTCACGGCCGGCAATGGTCTTGAATTCTTGACTCATCGCTTCGCCTGACTCCAATTGCTCGCTATCCACCAGGATCGTATTGGGGCGATAAGTCCAGCGACCATTCTCCACATTGCTGAATATGGCGAGCCTGCCGGGAACGATTGCCTGGACCTCATCCACAAGTTCGGGGTCTCCCGTTCTCTTGTTGAGCACAGGCTTTCCTACTTTGTCCAGTTTGGGAACCTGTCTAGTCTTCTCCCACCCGGCAACGTAATCGAATACCAGCTTTGACACATTGGTGTTGTTGCACACTACGATGAACACGGGAGGGGTGAGCCCTCGTTCACGAGCTTCAGAGTCCGACTCCCACTGTTGGTAGTACTTCTCGTAATTCCCATAAAGACTCTGAATGGCTCCTTCAAGCTCGGCGGGGAGCTTTGGCTCGCCCGAGACTGCCGCTGTCTTGCGGCCTTTCTTTGGTAGTTCATCCCGGATTCTTATCCACAGGTTGCGGTAGGTCGGCTCCTCGCCAGTAACCGAGTCGTCGGCCACGGGGACACGAGGGACCTTGACAATGCCCGACTCAATCGCATCGATGAGCGAAAAGTCCGACACAACCCAGCCGAACAGCGTCCCTTCGGAATATCCTGAACCTCTGAGAAAGAACGGCGTGGCCGAAAGATCATAGACGGCCCGCGTGCCAATCTTTGCCTTGACTGCTTCAAGGCCGGATATCCAAATACGGGCTTCTTCATTTCTCTTTTCGGCTTCCTTCCTTTCCTCGCCTTCAAGATGTCTTCCACTCCATCCGGTCTTCTTCGGTAGCAGTGGTGAGCTTCATCGTTGATCACGACCATGTTTCGCTTGTTTCCAAGCTCTCTGCATACCCGGCGAACCATCTGGTCAGGAGTTTCCTTGAACCCGTTGTCCCCGCCTCTATTCAAGATTGCCTTTGCCAGCTTGCTCGCATCACCAAGTTCACGCTGCCTGAAGGCGTGGAAATTGGTGATCAGGATCTTTGCTTTCCCGAGCTGCTCCATGAGATGGGAGGGCAGGATATCCCGCTTCTGGTAGTAATTCTCGGGATCGTTGGGAAGAAGGACCCGGAGTCGATCCTTGATGGTGATACCCGGTGTGACGATAAGGAATGTATCGGAGAATCGAGCATCCTGTGGGTTGGCCAGCTTGTTCAGCGTGTGCCAGGCGATAATCATGGCCATGACAACAGTCTTGCCTGCGCCCGTGGCCATCTTGAATGCGGTCCGGTTGAGCAGCGGGTTGGATTTCTCGTTTTCCTCCCGTACCTTGCGCTCGATCCATCCTGCCCCGTCCTTTGCGGCAACCTCGGTGAGATAGATGGCCGTCTCCAGGGCCTCTATTTGGCAAAAGAACAGCTTCTTCTCACGGTCTGGGTCGGTCCAGTACTCAAGGAGCTGAGCTGTAGCCCGACTCACGTGCGGATAGCCCATTTGACGCCAGCGGCCAACCCGGTCCCGCACCTGATTGACGAATTCATTCTCTTTAACCCGGTCCTCGGTCCATTCAGTGTCTGGAGACACCCCTTTCCCCTTCTTTCTTGCCTTCGGAACGGGCACGAAATAGGAGCTGGGACGGCGGCCTTCGATGATCTCGTCCGTAATCCCCTCCTCGGAGAACCGGAAGTGACGGGACGGTTCCTTGTACGGCGTATTAATGACGGGATTTTCGATGATTACTTGTGTCACGGCGAGACCCTTTCGGTAATCAGTGAGGCAAGATAAAGATTACACTTCCCCGGTTGTGAGGCCAGGAAAAAGCCTAATATTCATAGGGCAGAAAGAGCTTCCGGTGCTCATTCAGAGCGAACCGGTCGGTCATGCCCGCAATGTAATCGCAGACAATGCGTTCCAGCGAGTCCTGGTTTTCCGCGATCCTCTTCTGGATGCCGGGATTGAGCTGTGACGGGCGTCTCACGTACTCTTTAAACAGATCTCTCAAGAGCCGGTACGCCTTAAACTGCATCCTGAGTATCTGGTGATGCGTATAAAACCTCGTATGCAGGAACTGATTGAGTTCCTCCTTCCATCTCTGCATGGTCTCTGAAAACGCGACCACCGGCTTTCTTGAGTCCATAATTTCTTCGGGCGTCCGGAACGAATTCTCCGAAAGGCTGCTTTCCGTAGCCTGGATCAGGTCTCGTATGAAGGTGTCGATCAGCAGCCGCGTGCACTGATAGCGGAACGTGTCACGATCCAGCTTCGGGTATTTCGTTCTGATCATCTCCGTCACATGGTTCCAGAGCGCCAGGTCTCCCAGCTCGCTTTCATCGAAGAAACCGGAACGCAGCCCGTCCTCTATATCATGGCAGTTGTATGCTATTTCGTCGGCCAGGTTTACGATCTGGGTTTCCAGGGAAGGTTGAGGCCGGACGAAGAACTCCTGCGCGGCTTCTTGTGGCGCCCGGTCGTAAACGGTGGCGTGGCGGATGATGCCTCCCCTAGTCTCAAAGGTGAGGTTCAGTCCGGGGAATTCGGGGTACCTGGCTTCCAGCAGATCCACCACTCGCAGGGACTGACTGTTGTGCTCGAAGCCTCCGCTGTTCTCCATAAGATTGTGAAGCGCCTGTTCCCCCGCGTGCCCGAAAGGGGTATGTCCCAGATCATGTGCAAGGGCCACGGCATTGGTGAGATCTTCGTTCGCTCCGAGGTACTGGGCGACGCTGCGCGCGATCTGGGCCACCTCCAGGGTATGCGTCAGCCTCGTCCTGTAGTGGTCACCTTCGTAGTACGCAAAGACCTGTGTCTTGTACTCCAGCCTTCGGAATGCCCTTGAGTGGATGATTCTGTCCCGATCACGCTGAAAAGCGGTGCGATACGGACACTCGTCCTCGGTATGGGCCCTCCCCCGACTTTGCTCGGATTTGAGCGCGTACGAGGCGAGAAAGTCGCGTTCTTTCCGTTCTTGAGTGACTCTCGTCAATACCATGTGGCCCGCCATCTACGGTGGCTCGCAGCTAAGAGACCTTGCTCATCGCGGCGGCCCTGGCAGTATCAAATTCACCAGAAAGGCAAAAATGACGATAACCCCGAGAGAGAGAACTAACCAGACTAGGATTCGAGCCCTCAACGCCATGGCGCTGCGTTGGGAGGCCGCGGCTTCCTGCTCCACCGGGAAGCGATAGTCGTCCGCGTAATCAGGCTCACCCAAAGTCGCGGGAGCATGCGAACTCAACGCGGCCGAAGGGCCCGGGCCGCGTATTTTGGTCTCGCGCCCGTCCGAAGCGTCTCTCACCCACCCCACCTCTTCACAATGGGGACAGCGCACCCGTACGGACCCTCCGACCATGATCGCATCCCGGTCGACCTTCATCAGTCCGCCGCAATGAGAACAGCGCACTACTATAGGAGTCATCGATTCTCTGTTTTCATGGTCGAATTGTTTCCCTTTGTCTGGAGATCCAGAAAGAGCAGAGTCCCTCCCGTCACCGCCGCGGGAAGCAGCAGCACATTTATAATCGGCGCCGAAGCCACCGCAAGGCTCCCAAGCCCGAACCCGATTGTGGAGAAAACCCTTGAACGAATAAACCCCTGCTTTTGCCTGAACGTAAAATTTCGCCGGGCCATGGGGTAGCCGAGATACTGGTAAGATAGCATATACGCGGAGAGGAGTACGGTCACCAGCCAGAAGAGTATTGCGCCGATGCCGGGCACGAGCAAGAAGAGGAGACTCACCACAAGCATGCCCACATAAAGCGCCAAGATGCGTAACGCGTGAACCAGACCACGACCTGACTCCTTCAGCAATTGCAAGACTGAAAAGGGATTGTCTTCAAATTGTCCCGTCACGAGCTGCTCGGTCTTTTCGGAGATAAGCTCGTTGAATGGTTCAGCAATGGTGGTAGCTACCATCGTGAAGAGAAAAAAGAAAACCACGAGCACAAGCGCTCCCGCCACTACGAGCAGAATGTAATAGACCACTTGCCAATACAATTCCGGGCCCAAGAAGCGGTTTAGCAGGTCGGAGAACACGTGATACAGCACATAATAACCCACTCCCATAACGAGCGCAGTAATCAAAATGGGCGCGACGGCATACTTCCAGAGTTGCCGATGTGTCCAAACAAAAAGGGCCCCACGAAGAACATAGAAAGGAGAAGACAACATGCTTGCGCCGATTCGTCTGAATGGGCCTACTGTCGAGCCCGCGCTTCTTGATCGGCCGCGTCCGCGTTCCGACCTACACCGATAGATTTTCGGATCAGTCCCTCTTTTGAAGATTCTTAAGCAATTTCACTACTTCTCCTTCATCGGGAAACCGTCCGAGCTTCCTCTTGGAGAAGACCGAATCGCCCCCGAATTCCACCTCGAAGACCCCGCCCGAGGATCGAATCAACTCGGACTTGACGCCCAGCGCCCCTTTGAGTTCGTCCGCCAAACTGGCGGCTCTGGGCTCGTAGTTTCATTCGCCGCAGTAGATGATTTTGCATACATCGTCGGTTTTCAAGGCTTATTACCTCCTTAGGTGGTATTCAACGCGCCGCGCGCTGCTCAATTATATCCCCCGCGCCCGCGCCTTTTCAACGATTCGGCTCTGGAGAGCAATCTCTGTTTAGGAGTTGAATTCAAGGACCTTGATCTTCACCTTGCCGACCATTTTCAAGAGCGAAGTCATGTCCCTGCCCGATTCGCCGCTGGCTATCTTGATGTGTGTGGCGTCCGCGGGGATCTGATCGAGAGTCGGATCCACAGATAGCCACGAACCGTTGACGAACGATTCAGCCCATGCGTGGTACAGGAATCCCACATCTTCGGTGTACACCAGACCTGTTACCACTCGAGTCGGTATCTTCTGTGAACGCGCCAGCGCGGTATAGAGATTTGCATGAGACTGGCATTCGCCTTCGCCGGCTCGGAGCACCGAGAGAGCGGTAAAGGAATCCTTCATGCGGTTCTTGATGTTCTTGGCGGTCCACTTGACGAGCTTGACCACCTTTTCCAACTCAGGGTCCGCCGAATCCACTATTTTATTGGCCTGACTCACGATTTCCGGGTGGCTGGATTGGATGGAAATAGTGGATCCAAGATGCTCGCTCAGGTCCACGGACTCGGCGCGACTCTTGGCTTTGGCGGTCGCGGCCGGGGTCTCGGATCGGACTTCCACTCCGAAAGGCTCATTCGCCCCTTTTTTCCCGCTTGTCGTAACGGTCTGACGATGATCCGACGCGATCAGACCGGGATCGATCCCGTCCATCTCGATTTTCAGAAACCGCGTCTTTTCAGGCTGGGGGATGGGGTTTGCGACTCTAATAAGGCTGAAATCCAGCACCAGGTCTTTGCCCGGCCCTTTCTTTTTCAGGAACGCTTGGGCGGAAGCCTGGTCTTCCAACATGGTGATGAGCGACCCCTCCAGAGCCTTTTCCAGCACCGTGAGCCCGCGTCCGTCCAGCCAAGCGTAAATCTGGGAGCGGTCATAGTTGTTCTTCACCCTCCACATCGCCCCCTTCGGCCCCGGCTTTCCCTCGGCCTGAGAGACCTCCTGCTCGACATGTTCTACACCCTGCTTCCCCGGATTAAAGACGCCGAAGGAGTATTTCTCCCCATCTTTGAGCCCCCGGACCGCAGGCATGAGCGATATGGCGCTCGTGTGGTACAAGTTTCCGCTTACAGGGTATTCCTGCCTGACGGTTTGACCTTCCACCGAAATATCCACCCAAAAGCGATCCCCTTCCTGTCGCCCGACCATCCGCAGGTCTTTCCCATCCATTCTCATCAGCGACTCGAACGCGATGAGGGTCAGGTCAGGTCGCACCATGACTTTTTCTTTCATATTAATTTCATTGGTTTTTTTCAGCGCGGTCATTCGCATAAGGGAATCGCTGATGATTCGGAAATTTCTCCCTGACGGCTCTATACGAAAGTGACTGAAACCCACCTTTTCTTCTTGGAAGTACATGCCGTACCAGGCTTCCCGAAACGGCATCTTATCCAGGGTCGTGTAACCTTTAAGAGCCTGGGCTGGCACCGGTTCCGGCTCGGATTTCAGCGCAAAAGGCCGAAGAACGCATGATGCGTGCAACAACATCAAGCCAGCTGTAAGTATCAGAATTACGTGTTTCGTTATCATTGCGCCAAAGCCCAAGAATGGCTCACGGGACCGGGGAAACTCTGGACAGCTAAAGCTATTGGGGCCGTTCCCAGCGGCCTCCCTTGAATATGAGGTCTGGTGCAGTATTCCCGATAAGCAGTGCCAATTGGTGGCCGCACCTCCTCCGTATAATTAGGAAGTCTTCGTCCTTTTAGGTAGACCCTGTGGCTAGCCAAGAGTTTCGAGACGGACGTGTGCCATTCTCGAGCGAGGCATAGTATGTAGACTTCCCAACCGGATTTCCGATCGGCCAAGCCGGATAAAATATTTGCCGCCCGGGTCACGCCGTTTTGGAGCTGAGTCACCACCTCTCTGATGTGAACACTCTTGGATTTCAGCTCCACAATCGCCAAGACGTAGCGAAAATCCTTCCTGGCGAACACAATACAGTCACACATCGCTTCGTCTGAAAGCGGCGATTCCGCCCTCTCAACGACGTATGTGGAGAGTTCCTCTAGATTCAGTCTGCACCCTTTTTCTTTACAAGATCTGCTCGGATTAGAGCAGCACTTACGGAGAAGCCGTATGATATCGTCCCCCGGCGCGCTCATGAGCATCACTGGCTCGCGATGTTGGACTCAATAGAGTACAGCTCTTCATACAGCACTTCATAGATCCGCAAGAACTCCTCCTCCGAGATCCCAGTCTCTGGTATGACTTCCAGCTGCTTTATTTTGTACCCTTTGCTTCGTTTGTCATAACAGAACACGTGGGCAGCGATCTCTTCAGGTTTGAGGAACAGATCTTCGTGGAGATATTCCTTCGGTCGCTTTTCCCGTGGCACCTTATCGAGCATAATGAAATGGTTGAGCTGTTCAAGAAGATAGTCGCTGTGGGTCGTGATCACAAGGTTCACTCCACCCCGCACGAGCCGCACAAGGAATTTGGCAAGCAGCCTCTGATTTTCGGGGTGCAAGTGTGCTTCGGGCTCTTCAATGGTAAGCACGCTTCCATGCTTCACTTCATACTTGATGTAGAGCAATAGGGGCACCAATTCGGTGACCGACGACGAAGCTCGCGTAAGAGGGACCTCTGCTTGAGCCAACGAGTAAGTGATCTGGGGCAATCCGTATTCCGCCACCCTTTTCACATCAACGCTGCCTTTGAGGCACTCCCGAGCAAACTCGTCGGCAAGTTGGCTGAAGGGACCCTCCGCTTTTGGAATCCTGGTGAGGAAACTCAAGAAATCGTAGTATGCGCCAGGTGCTCGATAGACAGATCTTCCCGCGGCCGTCAGGTCGGCATGCTCTTCAATCACAGCGGGAACCAACGCCTGATACGACTGTACGATCCCTGAACGAGCGGCTGCCAGATAGTAAGCCTGCGATGGGATATTTCGTCGCAATTGAGTTCTGGCGTTACTATAGAGTTCCATTAATATGCGACTTCCAAACAAGGCCTCGCCTTTTGTTTCAGGGAATGAGCCCCGGAATTTGAACACGACGGCCTCTCCTCGCGTGCCACCATATTCGACTTCTTCCTCGACTGGGAGGCTGTCATCGCGCACAAACCGACAGCTAAACCTACCAGCCTCCTTAAGAAATAGCCCTCTGGTCGCCAACCCCTGCTCGCTAGAAGCTACTTTCACCTCGTGAGTCGTTGACACGATAGTAGTGTCGAATATGGGCCTAGGCGCTCTGCAAAGATTCTTTGGATCTGCCTGAAAAGATCGCCTCATCAACCTAGCTAGCCTCCCTCCATAAACGAGGCCAACTAAAGTTTCGGCGATTTTGGACAGAACTTCCCATTCGACATCAAGTGCTTCCCCGTCACGGAGATCAGAGATCCTCGTTTCAAGCCCACGCGCGACAGGATTTCTCCTCCGGTCAGGATAAGGAAATACTATATCGGATAGAAAATCCTTCGGATCAGACAAGGGGTCATGGGCCTTTAGGAGCGCGTCCAGAAACATGGCCGCATAGGACTTGCCGGAGTTATTTGGACCGATCATGAGGGTAAGCGGACGCAATGACACTTGGCCCGAAGCAATAGGGCCAAAATCCCTAACATCAACCTGGAGATCCACCGTCTGGGATTCCACGAATTTCGCTCTCCTTATCATCCGCCTGCCCATCACTTAGCCTCGTGCTTGTATCACGCCCGACTGAAAGCCAATTATTGGGCCCGTCGCCGTCTCGCGAGCTCCCAGGGGGTTTGAACACTAGGGAGGAAGCCGACGAATGTGTCGGCCTGCTGCAAGCCCCGACGTGGCATCTCAAGACTATCAAGGAATTACCCCGTTGACAATAAGCTGTCACATTGAGGTCACGAGTTTTCCAGCGTTTTTTGTTGACTTGGCCAGAGCGCCTGCTAGAATTTTTCGTTTGTACGGCCTGTGCTTGATAGGAGAGCTTTGGCGCCTATGAACCAAGACCTCGCAATCCGGTCAAATTAGTAGCTCATAAGTCGAGGATTTACTCTCTCTCATTCGATACGGCATACTCGCCGGTTAAGAGGATGTGACGAATGGCTAACAAAGACTATAAGGACACGCTCAATCTTCCGCAAACCGCTTTTCCTATGAGGGCGAACCTCCCCACGCGGGAGCCTGAGTTGCTCAAGGAATGGAAATCGCAGCGGATTTACGATCAGATACGTTCTCATAGCCAAGGCAGAGAGAAATACATACTCCATGACGGTCCCCCGTACGCGAACGGCCACATTCACCTGGGCACCGCGTTGAACAAGATTCTCAAGGACATGATCGTCAAATCCAGGTTCATGGCGGGTTATGACTCGGAGTACGTCCCCGGCTGGGACTGTCACGGGCTACCTATCGAGCATAACGTGGACAAGGAGCTGGGCGACAAGAAGCTCGGAATGAGCACCGCGCAATTCAGGCAGTATTGCCGCAAGTACGCGGAGAAATGGATCGACGTGCAACGGGAGGAATTCAAACGACTCGGCGTATTCGGGGAATGGCAAGACCCGTATCTCACCATGAATTACGCCTACCAGGCCACCATCGTGAGAGAGCTTGGTGAGTTCTTTGAGAGCGGCGCGGTCTATCGGGGCAAGAAGCCCGTATATTGGTGCGCATCCTGCGTAACCGCTCTGGCCGAGGCTGAAGTGGAATATATGGACTCATCTACGCCGTCCGTATATGTGCGATTTCCCGCTCTGGACGATTTCTCCACAAAGATTCCGGAAGTCGCGGGCAAGGAAGTCTCCGTGCTCATCTGGACAACCACACCGTGGACAATTCCGGCCAACCTGGGGATCGTGGTCCATCCCGACGAGTCGTACACCGTGGTGGAAGCCGACGATCAGGTCTATGTCTTGGCTGAGCGGCTCGTTCCGTTCAATATGGAAGCATTCGGCATCACGAATTACAGGATCCTCACAACTTTCCCGGGGCGGATCCTGGAAGGGCTCAAGTGCAGACATCCGCTGTACGACAGGCCATCGACGCTGATCCTTGCCCCCTTTGTGACCCTGGACACGGGCACCGGCTGCGTGCATACCGCTCCGGGCCATGGTCAGGAAGATTATGAAGTCGGGCTCCGGTATGGATTCGATGTATATGCGCCGGTAGACGATCACGGACGGTTCACGGACGATGTGGATTATTTTAAGGGCGAATTCGTCTTCGACGCGAACGACCACGTGGTGGCCAAGCTGAAAGAGGTCGGGGCCCTGATGCTCTCAGAATCCATGCAGCACAGCTACCCGCACTGCTGGCGCTGCAAGGAACCCGTTATCTATAGGGCCACGTACCAGTGGTTTATCTCCATGGATAAGACGGGTTTGAGAGATCAGGCCCTCAAGGCCATTGACGCAGTCGCGTGGATTCCGCGATGGGGCCGAGATCGCATCTACGGCATGATCGAGCATCGACCCGACTGGTGTATTTCTCGGCAGCGGAGCTGGGGAGTGCCCATCACAGCTATGCGATGCGGTAAGTGCGACGCGATTGTCGTAGGGCGTGAACTGTTCGAGCGCGCAGCAGCCCTCTTCGCAGAGAAAGGCGCTGATGTCTGGTTTGAAGCCGATGCCGCGCAATTGGCCCCCAAAGGGCTGAAATGCGGCGAATGCGGCAGCGCGCAATTGATCAAGGAAACGGACATACTCGACGTGTGGTTCGATTCGGGAGTGAGTTGGGCCGCTGTGTGCGAACAACGCGATCGGCTCGTCTATCCGTGCCAACTCTACCTGGAAGGAAGCGACCAGCATCGCGGGTGGTTCCACAGCGCTTTACTCACTTCCGCGGGCACTAGAGGCCGCGCGCCCTATTACGGCGTGCTGACCCACGGTTTCGTGGTGGATGGTGAAGGCAAGAAGATGTCCAAATCGCTCGGGAACGTCATCCAGCCGGACGAAATCATCACCAAGTACGGCGCGGATATCCTTCGGCTGTGGGTTTCGGCTGAGGATTACCGAGATGACATCAGGATCTCCGAAGAGATCATCGAACGACTTGTCGAGGCTTATCGACGCATCCGGAACACCTGCCGGTTCCTCCTGGGAAACCTTTCGGACTTCAATCCTGATGAACACATGGTCTCCGTGGATCAGATGCGGGAGCTTGATCGGTTGGCCATGGATCGTCTTAACCGGGTCATCAACCGTGTTCGAAAAGCATACGAAGATTTTGAGTTCCACGTGGTCTTTCATACACTGTATAACTATTGCACGGTAGATCTTTCATCCCAGTACCTCGACATCCTCAAGGACCGGCTGTACTGTGAAAAGAGCGACGGAGGTTTGCGGAGGTCTGCGCAGACGGCTCTGTATCACAGCCTTACGACACTTGTGAGGCTGATGGCGCCCATTCTCGCGTTCACCGCGGAGGAGGTCTGGTCTCACATCAGAAAGGAAAAAGGCGCGTCAAACAGCGTGCACGTGAACTCTTTTCCCGAGCCTCTGCCGGGTTTTGAGCTTTCTGCCGATGAAACGGTCCGGTGGGACACGCTGTGGGCCCTTCGACAAAAAGCCGCCAAGGCGCTTGAAGATGCGAGGGCGACTAAAATCATCGGCTCGTCCCTCGAAGCGCGGGTGAGAATCGAGGCGCCGGATGATGTGGTTTCCGCTGTGAAGGCTACCGAAGATCCTGAAGGGTTTTTCATCGTGTCTCAGGTCGAAACGATCTCGGAGACCGCCGCCGCCTCAGAAGGAGCCTCCGAGGATTGGCTTGATGGGGTAAACGTGCAAGTGTTACGGGCCGCCGGCGAGAAATGCCCTCGGTGCTGGAATTGGCGTGCGGATATCGGCTCAAATAAACAACACCCGGACATCTGCGGACGCTGCGCGCGAGTCATGGAAGGACGGGAGTAGCGCCATCTCGCTCCGCGAGTTTGCACCGGCTCTGACCGGACACTGCGGAGACAGGGATAGGGGCGCCCGGATGCGACTCAGGTCAAACATCCGAATCAACTCCGGAAGCCGGAACAAAGCATGAGGCTCGGACCATACTAGGTTATCGAAAATTCTTGATCCTCGTGGCGATTGCTTTGGCTGTGGCCGTGCCGGATCAGATGACTAAGGCGCTGGTGGCCGCGTACATTCCGCTCCACAGCGGCTTTGAAGTCATTCCAGGATACCTCGACGTGGTTCACGTTCGGAATCCGGGCGCGGCCTTCGGCATGATGGCGGACTCGCACTCCTGGTTCCGAATCCTCTTCTTCCCGCTGGTCTCCGTAGCTGCTATAGCGGTCATACTGTGGATCACGATTACTACCGCGGTAATCCCTCTCGATCTCCTCGTCGGGTATGGCCTCTTCCTCGGGGGCATCGTGGGAAACCTCGTAGATCGCGCACGTTTCTTCGCAGTGATCGACTTTATCGATGTCCACATTGGAGCGCTCCACTGGCCCGCGTTCAATGTAGCGGATTCCGCCCTTTGCGTGGGAACAGCGCTTTTCTTCTATCACTTCCTTTTGCGAAAACCCTCGCCCCCTAGCCGGCGCACCATGTCGTGACTTTCCCCGGTATGGCCGAGGTCCTTGTCTTCACATTTTCGAGAAGAGGCCGGATGCCCACTCGGCCTTGAGGATCTCTCTTCGGAGCACAATTCCGAGATCCGTGAACGCGCTTGTGACGCGCTCCCATTCCCCCACAGGCGCTCCCGAGAGAATGAGCCCCTGGAAACAAAGAGACACGAGATGCGCACTATGCTCCAGCAGACTTCTCGTGTCCAAATTCGCGACGACCAGATCCCGGCGTCCTTCCAGATCGGCAAGCGAAACGCACACAAACTCAATGCGATCTTCCACCTTGTTCAGAGAAGCATTCTTTCGCGCAGACTCGACCGCGACCGGGTCGTTGTCTACCGCGGTGATGCGTTTGAGGCCCCACTTCGCTGCTGCAACGGCTAGAATTCCCGACCCGCACCCCACATCGAGCAAACTTAGCTCGTCCCTGGGACCCTTCAGTTCCTCGACGGCCTGTTCAAGAAGCTCTAAGCATCCCTGAGTCGTTTCGTGGGTCCCGGTGCCAAAGGCTTCCGCGGGTTCGATGACGATCACATGCCTTCCAGGGGCTTTCGGGGTCTCCCAGGGAGGACTCACCATGAGGCTTGCGCCGATGGAGATCGGCTTGAAATGCTCTTGCCATATGATCGCCCAGTTTTCATCCGGAACGGGAACGACAGTCACGGAAATTCTCGTGGCGTGAGGGAAGATGACCGCCAAAGAACTCAAGTATGCCGTAAGGCGAGCTGTGGCCTCATGGGCCTGTTGAGGGTCGAAATAAGCCTTGATGAGTTCCGATGCGGATCCGCCCTCTTCAATCACCACGCCCAAGGCGCCTTGTTCGTGCAAGAAATTAGACACAGGGTCCGCAAGGTCCGCAGGAGTTATCGCTTCGATTGCCGTCCATTGCTGATTCATGATTCAGGACTTCCTCATGAGCTTGGCCGGGAGCGGCTCGCGATGCTCCCAGCTCAGTTTTTGCTTTACATTGCCCGGCCGCGTGGATAGGATCACCTCGATTTTGCCGGAATTGGGCCCAGATCTCCACTCAGCGGCCGTTCGCTCGTGAGTATTATGAGGATCAAGCAGCTTGAAATAAAGGGATTCAAAAGCTTTCCCGACAAGACTGTCTTTGAGTTGAAGCCTGGGATCACAGCCATTGTGGGCCCAAACGGCTGCGGCAAGAGCAACGTGTTCGAGGCGATGCGTTGGGTCATGGGCGAACAAAGGGCCCGCAGCCTTCGCGGCAAGAAGATGGAGGATGTGATCTTTAACGGCTCGGAGAACCGCAAGCCGGTGGGCATGACTGAGGTGCGGCTGGTCTTGTCGAACCGAGAAGGCCAGGGTCCTCCCTCTATGGCCGACTATGAAGAGATCATGATCGCTCGGCGCCTCTTCCGAGACGGCGAATCCCAGTATGAGATCAACAATGTTCCTTGCCGTCTGTCGGAAATCACCGACTTTTTCCTCGATACAGGGGTAGGAAAAAATTCTTATGCGATTATCGAGCAGGGTCGCGTGGACATGGTGGTGGCCTCAAAGCCTGAGGATCGCCGCGTGCTCATAGAAGAGGCGGCCGGGATCAGCCGGTATAAGACCAGAAGAGAGGCCGCGATCAAGAAGCTCGAACAAACGCAGCAAAACCTCCTGAGAATCTCGGACGTGATCGGCGAGGTCCAGCGCCAGAACGCCTCTTTGAGGAGACAGGCCCAGAAAGCGGAACGGTACCGCAAGATCCGCGATAGATTGCAGGAGCTCGATCTGGCTCTCCATGCGCACCGGTGCGCTCAGCTCCAGCAAGAGCTTAGTCGAATACAAGAAGACTTGGAGCGGAAACGGACGGACTTGTTCGAAAGGCAGGCCCGGTTTGGTTCCCGCCAAGCGGAATTGGAATCCGCTCGACTTACTGCGCTCCAGACGGAAAAGGCCCTCCAGGAGTTGATAGAGGCTCAGCACGGCATAGATCTGGAACTCGCACAACTCCGGGCCTCTATGGATCGTGACCGCGCGAAGCTCTCGCAGATGGCCGAGTTCAAGAAACGGGCCGAACTCGAGACAGCGACTTTGAACGTAAAGAGAGATGAACTCAGGGGTGCGCTGGCCGAGTTGGAACTGGACCGCGAGCGCATCAACTGTGAGATTCAATCTCAGCGCCAGGACCTCGAACAAGCCGTGAACCGGATGCAGTCTCTGGAGGAAAGCCTTTCCCGCCAAAGGCAGTTGCAAGAATCGCTCAAAGAGGAGACCTTTCGGGTCCTCCAGGAATCGGCCGGCCGGCGAAACGCGCGGGAGAGTTTGGCGCGACGCCAAGTCGAGCATCGGTCCGAGCTGGCAAGGCGCTCGAAGGAGTCTGCGGACGCGCGCGGCCTCCTGGACGACCGGCGCAAGAAGCGGGAAGAGCTGCTGGAGCAAGCCGAAACGATTGAGGCATCACTGGAGACAGCGACCGGGCGGAAAGCCGAACTCAACAGAATCATCAACGAGCTTCGCTGTCGGCTCAACGATCTCCGACAGGAGCTTGGGAAGAAAGAACAGGAATTGGCGGCAGTCACCGGGCGACTAGACTCCCTCCGGGAACTGCATATCGCCTATGCGTCTTATGGCGAAGGGGTCCGCTATCTGATGCAGAGCAGGGCTCCCGAGATGGAAGAAGACTTGGTGGGCCCGCTGGCGGAGCTGATCGATGTGCCCGCGGAACATGAGAAGGCTTTGAGCGCCGCCCTTGGAGATCGCCTCGGGCACATGGTGGTCTCATCGCCTCGCGCGGGCGCGGAAGCGGCCCTGTTGTTGGATCAGGCCCGCGCCGGACGATCCACTTTTATTCCGTGTTGTCCGCGTTCCGATCTAAATGGGGAGCGCATAGACGCTTCTGAATCCCTCACGCGACTGAAAGAGGTGGTCCGGTTTCGAGAAGGTTATGAGAAACTGGGCGATTTTCTCTTAGGCCGATCTTTCCTGGTGGACGACATCAATCAGGCCATAGAGATCTGGGAGAGGAACGGCGCTTTCATTGATTTGGTTACCCGAAACGGTGAAGCGCTCAATCGGCATGGCGAGATAACGGGGGGCTCCCAGGGAAACCTCGGTGAGGAGATCTTCGCGAAGAGGCGCCAGCTCGATGAACTGACTGTGAAACAGTCGGAGATAGCTAGAGAAGTCGACCGCCTTAGGGTTGCCACGGGTGAAGATGAGAAGAAACTGGACGGCCTTGTCCGCGAGCTCGACGAGACGACCAAACTCCTGCATGAACTCACAGTGCAACAGGCAGGGGTCCGAAAAGATCGCGAAGCGCTTGATGCCGAAATCCAGGGTTCTCAGCGCCGCCTCGAAGCGCTCACTCTGGAAGAGGAGCGCCTGACGAAGGAACTGGAAGAGCTTTCCACAGAGACTCAAACCTGCGACGAGAAGCTCCGCGCCCTGGAAGCCACACGAGAAGAGCTGGAGAGGAAGAGCCGCCATGCAGGGCAAGAATTTCAGCGACTTACTGAAACCTCTGCAAACCAACTCGATGAGTCGTCCAAGATCCGAGTGTGGCTGGCGCAAATGGAGGAGCGTGCTCGATCAATCGAGCGCGAACTGAAGACCTCACGGGAGGGCTATGCTCATCTGGAAGAACGATGCTCCACGCTCGTGGAGGAGATGAAACGGAACTCCGATGAGGAGCTTTCCCTGGGCGAAACCGTCCGGCAAGACCAGAGTCGCGAACGGGCGCTCATGGAGCGGCATGGAGACCAGGCAGGCAAGATCGAGACCTTGAAGAGCCATTCGGAGAACCGCGCTCATGCGGCGCAATCCTTGCAAGTCCAGGTCCAACAAGACGAGAAGAGCATCCGCGAGCTGGGAGAAACGGCGCACGCCGTGGAAACGGAATCGGTTCGCGTCGAGCAGTCCTTGGAAGGCATGGTGGATAAGATCCTGGATCGGTATCGGATCGACCCACGAACCATTCCTACGCCCGAACGCAGCCCTGACGAAAACGAGATCCAGGAACTCAAAGGCAAACTGGAAAGCTTCGGAGAAGTCAATCTGGCAGCGATCGGGGAAAGCCGCCAGATTGAAGAGCGCCTGGAATTCCTCCTGAAACAGGATGCCGACCTCAGACAGGCTGTCGAATCTCTGTACGAAACTATCCACAAGATCAACAAGACCACACGGGAACGCTTCCGTGACGCGTTCGAACAAGTCAACGAGAAATTTCAGGAGATATTTCCGTTTCTCTTCAGGGGCGGAGAAGCCCGACTGGAACTCACGGACGACCGGGATCTCCTCGAAACCGGCGTAGAAATACTCGCCCGCCCTCCCGGCAAGAGGATACGCAATATGGACCTCCTCTCCGGCGGAGAAAAGGCGCTCACCGCAGTTGCTCTCATCTTCGCCATATTCCTCACCCGCCCATCGCCCTTCTGCCTCCTCGATGAGGTGGACGCGTCCCTCGATGAAGCGAACATCATTCGTTTCAACGAGATGCTGCGGAGGCTCGCGGACAAAACCCAATTCCTTGTCATCACTCACAACAAGCGCACAATGGAAGCCGCTGACACCCTGTACGGCGTCACCATGGAAGAACCCGGCTCGTCCGGAGTGGTCTCCGTCGAATTCGCAGCCTAGCCGGCATTTCGCGGGGAGAGTAGGTCGGGTTGGAAAGGCGCGGCAATCACTCGGTTGCGCGCGGCGGCCTTGCAATTTGCGTCATTATGAGGAGTGAAACGACGAAGTAATCTCATGGTTCCCCGCCGCGCGCGCACGGATTGTCTTGACAATAAATCCTGAAAGATATATGAGTTAGTCCGCTTAGTTAAAGTAATCTATCTAATGTATGGCCTGAGACCTTGGCGGATAAAATAAAAAAAACCATTATAACTGCGTGGCTCACCGCCCTCCTCTTCGCGCTCCTCGGAAATGCCCATGCCTGGGAAGTCCCCTCATACTTGCGCTTCCAGGGCGGGGCGCGCCTCTGGTTCAGTGTCATTGAAGGCGATCTCGTTCAGGGCGACCGCACCAAGCTGGACCTCACCGGGAATATGGGCTTGACCAAGGACGTTTTCACGTGGGACCTCTTCGCCTGTCTCAGGTACAAGAACATCCACGCGTTGCGTCTGAGAGGAGAGCCGTACACCGCGTATGGTTCATCCGCAAACGGGTCATATCTGAAGGCGCGCAATTTGCGCGTGGGGTATGACGGCGACTATTACATGTCGCCTCAGGGGCTCGTCGGACTGAATATTGACCTGGACGCGCTGAACCTGGATACCCGGGTGAGCAACGTGACGGTGGGCAATGTGACCTACAATTACTCTGAGAGCCGGACCTGGGCGATTCCGTCAATCGGGTTGCATGGCGCGTTTTACCCCATCATAGACGGGATTGCCCTAAGGCCCAATATCTCCGGTCGAATCAACTGGTGGGATATGGACAACCGTTCCATTTGGGATTGGGAGATTGCCACCGCAGTGGACATCCCGATCAACCCTCTCTGGACATGGACCGTCACCGGTGGCTACCGAATGTGGAACACAAGAATCAACCGCACTCGAGACACTATCGATATGACCCGCCGCGGCTTCTTCATCGAAACAGCCATCCTGTTCTGATTGCATCCGCTGCCAGTAGCGAATCAGACCGTCTGTAATAATCGATAAACGGGGGAGTTCTCTGAAGGGGGCGCGGGGTGAAACTTGTTTGCGCAAGAAAAGTTTTCCCCCACTCCTCTCTTCTCAAAAAATCCCGGCTTTAGCGACCCTTATCAGCAGGCCATGGCCGCGATTCTTTCTTCCACGGTCTCTGCGAGGCGCTGGACAATCTCTCCTGCGCTTCCCAAGAGGAGTACGTCGGTGACCTGCTTATGGAGCGCGGATGGTTCGCGGTTGATTTCAATCACTTGGGCCGGCGGATATCTGAGTTTGACGGACAGGGGGATTTGCGCGGCGGGGTAGACCTGCAGCGAAGTGCCCACAACGAGGAGCACGTCGGTTCTCTGCGACTGGACATGAGACACGGAGAGGGCCTTCGGCGGTATGGCTTCTCCGAAAAAGACCGCGTCAGGCTTAACCAACCCTCCACACTTGCGGCATCTGGGAGTGCCTTCTTCGCCGGTCGCCACCCTGGCTTCCACGTCTCCGATGGGCTCCAAGGCACGGCACTTGATGCAGGTTGCCCTGAGCAGGTTCCCGTGGAACTCCACCACTTCGATTGAACCAGCCTTTTGGTGCAAATTATCTACGTTCTGGGTGATAACGGTCTTAATGACGCCCAGTTGTTCCATGCGCGCCAGCGCATAGTGCGCCGGATTGGGCTGAGCCGACGCTAAATCGAAGTGCCCGGAGGCTTTCAGATCCAGATGGATACGCCAAAACCGGCCGGGATTTTGCAGGAATCGGTCGATGGAGAACTCCCCGGGGTCTATGATTTCCCATAAGCCTCCGGGGCTTCTGAAGTCGGGAATACCCGATTCGGTGCTGATGCCCGCCCCTGTAAGCGCAATCGCGTTTCGCGAGCGGGCCAGCAAGTCCGCTGCTTGCTCTATTCGATCATGCATAGGTGGACCTCTGTGGGATTGATGATAACGGCAGGATCACTAATCTGCAACCAAATTCTCATGCGGCGCGGGCGCGTAAGGGGCGCGCGGATACGGGGCGTCGTTTCGATTTCAGGCGCTTTTCTCGGAAGACCTTGGCGTCTTGGGCCGCCTGGACTCGCGAGATTGGGGCCGGCTTCTCCGATACTTTATTCAGCGGCTCATGCGATCCGTAGCGACTCCTGGACCGCCTCAGCCGGGGCATTTGGGCTTGACACGGGTCGGATGTCAAGACTATCTTGCTACAATAGGGTGAATATGCAACCCAATCATAATTGAGCCGGCAATGTCTGATCATTCAAAATGAAAACGATCGACGACAACGATACGATAGCAAAGGTGCTGGACGGAGATTATAATGCATTTGAAGCTCTGGTTGAGAAGTACCAGGGCAGGGTCTATCGTCATCTCAGAAAAATGGTCAAGGACGCGCAACTTTCCGAAGATCTCTTGCAGGAAACATTCTTGAACGCTTATAAGGGGTTGGCCGGTTTTTCCGGCGCGTCGTCGTTTTCCACCTGGCTTTTCCGGATCGCCACGAACACCGCCCTCATGTTCTTGAGGAAACAGCGTCCCGAGAGCGTGGAATACGATGATGCCATAAGGAACGACCTGTATTACTCGCGCATGTCCGCGCCGCGGGAGTTTGTCCAGACTCCTGCCGAGATCATGTTGTCCGCGGAAGGCCGCCAAAAAATCGAGGAAGCCATTGAAAGCCTTCCCCTATTGTACCGCACGGTGCTCGTTCTGAGGGATGTGGAAGGCTTTTCCTTGGAGGAGGTTTCCCAGATAGTGGATACGTCGGTGGCCGCGGTGAAATCCCGCCTCCACCGCGCCAGGAACGCTGTCCGGGAGCAGCTCATAGATTACTATGACGAGAAGAGACTTGCGTCGGCAAAGGCCTTGTGATGAGTCAAACAAAGGGTTGCGAGCACTTCTGTGAACAGTTGTCCGATTATCTCGACGGAGAAATCGGCAAAGATGAATGCTTGCTCATTGAGGAGCACCTACGGTCCTGTCCTCCGTGCGCAGTCTTATTTGAGTCGCTCCGCACAACGGTGTCCGTTTGCTGCCAAGGAGTGCCCGAAGAAATCCCGGAAGATGTTCGAATCCGCTTGAAGGCGTTTCTCAGGGAGCATTGCCAAAAAACTTAGGCATACTGATAGAGGAGTAGCACAATGGCAGAAAGCACGCAAATTTCCGTGGTCACAGACGGAGACTTTGACGAAAAGATCCTGAAATCAGATCTTCCCGCGTTGGTGGATTTCTGGGCCGCGTGGTGCGGACCGTGTCGAACCGTTGCCCCCGTGGTGGAGCAACTGGCCGATGAATACGCCGGCAAAGTAAAAGTCGCCAAGCTCAATGTGGACGACAATCGAGAAACTGCCAACCGATATGGGATCAGAGGAATTCCCACTTTGATGCTCTTCAAGGACGGTCAAGTGGTCGACCAGATAGTGGGAGCAGTGCCCAGAGATCGAATAAAGGAGCTCCTGGACAAGGTCTCGTGAGATGAAAACGGACCTGATCATTCTCGGAGGAGGGCCGGCTGGGTTAACCGCCGGCCTTTATGCGTCCCGAGCTCGAATTCCCACGATCCTGTTGGAACGATCCATTCCCGGTGGACAGATGACGGCCACGGAATGGATCGAGAATTATCCCGGAATCACCGAGCCCATCCTCGGGGCGGAACTCGCCCAGCGAATGGAAGAGCACGCGCGCAAGTTCGGGTTGGAAATCCATCAGGAGGATGTGGCCCGCGTCTCGGCCACGGACTCGGGATATAGAGCGGATACGGATTCGGGAAAGACCTATGAGTGCCGTGCGATGATCTTGGCAACCGGGGCTTCTCCTGTGAAACTGGGTATTCCTGGGGAGCGGGAGCTGGCCGGCAAAGGCGTGAGCTACTGCGCGGTATGCGATGGGCCGTTCTTTCGTGATCTGGAAGTGGCTGTCGTAGGAGGGGGCGATTCGGCTGTCGAGGAAGCTGTGTACCTCGCCCGTATTGCGGCGCGGGTACATGTGATTCACCGGCGTGACGAGTTGCGCGCGGTGAAGGAAATTCAGGAGAAGGCCTTTGCGGAACCCAAGATCACAATTCACTGGAGCACGGTTCCGATCTCCGTGAACGGAGAGAGGGATGTCCAGTCCCTCACTATCCGGTCGGTGAAGGATAGCTCAAGACAGGATCTGCCCGTGGCCGGCGTCTTCTTCTACGTGGGCCTGACTCCCAGTAATCAGGTCTTCTCGGATTTGGCGCACATGGACGGCAAGGGATTCGTAATAACCGACGGGCAAATGGCTTGCTCTAGGCCGGGGCTTTTCGCGGCGGGCGATATCCGGTCCAAGACGCTCCGCCAAATCTCCACCGCGGTTGGAGAAGGCGCTCAGGCCGCGTACAGCGCTCAGCAGTTTCTCCAAGGGTTTTAATCGATGACACGAGCGGGAATTTGGACGTTGCGGAGTGGAAAAGCCGCAGGGAATAATCGTGATCCGCTCCCCGCGGCTCCGTTGAGGCGCTTATCTGGCGGGTCCGTTATACCAGAAAGGCTCCGGACTAAAGTAGTCTTGCGCGCCGAAAGTGTCGTTTCTGGTTCCATAGACCGGATCCAGTGTGGGGCCGTATTCCGGTTTCCAGAAGGTGAGCATCTCGAGAAACCCGAGCGTAGTCCTCTGGATTCCCCGATACAGACCGGAGAAGAACCCCGCTACGTAACCATTCGTTGATCCGGCCAGATACCCTTGCAGACCGCCGTCGTACGCGCCTATATAGGCTCCCTTTACCGCCTGGTTGGCCATGTTGGTGAACAGTTCATACGGTCCCGCGGCTGCATTGGTAAACCCTCTACCGAGCTTCCACCACATCAAGTTCCCATCATAGCGCCTGATGTCGTCGAAATCGGTCTCAAAGGCGTGGGACCAACAACCCAATCCCGTTATGAGAACCGCTGTCGCAATTAAGATCAATGACCGTTTCATAGTCTCCTCCGGGATCAGCCGCTGGATCCACGGTTCGAGCTGATCCTCTCCTGATCGTGTTTCCATGCGTGAGATGTCTTGAAGCGCTCTCACCTGACCAAGGGAATTCCGTAGAAGGATCTTACCACAACGGAAACACGATGGCAACAAATTTATCTTATTATTTGGCCATGATGTATTAAATAACAAGAATTTAGTTTGGGTTATGGGTTCGCCCTTGCACGCTATCAGCCTATCATGTATAATGAATTTGCGTAGTTGACGCCTGCCGAAACCCCGGAGATCTCCGCATCGAGGATCACCATGAAAAGATGGTTTCTGGCCGCTCTTATCCTCCTCGCACTCGGCGGCTGCTCATGGCAAAAGGTCATAAAGTGGTTCCAGGACGCGGAGTGGGAGCGCGATGATAGGACCATCCGTATCATAGAGATCATCCCTGGGTAGTTCATCTTTGCGGGGGGAAGGGGGCCCGATTCTCGCGATCAATAGTCTTCGCTCGATGTCATCCCTTTCCGGAATATCTGTATCAGGCGCGAGATCCGCGGAGGTATAATGGAATCCGACAAGCTCTCGGAAGATCTCATGATCGACTTTGAGAAGTCCGGCGGACTGGTTCCGGCCATAGCCCAGGACGTGCGCACCGGCGCGGTGCTGATGCTGGCTTACATGAACCGGGAAGCGCTGAAAACCACCCTGCGGGAAGGACGCGCCTGTTACTGGAGTCGCTCCAGGCGGGAACTGTGGCGGAAGGGCGCCACATCGGGAGACGTGCAAGTCGTAAGGGAAGTCCGTGTGGACTGCGACCAGGACACCATTCTCCTCTTGGTGGACCAGACGGGCAAGGGCGCTTGCCACACAGGTGAATGGACCTGCTTTTACAGTCGGATAACGCCTCAAGGAGAGATCGAGAAAATTGATGACGAGAGAACCGCTTAGATTGGTAATACCGAAAGGGAGCCTTGAGCAGGCTACTATTGAGCTCTTTCAGAGGGCGGGCTGGAATATCTCAGGGTCGCCGCGTAGCTATTTTCCCGCGGTGGATGACGAAGAGGTCGTCATGGCTCGGCTCAGAGCCCAAGAAGTGTCTCGTTACGTGGAAGACGGGACCTTTGACGCCGGTCTCACGGGCAAAGACTGGATCCTGGAGAATCAGTCGGATGTGGTGGTCATCGACGACCTGGTCTATTCCAAAGTCTCTCAGAGCCCTGCTCGTTGGGTCCTTGCGGTGGACGGAGAATCTCCTTACGACAGACCCGAAGACCTGGAGGGCAAGCGAATTGCAACCGAGCTCGTGCGGTTCACGCGTGCCTTCTTCGAGGAACGAAGCGTGAAAGTGGAAGTGGAATTCTCCTGGGGCAGCACGGAAGCCAAGGTGCGTGAAGGGGTGGTAGACGCGATTGTGGATGTGACGGAAACCGGGAGCACCATAAGAGCCAATGGGCTACGAATTATTCATACTCTGTTGACGACGAATACTCAGTTCATTGCAAACAGGCGCGCCTACAAGGATCCTTTCAAGCGAGAAAAGATGGAGCAAATCCACCTGCTGTTGCAAGCCGCGCTCGAAGCGCGCAAAATGGTCGGGCTCAAGATGAATGTGCCTGGAGACAAGCTCGACGCTGTCGTGGGGATGCTCCCGTCGCTGAATGCACCGACGGTCTCGGGTTTGTACAAATCTCCGTGGTTTGCGGTGGAATCGGTGGTTTCGGAAGAGATAGTGCGAAGCCTGATCCCAAAGCTACTCAAGGCGGGAGCCACCGGGGGAATCGAGTACTCGCTCAATAAGGTCCTTTGACAAGAGCCGCACAGCGGCCTTTCCGGAACAGCCAACGACCGCGGACGCGTATTTGGGAAGGGGCGCGGGAGAGATCCCGTGCCCTGGTTTGCGGAAGAGGGTCACAAGAGCGCCTTTTTCCGACCTACCGTGTGGGAGAAGTCGCGAAGGAATTGGAGAATGAAGACCATATTGGTTGGCGATATTACCCTTGCCGTAAAGAAATTGTGTATGGAAGCGTGCGTCATCTTGGGTGAAGATGTGCTCCAGGCCCTGGAGCGGGCCTACGCGTCCGAGGAATCACCCGTGGGCCGTGAAATCCTGGGCCGCATCATCGAAAATGCCCATATAGCCAAGACCGAGAACCTTCCCCTCTGCCAGGATACGGGTATGGCTGTGCTCTTTCTCGAAATAGGGCAGGAGGTCCATTTCGAGGGGGGATCGCTCACCGATGCAATCCACGAAGGCGTGAGGCTTGGTTACCGAGACGGTTATTTGCGAAAATCGGTCCTGCATCCCATCACACGCATTAACACAGGGGATAACACGCCGGCCGTCATTCATACGGAGATCGTTCCGGGTGACGGCCTTAAGATTATCATGGCGCCCAAAGGTTTTGGCTCGGAAAACATGAGCCGCGTGGTGATGTTTCCACCGTCTGCGGGCATGGACGGGGTCAAGGAATTCGTCGTTCAGCGCGTGGAAGAGTCGGGAGGCAATCCGTGCCCTCCTATTGTTGTGGGTGTGGGTCTCGGAGGAACCTTTGAAAAAGCCCCC
>Ga0194127_10002346_pt1 | contig 26037 bp, 27 predicted proteins | sample TA2KigC100mmetaG_FD_148624 | JGI IMG/M metagenome (GOLD analysis project Ga0194127, IMG submission 148624) | Freshwater microbial communities from Lake Tanganyika, Tanzania - TA2015036 Kigoma Deep Cast 100m | ecosystem: Environmental > Aquatic > Freshwater > Lake | place: Tanzania: Lake...
CTGCTCAAAGGCGACACCAAACTCAATCACTTTGCACTCAAGTCAAAACTATATTTGCACGCGCTTCACGCCGCTTATGCCAAACTGCGGGAACTCAACCCTGCCTGTTTGGCTGCGTAAGGTGAGTACTTAAGATTATCATCTCTTCCAATTCAACATGACCAACCCGGCGAGACAGACAGAAATTCCAACAATATTTACCCAGAAATTTTATCTTGGGATGTTCAAGAAGTGCAAACTAATGAAAATAAATTGTCTCTTTGGTGATCCAGATCGGGGGTATTTTGCTGGGATCGGTTACGCACAAAATAGTTGAGCCAGTCCTGGCCACGGAAGGTTCCTTGCCGGTGATCCATGCCCACCCCCAATAACAGCCTGCCAGCACAGTAACAATGGGTTCGTCAAAAACCCCCAATACATAGCTGTAGGTAACGCATTCGCCTTTGTCGTTTGGATAACTCATTCCAAAAGACAGGTTGACAATCCCTTCTGATTTGTTGACAAACTTAACCTTGACAAGAGCGCCTTGCGGCTCAATGGGCGGAACCTGATTGCATGGATCAATTGTTGGGCCGGCGGACACTGTGGCAGGTGCAAGTGTCGGGAACGGCGGCAATGTTGGCAGAGGAACCAGAGTGGGTTCAGGCGTCGCTGTAGGCGGCGCAAGAGTTGCAGTGGGCAGTGCGGCTTGCGTTTGAGTGATCGCGATCCATGCGTCTGCGACGGCCGTGTTGGCAATATCTGCGGAGCTCATGGCCGGCTGAGCAGTGCCGCAGGCGGCCAGGGGGATGATGATTAATATTGAAAGGATATATAGGAATTTTATTTTCATTTGTTCTCCAAGAACCCATTTTTACCACAAAGAACACAAAGGGGCACGAAGGTTATTAACCGCTAAGCACGCCAAGAAAAAGTCATTAAATCTTCGCGACCTTAGCGCTCTTCGCGGTTAATTTTCTCTAGTACTTTCAAAATAAACTCCGCTGTCCGTTTGCCAGACGTGCCATCGGTAAATGTAATTTCATCTTCAACAAACTTTCTGCGCTCGGCTGAATCGAGTTGCGGGTTACGAAGATACAAGTTAAGAGTATCGCGCAATTCATTTTCGTTGGTTGCTACTCGCCCCGCCTTGGCATCGCGGAAGCGTTTATGTGTGGGCCAATCTCCAATCTCCTTGAGCGAAAGGGAATATTTCTTCGGACGATTCCATCCTCCAGGAGTGTCAATCACCGCGGCGATCATCGGCGTATCGTGGACGGCGGTCTCGACCAGCATGGTCGAATAGACGGTCACCACCACATCGGAATACGCCATCATGGAGGATTTCTCGTCCATGTCTTCGCCGCCGTAGTAGCCAAGGGACCCACCCATTGCCACAGGCTGGACAACATGCACATGCGGATATTTCTTCTCCAACTCAAACACCTGTGCGCGTTCATCTGCAAAAATTTTCGGCTTGTCTTGAAAATGACTCGGGTGCAAACGGATCAACAACTGCGAAGGCACTGCGAGCGAATTCAGCGAGTCAGGCGATTCGAGCGAGTCAGAGGAAACCAATTTTGCCAGCGCTTCGATGTTCGGATAGTTCGGCGCAAAATGGACGAAACTGCTGGCGTACGAAATTAATTTACGCTGCGGATCGAGGCCGTGTAGTTTGAAATACTCGTCACGCGGCATGAGCCAAGACTTGCGAAAATATCCGTCATACGAGGGGATGCCGCCCACATGCACATGCTCGGGGTTCCAGTCCGAGCCGAGTACGAGTTCCTCTTTTTGCAACTCAGACCAGCACGTTGCCCACTGCACATCCGCGCCTGAGACGTTGTAACTCGATGAATTATCCCAACCGACGATGACGGTCATGTTCGGGATTCCCCGTCGGGCAGATTCACGCAGGAGGTAACGATCCATGCGCCAGCCGGGGGTCGAGGCGATGACCATGTCGGGGTGGTATTTGTCAAATAAGTCGGTATACAGCCCAGAGTCAGGCGTGAAGCGGTTCTGCATCTGCACTAAAAGCTTGCGCGCCCACAAAAAATTCCGCAACAGGAGAATCATCAGCGCGGAGGGAATCCAAATGCCCAAACGGAATTTCCAGCCGTTCTCCGCCCAGACTTCCCAGATGTGGCTGTCCATGGCTTCGGTGTTGATGCGGCGCGAGCCGCCGACGCGGCGCAGGTAGGCGAGCAGCCATTGCCAGCGCGGGCTGACTTTGCGGGCGTAGTCGTTTGCCTGTTTGAGCCGCAGACCTTCGAAGGTGAGACCGGGCCTTGCAAAGCGTTGTGATATTTTTTCTTTGGTGTCATCATCGGTGAGGAGGATGACTTCGACGCCCGCGGCGAGTAGAGTCGGGACGACGTCGCTTTGCAGGAAGTAGATGATTGCCATGCCGTGGTCGGCGGAGATGAAAATTTTTTTAGTCATGTAGTTGGATAGTCACATGAGTGAGTAATCGGAAGAAGGTCACTCGCTTCGCTTCTTTAATTTGAGTTGATTCTGTTTCGATGGATTTTATCTCACCTTCAACCCCGCCCGACGATGAACCGTCGGGCTATTTTTTACAAAGGACGCTGAAAGCGTCCTAGCCGACTTTCAGTCGGCTTTGTATGCGTAGCGAAGTATTTTATGTGTTGAAATTTCTAAAATAGCGATCAATTTCATCACGCAATTCAATACCCACTCGTTCAAAACAATTTAACAACTCTTCATAAGACCCACCGCCACCCAAGAAGTCCCAAAATTCCTCAGCAACTTTCAATTCATGCGGCAAATCTAACATTCCCTTTAGTGTCCATCTTTGATAAGGTTGAGGTTCATAAGGGTTGTAGGGAATTGCAATGCAAGTATGAATTTGGACATTTGGATTCTGTGCCAATTTAATCGCACACCACTCTAACAATGTTCTCTTATGGTCTTTAAACCCGCTGATATTAGGTTTTACAGTCTTTATATCAAAAAGATACATTGCGCCTTTGGCATCTTGAATAAATAAATCAGCGTTTACTGTTTCAAGAATATTCATTGCGCCCTTTTGACAAACTGCTCGAATTTGCTCCACTTCTTCAGTCTTATTGACGTCCTTGGAAGCCGCGCTCAAGTTGTTCATGATTTTTTGGATAACGGTCTGAGCACCTTCACTAATCTGATTGCCAGGCGCGTGTTGAGATTCAGCATGTGCAAAGCGAGTTTTAGCAAGTGTTACAGCAACAGGTTCAAATATAGATGTGCCAAAACTGGTGTTGAGCGAGTGAATAAACGAATATAAAGCCATGCGGTCTTTACCCAACAACCTGAAATGGAAAGGCATGTTTTTTGATTCTGGTTTATAGTTTTGAAATTTCTTCCTCAAACTATCCCTGATTGTAGATTCTATTGACTTAATGCTCGCAGGTGATAATGGCATGACAAAATTCCCTTATTTTGCTTTCAAATGAAATATTGTTTCGGAGTAAGCAGCTTTATCCCGTTCTGTTCGATTAAGAACAGGTCTTTTGAACTGGTTGACAATTTTCATTCCAGAACGCGCTGCAATCACAGGGTAAAGATCATATTTATCGTTAGCCACCAAAAATACGCTGTAATCATCCGCTAGGAATTTTTTGCTATTAATTAGAACATCGGAAATGCCTTTAGCGTAGGAGTCTCTAGCTTCTTTGCCTTGTCCTTTGTTCATCGCCCCAATTTCTAAATCATCCTGTCTGTGGAAGCCAAACAACTCATAGGCGTAAGCATGTTGTTCGTGATAGTCAATAAGACCAACATATGGCGGACTCGAAAAAATTCCCTTAATCCTCTTGCTTTTTACTATTTCCGCAAACTCTGGTTGTTCAGATTCAAGTTTCGTTATGATGTCAACATTTCTCGAATCGCCAACGATACAATGTTGATGAGTTCGAGTTCTCAACTTATCGAATTTCACTAATCTTTCGACGGTGTCCCTGCTATAACGTTCCCACCAACCAAGGATTGAGAACAAGGGCTTACATACTTTTCCATGTTTTGCGCAGTAGTAGGCAGCCGACACTGGCTCGACCAAAGTCCCTAAATCTGCATGAGTGGTTGCCCTGCATGAACGAATAGTTCGGCTTAGGATAACTTGAATTACTCTTTTGGTTGCAGGGTCTTCGATTTGGTTAACTAATCCAATAACGAAATCTACCTCTTGGCGAACAGGATATAAATACCATTTAGCGAGAAAGTTTTTGTCGCCGTTCTGCCTTAACTGTATTTTGTATTTTGTAACTAACTCCAAGTAAGTGGAGAGAAATTCATTTTCTTTGTCTTTGCCATATTTCTCTTCGTTAATTAATTTACGCTGAACCTTGTATCTAAATTCTGGAGAGGGAAAATATGTATTGTTAAATCTATAAAGGGCTTCAAGCAACTTTTGCTCGAACTCTGGAACATTTAACGAATCAAGAAAAGTCTTCAGGGATTTTGTAATCCGCAGGATTTCCTTTTGAATATCAATCAAATTATGCTTTTCAATCTTAATATTGCCAATCAAAGCGTTGAATGCCGAAACATCTATTCCGACGGCGTGCATACCGAGTTCGTTTGCTTGAACCAGCGTTGTGCCACTGCCGCAGAATGGGTCAAGCAAGATATCCCCAGGTTTAAAGTAAATTTCTTTTTTGAATTCGTCGATATGGCTGTCAATAAAATACTGAACCAATTGCGGAATAAATTTACCTTTGTAAGGGTGTAGTCTATGTACGTGCTTGGTTGTATCAGCCTCTTTGAGGTAGTCAAAAGACAAAGCCCAATTTACATCTTGTCCTAATTCTGCCTTCCAGTTAATTTCTCGTTTACCAAAAAAAGAACTGTAATAATTAATGAGTTCCTTCTTGGAAACTTTGGCGGCTCCATCGTTGCTATATTTTTTAACACGACCATATTGAATGAGATAAGAAATATTTGAAGGTGTTACATTTTTCTTCAAATGATCTGTAGCCCATTTACTCGCCTCCAAGATGGTCAGAAGGTCTTGGCTTTCAACTGTCTTTGATTCCTTTAGCATTTTCTCTAATTCCATATAAACAATAACTCTTTTAGAGTCTATCAAATTATACCCTCTGTATAACGAAGCGAAGAGTCACGAATAATACCAACTAAAGATCTTGTTATACACGGGTGGTTTCGATACGACGGCGGAAGAACACCGCCGTCTACTCAACCACCGATTTCACCAACAACCAAATTTACTTTATCAATTTTACTTCTATCAAAGACCTTCTTTGCAAGTGTAGGTAAAAGTTCTGGAGTGCCGTTAATCAAGGCTTCGCGCTTGCGCCGAGTCCAGGGCTGGACTTGTTTCTCTCGGTAAAAGGCATCGTCAATGCGGTCATATTCTTCGCAGTACACCAGTTTCACAGGCAGACGTTTTGACGTGTAGTTTGAGCCAGTCCCTTCCTGATGTTGGGACATGCGTCGTTTCAGGTCTTTGGTGGACCCGACATAATATGAGTTGTCACAACATTCAAGAATATACAGCCATGCCATAAAACTCTTGTCCCATACGGTGGTTGAGTAGCCCTGAGCGTTCTTTGCGAAGGGCGTATCGAAACCACATCACTGCATTTCAAGTTTACTTGTTGACTGCTGGTTTCGATACGACAGCGGAAGAACATCGCCGTCTACTCAACCACCGAATTTCTATATTTTATCTTGACATTACACTATTTTTATTGTACAGTATTCCTGTACAGATTGGAGTGTCCCTTATGACCATCGAATTTACCTACACCAGCGCCCGCGAACAACTCGCCAGCCTGCTCGACCGCGTTACCAAAGACCGCGAAGTGGTCATCATTCAGCGGCGCGGCTCCGAGGATGTCGCCATGATTTCTGCCGATGAACTTGCCAGCTTGACTGAAACGGCTTACCTCATGCGCTCATCTCAAAATGCCGAGCGGATTCTATCGGCTTTGGCACGCGCATTGAAGAATGAAGGTCAATCACAGAACATGGATGACTTGCGCCATGAGGGGGGACTTGAAACCAAAAAAGCGTGAGGCAGTATTTCAACCTGAGTTCATTGAGGATTTGCGTTACTGGGTCGAAACTGACCGCAAACTGGCTCTGCGTGCCTTTGAATTGATTGAAGTCATCCTGCGTGATCCGTTTGAAGGTATTGGCAAACCTGAACCACTCAAATATCTCACACCTGGTTGTTGGTCTCGAAGATTGACGCAGGAACATCGCATTGTCTACCTCGTGCGCGATAATCGAATTGATTTCCTGCAAGCAAGATACCACTACAACAAATAAGATTTTCCCAATTACTGCTGGTTTCGATACGGCAGAAGACCACTGTCGCCTACTCAACCAGCGGAGTGTTTTGTTACGAATAATACCAACTAAAAATCTTGTTATACACTGCCAATAACATTTTCTTAACCAAACCAACCTCTAACAAACGCCGCGCAAAACCTATTTTCTTTTTACTTTTTACTTTTTCTCTTCCCAATTCCCCTCTCAAATACCCCAGCGTATTGGACATATTCATCGCCAGCGGGTCGGAGACCATCAGCCGCAGCAAGCCCGCGTCGTTCATGCGCTTATCCAACTGGCGGACTTGCCCCATGGGCTTGTCCATGTCAAAGGGCAGGAATTGCTGAAGTGTAGATTTGTACGCCGTGAATTGCCAGTGTGAAGCGCCCGCGTATGCGACGATGTCCTTCGACTGCACTCCGCTCCGCTCAGGACGATAGGTTATTTTCCAATCCTTGGTCTCTGCATAAACTTTTTTATTCTCTTCTTCGGTCTGCCCAAGCGAGAGATTGAATTCAAGGAAGGTTTCCCATGGGATGAATTGTCCCTCTTCGAGAGTCGCGTTATCACGTGCCCATTTGAGCGTGAATTCGTAAAATTCAGGTGGAGTGCGGAAGGGACGCGCGGTTACCATGCCGACATTGGGGAAGGTTTCGAGAATTTCCACAGAACGCGATAGCCATTTCGGAGAAAACAACACGTCCGCGTCGGTGTAGGCGATGATCTCACCCGGTGCGCCCGCCAGCATCACATTCCACGCGCCACCCTTGCCCATATTCTTTTCGGAGAGGATCAAATATTGGATTCGCCCCTCTTCCTTTTCTTTCACAAGGTACTCACGCACTTCGGGGCAGGAGCCGTTGTCGAAGACCATCAGGTCAAACTGCAGACCCGCGTCCTTGCGCATGGATTTGAGCGAGACTTTCAGCACATCGAGAGTCTCAGCGTAGAATCCGCTCAGGAAGGGGATGTAGTTGAGCAACGCGACCGTGATCCGCTCGGGGCGGGGGACGTCTTTGACAAACTTGGCAGGGTTTTGACCTTTTCGCATTTGGGTTCCAGGTTTCAAGTCTCAGGTTTAAGGATATTCGATATTCGAGTATCGAATTATCGTTTCCCGAATATCTTATTAATTCTTTTTTTCCATCTCTTCGGTCTTGCAATATTTTCAATCATATTCTCAGGCAGGAAAAAGAATATAGCACGCAGGAACAACTCGAAGTTACGTGTGAAGCGCAGAGATGTCATCTTCGGGCGGGTAAGTTTACCATCCACGAGTTGATGCGTTGAATCCAAGATCGTATAACGGATTGCGGCATGTCCGCCCGCAAGACGGATATTTTCATTTGTATCAGGGTGATCGTAATGCGATTTACCGTCAGGCAGGTGACTGTAATCATGATTCTGATGCACGATCATCACCGACGGCGAGCAGTCAATCACAGGCCATTTTTTCTGGCGTGCTTTGTAGATCATCCAGTTATCCCAGCCTGCGCGACCAATGGCAAGGTTGGGAATATCTTGATAGCAAAATTTGGGGAAAAGGAAAAAATCGCTACCCGCGGGACGATGGAGGGAACCTTGACGATGAACGATGGACGATAGACGATTCTGCCAGCCTTCGGTGAATTCGATGGGTTGAGTTATATCCAAATCCCAGCGTTGACTTAGCAAAACAAATTTATCTTTCAAGTTCACAGCCTGCTTCGTGGCTTCGAGGAAATCGGGCATGAGGATCATGTCCGCGTTGATGATGCAAAGCAGGTCGCTGTGACTATTTTCGCGGGCTAGTTGAACCATGGACGAGATCAACGGCGTGCCATTCGTATTACGTGAAACGTGAGGAATGTGCTTCACTCCCAAGTCTTGTGCAGATTGAGCGATTCCTTCCTCCTCCCCAAATAGGATGACTTCGACATCAGGGAGCAGAATCCATGAGTGGATCGCATTGCGTTGAATGGTCGCGATGTGAGGATTGGTAAAGGGTTTGGGGGCGGAGAATAATGTGATCAGGGGCATGAGTTATCAGTAATCAGTCGCGTACCGCGACATGAATGTCGCAGTACAACTATTTGAGAGCTCTCTTATCAATATCTTTCAAAGTCTTGTGTTGAACTTCTGCGTTGATTTCCATCAACTTTGGCTCGTGGTGGACTAAATCCAAAACTTCTTTCCATGAAAAGTCATCGCGTCCATCGAAGTGACTGTAAACCTGGCGCATAAATTCGAGATCTTCGGGAGTGTCCACTGTCCAGCGGTAATCGCCGAAATCGGTGGTGTGATGGAGCAGAGCAATTCTAAAGCCCCGAGGTGAAATCCCTTCTGACCGCTGACGGCTGACGACGGACAATTCGACTCCTTCATAGAAATATGGCATGGCGTGTTCACGGTGTTGCGGTTCATTGGCTTCCTTCCATACCTTATTTAATACCTTAAATGTGCAGGTTTCCACATCCAAGCCAATGGGATAGGTTCGATTCCAAGGTGGAGGAAGACGATTGGCAACAAAATCGAATTCCGATTCCCAATTCCCATTTCCCGATTCACCGAGTAACGTTTTCACCACATCATCAATCAACGCAGGGTCAATGACGGGACAATCCGCCGTGATGCGGACTACAACATCCGCTTTGGCTTGTTTGGCGGTTTGATAGTAACGATCAAGCACATCAAATTGACTGCCGCGTGTGAATGGGATGCCGCTAAAGTTGCAGTACTCAGCCACAGGGTCGTCAGTGGAGTCAGTCGTCGTGGCGAAAATGGTTTCGGTAACTGTGGCAGACCGCGAGGTCCGAATGAAGACGCGCTGTAACATGGGTTGACCCGCGATGTCTGCGAGAATCTTCCCAGGTAAACGGGAAGAACTCATGCGTCCCTGAATGATTGCAACAACTTTTGGTTTCATAAGGTTGGTCAAATTGACAATTTGACTTACGCGGATTGCGCCTCAGAAGGAATCGGCAAGGGAGTCACAAACCCCTTTTCGCGGAATTTTTCGACGTAATCGCGCACCATCCAATAATCAAGGCCAACCTGTTCGGCGATATCGAAGACGGTGTGCTCGCCTTCGAAACGCATCATGATTTTTTCGATGGCACGGTTGAGCGCCCAGTTCTCGCGCCAATCCACCCAAAGACCATTGCCACTGAGAAAAACGGGCCCGCGGAAGGTGCGCCTGGGAATGTAATTGGTGGCATACATGCGAATGACCTGCTCGGCGGTTTCGGCAGCGCCGATAAGCATGTCATCGTGGATGATATCGAGATTGTCGTCGGTGGTGTGATACTCATCGTAAGGCCAGCGGTTGATCGAGATACACGGCACATTGACGCCAGGCCCGTTGATGACGCGTTCGTCGTTGGCGGGAGCTGCGGCAAATTCGCGTTCATCGTGAGCCGTATTGCGTAATACGTGATTCGTAATTCGGTCTAATAGATGATTGTGCTGTCTTGTGTGATGCCAGGCGGTTTTATTTTTGTTGCCCGTCATTTCCATGAAGATGCCGCCGCGCAAATTTTGAATAAGATGTTCATTGTGCGAGAGATAAACGATCGTGCCGATGGTCTCAGCCCCAAACCAAAAGCGGACACTCATCGAGCCGGCGGGCAAAGGCTTCTCAGCGAGGCGGCGTGCCAGGTCAATCGTGCTGACCACGCCTGCGCCATCGTCATTGGCTTGCATGGGGTGACAGGTATGCGCCTGCACAATGATCTCCCCTGCTGAGACGTTCGGTCCGCCTTCGGGGTGGATGAGGGCGGTCGCCATTTTGAATCCCTGCTTGGGGTCGGTGATGAATTCTGATTTAATGACCGCGCGATATTTCTTATCACGTGGGAGTTTATCGAAGACGTTCTTCGGCAGGCAGAATCCCCAATCGCGGTCATAATATTTGAACACCCAGGGAATGGTATGCGGGCGTTTCTCGTTGAAATACAAATGCAGTTGAAGTTCTTCGAACGAAAGTTTCTTATCAACAGGCAAAGAATACGAAACAATATGAAGTGGATTATCCTTGAAATCCACAACACGCTCTCCGCCTTCAACTTCCAGATACGCTTCGTGGACAACGTAACGCTCGGGCACTTGCCATGTCCACGCGGGTTCAAGAGGCGCGTAAGTTTCTATTGTGTAGTTGGGCGAATCAGGCATGTATGAGCCGATGATCTCCAGAGTTTTATCATGGTCGTCGGATGCGAGGGTGCGATGGAGAGGATAGAACTCAGCGAGAATGGATTTGAGGGAGGTGTAGGATTTCATCTTTCATGTTTCCTTGTTTACCTGTCTACTTGTTTACCTGTCTACTTCCCCTAATACTTCGGCTCTTCAATATAATGCAGTTTTTCAGGATGCTCGCGCACAATCACAGACATATTATCAAAAAACTCATTCGCGGTCAGGTAATGGACTTTCGCCGCGCCAACTTGAATTTCCTTGATCACGCCCGCGTGAAGCAAATCGTTCATGCCTGGCACGATGTAAGTCTTCACTCGATCATTCAAACGCACGAACATCGAATAGGTCTTGATCTGCGGCTTGCGGTCATAGCCCATGTAAATGCCGGCAAATTCCTTCACTCTGCGATAATCACAGCCTGTATTGTATTCAATATAATGATGCATTGAAAATGAATTATTGAAATCAAGCCCAATGCTGATGATGGTCGCATTCAATTTATGGAACAACGCGAACGCAGAATTGGGGCCGTACGCTTCCACATCATCAGCCTTCGAAAATTCGTCCGCGCGCGCTCCCAAAACGGAGAAACTGTAGATCGGATGCGGAGTCCTCTTTGCGTCAGGTCTGAGGCGCGCCATCTCTGTGATCATGCCCATCTTCGACGGCGTCTCGATCACGTCAAAATAATGCGTCTCCGTCCACGATTGAAAATTAAACGCCGGGAACATTACCGTACCGCTCGGCCCAACCAGCTCACGCATCACATCGATGACCGTATCCGCGCCGCCCTCCACACCGCCCAATGACTTATATGACGTATGCACAACAATCGTATCACTTCGGATACTTATTTTTCCAAATTGATTTAACAAATCTTTTTTGTTGAGCATAATTATCCTTTTCCCGTCATTGCGAGGAGGGTATTCTTCCCGACGAAGCAATCTCCAACGACGAATTATTTGAGACTTCGATAGACATTCATCAACGCTTCGGCATTCTTTTTCCAATCCGCACGCATCTCAGCGGACCTGCGGCTTGCCCGGCCGATCTCGGGCAGTTTTTCCCTTTGAGAGATCGCCGTCAGTATCTTTTTAGCGAGATGATCTGCGTCGCCATCGCGAAACAACCAGCCGTTTTCATTTTCAACAACCCATTCCCTGTTGGCGGGAATATCAGAAACCAAGCATGGCAAGCCACAAGCCAGTGCTTCCATCAATGAAACGGAGGAACCATCCACATGCGCTGGCGAGATATACAAATCAGCCAAATGATACCAGCGTGGCAGATCTGTTTGCGAAATTTGCCCTCCGAATGTGACTCTATCCAGCACACCGCCGCTTTGTAATATCCTGCGGATGTTCGCACTTTGCGAGCCGCCGCTTAATAGAATCAAATCCACGTTTTCATTTTGTCCCGCCACTTTTACGAACGCACGCGCAAGGACATCCACACCGTAGCGGGCTTCCCATGAGCGATTGCAGAAGAGCGTAAAGGTCGAAGGCGTTGCCCTGAGCCTGTCGAAAGGTCGAAGGTCAAAGGTCTCAGGTTTGAAGTGTTCAAGGTCAACGCCCCAGGGGAAGACAATTATCCTTTCGGGATTCATACCATACATAACGGCTTTATCACGGGTAACATTCGCGTCGCTTGTAAAAAATTGCGTATTACGCATTACGTATTTCGTAACATATTCCCACCATTTGTTTTTATGCACATCCTCCATCAAGTCAAATCCCCACGACATGGTGAGGATGGGGTGAAATCCGCTCAATACCGCGATGAAGGCGCAAGTTTGGATCGGGCCAGCATGGATGAGGTCGGGCTTGATTTCGCGGGTCAAACGTCGAAAGTCTAAAGCCAACTTTACGAGATTGCCCCAGCGAAACGGCTCACGTCCGCCCTTCCATATCACCTGCTGAACATTCGACGGCACAAGGCGATCTTCCACCTGCCGCGTACTCCCCTCCAGTTGAACAAAGAACACCTCATGCCCGCCGTTTGAAATAGCTTTCAAGAAGCGATGATCATGTGTGCAGTAACCGAGGGAGAAATAGATGAGTTTCAAAGTTTCAGGTTTCAAGTTTCAGGTTTAGGAAGCGGTTGAGGGTTTGGCAGGGCGATGGGGATTTTTCAGAACGGCTTTCTTCAATCCTCCGATGATGGCTTTAGTCTTTTTCGCCTGATCATAACAAGTTTGAAAAACATCCTCATTGATGTGCTTTACATCCATTGCCGCGTAACACAGCGATTGAACTTCAACAGACGAACGGCGAGCCATGCCGAGAAAACGGGCAAACTCGACGGACGATTCATTGTCGAAGCCCTCTGCAATATTTGTCATTGCGGAAAGAGCCGCCGCCCGAAACTGATCCCTCATCTCGAAATCTTTTGCGAACGAACCTTCCGATGTAACCGCATATGCCAATTGCATTAACTTCCGCGCTTCCTGCCAGGCAATCAAATCTTCAAACCTTGTGATAGGTGTCATATTGTTTTCCTTTTCAGTTCACAATTTAGAATTTTGAGTAATCAAGAACATCCAACATGGAACCTGAAACGTGGAACATGGAACTTATAACCCCAAATCCGTCCAGCGCAATTCCTTGCCGAGGGACATGTCTGTCAACGCCTTTGTGCCGATCACGTTTTGGATCTGATCAGGTTTGATCGCGCCCGGCGCAGCGGGACGAAGCACGTCAATCATGTCACGGGTGAAGACTTCACCCGCTTTGATATCACGCGCCGCACGCAGACAGCGCCGCTGTACAATTTGAGTCTCCTGTTCATTGTCTGCAATGAATTTATCGGAACTTCCGAGCGAACGCTCCAATAAACGCGTCTCTTCGACCATCTTCGCCCAGTTCTCAGGGTTCATCGCAAATTTATGATCTGGACCTTCGCGGTCATTGCTGTCGGTGAAGTGACGTTCGATCACGCGCGCACCCAAAGTCACCGCGCCAAGGATGGGAGCTACCGAATGCGTATGGTCTGATAAACCCAGGATCACATCGGGGAACATGGCCGCATAGGTTTTCAAAACATTCACATGGAGATGATCGTAATTATTCGGGCTGGCGGTGTAATTTGTATTGCATTGCATCAAAACCAGTTGTTTGTTAATTTTCAAAATAGCATGAACTGCTTTTTGCACTTCGCCAATTGTGGATGCGCCGGTTGCAACAAAAAACGGTTTGCCCTTACTCGCCATGCGTTCCAGGGCTTCGATCCAGTCAATTTCGCCAGAGCCAGCCTTATAGACTTCCACATACTGGTCGAGGAAATCAATGGCTTCGAAATCATACGGGGAGGAAAAATAATCTATGCCAACCTCATTGCACTCTTCCCCTAAAGTCATCGTCCAGTCAAATGGAATGGACGCGCCTTTGTAAACTTCAAACACCGATTTCTTCCACGCGGCTTGATGCGAAACCTGCCCACCGTTCATGGCTTTGAAGCCGTAATCCGAGACAATCTTCGGGGCGTCGAAATTCTGGAACTTGGCCGCATCCGCGCCTGCTTCTTTGGCAAGGCGAATCAGTTCTTTGGCACGATCAATGTCGCCATCGTGGTTGGCAGCGATATCCGCAATAAAATAGGTCGGGTGATTTAATCCGATTGTGTGTTTTCCGAATTTAATTTCCATAAATCCTCCATTTCTGTGGATAAAGGTGGGTGGAACTTGTGGATAACTGGGGTTTGCCTGTGGATAACTCTGGTAGGTCAAATTGGCAATTTGACCTACTTTTGTTGATAACCGCGGATTTTCTGTGGATAACCTTGCTGGTATTGCTTGTAAAACTCGTCTAAACCTGTGGAAAACTCAGGCATAACTTCGCCCAGGTCTGTGGACAACTTGTGGGTGGAAAGCCATAAGTTGTTGGAACGACGGGCGCTGAGGCTGGAGGCATGAATGGATTTCGGCGAAATTCCACCCTCCTGCAAACTAAATTTACGGGCGACCTCCACGCCAAATTGATACTTGCTCATGGCTTGCGGTCCTACGAGATGATACAAACCGCTCAAACCGCGCTGCAGCATTTTAATCAAAGTACGAGCCGTGGCGTTCACCAGCATTGGACAGAAGATAACATCTGAAAAACCGCTTATGTTTTTGTGATTGGCAAGATTGTTTATGAAAAACTCGGCGAGGCTGCGTCTGCCGTTTAAACTCCAGCCGTAGAAATTGACACGCGCCACGATAGCTTTTGAATATTCAGACAAGGCTGCCTGCTCCCCTTCCAGCTTGGTTTGTGAATACACTCCGGGCGGATTGGGTGGATCTTCTTCTGTATAGAAACCATCTTTTTTACCATCGAAAACTGCGTCCGTTGAAATGTGAACGAAGGAAATGCCGCGTGCTTTGCAAGCCTTAGCCATTTGCGCGGGCAGATTAATGTTGAGGCGACGGGCAAGATCTGGGTTATCCTCGCAGGCATCCAGATCGGCAAGCGCCGCGCAGTTGATCAGCCAGTTGGGGCGCACAGAGTCAAGCATGGAATCCACAATACCAGAGTCCAGTAAATCCGCTTTCAAAACTTTAAAGGGCGCATTGACGAGCTTGCCGCGATCCACGCCGACAATATCATGTTCGGTCATCGTCTCTTGCGCAAAATTGATTCCGAGCAGACCGCTTGCTCCAGTGAGAAGAATTTTCATGATTATGCTCCGTTGATAATTGCGAAGACCCGTAGACAGGTACACACGTACACAGGTTCGAGACTTGTCGTCGTGTGTGCGTGTTTCCTTGTATACATATTTACTTCCTCATCCTTCGAGTTGGCCTTGCGAGAACAACTCTTCAAACGGCGCAATATATTTTTTAATTCCTTCAACATCAAGCCATTCCGAATTGTTATCACTTGAATAATAATAACCTTCTTTCACGGGCTTGCCTTTGGATTGCCATGAATATCCGAACCAGATGGCTTCGGCTGGCTGCACAACAAACATTTTATCGAGTTCAATGGTGTGGCGCGCTTCGTCTTCCGAGATGAGCATTTCGTGCAATTTCTCGCCAGGGCGAATGCCGATGATATTTATTTCAGCGTTCGGCGCAATAGCTCTGGCAAGATCAACAACTTTCGTGCTGGGGATCTTGGGGACGAAAACTTCGCCGCCTTCCATTTGTTCGATGCAGGTAATCACAAAACGGACACCCTGATCAAGCGAAAGCCAGAAGCGGGTCATGCGGTTATCGGTGATGGTGATTTTTCCATTCGAACGCTGGTTCAAAAATAGCGGAACCACCGAACCACGCGAGCCGACGACATTCCCATATCGAACGCACGAGTATCTGGTTGCTGACCCTGCGGCATACGCGTTGCTTTGAATGGTTAATTTCTCTGCGGCAAGTTTGGTCGCGCCATAAAGATTCGCCGGGCTGACAGCTTTATCGGTACTGACCATCATTACTTTTTTTACACCCGCATCCAGTGCGGCTTCGACGACATTTGCCGTGCCCATGATGTTGGTCTTGATGGCTTCCATTGGATTATATTCACAGGCAGGAACCTGCTTGAGCGCCGCCGCATGGACAACAATATCCACGCCGTGCATGGCTCGCACGAGTCGCTCACGGTCACGAATATCGCCGATGAAATAACGCAGGTTTTCCTGGTTATATCCGCCCACCTGCATTTCGTGCTGTTTCAATTCATCGCGGCTGAAGACAATCACTTTTTTCGGTTGTTTTTCTTCGAGCAGGATTTTGGTAAATTTCTTGCCAAACGAGCCCGTTCCGCCAGTGACTAATACAACTTGATCTTTCCAGTTCATAAGTTTCTCCAGTGATTAGAGATTGGAGACTAGTGATTAGTCTCGAGTCTCTACTTCTTGACCACGATCAATGGATACTGTCCGTTTTCAGTAAAAATGAATTCGGCTATTTCCACGGATTAATGATCTCTATCCCTGATCTTTCAAAATCGCCAATATTGCGCGTGATCAAAACCAGTTCGTAGGTAATGGCAGTCGCAGCAATAAAAGAATCGACGGCAGGCATGGTGTATCCATCTGATCCAAGCCGGGCGATGAGCGTTCCCCAGGTCATGAGGATTCTTGTATCCAAAGGCAAAATCTTTCCATCGTACCGAATCAGCAACTCATCATTAAACCATTCGTGCAATTCGTTCTTTCGGCGGGAATTGGGTAATTTTTCAATTCCTTTGAAAAGTTCGCCAATGGTAATGACGCTTAAATAAACATCATCAGAATCAAGATCATCTACAAAGCCAAGGACATTGGGGTCTGGTTTTTTTGAAAGCGCTTCAGAAAGAACACAAGTATCAAGTAAAAAACTCATAGTTCGATCCCTTTGCGGGGCAGGCTTTTGTCACGTGTTACATCAATTTCCACGCCTGCCAGAGGGGATGAGCGAAAAAACTCGGAAAACTTTACTTGTGATTTTCGCAATGCTTTATACTCCATATAAGACACTACAACGACTGTTTTCTGTCCATGCCGTGTGATTACCTGCGGGCCCTGCTTCAAAGCGCGCGCAATGACTTCGCTCAGTTGGTTTTTTGCATCTTGAATTTGCCAAATGCCGTTCATGGCTGCTCCTCTCAAAAATCTGTCTATTCTAGCTAGATTTTATCCTGTTTTAAAATGAACGTCAACATTAAGAATTATGGTTTCTTCACCACGATCAATGGGTATTGTCCGTTCTCGGCAAAAAATTTCGGGAATACACTTTCAAGCCAAAAGACAATTTTCAAGAATGTCTTTCCGCCAAACGGATGTACAAACCAGCGCAAGATGCGTGTGCTCATACTGCGCCACGGCTTGATCTCAATCGTCATCTTCGAGCCAATTTCGCGCTTGAGCCATTCGGGGGTCATCTTTTGGACGAAGGTTCCTGTGGCATCTTCTTCGTTCAGCCATTCTTTTTTCTTCTTCGCGGGACGACCTGACAACTTACGCATGAGACCGATCAACGGCTCTGCCATACGGCTCAAAAACGGCTCATGCCAGCCGTTGACAATGGCGGCTGTCCGCCCAGATGTGAGCACGCGATGGATTTCACCATATGCACGCAGGTGTTCTGTCAAAGCGAGGTGATGAATGGCGTGCATGGAAACTGCGCCGTCAAAAGACTCTTGTTTGAAGGGCAAATTCGCAAGATCACCTACTACGAAAAATCCATGCTCACCGATTCTCTCACGCGCTTCACGCAAAGCCTGTATGGAGATATCCAGACAAACACGTTTCTGGTATCCCTGCGAATAGACTTTGTATTCTTCATACTGCACAGGACCGGAACCTGCATCCAAAATAAATTTGCCTGTTGGGATGAGCCCTTTCATCACACGCAGGCGTGTCTTGTGGATGTAGTCGCGTGTAACGGCGCGCAGGTCTTCATAACGGGCGTTTTGATACAGCCCGTCATTCTCCTGCTGCCAGCCGATCTCGTCATAAAATTCGCGCACTTGTTGTTTAGTGTCGTTGGTCATTTTATCTCTGTCCGTTCATGTCATTTCCACGTGAACGGTTCATTCACCAAAAAACCAAATGTATCTCCAAATAATTTCTGGCCTTCTTCGCTCAATACTTTTTCCAAAGGCCAAACTTTCAGATCGTCCCAGAAATTCATCAATCGCCACGGGAAAGGGCGCGGATATTCGAAAAAGAATCGGTAGGCATAATTCCAGGCAAATTCAATCTGGTTTTCATTCAATTGATATGCAGGAATATCTGCCAAAACTTTGTCGAGGGAGGCGTAATATTCGTCCCATGAATTTGGATCGAGGGTGAAGCCCAGTCCGCGATAATGGGTTTGTCCGCACGAGATGACAGGGCGGCCGTTCATGGCAGTTTCAAGCCCAACGGTGGTCGTGTACGCCAAACCTACATCGGCGATCTCGATCAAGTCATAAGTGTTGATATTATCCAACGCGCCGATGATATGAATATGACCTGGCATTTCAGGCAATGCCTCCCGCACAATTGTCCCCATGGACTTGGCTTGCGGGACGAGTTTTTCGCCAGGATGAACGCGGATCACCATTTGGACATCGGTCCGCCTGGCAAAATATTGGACGGTCTTCGTGATCCATTCAGTCATCGAGGCGGCGAAGATGTCGCGTCCGAGGGTGAGGCTGTCACCTAAAACATTCGCGGCGAGCATAACCACGGGACGGTCATCCAGGTTAAGCAACTTGCGTGTCTCCTGCGCGCCTTGCGAAGAGACATATTGCCACAAGCGTTTGGACTTTCCCCACACGCGAGCGCCACGGCGTGCATTTTCCAAATCCGCTACGCGCTCGAACATTTCATCGGTGATTGGCAAATGACAACGCGCGTCAACAATATAATCTGTATTCTGCTGCATGATGGATGAATTTTGTGCAATCCAGATTTGTTCGCGCTGGTCATTGAATTCGTAGGTGACAGCGTCAATATTCAAGTAACGCGCCACACGAAAGACAATGCCCATTTCCAAAATCAAGCCGTTGGGTATCAAAACAACATCAGGCTTTTTGGTTTGCATCCATTCGAGGGCGGCTTTGGCGGCGAATGTATTTCGTTGAATCCGCAAGTCATACAACGCGCGGTCACCCGCGTCGCTCATGTCCACTTCTTCACGCATCAGGGTGTATTGCGCGTCCCAGAGCGAAATCTCTTTTACGTCAGCCAAGAGAATGTCTGGAAGAACTGTCGCAGGTCGAAGGTCAAGTAATGATGCGTGCTCGATTAAGGGGGATAATACCGAAAAGGCATCCCGTGTGTGCAACACACGCTGCCGCTGTGTAAAGTTATCCTTTTGCTTGTGCCACTCGGAATAGGGCAATGTCAATAAAGTGACTTTATGTCCGAGACCCGCGAGAGCCAAACCGAGATATGCAGATTGCTCGATCCAATAATGAAGCGTGGCGAAGAACAAAACATTCTTGCCGCCGCTTCGACTGCGCTCAGCGCGAAGTGCAAACGGTTCGACCACCGCACGCGCCGCAGGCAATGATTTTTGCAAACGATCCAGATTGAAATGATCTTTGCGAGGGCGACTCTTCGACCGAAGCATCCAATCGATTTCGGCAGTGTAGGGCAGGTCGCCCAGAAGTTCTCGGAGGGTGTTTGTTTTTGCCATGTTGGTAATTGGTAATTGGTGAATGGCAATTACCATTCACCAATTACTATTCACTTATCTTTTCGATCTTCCAATTCAAACGCGGACGAACGGGGCCGACACGCGGCTCAGGCCAATGCGTGCCAGGCGCACCGGAAATATCCACGTTGAATGCGATTGCATTTTCATCCATGAAATAGCGGCGCACGCCAAACGAACTCGCGTTCACGCCAATGCTGTAGCGGCCTTCGTTGAAAATATCTGCGGGGATTTCGGCGCGGCTGACGTAACGACCTGCTTTGCGCGAATCAAATTTTTCAAAAAGATTCGGCGCATCGGTATCAAACGAAGTGAGCACATATTCGCCGCGCATGGTGCTGAGATAAAAACCAACGCGCAGACCTGTGACGGGCGCATCGAGTTGATATTCAAATTCGACGGTGACTGGTTCTGTGGAGCGGACAGTATCCACAACCTTTCCGCTTCCATTCTTAATCTTCAAGCTGATCGGTCTAAATGGAGCGCTCGCCGCTGGGACATCTTCCACATCCCAAACCCGCTCGCCTGCTTGCGCCTGCCCCGATGAAAGATAAAAATCAACGGCTTCCTGCGTGGGGCCGCGCATGAGTAATTGACCTTTGTTCAAAACAATCGCTTCCTGAGTCAATCGCAAAATCGCAGACATGTTGTGACTGACGAATAAAACCGTGCGTCCCTGCTGAGCAACGTCACCCATTTTGCCGAGGCATTTCTTTTGAAATTCCGCATCGCCCACTGCCAGCACTTCATCCACAACGAGGATTTCGGGCTCAAGATGTGCGGCGACTGCAAACGCAAGGCGAAGATACATGCCCGATGAATAACGTTTGACAGGCGTATCAATAAACTGTGTCACTTCGGAGAAGTCAACGATCTCGTCAAACTTGGAGTCGATCTCGGCGCGTCTCATGCCAAGGATGGCGCCGTTCATGTAGATGTTTTCGCGTCCAGTAAGTTCCGGATGAAAGCCTGTGCCCACTTCGAGGAGCGAGCCGACACGTCCACGCACAGAGACTGTGCCCTTAGTCGGCTCAGTGACGCGGGAGAGGATCTTGAGCAGGGTGCTTTTGCCCGCGCCGTTGCGCCCCACAATGCCAAGCACTTTGCCTTCTTCCAAATCAAAAGAAACATCCTTCAACGCCCAGACAAAATTCTGATTACTTCTGCGGTCAGACTTCCCTATCATTGCCTTTGCGATTCGCACAGGCGCGTAGACTGTATCCATGATCACATCACGGAGCATGTTGTAGCGGAACTTTATCTCCGCCGCGCCGATCCTATATTGCTTACCGAGGTTTTTTACACTAATTGCTGTTGTCATAAACTCTCATTGACGTCATTGCGAGGAGGACGCTCTTCCCGACGAAGCAATCTCCTACACAATTGGGGATTGCTTCGTCGCAAAGAGCAAGTGCGCTCCTCGCAATGACGAGGTTATATCGTGTCCGCAAAAGTCTTTTCCATACTTCTAAAGTAGAAAAGACCTGAAATCAAAATCAAAATGGCAATCGTGGCGGAAACCCAAAGCGTGATATCAGGTCCGTTGCCTGAGCCGAGCAAAGCCCAACGGAATCCGTTGACTACGCCTGCCATTGGGTTAAGGGAATACAGGATCTGCCATTTTTCAGAAATGACAGAGGAAGAATATGCCACAGGTGTGGCAAACAGCCAAAACTGAGTCAGAAACGGGAGGGCTTGATTCACGTCACGGTATTTCACGTTGACCGCCGAAAGCCAGAGTGCCACGCCCAGGGCTGTGATGATCGCCAACAGAAGGAATAGCGGGAGAGTCCAAAATATATTCCACGCGGGCGTCACTTGATAGTAGAACATCAAACCGATCAAAATAACGAATGCAATCGCAAAATCCACCAGCCCTGCAAAGACCGAGGCCATGGGCAGGATCAGGCGCGGGAAATAGATTTTCGTCACCATATTATTGTGCGCCACGAGCGAACGACTGCCTTGATTGAGCGCTGTGACGAAGAGTCCCCACGGCAGCAAGGCTGTGAATGAAAACACCGGATAGGGAATCCCATCAGTTGGGAGTTTGGCCACTTTGTCAAAAAGGAAGGTGAAAACCAGCATAGTCATCAAGGGTTGGATGACAGCCCAGGCCATACCCAAAAGGGTTTGCTTATATTTAACTTTCACATCGCGCCAGACCATGAAGAAAACCAGTTCACGGTAAATCCACAAGTCGCGCAGATTTAATGCGGCAAGGCCTTTGGATGGTTTGATGTAAATGGTGGTGGGTTCGTGCTTTGTGAGTTCGGTCATTTTGTCTCAATATTACGCATTACGAATCACGTATTACGTAATCCGTAATGCGTAAAGGGTGATTAGCGAATCTTGTCTCGATTGGTTTTAAACCATTCGATCGTACGGCGCATGCCTTCTTCAAAGGAAACCTGTGCGCTCCAGCCGAATAATTCTTTTGCGCGGGATACATCGAGTCCGCGGCGGGGCTGACCGTTTGGTTTATCGGTCTGCCAGGCGATTTTGCCCTGGAAACCTGTCAGCTTGACGATCATCTCGCTCAAATCTTTGATCGAGATTTCATAGCCTGAACCGAGGTTAACAGGCAGGTCGCCGTTGTATCTTTCTGCAGCGGTGACAATGCCGTCGGCGGCATCTTCCACATAAAGAAATTCACGCGTGGGAGAACCATCGCCCCAGACCTGCAGCTCTTTATCGCCGCGCTCGCCTGCTTCGACAGCTTTGCGGATCAACGCGGGGATGACATGCGAGGTCGCTAAATTAAAGTTGTCACGCGGACCATATAAATTCACAGGCAAAAGGAAAATTGCATTGAAACCATATTGCGCGCGATAGGCTTGCGCCTGCACAAGCATCATCTTCTTGGCAAGTCCGTAGGGAGCATTGGTCTCTTCGGGGTAACCATTCCATAAGTCGTCTTCTTTGAAGGGCACGGGTGTGAATTTTGGATATGCACACACGGTACCGATCGCCACGAATTTACCGACACCGTTCTTGTATGCCTGGTGCATCAACTCAACACCCATCATCAAGTTATCGTAAAAGAAATCGGCGGGATGTTCGCGGTTCGCGCCGATGCCGCCAACGTTCGCGGCGAGGTGGATGATGACCACGTTCTTCGGGTCAACACCTTGGAGTGTGTCGTCATACATGCGGCGGATATCATTCGCATCAACAAGGTTGTAGTTCTCGATGCGCGGAATGAAAATATCGGTTGCGCCGCGCTGCTTGAGTTTCTCGATCACAAAAGAGCCGAGAAAGCCTGCGCCGCCTGTGACGATTACACGTTTGTTTTGCCAAAAGTTTTCTGCCATTAGGTCTCCTTGCATTTTACGTATTACGAATCACGCGTTACGTAATGCGTAATACGTGATTCGTAAAATATTACTGCACTATAAACTGCGCATTCCTGTATCTGTCATCTGTCGGGTTTTTTATCAGACCTGTTTTCAACGCGAACAACACTTCGCGCACGCCATCGTCAACGTCCAATGTCGTATCAAAGCCAAGCACACGCTTGATCTTTTCAAAAGAGACGGTAATATCGCGCATATCGCCGCCGAAGGACATGTCCTTATACTGCACGACCACTTCGGGCATGCGTTTGAGGACAAGATTCACGATTTCATTTTTTGTGTAATTGCCGTTCTCAGTTCCCAGATTAAAAACCTGCCCGCGGATCTTGGATTGCTCGGCTTCGAGTCCCATGATCACGCCGCGTACCACATCGCGGATGTGGACAAACGAGCGCGAGTATCCGCGCTGGTAGATGATCAACTCGCGCTTGGTGAATGCTTCGAGGACGAATTGATTCACGATCAGGTCAAATCTCGTGCGCGGGGAGAGTCCATATAACGTTGCAAAGCGAAAAACTAACGGCGCGCAGGCTGCATCCTTTTGCGAGAGCAGATATTCCTCCGACGCGATCTTTGTCTCTGCATACAGCGATTGCGGGTTCAGCGGAGTTTCCTCTGTTACGGGTTTGCCATCTTCAGATAAGCCATAGTTGCTGTATGTGGATGCGAATACGAATCGCTCCACACCCAGGTCTGCTGCTTGTTCGAAGACTATTTTTGTGGAATCGAAATTATATTTCCATGAAACCTGTTTTCCCACCGCTTGACACGCGGGGAAACCGACAATCGCGGCAAGATGAACAACCGCGTTCGGGGTTTGCCAGTCGCGTTTGACCGCATCACGTATGGCGCGCGGCTCGGTCACATCCGCTTTGATGAAGTGAAAGTTGGGATGATGAAGAAACGGGACAATGGCTTCACCACCGAACAGTAAAGAATCAAGGACGGTGACTCTGTAATTGGCGCGCAGCAGTTCCGAGGCTAGGAGTGAACCGATATATCCGGCGCCGCCGGTGATCAACACATGATGATCCGTCATTCCAAGCCCTCCAATCTCACTTTATATCCATCCAAAATTAAGGCGGGTGCAGTTTTATCGTTTACAACTGAAATACCTTGTTCGAGGCAGGTGAGTTTGCAAATATCGGCCACATCACCGGAGCCAACGATGCGCACGCGATCGAGCCCTGCATGGCGAATTTTTAAAACGTGATCTTTCACTCGCTGACGTGTTCGGCGATAAACAGAAAACGAACGCTCCACAAAATCCACCGCGAGGCGGGCGCGCAAGGCAAGTCCCTCAGGCGTGATGATGTAGCGCAGTTTCTTGCGCTCGGCCCGCGAGACCTTGACCGCACCTTTCGCTATGAGACGTTTTAAATGCCAATTGACCGTGCCAACTGCAACGCCAAGTTGCACAGCCAGCGCGGACTGGTTGACATTTGGGTCGCTCTCGATCTGTTCGAGCAGGGAGAGTTCGCGGAGTTCGTCGTTTGTTGATTCCATGGGTACAATTCAAAATTCAGTCACTGAATTATAACCGAGAATTTCTATGAGGTCGACTCGCCAATAGCATTACACAATCCAAGCTTGCTTTCAAAATAAAACCGCACGACTTTTCAAGCCGTGCGGTTGAGCAGTTATCTCAGTATATTTTATGGAGTGGGAGTGACAATTTCCGTAGGTATTGGAGTTACGACTTCTTTAATAATTTCATTTAATGAAGGTACCAACGTCGGATAAGGGATTTCTGTTAAAATCGGATTCCTAGTAGGTAATTCAGAGGCCGCGCTATTAGACTTCTGCAAAACTGGCAAATTGGTTACAGGTAATTTTCTTTGAGGGGAGACCAAAATCTCTCTCATAATTTCTCCTGTTTTACCATCCAATATTATTGCCATTTGATTATGAAGGATTTCTGTTGCAGGAATAGCACCATCTGGGGATGAAGGCACATACTCTACAAACTTGCCTTCAAGTACAATCAGCCAAACGAGTTTATTTCGCATTTCGTATTTTTTCGTATTTGGGTCAATTGGCCTATTCGAAACAAACTGAACAGCCTCGTCGTATGTCATTACCTCACCATAAACTTTTTCAGGCAGTGTTAACCTTCCACCCATTAAACCATCATCCATAGAATAAGAAAGGGCAAGCTCCAAAGCCGCGTCGCCAGAAATGGCAATTGTTTGAGCCTTGGTAGTTTCAGCGCGCGAAGAAAAGCTCACTGCTATTAATACAATCAGCACCATCGTTAAAAGTAATCGCAAATTATTTTTTTTCATCTTATGCCTCCATGTATTGAGCAAACATAGCCCAAAAAACAAGACTAATTGTTTCCATAAACTCTCCAAGAACTACAATTACTACCAGCATCCACAAAATATCTACTAGGATCCTCATTGAATAAATTTGTATTACAGGCATTAAACCAAGTTGTGCCTGTTGGGTCTAAATATTGAACATTGTTATTATCAGAATCACCCATCCCTTGAGATCCATTGGGAACTTCTCCTCCACTAAAAATTCTATCTGCATCGTCCCAGCCGAGCCATATAGTTACATCTGGAGTATTTAAGTCGTTAAAATATAGACTCCATGTATTGCTTGATGTTCGCTCTACCTTGTAGTTGTATGCTAGACCCACTCCAGGATAGCTTCCCCAATCCTTATTTACATCCCCGTTTATATCGCGATAAGTTGAATAAATTCTAGGAATATAATTTGACTCTAGTCGCGATCCCTTTAACCAACCTATCTCAGCATAATACACATTGCCATTAATAATTTTTTGAACCGCGACTCGCATATAAGACCATTCTCCATTCGAACCAGTTCGGATAGTCGGGTCTCCAGTGACAATCGCACTGTACGCTCCGCTATTAGCCTCAGCTAACCAGCGGTATGCATTAGTGAGTCCCGAATTAGGCGCAGGCGTACTAGTAGGTAGTGAAGTAGCCGTGCTTGTAGGCGTCTGTGTGGGCGTTGAAGTTGGAATGTTGGTCGGCGTAACCGTAATAAAATTCTGATTGCTATATAAATAAATATGTCCAATAACGGAATACCCCGTTATGGGCCAATCCACATTCCCGCGTACAGATAGCGTATTCGGGTAATTCTTCGTCCCGCCCA
>Ga0194127_10002347_pt1 | contig 26035 bp, 22 predicted proteins | sample TA2KigC100mmetaG_FD_148624 | JGI IMG/M metagenome (GOLD analysis project Ga0194127, IMG submission 148624) | Freshwater microbial communities from Lake Tanganyika, Tanzania - TA2015036 Kigoma Deep Cast 100m | ecosystem: Environmental > Aquatic > Freshwater > Lake | place: Tanzania: Lake...
TCGCCGGGCGCGTCGCCGGGTGCCGCGGCCGGATCGGCCGCAGCCGGGCTCGCGGCGGGCTCGGCGGGTGCGGCGGGCTCGGGCCGTTCCTTCGGATCCTTCGGGTCTTGCTCGACCATGGCCGGGTTGTAGGGCGGTCCCGGGCCCGAGGAAAGGGAGCCAACGGCCCAGGGAGGCCGCGTCAGGACCAGCCGCGCGCGCGGGCGACCGCGGCGGCCCAGCGCCGGCGCAGCGTGACCACGTCGAAACCGGGCGGCGGCAGCACGGTTTCGGCCCGGCCCGGCAGCGCGGGCAGGTCCTCCACGCGCCGGTGCGCGCCGGCACCGAGTTGGCTCATGCGGAACGCGCCGAACGCGGTCGCTTCGAGCAGGGCCGGGCGCACGACCGGAGCGCCGAGCAGTGCTGCCTGCAGTTCGAGCAGGAGCCGGTTCGCCGCGGCGCCGCCGTCGACGCACAGCGGCTCTGCCGCGCCACCCATCGCCCGCAGCACGTCGTCGACCTGCAGCGCCATCGCCTCGACCGCGGCGCGCACGAGGTGCGCGCGCGTGGTGCCGCGCGTGAGCCCGACCAGGAGGCCCCGCGCCGACGGGTCCCAGTGCGGCGTGCCGAGCCCGGCGAACGCGGGCACGAAGACCACGCCGCCGGCGTCGGGCACCGAGCGCGCGAGCGCCTCGACTTCGGCCGGGCTGCCGACGAGGCCGAGCTGGTCGCGCAGCCACTGGATCGCCGCACCGCAGACCAGCACGCTGCCCTCGCGCGCCCAGGTGGTGGCCCCGCCGTGGCGCCACGCGACCGTCGTCAACACGCCGGGATCGCGCGCGGGCAGCGCCGGGCCGGCGTTCGCCAGCACGAACGCGCCGGTGCCGTAGGTGCACTTCGTCGCGCCCGGCGCAGTGCAGCCGTGGCCGAACAGCGCGGCCTGCTGGTCGCCGAGCACGGCGCGGATCGGCCAGCCCTCCGCAGCACAGCCGAAGTCGCCGGCCGACGGCCGGATCTCCGGCAGGCAGGCGCGCGGCACGCGGAACCGGTCGCAGAGCCAGTCGTCGAAGGCTCCCGTGCCGAGGTCGCAGAGGCTCGTGCGCGAGGCGTTGCTCGGGTCGGTCGCGAACACGGCACCGGCCGTCAGCCGGAACACGAGCCAGCTGTCGACCGTGCCCGCGCAGAGTTCGCCGCGCTCGGCGCGCGCGCGGGCGCCCGGCACGTGGTCGAGGATCCACGCGATCTTCGCGGCGCTGAAGTACGGGTCGAGCGGCAGGCCGGTGCGCGATCGCACCTCGTCCGCGAGGCCGGCCGCGCGCATCGCGTCGAGCGCCGGCGCCGTGCGGCGGTCCTGCCAGACCAGGGCGCGGTGCACGGGGCGGCCGGTGGCCCGCTCCCAGACGACGGTGGTCTCGCGCTGGTTGGTGAGGCCGGCCGCGACGATGCGCGGCGAGCCGGCCGCGGCGAGCGCGAGCGCCGCCGCCTCGCGCTGGCTCTGCAGGATCTGCTCGGGATCGTGCTCGACGAGACCCGGGGCCGGGAAGTGCTGCGCGAACTCGCGCTGGCCCGCGCCGAGCAGCTGGCCGTCGGCGGCGAACACGAGAGCCCTGCTGCTCGTCGTGCCCTGGTCGAGGGCGAGGAACATGCGGCGCATTCTCCGCCGAGCGCCCGGACGCGCCAGCGCGGCGCAGGCCGCTGCCGGTGCAGAGGAAGGTGCGGGTGCACGGCCCACCGCGCTACGTCGCGCGGTATGCCTCGGTCGGCGTCCCTGCCTGCCCCAAGATGTGGGACGACGTCCGCGGCCCAGTGAGCCGTGCACCCGTGGAGGGTCCGGATGCACGGTCCGCGCAACACACGCGGAAGCACCGGGGAGCGGCCCTGCCTGCCCCAAGATGTGGGCCGATACCCGGTGCACGTTCCATGCATCCGTCGCGACCGACGCCGCTTGCGCGCCGGCGGTCGCAGAAGATCGATGTGGGAAAGAACCGCCCCGCGGGGGCTACTGCGAAGACAACACGCACAGGCGCAGCACCGCGCCGCCCGTGCGCTGCTGCACGTCGAGGTAGCCGACGTGCCGCTTCGGGATCCGGGCGAGGTCGAGCTTCGGCGCGTTCTCGCCGCCCGGCGCGAACGCCTGCGCGAGGTGCGCGAACCAGGGGCTCAGGTCGACGTCGAACAGACCGGCGACCTGCTCGCCGCCGATCGCCTGCATCGCCGCGACCACCGCCGCGTCGCGCCTGCCGCGGCTGCGCGCGCGCTTCATCTCCTCGATGCCCTGGGCCAGCGTCTCCGCGTCGCAGGCGAGCAGCACCGAGTCCTCGACCACGGCGACGAAGACCGCGCCCCAGAACCGCCGCGTGCGCAGTTCCAGCAGTTCGATGCCCTTCCTGTCCCTGGCGGCCACGAGCCTGCCCGAGCCGTGCTGCTCGGCGGCGCGGCGCAGATCCTGGAACAGGTCCTGCGCGGCGCTGCGGCTCTTCGCGCGCAGCGCGTAGACGCACGCCACCTCGGCGGCCGCCGTCGCGCCGCGCTGCAGGTAGAGCTGCGCGGTGCCGCGCGTGCCGAGCCGGCCCACCACGTTGCGCTCGAAGTCGAGCCCGAGGTCCGCGAACGCGAAGCGCAGCTCGCGCACCATGTCGTGGCCCAGGCGCGTGCGCTGGCCCACGTCGGCGAGGTCGACCGCGAGCACGAGGCCGCCGAGCCCTTCGCTCGGCAGTTCCGCGACGAGCGAGCGCGCCGGCACGGACTGCACCGAGGCGAGCCAGCCGTCGATCGACGGCTTGTCGCCAGGCTCGCGCCAGTGCTGGCGCGGCTCGCCGGGGCGCGTGCCGCCCGGCCCGTCGCGCGGCTCGGGCCGGCGATCGGGCGCCGGGCGGGCCCGCATGGCCGCGGTGGTCTCCCGGTCGAAGTCCAGCAGCACCGTGCCGCGGAAGCTCGCCGCTTCGCCCGACAGGGACGCCATCACCGTGCGCGCCGCGCCGAGCCCCGACCAGCCGAACAGGAACGCGGGCAGCGCGTCGTTCGCATCCTGCAGGCGCTGCGCCAGCCGCAGCCAGTCGCCGTAGACCAGCAGCGAGCCCGGCGGCACGGCCAGGCGCTGCCGCAGCGAGGTGAACCGCGGGTCGGCCGACAGCACGAGGCGCTTCTGCACGGCCGTGCGGCCGTCGTCCGCGAGCAGTTCCTCGACCGCGGTGGCGTCGTTGGCGACCAGCAGGTCGGTGCCCACGAGCGCGATCTCGACGAGCTGGCCGGGTCCGGCTTCGGCACGGCCAGGGCTGCGCAACGACCAGGTCCGGCGGCCGCCGACCACCCGGTTCGGTTCGGCGAGGTCGTTGCCCTCGAGCAGGCCTTGCAGCCGCTCGGAGTCGGGCGGCAGCAGGCTCGCGCGGAACACCAGCAGCGGCTGGCCGCTGCCGGGCACGACGCCGGTCAGCGCGAGCTCGAGGTCGCCCGAGCTGCGGGCGAGCACGCCGCGCACCAGGGCCAGCGCCCGCTGCCCCGGCGTGCCGTCGTCGCCGGTGCCCCGGCCGAACAGCACGTCGAAGGCCGGGTCGGCCAGCAGTTCCTGCACCGCGCCGCCCCGGGGACGTTCCCTCGCGCCCGCCTCGCCCGCCTTCGGCTGCGCGGCCGCCGGCGCCGCGGACAGGGACAGGTAGAGCATCGGCGCTTCGACGCGGTCGACGAGGCGCAACGCCTGCGCCGGCAGCGCGGCAGTCAGGGTCGCGAGCAGGGTCGTCGGCAGCAGGCGCACGCCGGTCCGGGGCAAGCCCCGTGCCGGGTGGCGCACGGTGGTCCGGAGCCTGCGCCGCAGGTGGACCTCCGTGCATGCGGCCCGCCGCGGCGCGCAGTCCGCGCCCACCTGTGCGGTTCCTGCACAGGGCCTCAATCCGTGCCGTCGGGCTCCGGGCGCGCGCCCAGCTTGTCGTAGAGCGTGCGCCGGCCGATGCCGAGCAGCCGCGCCGCCTCGGCCTTGTTGCCCTTCGCCGCCTGCAGCGCGCGCTCGACGGCCCAGCGCTCGAGCGCCGCGAGGTCGAACGTCGCCGGCGGGGCCGATCCCCCCGTCCGCGGCTCCTCGGGGCTCAGCAGGCCCACGCGCAGTTCGCCCCCACCCGCGAGCGCCCACAGCCGCTGCATCTCGTTGCGCAGCTGGCGCAGGTTGCCGGGCCAGCTGCGCGCGCGCAGCGCCGCGGCGAGGTCGGGGCCGAGCGGCGGTGCCGCGCGTCCCTGTGCAGCCGCGGCCTGCTGCAGGAAGTGCTCGGCGAGCGGGACGAGGTCGTCCGGCCGTTCGCGCAGCGGCGGCAGGTGCACGGCGACCACCGCGAGGCGGAAGTAGAGGTCCTCGCGCAGGCGCCCCGCGGCGAGCGCCTGGGCCACGTCGCGGTTCGTCGCCGCGACGAGGCGCACGTCGATCGGGTGTTCGCGGTCGCCGCCGACCGGCCGCACCGTGCGCTGCTCGAGCGCGCGCAGCAGCTTCGCCTGCACGTCGGGCGACATCTCGGTCAGTTCGTCGAGGAACAGGGTGCCGCCGGCCGCCTGCCGCAGCAGCCCCGGCCGGTCGCGGTCGGCGCCGGTGAACGCCCCCTTCGCGTGGCCGAACAGCTCGCTCTCGAGCAGGTCCGCGGCGATCGCGGCGACGTTGACGGCGACGAACTCGCCGCGGCGGCGCGGGCCCTCGGCGTGCAGCGCGCGCGCCGCGACCTCCTTGCCGGTGCCGCTCTCGCCAGTCAGCAGCACGGGCAGGTCGGTGTCGGCGATCCTGTCGAGCACGCAGAGCGCGCGCAGCAGCGCCGGCGACTCGCCGAGCAAGCCAGGGAACCGGTGCCGCAGCGCGCTGCGCGTGAGCCGTTCGTCCGGCGCGGCGAGCGCCTCGGCCTGCGCCTGCACGGTCGCCTGCAGCGACCGGTTCTGCTCGGCGAGCGCCTCGGCCTGCGCGCGGTTCTCGGCGAGCAGGCCGTGCAGGTGCAGCACGATCGCGCCCTGGTCGGCGAACGCGCAGAGCCACGGCAGATCGCGTTCGGCGAACGCCCCGGCCTGGAACCGGTGGTCGAGGTAGAGCGCGCCGAGCACACGTTCGCCGGCGCGCAGCGGCACGCACAGCACCGAACGCAGCCGCAGGTCGGCGACGCTCTGCGACGCGCCGAGTTCGCCTTCCTGCGCGTCCTCGCTGAACAGGGCCTCGCCGGCGTCGAGCGCGCGCTTCAGGATCGTCGTCGACAGCTTGCGCTCGGGGTTCGCGACCGCCTCGCGGTCGAGGCTGCGCGCCACCGCGACCCCGTAGCCCGGGCCGCCGCCCGCGGTGACCAGGAAACCGCGCTCGGCGCCGAACAGGCGCACGGCCTCGTCGACGAGCACCGTCAGCACCTGCCGCTGGCTCTGCGCGGCGGCGAGCTGGCGGTTCAGGCCGAGGATCGCGAGCCAGCGCTGGCGGTCGGTGTCGTTCGCGTCGCCGCGCAGCCGCTGCAGGAAGTCGCTCCAGCGCGCCATTCAGCCCCCACCGGCGGCCAGCGCCTGCGCGAGCGCCCGCAGCACGAGGCCCTCGGCGTGACGTTCGTGGGCGGCGAGCCCGCCGGCGGCGCCGATCGCCGCGCGCAGCCTCGCCGGCGCCTCGGCCGGTGCGCTGCCGCGCAGGTCCTGCACGGCGAGCGCGGCGACCGCGGTGGCGGCCGGGCAACCGCGCGCGAGGAAGCCGAGGTCGGCGATGCGGCCGTCGGCCAGGCGCAGGCTCAGCTCGACGTGGTCGCCGCAGACCGGGTGCTCGGCGCTGCCGAGGGCGACCCCCTCGCCGGCGAGCCGCCCCGCACCGTCGGCGCGCAGCATCACTTCGCGGAGGCGCCCGGCGACCATGGGCCTCGCCTCACGGCAGGATCGCGCTCGCCGCAACCGGGCCGTCCGGATCCCGCAGCGTGTGCGGCGCCCGGCGGTCGAGCCACGTGAACTCGTCGGCGAAGAAGCTGCACGCCGGGGCGACCAGCAGCCCGGCGAGCAGCAGCAGGCGCGCGAGGCGGACCGGATGCCGCGGGCGGCACGGCGTCGATTCAGGCTTCATGCAGGTCGATCTCGCTGGCGAACAGCTGCTCGAAGGTCTCGCGGGCCCGCACCAGGACCGCGGTCCCGCCGTCGACGAGCACTTCGGCGGGCCGGCGTCGCGTGTTGTAGTTCGACGCCATCGACGCACCGTACGCGCCGGCGCCCAGGACCGCCAGCAGGTCGCCGCGCCGGCAGGGCGGCAGGGAGCGCTGTCGCGCCAGGAAGTCGCCGGTCTCGCACACGGGACCGACGACGTCGACGGTGCGCGAGGGGCCGGGGCGCTCCGCCACCGGCACGATCGGGTGTCGGGCCTGGTAGAGGGCCGGCCGCAGCAGGTCGTTCATCGCCGCGTCGACGAGCAGGAAGTCGGTGCTGCCGGTGGCCTTCTCGCCGAGCACCGTGGTGACCAGGATGCCCGCGTCGCCGACGAGGTAGCGGCCGGGTTCGAGCACGGGCCGCCAGCCGCGCGCAGCCAGCAGCGGCAGCAGCGCGCCGGCGAGCGCCTCGACGTCGAGCGGCGCGCCGTCGCCGTAGGCGATGCCGAAGCCGCCGCCGAGGTCGTAGTGCGTGATGCCGGCACCGCGCGCGGGGTCGGCATCGACGAACGCGGCGACCTTGTGGAACGCCTCGACGTAGGGCGCGACGGCGCGCAGCTGGCTGCCGAGGTGCACGTGGTAGCCGCACAGCGAGAGCCGCGGTTCGCGCAGGATCGCGGCGACCACCGCGCCGGCGGCGGACAGCGCGACGCCGAACTTGTTCTCTTGCTTGCCGGTGCTGATGTAGGCGTGCGTGCCGGCGTCGACGTCGGGGTTCAGGCGCAGCGCGACGCGCACGGGGCGCGGCGCGGCGGCGGCGGCCGCGGCGAGCAGCGGCAGTTCGTGCGCGGACTCGACGTTGAAGAACTGGATGCCCGCGGCGACCGCGGCCTCGATCTCCCAGGGCTCCTTGCCGACGCCCGCGAACACGGCCTGTGCGGCCGGCAGCCCGGCCGCCTGCAGCCGCCGCAGTTCGCCGCCGCTGACGAGGTCGAAGCCGGCACCGCGCGCGAAGAGGCGCCGCAGCAGCGTCAGGTTGCCGTTCGCCTTGACCGCGTAGCGCAGCAGCGCGTCGGGACCGAACGCCGCGCGCACCGCCGCGACCCGCTGGTCGACGCAGGCGCCGCTGTAGACGTAGAGCGGGGTGCCGTAGCGCGCGGCGAGTTCGCGCACGGGCACGTCCTCGCAGAACAGTTCGCCCGCGCGCCGGTGGAACGCGGCGGTGCCGGAGCCCGGGCACGGGGATCGATCGGCGGCCGACATGCGCCCATGGTGCGGCGGCGGCGGGGCCGGCGCCAGCGCGCGCCGGGCATCCCGCGAGCTGCGTCAGGCCCGCACGTGCAGGTCGCCCGCGCCGAACACGAGCCGCAGCGGCTCGATCACCACCTGCTTGCTGCCCGCCTCGACGTGCCCCGCGACGAGCGCGCCCACTCCAGAGCCCGCGGCGATGCGCACGGCGGCGTCGGCGTCGCCCGGCGCCACGAACAGGGCGAAGCCGGCCCCCATGTTCAGGTTGCCGTAGGCCGCACCGTCGTCGCCGCCGGTCTCCTGCTGCAGGAACCGCAGCACCGGCGGCACCGGCGGCAGCGCGCGCACGCGGTAGGTGAACGCCGCCGGGTGCCGCATCAGCTTGCGCCAGCCGTGGCCCGTCACGTTCGCGCAGTAGTGCGGCACGATGCCCGCCAGGGCGAGCGCCTCGGTGACCGGCGAGTAGAGCACCGTCGGCGCGAGCAGGGCCTCGCCGTAGAGCGAACCGTCGGGCAGGCGCGTGCCGTAGCCCAGCGGCAGCTGCTCCGCGAGCTTGCGCGCGAGCGACACGCCGTTGGCGTGGATGCCGCTCGACGCGAGCAGCACGATCGCGTCGCCGGGCGCCAGCCGTTCGCCGAGCGTGAGGCGCGACTTCGGCCGCACGATGCCCACGCAACTCGCCGCGAGGTCGATGCGATCGTCGGCCACGACGCCCGGCAGGGCCGGCGTCTCGCCGCCGCCCCACGCGACACCGCAGCGCGCGCACGCGGCCGCCCAGCCGGCGACCAGGTCGCGCGCCCGCTGCTCGTCGTCGAACCAGCCGCTGCCACCCGCCGCCCAGTAGGCGTGCACGGACAGGGGCGTGGCGCCCACGGTCACGAGGTCGTTGACCGCCATCGCGATCGTGTCCTGCGCGATCGCGTCGTAGTACGTCCTGCCGGTGATCGCGCGCGTGGCGTCGGCGACCAGTGCCTTCGTGCCGAGGCACTCCGTGATCGAGGCGAGGTGGAAGTCGCCGCAGTCGACGACGTAGGCCGACTCGCCGCGCGAGGCCGCGACCTCGGTGAGCCCGTGCCGCCGCAGGTTGCCCGCCGTGCGCGCCGCGGCCTGCTGCGCCAGGATCTTCAGCGGGTCGATCTTGCCGTAGTCGACGCCGGCCTGCCGGTAGTCCAGTCGCGCCATGCGCGCAGTTTGGACGCTGCGCGCGGCGATTGCGAGCGCCGGAACCACCGGGCGCCCGCAGAATCAGACCGCCGCGGCCGCCGCGAACTGCGTCTTCAGGCGGTCGAGCACGCGGCCGTGGATCTGGCAGATCCGCGACGCCGACAGCCGCAGGGACCGCGCGATCTGCTTGCCGGTCTTGCCCTCGAGGTAGTGCAGCTGCAGCACCTTCCACTCGACCGGCCGCAGGCTGCGCCGGATCAGCGACAGCAGCTCCTGGCGCGTGATCACGTCGATCGGCGACTCGACGCCGTCGTCCGCCAGGTTCTCCATGTGCTCGCCGTCGCCGGAGTGGACCGCGGGCCGCACGAGCGACTGGTAGCGGCGCCACAGCTGGGCCTCGCTGATGCCGAGTTCGGCGGCGAGTTCGATGTCGCGCGGCTCGCGGCCCAGCGCCGACCGCAGCCGGCCGACCGCCGCGTCGCGTTCGCGCAGGCGCCGGCGGAACAGGCGCGGCAGGAAGTCCATGTGCCGCAGCTCGTCGAGCATCGCGCCGCGCACGCGGATGCGCATGAACGCGGTGAACCGGTCGCAGCGCGCGGGCGCGTAGTTGGCGATCGCCTGCATCAGGCCCCAGATGCCCGCGTGCACGAGGTCCTGCGGATCGACGCTGCGCGGCAGCCGCGCCGCGAGGCCCTGCGCCATCGCCTCGACGACGCCGCGGTGCCGTTCCACGACGCGGTCGCGCAACTGCGTGCAGCCGCGGCGGCGGTAGCGGCGCAGCAGGTCCTCGGTCGACTCCTCCGCGCCGGCCACACCGCAACCGTTGGCACGGGCTGCCTCGACGCGGCCGTTGCCGCGCCTGCTGCGTCCGACTGCGTTCAGGTTGTTGCTGACCATCGGCATCCACCCAGCGCAAACGCGGGCCGCGCACCGCCACGAGACGTGCGGGAAGGTAACACACGCGCACCGCGCGGCGCAACCTGTCGCTCGCGGCTTCTCGTCGCGCATCGCCGCGCATCGTCGCGCGTCGCGTCACGCGTCGACGTCGTCGATCGCGAGATCGAGCCGCTGCAGCACCGCGCGCTCCGCGGCGCGCATGCGCGCGCGCTCGGCGGCCCGCACGTCGTCGAAGCCGCACACGTGCAGCAGTCCGTGCACGACGTAGAGCGCGACCTCCGCGCGCAGCGCGTGGCCGCGCGCGCGCGCGTTGCGCCGCGCGGTCGCGACGCTGACGACGATCTCGGCCTCGTCGCCGAGATCGAACGCGAGCACGTCGGTCGGCGAGGGATCGCCGAGGTGCGCGCCGTGCACGCGCGCGATCTCGTCGTCGCCGGTCAGCAGCAGCGACACGCGCAGCCCGGGGCGGCCGCCGTGTTCGAGCGCCGCGCGCACGACGGCCCGCAGCAGTCCCCGGTCCGTGCGCGGCCGGCCGCGGTCGCAGACCGCGAGGTGCAGGCGCGGGCGGGCCGCGCGCGCGCGCTTCACGAGCGGTGGCGGCCGTCGCCGCCGTCGCCGTAGGCCGTCACGATGCGGCTGACCACCGCGTGCCGGACCACGTCCTCGGCGTCGAGCCGCACGATCGCGATGCCGTCGACCTCGCCGAGCTTCCTGACCGCGTCGTGCAGGCCCGAGGTCACGTTGCCGGGCAGGTCGACCTGCGACGGGTCGCCGGTCACGACCATGCGCGAGCCCTCGCCGAGCCGGGTCAGGAACATCAGCATCTGCGGCACCGTCGTGTTCTGCGCCTCGTCGAGGATCACGAACGCGCGGTTCAGCGTGCGGCCGCGCATGTAGGCGAGCGGGCAGACCTCGACCACGTCGCTGTCGAGCCAGCGCGAGCGCGTGCGCGCGTCGAGCAGGTCCTGCAGCGCGTCGTACATCGGCCGCAGGTACGGGTCGATCTTCTGCTGGAAGTCGCCGGGCAGGAAGCCGAGCTTCTCGCCGGCCTCGACGGCCGGGCGCACGAGCACGATGCGGCGCACGATGCCGCGCTTCATCGCCTCGATCGCGCGCGCGACCGCGAGGTAGGTCTTGCCGGTGCCCGCGGGGCCGACCGCGAACACCACGTCGTGCGTCTCCATCGCCTCGAGGTAGCGCTGCTGGCCGGAGGTGCGCGCGCGCACCAGGGTCGGCACGTGCGGCCGCGCGCCCCGCTCGGGGCCGGCGGTCTCGGCGGCCGGGTCGGCGCCGAGCGTCGCGCGCAGCCGGCCCGCGACGTCCTGCGTCGACAGGCGGCGGCCCGCGCGCATCGTCGCGAGGCAGTCCTCGAGCACCTGCTGCACGAGCCCGACGTGCGCGGTGTCGCCGAGCAGGCGCAGGCCGCCGTCGCGCGCCAGCACGCTGACGCCGTGCAGTTCGCGGATCAGCCGCGCGTTGCTGTCGAGCGGCCCCAGCAGCGTGCGGGCCTCCTCGACCGACTGCACCGGGATCAGGATGTCGGCATCGCTCATGTCCGGGCGAGTGTAGCGCCGCGGCGCCGCGAAGCACGATCACGTGAGCCAGACGAGCACGAGGAACCACACGCAGAACGAGAACAGCAGGCTGTCGACGAGGTCGAGCACGCCGCCGTGCGCGGGCAGCAGCCGGCCGCTGTCCTTCGCGCCGCAGCGCCGCTTCAGCAGCGACTCGATCAGGTCGCCGGTCTGCGTCGTGAAGTTCAGCGCGACGCCGGCCAGCAGCGCGCCCCAGAGCGGCAGGTGCACCTCGGGTTCGAGCAGGCCACCGCGCAACAGCACCGCGAGCGCCGCGGAGGCGAGCAGGCTGCCGAGGGCCCCCTCGACCGTCTTGCCGGGGCTCACGTGCGGGATCAGCTTGCGGCGGCCCAGCAGCCGGCCCGCGCAGTAGCCGCCGATGTCGCCGCCCTTGCAGACCAGCACCACGTAGAGCACCGACGGCAGGTGCCGGAAGCAGGTGCCGATCGCGAAGTACATGGGCCAGGCCAGGAACACGAAGCCGAGCAGCGTGGCGCCCTGCTTCTCGAGCCCGACCTTCATGTCCTGCCTGCCGAGCGAGCGCACGGCCAGCGGGAACAGCAGCAGCATCGTGCCGAACACCAGCGGGTAGAACTCGCGGTCGATCTGGTGCCAGCCGAGCGGGAACGCGGTCGCCAGCAACCCCGCCGTGAAGCACAGGAGCGTCTTGCCGGCGACGGCGAAACCGGCGCCGCGCAGCAACAGCACGTACTCCCAGGCGCCGGCGACGCCGAGCACCAGCAGCACGGCCGCGGACCAGACGCCCTGCTTCCAGCCGAACAGGCCCTGGAAGTCGAGCCAGTAGACGCAGCCGACCAGCAGCAGCATCGCCGGCGCCAGCACGGCGCGGGTGCGGAACTCGCTGCCCGCCATCAGGGCACCTTGCCGAACTTGCGCACGCGGCGGCCGTAGTCGCGGAACGCGGCGTGCAGCTGCTCGGCGCCGAAGTCGGGCCAGCAGACGTCGCTGACGTGGATCTCCGCGTAGCTGACCTGCCACAGGAGGAAGTTGCTGATGCGCTGTTCGCCGGCCGTGCGGATCAGCAGGTCCGGATCGGGCAGCCCGGGCTGGTAGAGGTGGGCGCGGATCGTCGTCTCGGTGACCGCCGCCGGCGACAGGCGCCCGGCTTCGACCTCGGCGGCGATGCGCTGCATCGCGTCGACCAGTTCCTGGCGGCCGCCGTAGGAGATCGCGAGGCTCAGCGCCATGCCGCGGTTGCCCGCCGTCAGCGCGATCGTCTCGTCGAGCAGCGCCAGCACGTCGGGCTGCAGCCGCGCGCGGCGGCCCGCGTGCAGCAGGCGCACGCGGTTCTGCATCAACGTGTCGCGCTCGGCGACCAGGAACCGCTTCAGCAGCTGGAACAGCAGCGAGATCTCGCGCTGCGGCCGCTGCCAGTTCTCCTCCGAGAACGCGTAGAGCACCAGCGCCTCGACGCCGAGCCGCGCGCACTCGGTGACCGTCGTGCGCACCGCGTCGATGCCCTTCTCGTGGCCGCGGATGCGCTCGAACCCGGCCCGTTTCGCCCAGCGGCCGTTGCCGTCCATGATCACCGCGACGCTGCGCGGCACGACCAGGTCGTCGTTCGGCCGTGGTCCGGTCACCGCAGGATCACCTGGTGGCGCTCCGGCCCCACCGAGACCGTGCGGACCGGCAGCCCGGTGTGCTGCTCGAGCGCCTGCACGTAGCGCTGCGCGTTCGGCGGCAGCGCGTCGAACCGGCGCACCTCGCGCAGGTCCTCGGTGAACGCCGGCAGTTCGACGTAGTCGGGCGCGACCGCCTCGAGGTCGAACGCGGGGAACTCCCCGGTGCGGCGGCCGTCCGGCAGCCGGTAGCCGGTCGCGATGCGCAGCGGGAAGCCGCGCAGCACGTCGAGGTTGGTCACGACGAGTTCGCCGGCCCCCGACAGGGCGCCGGAGTAGCGCACGGCGACGCTGTCGAACCAGCCGCAGCGGCGCGGCCGGCCGGTCGTCGCGCCGAACTCGTTGCCGGCCGTGCGCAGCCGGTTGCCGAGTTCGTCGTCGAGCTCGGTCGGGAACGGCCCTTCGCCGACGCGCGTCGCGTAGGCCTTGGCGATGCCGACCACGCGCATGCCGTGCGGCGGCAGGCCGGTGCCGCTGAACGCGCCGCCGGTGCTCGCGTGCGAGCTCGTGACGTAGGGGTAGGTGCCGTGTTCGAGGTCGAGCAGGCAGCCCTGCGCGCCCTCGAGCAGGATGCGCTTGCCGGCCGCGAGCGCCCGCCGCAGCACGGCCCCGGTGTCGGTGATGCCCGCGCGCAGCGCGTCGCCGGCGGCGGACAGGTCGCGGAACATCGCCTCGGCGTCGAGCGGCTGCAGGCCGGCGGGGCCGAACCAGGCGTTCTTCTGCTGCACGAGCCCCTGCAGGCCCGCGCGCAGACGCTGCGGCCGCAGCAGGTCGCCCAGCCGCAGGCCGATGCGGCTGCAGCGGTCGCTGTAGGCCGGTCCGATGCCGCGGCCGGTGGTGCCGATCTTGCCGCTGCCGCGCAGGTGCTCGTGCCAGTGGTCCTGCTGCCGGTGCGCCTCGAGGATCACGTGCGCGCGCTCGCTGAGCAGCAGGTTGCGGCCGAGTGCCACGGCGAGGCCGCGTTCGCGCAGCCTGGCGACCTCGGCCACCAGGTGGATCGGGTCGACGACGACGCCGTTGCCGATCACGTTCGTGGTGTGCGCGTGCACGACGCCCGACGGCACCAGGTGCAGCACGAGCTTGCCCGACGGCAGCACGAGCGTGTGGCCGGCGTTGTGTCCGCCACCGTACCGGACGACGAAGTCGGCGTCGGCGGCGAGGTAGTCGATGACCTTGCCCTTGCCTTCGTCGCCCCAGAGGATGCCTACGACACAGGTTGTCGGCATGAGGTGGAACCGCGGGAAAAGGGCCGCAGCATACCAACTGCACCCCGCGGATCCTCGCCTGTCCCCCCCTCGGTGCACTGGGCACTGTGAGGATCGCCGCGCGGATCCGCCGGCGCCGTCCGGCGGTCGGACGGCGCGGCACCGGACGCCGCCCGGGCGATCCCCGCACGAGGGACCATGCACACGATCGACCAGGCACAGGCGCAGCGCAGCGAGGCGCTGCAGATGCTCGACGACTTCCGGCAGCGGCTGCTGCCGTCCACCGTGTGGCGGATCGCCGCCTGGAAGCGCATCCCGGCCGGCGAGCTGCCGGACCTGCTGCTCGAGCTCTACCAGGAGCTCGCGCTCGACTGCCTCGAGCACGCTGCGACGATCGTGGCGCTGCCGAAGCGGCCGCGGCACTCGCGCTGGATGCGCCTCGCCGAGCGCTGGGTCTACCGGAACCGCGTGACCTGGGTTCGCCGCGACCCCACGTGCGACCCCGACGAGGTGCCGGGCGCAGCGCCGGACGGTCCGGCCGAGCCCGAGGCGCCGATCGTGCGGCAGCTCGTGCGGCTCGCCAACGGCCGCTGCAACCTGACGGCGAGCGCCCGCACGGCGGGCAAGACCGTGCACGCCGTGCGCGTCGAGCTCGAGGCCGCCGCGGCGACGGCGATCGGGCCGCGCGAGGTCGAGGAGCACCACGCGTTCTGGCGGCGGCGGCTCGGCGAGGCGCTGATCGGGCTGGCCGCCGACCTGCTGCGCGACCGCGGCGCGGTCCAGCTGCTGCGCGGTCCGCGGCCGCGACCCGACCCCGGAGGCCGGCTGTGGCGCCTGCGGCGGCTCGCCAACCACTTCCCGCTGTGCCTGTCGACGCGCGAGGCACGGCGCGCGCTGGCGCCGTGGGCGCGGCGGCCGCGACTCGACGACCGTTCGCCGCGGCGCCTGCTCGAACGCGCGGTCGAACTGTGCCCGCAGCAGCCCGCCGGCTGGCTGTGGCTGTTCGAGGCCCGCATGCTCGACCGCGACCTCGCCGGCGCCGCGCGGGCGATCCGGCGGTGCCGCCGGACGATGCAGCCGTCCCGCAGCGGCCAGGTGCTGGCGCGCGCGCGGCTGCTCGAGGCGCGCGGCCGCGCCGCCGCGGCTCTCGCGCTGGTGCGCCGCGCCCGCCGCCGCTGGCCGCGCGATCCGCGGCTCCGCCTCGCGCTCGCGACGATCGAGGCCGGGGGCGACCTTCAGCGCCCGGCCGGCGCGCGATTCGCGAGCGCCGACCGCAGCGTTTCGGCCAGTTCGCGTTCGGCGGCCGCGTCGCCGCGCGCGGGGCTCCAGCCCGGCAGGCCGACCAGCGGACTCGTCAGCCAGCGCAGTTCGACCACCACCGCGAGCCCGCCGCCGTCGCGGAACACCGAGGCGCGGCGTTCGCCGGGCGGATCGCCGACCGGCACCCAGGGGCTCTGCATCAGGAACCGCTCCGGATCGACCACGGCGAGCACGCCGTAGCGCGTGCCGAGCACGCGCTGGCAGGTCGCGAACGCGTCCGGCGGCAGAGGGCCGTCGAGTTCGACCGGGCACGGCGCGTAGCGCGGACCGGCGCAGGCCGCCAGCGCGGCCGCGAGCACGGCGCAGCCGCCCCGCCTAGACCCGGCCATGCCCGCCGCCGCCCGGCGTCGCGACGACCACGCAGTCGCCCGGAGCCAACGTGAACGCCGCCTTCGCGGGCAGCCGCCGGCGCGTGCTGCCGCGCAGCACGGACAACCGTCCGGGCGCGCCGCGCCCACCGCCCGCGGCGCCCGGCGGGCCCCCGGCGTGGCGCTCGCCGAGGAAGGTCGCGCGCAGCGGCACGAGCGCCTCGACCACCTTGCGGAGGCCGTCGCCGCCGCGCCGCGCGCCGCGGCCCCCGCTGCCGCGCCGCAGCGACAGCGAGCGCACGCGCAAGGGCAGCCGGTGCTCGAGGTCCTCGACCGGCGTGTTGCGCGTGTTCGTCATGTGCGTCTGGATCGCCGCCTGGCCCGCGGCGAGGGGCGACGCGCCGGCACCGCCGGGCAGGGTCTCGTAGCTCGCGAACTCGCCGCCGTGCGGCAGCCGGCCGCCGAACGCGAGGTTGCTCATGGTGCCCGCGGAGGCCGCCGGCACCACGTCCGGCAGCGCCCGCTGCAGCGCCCGGAACACCACGTCGACGAGCCGCTGGCTCGTCTCGACGTTGCCGCCGGCGACCGGCGCCGGCGGGCGCGGGTCGACCAGCGTGCCCGGCCGCGTGCGCACCTCGAGCAGGCGGAACAGGCCGTCGTTGGTCGGCAGCCGGCCGGGGCACAGGCAGCGCAGCGCGTAGACGCAGGCGGCCAGCACGACGCTGCGGTTGCAGTTGACGCCGCCCCTGGCCTCGGGCCCGGTCGCCGTCCAGTCGAACACGAGGTGCGGGCCGCCGGTGCGCAGCGTGAGGCGGATCGGCAGCGGCCCGTTGCCGAACCCGTCGTCCTCGAGCGCGTCCGCGGCGCGGAACGTGCCGCGCCGCAGCCGCCGCAGCGCCGCGCGGCCCGCCCGCTCGGTGTAGTCGAGCAGCGCCTCGGTCAGCGACAGGAGCGGCCCGGGCCCGATCTCCCTGCGGTAGGCGCCGAGCCGCCGTTCGAGCTGCAGCAGGCTCGCCTCCTGCGCGCGCAGGTCGAGCAGGCGCTCGGCGGCGCCGCGCACGTTCTTGCCGAACACGGCCAGCAGGTCGCGCTGCAGTTCGCCGCGCGCGCGCAGCAGCACCGGCGGCAGCACGAGCCCTTCGGCGTAGAGGTCGGCCGCGATGCCCATCGATCCCGGCGACGCGCCGCCGACGTCGGCGTGGTGCGCGCGGTTGACGAGGAACCACGCGGGGCGCCGCCCGAAGAACACCGGCCGCACCATCGTGATGTCGGGCAGGTGGGTGCCGCCGGCGTAGGGGTCGTTCAGGATCGCCACGTCGCCCGGCCGGAAGTCGATCGCCGCGCGCGCCGCGGCGACCGCGTCGCCGGCGCTGCCGAGGTGCACCGGGATGTGCGCGGCCTGCGCGACGAGCCGGCCCTCGCCGTCGAACATCGCCACGGAGAAGTCGGCGCGCTCGCGGATGTTCGGGCTCACGGCGCTGCGCTGCAGCCGCGCGCCGGCCTCCTCGCAGAAGGCGCTCGTCAGGTGGTGGAACACCTCGAGCCGGACCGGGTCGCGCGCGGGTTTGGCCATCGGCGCCGCAGTCTCGCCCGGAACCGGACCACGGGGAAGGTCGCGCGTACGAGAAACCGGCCGCGCAGGGGGCCTGCGCGGCCGGTCCGCGGGCGGGGGCTGCCCGCACGGTGCCCGGTCGGCTCAGCCGCCGCCGCCACCACCGCGGCCGCCGCGACCGCCGCCGGTGCCGCCGGCACCGCCACCAGCACCGCCGGCCGGGGGCGGCTCACCGCCGCGGCCGCCGCCGAAGCCAGCACCGCCAGCGCCGCCCGGCTCGCCGCCGCGCCGGCGCGGCATCGCCTCGCGGATCGCGTCGAGCGCCTTCTGGGCGTCCTCGAGCTTGTTGTCGGCGAGGCTCTTCTTCAAGGTCTGCAGGTTGCCGTCGAGCTGCTTGACCTGCTCCTCGGTGAGCCGCTCGCGGAAGCGGCCGAGCATGTTCTCCAGGTTGCCGAGGTTGTCCTTGAACTGGGTCAGTTCCTCGGGGGTCATCTCGGTGAGCTTCTTCTGGCCGAACAGGCCGCCGCGGCCGCCTGGGCCCGCCGCGCCGCCGGGCCCGCCGGCGCCCATGCGCCGCGCGCGCTCGAGCTGCTGCGTGAGCCGCTGGACCTCGGCCTCGTTGCCCTCGGCCTTGGCCTTCTCGATCTGCTTCTCGAGTTCCGCAACGCGCGCGGCGGGGTCGACACGGACGCCGCCGGGGCCGCGGGCATCGCCCGCCGGCCGCTCCGGTCGCGCCGGGACGTCGCCGTCGGCGCGCGGGGGCTGGCCGCCGCCCGGGGCGACGTTGCCGAGCAGCTTCTCGTACTTGACCTTGAACGCGTCGCGCTCCTTGGTCTTGCCGGTCCGGTCGAGCAGCGCGTACTGCTGCTTCGCGGCTTCGCCGGCCAGCTTGTGGTTCGGCGCCAGGTTCAGGAACTGCTCGTAGAGGGCCATCGCACCGGCGAAGTCGCGGGTGCCCTTCTCGAGATAGAACGCCTTGTAGAACAGGTTCTCGGCCTGGGCCGGATCCTGTGCCCCGTCCTGCGCCGCGAGGGGCAGGGCCAGGGCCAGCAGAGCAGCAGCGATACGGAACTTCATGGGTTCTCCTGTGGGGAATGCCTCATCTGGTGCCCGCCTCCGGGCGACCGTCGGAACGATAGGCGCCGACTACGGCGAGCCGCCAAAGCCCCCACGTAACGCTTTGGTCGCACTGGCCCCGGCGACCCACGCGAACGCGCACAGGCTGCCCCCGGTGCTGCCACTCTGGGTTCCAACGACGGAGAACCCAGATGAACGGAACACACCTACCCCAGCAGTTGCCGACCCGACCGACCCGGCCCGAGGTGCGGGAGCCCGCACGGCCGAAACCCGCGGACCTCGTGCGCGAGGTGCTCGCCCCCCCGCCGCCGCGGTGGCGCATCCCGACCGACCCGCCGCCGGCCTGACGCGCCGGTTACAAGAACACCAGCGTCGACGCGACCGCGGAGGTGCTGCGGATCGCGATGGCGTGAGGATCGACGTCGAGCAACTGGCTGTAGACGCGCAGGCCGTTCAGGACCATCGGCGGCACCGGGACCGAGTACGACGCCATGCCGCGCGCATCGAGGCCGCCGACCCAGAGGATCGAGTAGCCGTCCAGCACGGGCCATCCCTGCACCGGCGAAGTCGTGCTCATGAGGCTCAGCAGCAGGTAGCCCGGGTCGGCGGGCCAGCCGCCCATCTGCCAGGTCAGTGTGTTGCCGCCGATCACGGCGGTCGGCACCGACAGCTCGCAGGGGTTCGTCGCCGTGTAGAACAGGTTCGACGGGTTGCTGGTGCCGGTTGCGTTGGTGACCCTGACCGTCTGCACGCCGAGCGGCAGGCCGTGCGGCGGCGTGAAGCGCAGCTGGGTGTCGCTGACCACGCTGATGCCCTGCGTCACGGCCTGGCCGCCGACCGTGACGCTCGTCGTGCCGGTCAGGCCCGAGCCCGTGATCGTGACGAGCGGCGGGCGGAAGGTCTTCACGAGCGCCGGGCTGATGGTCGTGATCACCGGCACCGTCGGCACGACGGTGAGGCAGCCCACCGACTGGCGGTAGGCGATGATCTGCGCCTGCTCGCCGGCGCTGAACGACGTCTGGTTGTTCGCGCAGCCGCCGACGCCCGAGCACATGATGTTGCACGGCGGCGCGCTGTCGCAGTGCAGGGCGTCGAAGTTGTGCCCGATCTCGTGCGCGGTGACCCCGACGCGGTAGTTCCAGTTCGTCGAGAAGCGCGATTGCGAGAGGCCGTAGGCGTTGGCGACGTTGCAGACCACGCCCAGGACCGCCAGCCCGATCGTGCCGCCGCTGGCGGCCCCGATCGGCCGGCCCGAGAGCAGGTGCGCGGTGTCGCGCGTGACGCCGCTGCGGTAGGTGTTCCAGTAGCTGGCGAACTGGTTCAGCAGCGTGGTCGCCACGTTCGTCGTGTACGGATCCGTCGTCGAGTTGACGATCAGCGTGCTGACCTGCAGCGCGATCTGCACGTCGCGGCGGTAGATCACGTCCATCGCGTTGACGACCGAGGTGACGTCGTTCTGCGTCGCCGTGGTACTGCTGCCGTTCAGCTGGAAGAACGGGTAGTCCGCCTCGATCGCGAGCTGGCAGCCGTAGAGGGTGTCCTCGCCGACCACGTTCGGCACGGCCCCCTGCACGGTGCCGGGCACCCCGCAGTGGTAGTCGAGGTTGCTGCTGTCGGGGCCCCGGTAGACGACGTGCACGGCCGCACCCGCGGTCGGCTGCACCTCGCGCACGGGCTGCACGAGCCACAGTTCGCCCGAGCCGAGCCGGGTCCACGCGCGCAGCGATCCGTCGAGCAGGCTCGCCGCGACCTCGCTGCCCGCGTCGCCTGGCACGGTGCCGCGGTAGGTCACGCACGGCGGCGTCGGCAGCACCACCTCGCCCGTGGCGCTGCGTTCGATCAGCTGGAAGCCCGGCGCGCGCACTTCGAACTGGCGCAGGTCGAGCTGCACCTGCCGGCCCGCGAACACCACGTCGATCCGCACCTGGGGCGGCAGGTTCGCCGGCACGGTGAGGTTCTGCACGGTGCCGGCCATCACGTCGAACTGCTGCAGCAGCGACGGTGGTGCGGGCAGCACGCGCGGCGACGGCGCCTGGCCGACGCCCTGGGCTACGGCAGCGGGAACGAAGAACAGGGCGCCGAGCACGGCGCGTACGAATCTTGGCATGGGATGGGCTGGGCTGAACTGCGGAGGTGGCGGCGGGCAGCAGGGGAGTCTACCCGGGCAGGAGCGCGGTGCCAGCCCCTCCGCGCGGAGGGGCCGGCGACATCGGGCCCACGCCCGGACGGAACCTGCCCGCCGCTCACCGCTTGCCCTCGTCGAAGACCTTCGTGATCTCCGCCGCCGCCGCCGCGTCGATCGGCAGCACGAGTTCCACCTCGTCGCCGGCCGGCACCGCAACCGTGCCCTTCCAGAGGCTCGCGCGGCCCTGGTCGAGGATCTCGACCTGCAGGTTGCCGGCGCGGTCGGGCCGCACGATCGTCTCCTTGCCGCTGCGCCACTCGACCTCGGTCGGCTCGCGGCGTTCGGCCCACCAGGTGCGCTCGCCCGGCTGCAGCACCACGATCACCGAGTCGGGCAGCGCGACGCCCTCGCGCAGCCGCAGCCGCACCCGCGCGCGCGGCACGAGGTCGATGCGGCAGTCCGCGGGTGGGTCGTCGACGGTCACCGTGCGGAAGTCGGGATGCACGATCGACACCTTGCCGCCCTTCCTGGGGAACGTGAACTCCACGCGGCCGCCGTCGCGGGTCTGGCTGCTGGACGCGCTGCCGCCGCCCTTGTGCAGGAACACGCCGTGCACCTCGATGCCGTCGCGCGGTTTGCCGTCCGGCCCGCGCACGGTGACCCTCGCGAACACCACGTGGTCCTGCAGCCGCAGGTCCAGGAGCCGCGGGTCGGCGCAGTCCTCGCCGGCCTTCACCTCGAGGTCCCGCACGACCTCGACCTGCCGGCCGAGCGCCGACACGCACAGCGAATACGTGCCGGGCAGCAGATCGTTCCATTCGACCGCGCCGTCGCGCAGCCAGGAGTGGCGGTCCTCGCCGTCCTTCGTCTTCAGCACGAGGCCCAGGTTGTCGGGCCTGCCCGGCGCGGCGAGGCGCACCACGACGCGGCCGGCGCGCAGGGCCACGAGGCGCAGTTCGCCGCCCGCGCTGGCCTCGGTCCTCTCGGCGAGCACCCACTTGCCGCCCTGCAGCGACAGCGGCACCGGCACGTCCTTCGGCGACAGTTCGCGCAGGCAGAAGCGACCCTCGGCGTCGGTGCGCGCGCGGTGCGCGAAGTAGATCGGTCCACCGCCGCCGTGGCTCGTCGAGTTGCACTCGAGCAGATGGCTCAGCTGGGCCGTGACGACGACCCCGGGCAACGGCCTGCCCTCGCCATCGACGACCACGCCGCCGAGCAGCACGGGCTCCTCGGCGAACGTCACGTCGCCGAGGTCGACGATGCCGTGCGTGTCCTCCGCGACGGGCACCACCACGGCGCCGCGGTACTGCGTCTCCTCGCGGCTCGGCCCGCGCCGCAGCAGCAGCACCTTCGGCTCGACGGCCTCCTGCAGCCAGCTCCGGCTGACCGTGAACTGCAGCCGACCCGCCTCGTCGGTGGTGAGCTCGCTGCCCTCGAACGTCTTGGCCGCCGCGCGCACGAGGCCGAGCCGCGTCTTGCCGAGCGGCTGCCGGTCGGCGCCCAGCACGCGCAGCCGCACGATCGGATCGGTCGCGGTCATGCGCACGCCGCAGATCACGAGTTCGCCGGCGCGGGTCGGGCCCGCCTGGTGGTGCTGCAGCACCCCGTCGAGACCGTCGACGCGCACGTCGACGCGCAGTTGCCGGCCCAGCGCGACCCAGCGGAACAGCGCCGCGTCGGCGGTCATCGTGCTCGGCCGCACCGCGTCCTGCCCGTGCTGGGACTGCTCGGCGTCGTGCAGCGTGACGTCGCGCAGCGCCGCGAACGGGTGTTCCCGGTCGTCGTAGAGCAGCACGCGCACCTGGCCACATGCCGGTAGCTGCAGCCGGACGGGGCCCGTCGGCCGGCCCTGGTCGTCGACCTCGAACCTGCCCCGGATCGGCTTCTCGGCGAAGACGGCGAGCTGCACGGTGAGGTCGCGGTATCCCTGCAGCAGCTCCGCCGGCACGCGGGCGCGCCCGGTCCCGTCGGTGACCAGTTCGCGCAGCGACTGGAACCAGCGCTCGTCCCCGTTGGGGCCGTAGAGCCTGCCGGCCAAGACCGGCGCGCCGGCGGCGGGCCGGCCCGAGCTGTCGGTGACGAGCACCTCGAACTCGACGTGCTCCTTCATCTTCACGGTCCAGCCGTCCTCGGGCCACCTGCGGAACGGCGCGCCGAGGAACCGCTGCGGCGCCAGCACGACGAGCAGGCCCTGCTCGACCGGCGCGACCTGCGCGGTGCCGTCGGTGCCGGTGCGGTAGTGCGCGCCGTACCAGCACGCGAGCAGCTTCTGGTAGGTGTCGGCCTCGCCCGCGAGTTCCTTCTGCAGTTCGCGCAGCGGCCGGCGCAGTTCGGCGATCGCCGCGTTGTCGATCACGAACACGTCGGCCCCGGCGATCGGCGCCTCGGTGGCCGCGTCGAGGACCTCGAGGCGGTTGCCGGCGGCCGGTGCGGGCGCGAGCGGTCGGGCGAGCAGTTCCTGTTCGAGGTCCTTCGGCCGGCCCGGCAGCTTCGGGTCTTGCGCAGGCAGGGGACCGAGCAGCAGGCCGAGGAAGACGGTGACGGCGGCGACGGCGGCTTTGCGGTGCATGCGCGGAGCGCCGGCGGGACCGGCGGTGACGGGGCGCGGATTGTCACGGGCGAGGGGCCGAGGCGCGAGGGGCGGTGCGGACGGGCTGCTACTTCCCTTCCAGCTCGGCGAGCCGTGCGCGCAGTTCCGCCGCCAGCTTCTCGTGGCTCGGCTGCCCCTCGATCTCGCGCAGCAGCGCCTGGAACTCCGCGCGCGCCCGGCCCGTGTGGCCGAGTTTCTGCACGATGATCGCCCCGGCCCTGCGCGCGTTGATGCGTTGCCCAGGGGTCGCGTTCGGGCTGCGCGCCACGGCCTCGGCCCAGCGCAGCCCGGCGGCGGGGTTGTTCCCGCGGCTCACGGTCCAGGCCATCTGGTAGGCCGCCTCCAGCCCGCGAGCGCTGTCGATGCCCTGCTCGTCGATCACCGCCTGCAGCGACCGCGCCGACTCCAGAAGGCCCGCCTCGTCACCGCGCTCGCGCTGCAGCATGCCGAGTTCGAGCAGCACCTGCGCGCGCTCGTCGGGCGTGCGCGCGCGGCCGCGCAGCACCTCCAGCGCACGCAGTCCTTCGTCGCCCGACCCACCCTGCATCGCCTTCCACACGAGCTGCCGCAGCTCGCCGTCGGGCAGCGCTTCGAACTTGCGCCGATCGACCTCGGCGAGCGCCTGCTGCAGTGCGTCGGCGTCGACCACGGCCGCCGGTGCAGGTGCCGGAGCAGCCGCACTGCGCTGTGGCGCGGCGAGCGCCGTGTCGACCTTGGCTTCGAGCGCGATCAGGCGGTCGAGCACCTGGTCGATGCGCGCGGCGATCGGCGCGAGTTCGGCTGGGGCCGGAGCCGCGGGCGCGGGGGCGGCCGCACGAGGCGCGGCCGGTGCAGCAGCCGCGGGCTGCTGGGGAAGTGGGGCCTCGGACGCACGCCCCGGCCAGAGCAGAGCGGCGACGAGGCCGCCGCCAGCGACCGCGCCCGCGAGCGCAGCGAGCAGGATCCGGTTCATGCGGGTGATGCCTCCGGCGGGATGATAGCCGCGAGCAGCGGCCAACACGGGTCGCGCCGGCCCCGCCCCCCCTACCGCTCCCCCGCCTTGCGCGTGCAGGCCCCCATCACCACGCCGAGCACCAGCGACCAGAGCGCCGCGATGCCGATGCGCAGGTCTCTCGGCATGCAGAACGTGAACGTGTGCAGCGGGATCCACAGCCACAGCAGCGTCGCCAGCGACGCGCCGAGCCCGGCGAACCCCGGCGACCGTCCGCCGAGCCAGCGGTCGATCGTGTGGTCGGCGAGGCGGTGCAGGATCATCAGCGACGGCCCGACCAGCACGTTCAGCACGACCGACACCGCCAACGCGTTGACCACGAGCCACCCGCCCTCGCGCGAAGCGACCGCCGCCGGCAGGTAGCCCTGCGCGACCATCGCGTCGACGCCCGCGACCGCGGTCGTGAACATGCACTTCACGTAGACGCCGAGCAGTCCCCAGCCGAGCGCCTTCAGCAACAGCCGCCGGCCGCGGAACGGCCAGCGGCCCGACCGCGCGCGCAGCATGCGCGACAGCGCCTCGCCGAGCGTGCCGAGCAGCAGGAACTGCACGAACGCGAGCCACAGCGGGTGCGCGACCGAGAGCTCGACGTAGGCCTCGAACATCGCCGACCGCCCGGCCGCCCGCGCTCAGCGCCGCTGCCGCGCGCGCTCGAGCAGTTCGTCGCGCACCATCGTGCCGATCTCGGAGCAGCGGTGGTCGCCGGCCCGCAGCGAACGGATGCGGCCGGTCTGGATCAGGTTCGCGACCGTCGCCTCGAGTTCCTGGTAGGCCTCGGCCTCGCCGACATGGTCCAGCAGGAGCCCCATCGACAGGATCGTCGCCAGCGGGCTCGCCTTGTCGGTGCCCTTGTACTTGGGGGCCGAGCCGTGGATGCCCTCGAACATCGACACCTTGCCCGGGTGGATGTTGCCCGAAGCCGCGATGCCCATGCCGCCGATCAGCATCGCGCCGAGGTCCGTGATGATGTCGCCGAACAGGTTCGTGGTGACCGCGACGTCGAACCACTCGGGGTTCTTGACCATCCACATGCACGCCGCGTCGATGTAGGCGTGGTCGGTGTCGACGCCCGGGTAGTCCCTGGCGACCTCGGCGAACGTGCGCGTCCCCAGGTCCTGCGCGCGCACCGCGTTCGCCTTGTCGATCAGCGTCACCATCGGCTTCGGCCGGCCGGGTTTGGGGCCGCGCCGCAGCGCCAGTTCGAACGCGTGGCGGACGATGCGCTCGGTGCCGCGCCGCGTGTAGACCATCTGCTGCAGCGCGATCTCGTGCTCGGTGCCCTTCTTGGTGTGGCCGTAGACGCCCGCGTAGGCGTCCTCGGTGTTCTCGCGCAGGAACAGGATGTCGATGTCGGCCGGCTTCTTGCCCTTCAGCGGGCACAGCGACTCGTGGTAGAGCTTGACCGGGCGCAGGTTCACGTAGAGGTCGAGCCGGTGCCGCATGCCGGCGATGATCGCGAACTCGAGCTTGCCGACCTCGATGCGCGGGTCGCCGATCGCGCCGAACAGCACCGCGTGCATCTGCCGGATCCGGTCGAACGCCGCGTCGGGCATCGTCTCGCCGGTCTTCAGGTAGTGCTCCGCGCCGTAGGGCAGGTGCTCGCGGCGGGTCTGGAAGCCGTAGATCGACTGGATGGCGTCGAGGACCTTCTGGGCCTCGCTCACGACCTCGTCGCCGATGCCGTCGCCGGGGAGGATGCCGATGTCGTAGACCTTGCTCATCAGGGGCTGGGCGGCCGGGAACGACCGCAGCGGGGGCGGCAGTATGCCGGGGCGCGGCTCCTGCTCCAACGGCGAAGCCTGCGGCACAGAGCCCAGGCGCCGGGCGCACCGCGCGCGCTAGACTGCGCCTTCCCACGATCCCCGAGAGCCACCGCGCCATGACGTTCCGCCCGCTGCTGACCGCCGTCAGCGCCCTGTTCCTGCTCGCCCACGCCGAGGCCCAGAACGAGGAGGCCGACTTCGACCAGCGCCAGGCCAAGGCGCTCAACGCGTTCGCGAAGAAGGCCTTCGACAAGGGCTTCCCGCGCATCGCCAAGGTCGTCTGGCTGCAGGTCATCAAGCTCTACGACGCCGACAACGCCGAGGCGTGGACCGCGCTCGGCTACGTCAAGGTCGGCGCGAGCTGGAACCCCGACCCCAAGCGCACCTACCCGACCGCGGACACCGGCAGCGGTTCCGAGGGCGCGCCGCTGAAGAGCAGCTACGAGTCGCTGAAGAAGGAACTGGCGGGCAACCACCGCTCGATGGCCGAGAAGTACCAGAAGGCCGACCGCCGGGACCGCGCCAACCACCACTGGCGCA
>Ga0194127_10002348_pt1 | contig 26029 bp, 14 predicted proteins | sample TA2KigC100mmetaG_FD_148624 | JGI IMG/M metagenome (GOLD analysis project Ga0194127, IMG submission 148624) | Freshwater microbial communities from Lake Tanganyika, Tanzania - TA2015036 Kigoma Deep Cast 100m | ecosystem: Environmental > Aquatic > Freshwater > Lake | place: Tanzania: Lake...
GGCCATCGGACCGAAGAGCACCTCCAGGTAGCCGTTGCGGGGCCTCTGCACGTCGTCGGGGGGGGAGCCCGGGGCGTTCCCGTTCGTCTGTTCGTCGTTCACGAGCGTCTCCTCAGTCGCACCAGCAGGAAGGCGAGCGCCAGCAGCAGCGGCCCTCCGGTGTTCCCGGGCAGGGGCCCGATGCCGCAGCCTCCGGAGCTCTTCCTCGGCCCCTCTTCCGGTTTGTTGTCCGCAGGGATGACAAGCCCGGTCGATTCCCCGCCGGCACCCGAATCCGACAGGGTCTCCCCGGAATCCGTGTCCGGCAGGTCCGGAGCCTCGGCCGCCAGCTCGGGAAGGACCTCGGCAGGGCCCAGGTCCACCGGCTCGGGCTGGGGAGCCTTGCCGCAGAACGGTGCCGCAGGGTCCGGCTTCTTGATGCAGTCCACCTTCTTGGTCACCGGGTTGGTACCGCAGTTCACGTACGCGGCAAAGACGGGGTCCGCTGCCAGCGACGCACAGTCGAACGCCCGCGGGGTCCCGTTCTCGCACCAGTTGAGGACAGAGCCCAGGCAGCATCCCCCCGCGGGGATGTCCTCGCATACCGGGGCCGGCGCGGATTCGTCCGGCTGGGTCGTCACATCGGCCGGCACGGGAAGCCCCGAGCACTCCAGGGCATGCTCGTTGGAGGGATCCGGGCCCTGTCCGCCGCAATCGTAGTAGCCGGCAGCCAGCCACCCGCACACGTTGTTCGGTGGCTGGAGCTTGCCGCACTCCAAAGAGCACAGGAGCTTGCCACCCTCGCAGAAGTACAGCGCCGCATTCTCCCCGCAGCACCCTTCGAACGATACGTCGCCGCATCCCACCGCCACCAGCGTGCCCAGCTTGCACTGCGGTCCGGTACCCGTGTCGGTCACCACGTCGGTGTCGACGGCCGGACAGTAGAGCTCGAACTGCCCGGTCGGGTCCCCTCCGATTCCCCCGCAATCATAGTACCCCTTGAGTCCGTTCCAGCCGCACTGGTCGAGCGGAGGCGGGTTGCCCGAGCAGTCCATGGCATGCAGGCCGGAGCCGTCGCACCACCGCACGACGTGGTCGTCGCAGCAGCCTGCAAACTCGATCCCCTGGCACGATTCCGGCAGGATGACATCCGAGACCACGTCCGCAGGCGGAGTCAGGTCGCACGCCAGGGGCCAGCTACCCTCCGGGTCCGCACCCGAGAAGCCGCACGCGTACCGTCCGGACTGCGGGTCCCAGCCGCAATCCGGCGTCCCCGAGGCCACGCAGTCCTCGATGACCAGTTTGCCTCCCTGGCACGTGAAGAGCGTCGACATGACGCAGCACCCGATCGCCGTCATCTTCCCGCACGGAAGCGGACACGCTCCGCAGTCGTACGGACAGGTCTTGCAGCTCTCCCCCTTGCTGCAGGCGCCGTCTCCGCAGAGCACCACCTGCCCGCAACCGCCGCACTGCGCGTTGCATCGGTTCACGCAGAGCCAGTCCCACTGAGCCGTGCAGCAGTACGGGTCCGCCGAACAGGTGCAGGCCTGGCAGGTGCAGTCTCCGCATCCCGGGAGCATTCCCGGCTGACACCCTCCGTCGAACCAGCAGGTACCCCCTTTGCACGCATGGTAGGCGGCACACTTCCCGCAGCTTCCGCCGCACCCGTCGTCCCCGCACTCCTTGCCGGCACAGTCGGGCGTACAGCCCGGAACATCGGGGTCCATGTCGGGCGCCCAGGTTTCCGCCAGCACCGGCCCCGACAACAGGACCAGCGACAGTACGGCAAGCCGAAGTCCCCCCCGGATGATGCTACGGCTCTCCATCCTCTCCCACCTTCACCATTCCCGGGGTCACCCGGAAGTCCCCGCCGGACGACGTGCCCGCAGCCGGCGGAGTGGACAACGCCCCTCGCACCGTGATCCCGCCGCCGCTCATCGTGTGGACCGTGCTCGAAAAAGCGCTGACCGGCACCTTGATGCCCGTCATCCAGTCCTCGTCCGTCAGTCCGTCGCAATCATCATCGATGCCGTTGAGCGTGTTGTCTTCCGTTACGGCAAAACCGATGCAGGCACCGTTCACGCACTTGTAGTCGGTGCAGTCGTCCGGCCCCTGGCAGGGCCCGTCGATGTTCTTGTGCTTGCACCCCAGCGTCCCGTCGCAGTAGTCGGTAGTGCAGGGGTTCGAGTCATTGCAGCTCTTCAGCTTGCCGGCCACGCAGCACTGCCCCTCGGGTGGCAGGCACTGGTACCCCAGCTCGCTGCCGCTCTTGTTCTTGGCCATGGCACAAACGAAGCCCTGAGGGCATTCGGGAGCATCCTGCGGATGGCAGTACCGGCCGCAGAAGCCGGTGGCCCCGCTCCCCTTGATGCAGAGCGCTCCGGCAAACAGGCACTCCTTGTCCGTGGTGCAGACCATGCAGATCGTCTGTGTCGGCGGGAAGCAGAGCGATACCGGATCCGGGCCGTCGACGTAGATCGACTTGCAGGTCCAGTCGCCGGGGCACTCGTCCATGCAGAACGGCGCGCACACCAGCTTGCCCGATCCCGGGGCCACCTCGACGCACAACCCCTCGTCCCCACAGTCGGCATGCGACAGGCACGGCTGCGGGATGAACGGCCCGGCATCCGGTCCGACCCCGTCGGGCTGGATGGCGTCGGGACCGCCATCCGGCGTCCCCCCGTCCGGCATGCGTTCGTCAGGCCCGGCATCAGGCAGCACCACGCCGTCCACCTTGCCGTCCCCCCGCACGTCAGCCGGCGTGACACCGTGATCCTCCAGCGGGAGGTCCGTTTCCACGGTCTTCCCCTTGCTCTTGCAACCACCGACGGCGAGCACCGCAATCGACAGCAGGAACAGCAGGTACGGCAATCGTCTCATCTGGGCACCTCGCACTGACCGCGGGATTATAGCGGAAGCGGACCGTTTCCTTCAACAGTTTAACCCTCGGCCGCTTTCCGACGATTGACCCGCGGCGAGAACCTGTCTAGACTGACGTCGACCCGCGGACGACGACACGGCTCTCAGCCGTGCCGCGCTCGCAGGCAGGGAGCCCTATGAGCCGCCTCGTCACCGCCTTTCTGATCCTGGCCGTCGGTATCGCGCCGGCATCGGCTCGGGCCGGGGACTACGCTGCGCTCGGCGGCACGTACGTGTTCGCCGGGCTTCCCGACTTCGCCCTGTCCGGGACGTTTGCGGACCACCAGCCCGTCATGGCTCACGGCCTCCTGATGCACTACTCCGGGGGGAGCGCAAAATCGCACTGGAGCCTGGGCATCGTGGGCGGCTCCATGCTGACCCCGCCCGGCTATTGGCGCGCGGCCGGCGCCGAGCCCGAAACCGCGGTGTACGCCGAGTTCCCGGTCGGTTTCGCAGGGGCCTGGGTCGGCTATGCCTGGCAGCTCCCGATCAAGTGGGGGCTCGAGTTCTCCCCCGCTCTGGGTCTCGGCCTGTCCGGAGTGTTCGGGAACGTCTATGCCACCGAAGTGCTTCCCGGATGCACCGGCAAGGTCACCGAGTGCGGGCACTGGAGCGAGGTCACCCGGGAGCCTGTGGACTTCTCCTACCGGATCATGCCTCTGGTCCTCCTCTCCGCATCGCTCGGCTGGCGCTTTCTCGACGACTGGCGCATCGGCCTGGACGTCGGTGCCGTCAACCTCCCCTACGTCGGACTCAGCCTGGGATACGCGCTGGACAGGTAGCACATCTCCAGGGCCCCTCCCGCGTGGTCGGGGCTGTGTTGTCAGCCGGCCGGAGTTCGAATCGTCCGACGTGGCCCCTCCCGCGTGGTCGGGGCTGTGTTGTCAGCCGGCCGGAGTTCGAATCGTCCGACGTGGCCCCTCCCGCGTGGTCGGGGCTGTGTTGTCAGCTGGCCGGAGTTCGAATCGTCCGACGTGGCCCCTCCCGCGTGGTCGGGGCTGTGTTGGCTGAACCCCGGGCAAGGCGACGGGCGGGCCTCAGTACATCTGCCAGGACGGGTGGCTGGCATCGAGGAAGGTGCGGAGCAACCCCTTGAGCTCGTCGAGCACCGGAGGCTTCGTGCCGGCCATGTCGGATTTCTCCTTCGGATCGAGCACCAGGTCGTAGAGCTCCTCCCGATTGCGGGTGAGGTCGAGGATGTACTTCCAGTTCCCGCGCAGCAGCGCCTTGCACCGCTGGGTCGGCTCCTTCTCCCGGTCGGCCAGCATCGAGAACAGCGGACGCTCGTCGGTCTCGGTCGCGCCCGCTGCGGTCCTCAACAGGCTGACACCCTGGAGCTGGCTTCTGTCGTGGTCGATGCCCGTGATGTCCAGGATGGTGGGGAACAGGTCCAGGAGCCCCACACGGGAATCCACCCGGGCGGGTTCCATTCCCGGCACCCGCACCAGGAGCGGCACGTGGATGCTCTCCTGGTAGATCTGGTGGCCATGGAATTTCTTTCCGTGGTCGCCGAATTCCTCGCCGTGGTCGGCCAGCACGATGACCACCGTGTCCTCGAGCAGTCCCTTGATCTCCATGTAGCCCAGGAGGAAGCCGAGCCAGAGGTCGGTCCAGAAGATGTCCGAGTCGTAGCGATCGATGTCCTTCTTCCCGAACGACTTCCCGGGAGGGCCGCGGTCCACGTAGGGCTCGTGCGGTTCTTCGAAGTGGAGCAGGAGGAAGAACGGCTTGTCGGTGCGGCGGTGCTCGAAGAACTCGATCGCCCGGGTCGCGGACAGTCGGCTTGAGTCACGCACCCACTTCTTCCACTCGCTGTGCGGGTAGAGCGATTCCAGCCGGTCGAAATGGTCCTTGAGCCCCAGGATGTGCGTCTCGATCCAGGATGCCACAAGGGAATGGGCGAGATACCCGTTCCGGCTCAGGACGTCGGTGACGAGCTCGTTGCCCGGCAGGAGGACGTACTGGTTGTTTCGCTTCGGCTTGCCCCAGGTCATGTACTCGGGATAGCGGCCGGCCAGCATGGACGGAACCGAGATGCCGGTCGACGGATACTGGGAGACGGCCTGGGAAAACGCCAGGCTCTGCTCTGCCAGCCGGTCCAAGTTCGGCGTGGTGGGGCGCTTGTAGCCGAACGAGTGGACATGGTCCGCACGCAGCGCGTCGATCAACACCACCAGGATGTTGTACTTGCGGGCACTGGGAAGAGGGAACGGCCGCGGGTCGCCGAGCTGCAGCTCCTCCCGCATCTCGGCGTCCTGACCGTCGCAGTCCTCGTCCAGCCCGTTGCCAGGCCGGTCCGGGGCCAGGCGGTTGACCAGGGGATCGGACTCGTCGCAGTCCCCCCCGTCGAACAGCCAGGTCTGCCCGTCTCCGTCCAGGTCCACGCTCTTCTTGACCTGGGCGTACAGCGTCGCGGTGAACGGAGGGGCAGTCAGAGCCGAAGACGAGAACGTCGGCCCCAGCAGCGTCGGGACGAACAGGGCCGCCCCTCCGGCCAGCAGCACGACCGCTGCCACGCCTCTCACCAGCCGGCCGGCCCGCTGGGCCAGCAGGGCCAGCAGCGGAACAAGGAACAACGCAAACAGCGGGAACAGGAGTCGGGCGGCCGGGTGCAGCAGCTCCGGCTCCCGCACCACCACGACGAACGGCACCACCAGCCAGGTGCCGGGAAACGCGAACACCCAGAACAGAGCAAACCCAGGCCCCAAGTCGGCCAGTCCGAGCCGCATCAGTGCCAGTGCCGTCAGTCGACCCACAGCCGCAGCAGCCACCAGCGAGGCCGCTACGCCCAGCACCGAGGCCGAACTCGTGAACAGCACCTGGAGCGAGTCATCGGAGATCGTCGAGCTGAGCTTCATCAGCACCCGGAACACCGGAAATGGCGCAAAGGCAAGGAAGAACAAGGTCAGGAACAGGTTCCAGTATGCCATCCGGTCCAGGCTCTCCGCTCCGGACCTCAGACGAGGTTCCATCCAACGCAACAGCAGCAGCGCAGGAATCCCGAGAAGCCACGTGCCGAGCGCGGGCAGGAGCTGCAACCCGGCCACGGCCAGCGCCCCCTTCATCCCTCCCCGGGCACCGTAGACGAACCACTCGAGCAGCGCTGCCAGGACCCAGGCCGGGAATGCCGCGGCCGTCATCGCCGCAATGCCCGGTATCCCGCCCAGTGCCCCGGCATCCTTTCTGTCCGCCTCGTCCATCCCTGACTCCGCCCTCATCCGGGCGCCCCGGACTGTATCACAGACCGGCCGGGGGGCAACTGGAAAACCCAATCCTTACGGTCGAAACACGGTCCTTCCTTCCGGGGACAACCTCCGTTAGAGTAATCGCAAGAGTGCGGAGACGTTTTGAGTCAGGGGGTATGCCGTGCGACTGATTCCGAAAGACCCGGGGGAATGGAAGAGGGCGGGAATCCGGATGTTCATCATCCTGGCTCTCATGTTCCTGCTTCCCGTGGCAGGTGCGTTCTGGTCGGCATCCATGCCCGGAGAGACCCACCGGGGGAACGTGCCACCGCCGGATGTGGGGCCGGCCGGGCTGGAGGATGGGCTTCGGCGGCACGTGGAGGAGCTGGCCGGTCGGATCGGCCCTCGCAATCGGTTCATGGGGGATTCGCTGCAGACGGCCCGGCAGTATGTGGTGGCCGAGCTCGAGGCAGCCGGGTACAGCCCGGAGGTGCTCCCGTACGCAACCGACGAGGGGGAGGTCGCCAACGTCGTGGCGACGCTTCCGGGGAGCACGGCATCTGCGGAGATCGTGGTGGTCGGGGCTCACTACGACACCGTCCCGACCACGCCCGGCGCCGACGACAATGCCAGCGGCGTGGCCGTGCTGCTCGAAACCGCCCGGGCTCTGGCGGGGAGGAGCTTCCCCCGCACGATCCGGTTCGTGGCATTCGCGAACGAAGAACCTCCATACTTCAAGACGGACGAAATGGGGAGCCGGCAGTATGCGAAGCGCTGCCGGGAACAGGGGGACAACGTCGTGGCCATGTACTCCCTGGAGAGCCTCGGCTACTTCGACGATGCCCCTGGAAGCCAGATGTACCCACCCCCGTTCGCCCTGATCTACCCGAGCGAGGGCAACTTCGTCGGGTTCGTCGGGGATCTGACGTCGCGTTCCCTGGTCCACCGGGCCATCCGCCTCTTCCGGGACACGACTCCGGTGCCTTCCGAGGGGCTGGCCGGGCCGTCCTGGATCCCGGGGGTGGATCTGTCGGACCATTGGGCGTTCTGGCAGGAGGACTACCCGGCCCTGATGATCACCGACACCGCTCTGTTCAGGAATCCCTACTATCACAAGTCGGGGGACTTGCCCGGGATCCTCGACTACCAGCGCATGGCCTGGGTGACCCTCGCCGTGATTCGGATCGTGGAGGACGTGGCTGCCGCCACTCTCTGATCAACGGACGAAGATGTCCACCGTGGCGGAACCGGGGTTGTCCCCGGTGGTGCAGTTGGAGATGCCTTCGAGAGTCCCGAGCTGGATGGTGGAGGTGCTCGGAGCGGCCAGCGATACCTTGAAGTGCCACGTGCCGTCGAAGTAGGTGGTATCGGACCACGTCGTCACGCCCATTCCGCACGTCGAGGATCCCCAGTTGGCCGGTCCGTACCAGGTACCTCCGTTGTCGAACCGGAACCCGAGGTTGTTGCAGCCGGGCAGGCTCTCGGGGTAGGTGCAGTGGGCATGCGCCGAGCCGCCCGCGTGCATGAACAGGATGGCCGCGTAGGAGAAGCCCACGGTGTTGCGCTGCGTCGCGTCCCACCCGGTGCCGTACACCGGGTGGCCGGCCGCAACCCGCGTCCAGCCGCCTCCGTCGAAGGTCATGTCGCAGTAGACCTCGAACGGCGCCTTGCCTCCCGGGCCATCGATGTCGACCGTGTAGGTTCCCGAGGGAGATCCGGGCTTCCCCGCCAGGAGCGCCTTGCAGCTTGGAAACACGCACCCTTCGTTGGCCTCGCCGTTGCAGTTGTCGTCCTGGGGGGTGGAACAGCTTTCCTGCGCTTTGGGGTTCACCGCCTTGTCGGTGTCGTCGCAATCCCCCCCTTGCAGGGCGACGTACGGGGCGACGCCGGCGCACAGGCACTTGGAGGGCGGCGAATCGCCGTCTCCGAAGCCGTCCCCATCTGCATCGAGGAACCAGGTGACGCACCACCCTGCGTTCTCCTCGTCGACGACCCCGTTGCAGTCGTTGTCCTTGCCGTCGCAGGTCTCGGACCCCGGCACCTTGGGTTGGACATTGCAGACCACGTCGGCTCCGAGCTGGTCGCAGGCCCGCTTCCCGGTGTTGACGCACTCGCCGACTCCGACAGAGCAGGCCTGTCCCTTGGTGGGCCAGCTCTCGTCGGTCTTGCCGTCGCAGTCGTTGTCCTTGTCGTCGCAAAGCTCTGCCCCCGGCGGCAAGGGGAGCGCATCGCACACCGCGGTGCTGCCGTCCGGTGCGCAGACGGAGGTCCCCGGAGACGCACATTCCCCGATCCCGGCAACGCACGGCAGGCCCAGGTCGAAGTCCTCGTCGGTCTTCCCGTCGCAGTCGTTGTCGAGCCCGTCGCACAGCTCGTCCACCGGTTTCCCAGGGACCGCGTCGCACACGACTCCGCTGCCGGAGAAGTTGCAGACGAGCTTCCCTTCGGTCGCGCAGGCGCCGACTCCGTTCGTGCAGGGATTCCCCTTGGTCGCGTACCACTTCTCGTCGGTCTTGCCGTCGCAGTCGTTGTCCTTGCCGTCGCAGATCTCGTCGCCCGGTTTGCCCGGCTCGGCGTCACAGGCCTCGCCGTCTCCGGCCTCGTTGCAGATGAAGATCCCGAAGTTCGTGCACATCCCCATTCCCGCGGCACAGGCCTGCCCGAGGTTGCCCCAGTTCTCGTCGGTCTTGCCGTTGCAGTTGTTGTCGAGGCCGTCGCACACCTCCGCCTCGGGCAATCCCGGTTTCGCCGAGCAGACGAGGCCAAGCCAGTCCGGCGCACAGACCAGGCTGCCCGCGGCCGCACACGCTCCCAACCCCACGGTGCAGCTCTTGCCCATTTCGGGCCACTCTTCGTCGACCTTGCCGTCGCAGTCGTTGTCCTTGCCGTCGCACAGCTCTGTTCCGGGCACGGCCGGCTGCGCATCGCACTCGAGCCCCATGCCGTCGGGCGTGCAGACCAGGAGGCCGAGCTGTATGCAAGGGCCCAGACCGACCGAGCAGGGGGTCCCCTTGATGGGCCAGTTGTCGTCGACCTTGCCGTCGCAGTCGTTGTCCAGGCCGTCGCACAGCTCCTGCTGGGGAAGGCCGGGGACGGCACTGCAGACGATCGTGAGACCGTCCGGTCCGCACACGGCGCTTCCCGCGACTTCGCACACCCCGATTCCGGCTGTGCAGGCGATACCGACGCCGAAGTCCTCATCGGTCTTGCCGTCGCAGTCGTTGTCCAGGCCGTCGCACAGCTCGGGCACTGCGCCCTTCGTCGGGTCGCAGACCTGGAGCTTGCCGCCGGCGCAGGCCTCCACCTCGGAGAAGCAGGTACCCACCCCACACTGGATGGCGCCGAATCCCTGGTCGATCTGCCCGTCGCAGTCGTCGTCGATTCCATTGCAGGTCTCTACCGCTCCCGGGTGGATGGCGGGGTCGAGCGGGGCGCAGTCCTTGTCATCCTTCACCATGTCGCCGTCGTCGTCCGGGTCGCAGAGATCTCCATACAGGTCGAGATCGAAGTCCTCCTGGTCCGGATTGGCAACGAACGGGCAGTTGTCCTCGTAGTCGAACACTCCGTCGCCATCCTTGTCGTTCGGCTCCACGCAGTCGGCGATGCCATCGCCGTCCGTGTCCGGGAAACCCTCGTCGGTGCCTCCGTCACAGTCGTTGTCCAACGCGTCACACAACTCGGGTACCGGTTCCTTGCCGTCACACTCGAGCTGGCCTGAGAGGCAGACCGTCTTTCCGGAGCAGCTCCCGAACTCGTTGTCCAGCGTGCAAGGATCGCCCCCTGCCTTGTCGTCCACGATGCCGTCGCAGTCGTCGTCGACCAGGTTGCATTCCTCGGCAGCCGGGACCTTGGCATTGCAGGCGGTGAGCCCCTCCCCGGTGCACCAACGCTCTCCCCAGCAGGTACCAGAGTCGTTACCGACGGAGCACGGAGTGACCGACCCATCCGCTACGAACCACTCCGTGCAATAGCACTCTCCGGTCACGGCCACGCACTGGGTTCTTGTCATGCCGTCGACGTCGGGGCCCTGTGTGCACTGGAATCCCTCGGGGCAATCCTGGTCCGCACACGGGGCGCCGCAGTAGCTCTCCCCGTTTCCGAGGGGCATGCACTTGTCCCCCGTATCGGCACCGCTCGTCAGGCAGTCGCCATTGGAGGAGCAGGGCCTGCAGAGGTTCATGAATCCCGGCGCACAGATGTAGATCTCATCGGGCAGGCTCGGAGCGTGAAGGACGCATTGCCATCCATAAGGGCATTCCTCCTGGCACAGCAGCGTGCACTGCTTGCCGTCGGACGTCCAGATGCAGTACCCGGAAAGACAGTCCTTGTTCGACTGGCACGGTGCTCCCGGATCGCCCGGACCCGGGACGTACTCGCCGAGCTCCGCGTCGGAAGGTCCCATGTCGGACAGCCCCTCGCCGCCCAGGTCGTCGCCGGAATCGGCAAGAGCCCCGTCCGCCAGCCAGTCGCCCCGGGAGATCCCGTCCTTCGGTTCGGTTCCGCTGTCATCCGGGAGCGGCAACGCATCGGAGTCGCCCAACGTCGGCATTCGCCCACTACCGCATCCTGCGGGCACCAGGCTCAACGCCGAAACCAGCAGCACCGCGAGCAATGCGCTCCCATGGCATCTCATGACATTCCCTCCGATGGCGTACTGTACTTCGCTGCCGGAAGCTGATTGTAGGCCGCTTCCGCGGCAAGCGCAACCGCGAGTCGCTCCGGAACCGCCTGGGAAGAGGGGCGGTCGGCCGTACCGACAGCCCGGGCACCGCATCGGCCGCCGGGTAGGACCCGGTGCCATCACGCCTCAGGCGACCGCACCCACGGACCGGCCAAGACATGTCGGCCGATGGGCTTCGCCCCGATCCGCGGCAGGGCCTGGACCGCCCCTTGACACGCAGGGTGGATGATGCTATTTCCAATATGTTGGACGAAGCCGGCTGATTTCGGCCAATGGGGTGGAAATGCTGTCAGACACCGTTGCGCAGCATCGAGCGGAGAGGGACCGGCTCGCCGGCCTGCCGATGGTCCTCCGGTCAGGCCTCGACAAGGCCCGTGATTACCTGCCCACCGATCTGATCAAGGTGATCACCGGCCCGAGGCGAGCCGGGAAGTCCGTTTTCGCCTTCCAACTGCTGGCGGATACGCCGTTTGCGTACCTGAACTTCGATGACGAGAAGCTCGTGTCCGTCAGCGACTACGATGAGCTCCTGGCCGCCCTCTTCCATGTCTACCCGGAGGCCGGCGTCCTCCTGCTGGACGAGATCCAGAACCTGCCCCGATGGGAGCTGTTCGTCAATAAGCTCCAGCGTCGCGGCCACAACCTCGTTCTGACCGGGTCCAATGCCCGGATGCTCTCCGGTGAGCTGGCGACGTCGCTGACCGGGCGGTACGTGGAGATCGAGCTCCTTCCGTTCTCGTTCTCGGAGTTCCTTGCCGCAAGAGGCGCGCTGCCGGCCGCATCGGACTTGGCTTTGCCTGAAGTCCGTGGCCGGACGCTGCAGTTCTGCTCCCGCTATCTCGTCGAGGGGGGCTTTCCCGAGGTGACGGTCAGGAACCTGCCCCCGAGCGACTACCTCTCCACCCTGGTCGATGCCGTCCTGTTCAAGGACATCGTGAGAAGGCACCGCATCCGGCACCCGCAGCGGCTGTATGAGCTGTCGCTGCATCTGACCAGCTCGTTTGCCGCCGAGTACACGGCGAGCCGGCTGTCACGGCTGCTTGGTTTCAACAGCGTGACCACCGTCGAGACGTACCTGGGGCACCTTGAGCAGGCATTCCTTCTGTCCAGCCTTTCTCGGTATTCCCACAAGACCGGGCAGCTCTCCAGGCCACCCCGCAAGGCGTATGTCGTCGATACGGGCCTCGTGGCTGCAGCCACGTTCCAGGTATCGCCCGCCACGGGCAGGCTCATGGAGAACTGCGTGTTTCTGGAGCTGCTGCGAAGAGGGTACCGGTGCCGGAAGGACCTGTTCTACTTCAAGGCCCCGGATGGGCAGGAGGTGGACTTCGTGCTCCGCCGCGGTACCCGGGTCTCGTCGTTGGTCCAGGTCTGCCTCGACCTGGAACCAGCCCGCAAGCGCGAACTGTCGGCCCTGGTACGGGCAGCCCGGCTGCTCGACTGCAAGGATCTGACTGTCATCACCTGGGATCTGCAAGGCGAAGAGGCGATGGGGGGGCACACCGTCCGACTGGTCCCCATGTACCGTTGGCTCCTGGACCCGCCAGGCAGGGCCTGCCCCCATCACGCCGCCGGGTAGGACCCGGTGCCATTACGCCGCGGGCGCACCGCACCTACGGATCGGCCAAGACATGACGGCCGGTGGGCTTCGCCCCGATCCGCCGGGTAGGAGGGAGCCGTTCGTCCTATTGGGGCGGCGGGTCCTATTCGTCCTATTTGTCCTATTCGTCCTATGTGTCCTATTGCCGTTCTGCCCCGCCGCCCCCGCCGCCCCGCCGCCCCGCCCCCACGGCCCGGCCAAGGCATGTCAGCCGGTGGGCTTCGCCCCGATCCATGGGGGTTCTCTCCTGCAAGTCGGTCTTCTGCCTTGCCTGGATCGGCTCGGCGCGTATATACTGTGTACAGAAGGGGCTGGTGCCCCGGGAACGGCGGGGAGGACGGAATGGGACAGATCAACCTCCGGGTGACCGAGGAGTTCGAGGAGACGCTGGCCCGGTACATGCGGGTCCGGGGGATTCGCTCCAAGTCGGAAGCGATCCGGGCTGCCATCCGGGAAGGGTTGCAGGCCGCGACCGCGGCAAAGGGCCACGTCCACTTCCGAATGTGGCTGGGGGCGGCCGCCGGTCCGGGGGAGAACCCCAACCCCCGCTTCGCGCACGACGACGAGCTGTGGAGGTAGCCCCATGGTGGTCGACACGTCCGCGCTGCTCGCCCTCTTCTTTGCCGAGCCGCACGGTGCCTGGGTAGCGGACCAGCTCTACGCACACCGGGGAGAGCTCGCCATGAGCACGGTCAACCTGGCCGAGACGCTCATCCGACTGAAGGACCGCCAACCCGCCCGGTACGACGAGCTGGAGGCCCTGCTGCTGGACAGCGGCATCGAGTTCGTGCCTCCGGATGTGGAGCAGGCCCGGGTTGCTGCCGATGCCAGGCTGCGCTTGCCGCTGAACCTGGGCGACTGCTTCGCCTACGCACTGTCCTGTTCCCGGGACTGCCCCATCCTCACCCTGGACGATGACTTCCGGTCCACCCCCCGTCCCGTCCTGATGCCCCCGCGCAGGTAGGATCTGTCCCCATCACGCCGGCAGGCAGGGCCTGTCCCCATCACCCCGGCAGGCAGGGCCTGCCCCCATCACGCCGCGGGCGCACCGCACCTACGGATCGGGCAAGACGGGGCGGCCCGATGGCTTCGCCCCAACGCGGGGATGGGGGGAATAGGACGAATAGGACGAATAGGACCAATAGGACCTATAGGACGAATGGACGGCATAGGGGGCGGCGCGGATCTAGCGGGGGGGTTTGACTGGCGGCCGAGGGGGCGAGTCGGCTTGTCATGCTAGGCAGCCAATCCCGCGATGGCGGCCGTTCCCCGGCCCCGCATGCTGCCTCGGCCCCTCTCGTTCCCCACCCACCTCCGCACCGGCGGCCGTTCCCCGGCCCCGCATGCTGTCTCGGCCCATCTCGTTCCCCACCTACCCCCGCACTGGCGGCCTTTCGTCCTATTGGGGCGGCGGCGTCCCATTTGTCCTATTCGTCCTATACGTCCTATTCGTCCTGTTGCCGTTCTGCCCCGCCGCCCCACCGCCCTGGAATTCCCTGCCGCCCGGTAGTATCTTGCGTGCGGTTGTCCCCGGGGGAGGTGTGTTGTGCCCATAGCGGCCCGTGAACCGTTCTGGCTGGAAGTGGTCCACAGCACCTTCTCCGCTCTCAGGTTCCGGAACTACAGGCTGTGGTTCTTCGGGCAGCTCATCTCCCTGTTCGGTTCCTGGATGCAGGTGAGCGCCCAGGGGTTCCTCGTGTTCGAGCTGACCGGGTCGAGCGCCTACCTGGGGTACGTGGCGTTTGCAGCCGGCTTGCCCGCATGGCTGTTCATGTTGTGGGGAGGAGTCGTGGCGGACCGCGTGTCACGGCGCACGCTCCTGATGGTGACCCAGAGCGTGATGATGCTGCTTGCCGTCGTGCTGGCGGTCCTGACGTTCCTGGGGGTCGTCCAGCCCTGGCACATCCTCGTGCTGGCCGCGTTCTCGGGAGCCGCCGGAGCATTCGATGCCCCGGCCCGTCTGGCCTTCGTGCTGGAGATGGTGGACCGGGACGAGCTGACGAATGCCATCGCTCTCAACTCGACCATGTTCAACACGGCCACGACGCTGGGGCCGGCCGTGGCCGGGCTGGTCTACGCGTTCGCCGGTCCCGGCTGGTGCTTCCTGTCCAACGCCGCCTCCTTTCTGGCCGTGCTGGCGGCGCTCGGGATGATGAGGGGGGAGGCAAGGGCCCCGGCGGTGGTTCACAGGCCCTCCGCTCTGGCGGATCTTGCGGAGGGGCTCCGCTTCGTCGCCAGCGACCCGAACGTGCGCCTGCTGATCGGCCTGGTGGTGGTGATGAGCCTGTTCGGGGTCTCGTTCGTGACGCTGATGCCCGCGTGGGCAGCCCGAGTCCTCCACGGCGACGCCACCACGAACGGGTTTCTCCAATCAGCCCGGGGGGCCGGTGCTCTGGCCGGAGCGCTGGTTCTGGCCTGGCTCGGGAAGCGGGCATCCCGCGGCCGCCTGATGACCCGGGCGACGTTCCTGATGCCTGCCGCGGTGCTGGCGTTCTCGTTCGTCCGGTGGGTCCCGGCTTCGCTGGCAATCCTTGCCGTGGCCGGGGTGGGATTGATCGTGGCGCTCAACATGACCAACTCGCTGCTGCAGACGTTGGCACCGGATGCCCTGCGCGGCCGGGTGATGAGTGTCTACACGCTGGCGTTCTTCGGATTCGTGCCGCTGGGCGGGTTGCTCATCGGCACCGTGGCGGACAACTGGGGAGAGCCGGCGGCCGTGGCACTGAGCGGCGGGATTACCCTGGGCTTCGCTGTGCTGGTGCGGGTCCTGGCTCCCAAGCTCAGCCGGCTCGAGTGAACCAAGTCGGCAAAGGGCAATCCTCCGGAAACCACAGTCGTTCCGCAGGGCTCCCGTCCGTGCCGCGCGGAAGGAACGCCGTCATCTCCTCCAGCATCTCTTCCTCGGAGCCGAATACGGCCCCGAGCTGAGACCGGTAGGCCCGCATCGCCTGGGCACGCAGGTCCGGGTCGAATGGGACCAGGACCTGCCTCAGTCCCGTGCTGCGGCAGCCGACGAGCTGTGCCACCCGGCAGGCGGCGGTGCGGACATCACCCGATTCCAGGGCCGACTCCGAGCCGACGTAGGGGAAATCCTCGTACCAGGCCGGGTTCAGCCCGGCCAGCCGGACCGCCCGCCGCAGGAGCTGGTGATCCACGTGGCGGCCGAGCGCCAGGGGGGCATAGAACGTGGCCGCCCCCGCGCTTCCTTTCCGAGCAGGGCCGCTGTCCGCTGCGCCCTCTGTCTCCTTCCGAGCGGGGCCGCTGACCGCTGCGCCATCTGTCTCCTTCCGAGCAGGGCCGCTGTCCGCTGCGCACGCCATCTGCTCACTTCCAAGTCCGCTCAGCCGCATGGATAGCCGGAGCGCGAGCGTCCGTTCCCGCTGCCACCGTCCATCCGGAAAGAGGCTCTCCCGGGTCGGATAGAGAAAGCGGCCGTGGGAATCGGTACGGTAGATCGCGTCCAGGAAGTCCAGGTGGACCGGCTCGAACCCGAGCAGGGCAGCGGCAGCGAAATCCTCCTTCCGTCTCGCCGCGACGGCATCGCCGGCGATCCCCCAGAGGGAATGGAGCGATCGGGCCGACTCGGGCAGCCGGCGCAGGTCCGGGCTGGCTGCCGTCACCGTGACCACCACGACCCTCTCCCCGGCCTTCGTCAAGGCTGCGATGGCTCCGCCGCAGGAGAACACGGCATCATCCAGATGGGGTGACAGGAAGATGTGGAGCGGGCTCATGGGATCGCACCTCGTCGATCCGATCGTAGCCCAACGCCGGTCCCGGTCAAGCGGGGGGATATCGTTTCCCTTGCCCCGAAGTGGCGGAGCGGCTATCCTGGTGGCGAAACCATGGAGGTTCCACCATGAAGAAGGTGTTCATCGGTCTGGCAGTTGCCGTGGTGGTCGCAGGTGCGGTGTACGCAGTGCTCAACTGGCCCCCCACTCCGGCCGGGCAGGCCACCGGCAGCTCGATCAGACCCGGCTCGGACCGGGCGCTCCAGAATGCCATGTGGGAGGCCCTTGCTGCACACGAGACATCCTACCTCAATGCCTACTCCGAGCAGTTCCAGGCCAAGCCGGACGACCCAATGGAGGTCCTGGCCGCGTTCAACGAGCTGGCCTACAACGTGACCGGCCGCGGCGGACTGTGGCGCAAGACCGTGCCGGACAAGTACTTCGGCTGCGCGTCCAACGAGGACATGCCGATCTGCGTCCAGTTCAGGAAGCTGGAGCCCGAGCTGTCGAAGTGGGACGGCCTCCAGGAGCAGATGATGAACATCGAGTCCCCCAAGGAGGCCCGCACGTTCCTGCGCGAGCACTCCCGGGAAATGGAGGAGTATCTCAAGACCTATGTCCCGCAGGACGAGAGCTTCTCTGCGGTGCAGTCCACCCCCTGGTTCTCGAAGAACCTCGCTGCGTCGATGTAGGGGACAGCGGAGGCGGCCGCGTGCGATACGAGGCGGGCCGGCGCAGGACCGTGGAACGTGGATTGCCGAATGGGCTGTGACCCCGAAAGCAACCGGATGCTCGTGGGGCCGAACCGGCAGAGTTGATTCCATGTACATCTTCGACCGCTTCTACCGGAATCCTGCGTTCAGCAACGGCCTCGTCCTGGCCGAGTCGGTCGTGGCCGCAGCACTGGGCATCGGGTGCGGGTTCCTCCTGTTCCCGGCCGAGGCGAGCCTCATCGGCGTGTTCCTCGTGGCGTTTGCCCAGGCCCGCACGGTGGAGCTCCTCCTCGACCGCAACCGCGACGAGATCTGGGGCGGTGGCGGGAAGGCCGACACGGCCAACCTGCGGCTCACGATCTCGCTGCTGGTGATGTTCTTGGCCATCCTGGGTACCTACGCGGCCGCCACGCTCCTGGCACCGGAGAGCAAGGTGCTGGTGCTGTTCGAGCGCCAGATCGGGGGGTATGGCGGCCACTCCATCACGGATGTCCGGTTCGACGACCTCGAAGGCGTGCTGGGGCACAACCTCATCGTGCTGGCCGCATGCTTCCTCTTCTCGCTGCTGTACCGGCACGGAGGGATGCTGCTGGTGCTGGCCTGGAACGCCTCGGTCTGGGGGGTGGTCTTTCCGTACATCGCCCGGACTGCTCCGGACGTTGCCGACGGGGGCCCGGTGGTGTACTTCCTCAAGTCGTTCGCGTGCATCTTCCCGCACCTGCTGCTCGAAGCTTGCGGCTACGTGCTGGTGGCCATGGCCGGTGTCTTCCTGTCGAAGGGGCTCCAGAAGTACGAGATCGGCTCACCCCGATTCAACCAGGTCGGCCTGGCGGTGCTTCGGATCGTGCTCCTGTCGGTGCTGTTCCTGGGGGTTGCCTCGGTGGTCGAGGCCTGGGTTGCACCGGCCCTGATCCGCCGGCTGTTCTGAGTGAGATGCCCCCCCTATCCCAGTGGATCTCGGCCCTCGACTGTTTTCACTTCAGCGTCACGGTCACCGAGTAGAGCCCCTTGTCCGCCGCCGTCTTTCCGTCCACGAAGAGGAAGTAGGTTCCCGGGGTCGGCCAGGCCATGGTGTAGGAGTTGCCCGGAGCGCAAGCGATGGGGGATGCGGTGCAGCTATCCTTGGCAATGTAGATGGCGGGGGCGAAGTCGCTGGACAGGCTGATGCTGATGCTGCTCGTTCCTCCCGGAACGTCGAACTGGTAGACGTTCTCCGGGGCCCCGTCGCCGCCGCATGCTGCCTTGTAATTGCTGGTGGAGAACAGGGTCATGCCGGAGGCCTTGGCCGTCCCGTTCTCGAAGATCAGCACCTGGGGTTTGGTGCAGGTATCGTTGTCCGGCGGACCGGGCGGGGCCGGCGTGAGCGTAAACGAGAAGTCCCCCTTCTGGAGGTTCCCGTCCCCGTCCATGAAGAAGAAGTAGGTCCCGGGTTCGAGGACGCCGCTGGTCCACGACGCGGTACCGCACCCGACGACCTCGCCGTCCAGGCACTTGCCTTTCTTGATGTACGTGCGCGGGGTGAAAGCCGACAGCACCTTGACCGAGATCTGCCGCCAGTCGGCCAGCGTGAATCCGTACGTCAGATCCGGTCCGCCGCTGCCGCCGCAGAAGGGGGCCTGGCTGGCATCGGTCGCCTTGACCTTGCCCATCACGTCTTCGGTCGACGACGAGATGGTCACCGGGTTGGCCAGGTCGAGCAGAATCGGCGTATCGCAGGTGTCGTTGGCCGGCGGGCTCGACTTGCTGAACGGGTAGATGACGTAGGTGAACATCTTGAGGTCGCCGCCCGAGCCGCCGGTCTCACGGAACTCGAGCTTGTGCTCGCCGAGGGTCCAGTCGGTAACGGAGGTCAGGTCGAGCGGCCCGGTGGTCCAGGCGTGCAACCCGTCGGCCCCCCACTTCTTCGTGGCGCCGTTCCAGTGGGGCGCCCCTTTCTGGTTCGGGTCGCCGAGCGTAGGAGTGATCTCCTTGCCGTCGATCCAGATCTCGACCCCCTTGGCAAAGCTCTCGTTGACCGCACCCGGGATCGGCTTCTTCGCGACGACCCATCCGTCGCCGCCCGTGCCGCCATTGCCCTGGGGGCCGGTCCCGGCCGTGCCGCCCTTGGCCTCGACGGTTCCCTCGTTGATGTAGTTCTCCGCGAAGATGGCGATCGTCCCGCCGGCGCCACCCCCGCCCCCTGCACAGAAGGACGTGCCATTGGAATCCCCGCCGGATCCGTTGGCCTGGACCAGGCCGCCGTTCTCGACGATGATCGTCTCGGCCCCGAGCACGATGATCCCGCCGCCGGTGCCGCCGCCGGTGCAGCGGGCCGAGCCCCCCGCTCCGCCGAAGTGGAGGGCGGCAAGGCCGCCGTCCCCCTTTGCCGTACCCCCCTGGCCTGGCTGTGTACCGGCGCCGTTGCCTCCTGCCGTCTTGTTTCCGCCGCCGCCGCCGCCGCCCCGCCCCGTGTCGCAGCACTGGACCTGGCCGCCGCCGCCGCCCGAGCAGTTGTTGGAGGTCCCCTTCAGGTTGCTCGTGCAGTTGTGCGCCTTGCACTCGGAGGCGCCCTTGGCCGATTCCCAGGACCAGTAGCTTCCGCCGCATTGGTTCGAGAAGCCGTAGCTGTTGGCCGTGATCTTCCCGCCGGTCTTGACCACGATCTTGCGGGCCCGCACGAAGACGATTCCCCCCCGCTGATGGTCGCTCCAGTTGTTCAGCGGGTGCTGCGGATAGAGGTGGCCGCCGTTGACGATCTCGAGCTGGTTGTACGAGGCCGCGATCACGGCCTGGGCCTGGCCGCAGTCCCAGCCGCACGACTTGTAGGAGTAGCCGAGCGGCTTGGCCAGCAGGATCGTGCTCCCTTCGATCCCGACGACCTGGTTGATCTCCCACGTCCCGGCGCCGGTGCCGTTTCCGCCGATTCCCACGGTCTGATGGAGCAGGACCTGCGCGCCGTGAGAGAACACGGAAGGGCTCTCCACCTGCATCGCGGTCTCCCCCGCGTTGCACGACAGGATCCTGGATGTCTGGTTGGGGGAGAAGTTGTAGGCCACGACGAGGTTGTTCGAGGTGGAGAAGCCGGTGCTCTCCTCGCCGTACAGCCAGGTCACGATCTTGGGCAGGGTCGGGTTCATGAGGTGGAGGTAGGTGGTGGCCTTGCCGTAGGCGGGAAGCCCCCAGTTCTGCTCGAACGGGAGGATCGTGCCGTTGCCCTCCGCAAAGCCTCCGCCGACCCCCCCTTCGACGACCTTCTCGAAAGCGGCCTGGACCGTGTTGGCCCCGAGCTTGGTCTTGGTGTCGTTGTAGCTGATGTACTTGGCAGCGAGCGCTGCGGGGTCGATCTCCGAGACCTGGACGCAGCCGGCGCAGGTGACGTTGGCGGCCTGGTTGCTGGTGAGCGCGTTGGTGGCCGTGTCCGCGGTGAGCGCGTGCTCGGCGTCGCCGCCGGGGAGGACTCCCTTGGCCCAGGAGAACGAAACCTCCTCGGCTGCGATGCAACCAAGGCAGGCCACGTCGAGCGAGGAGAGTGCGGCCCCGGCCTTGTCCGAGCCGGCAGCGAACGGGAAGCTGACGTCCGCCGCGTCGACACAACCGGCGCACGCCAGGTCCATCGCGGTACCACCGCCCGCGGCGACCCAGGTGGTGCCGTCGAACACCTTCAGGAGCTTGGCGCCGGTCTCCCACCAGAGCTGTCCGGCGACAGGGTTGAGCGGTGCGTTCTTGGCATTGTGGACCACGAGGTTGACCGCCTGCTTGCCCATGAAGTTCAGGTTGCCCGTGACCGGGACGCTGCCATCCGAGAGAAGGACCCCCATGGCCGCCAGCGTTCCCTCCATCTGGGACTGCTTGACGTACTGGGACAGGTCGGGTGCGCCGGAAAGGTCCGTGTACTTGCCGGAGAAGTGAGGGCCCGGGACGTAGCCTGCGGCCAGCAGGTAGGCTGCGACCTGGTCGTCGCCGTAGCACTGGCAGGCGCCGAACCCGCTCTTCTCGAGGTATGCAGCGACATCGGAATCGGAGTAGTGGGGCCCTGGCTCGAAGCCGAGCGCCTCGACCTGGGCAGCAAGCGTTCCGGGGGTGACGCAGACCTCTCCGGCCTTCTCCACCGTCACGTACGCTGCCGGGTCCTTGCCCCCGAACTTCCCCGCATCGTCGGCCAGCGCGGCTGCGGATGCGTGGAATGCGAACGGGTTGCTCACCACCTGCTGCCGCGGCTTGAGCACCACCGGGCCGACATCGGTCTCGATGGACAGCTCGAGCCAGACCTGGCCGCCGGAGAAGTCCTCGATCGAGAGCGAGTCGGCCCCCTCCTCGCCCAGCATCACGGAGAAGAGGCCGAGCTGCGTGACCACGTCCACCGTCTCCTGGTGGAAGGGCTCACCGCCGGTCTTCTGGTGGTGGAACGAGAAGTTGAGGGTCCACTCCCCCGTGACCGGATTCCCCACGGCGTCCGTCAGAAACCCCTGGTACGAGAGGGTAAGAGGTACCTCGGCCCTGGCTGGCGGGGCCGCCACCACCAGGGAGCAAAGCAGGATCGCCGTCCAGATCAACCCGTGCAGCCTGTGCATCCGTCACCTCCAGTTGCGAATTTACCAGACATCGTCGTGTTGAGCGACGATCAAACATGGCCGATTCGGCCGGCAAGCACCCGCCGGATGATTGACGGTCAAGGCGGCCATGTTCAGAAGTTCGCAGTGGTCGCCGTGCCGACCGCACCGGTCTTTCCCGAGTTGCCGATGGACGGACCGCCGGCGCCGCCGACACCGCCAGCCCCGGGCGCACAGGTGTTGCCGGTCTTGTACGCGGCCAGGCCGGCGTAGTTGCCGGAGGAGTAGAAGCAGTAGGAGACTCCGCCGCATCCGCCGCCGCCGCCGCCGCCGTGGCCACCGTTTCCGCCGTCGCCGCCAGTGCCCGCACCCCAGCCGCACCAGGCCCCGCCAGTGGCGCCGGAACCGCCCGTGGCGCCCGTGCCTCCGACGCCGCCGGTACCGCCGCCGCCGCCGAATCCGCCGGCGCCGCCGTTGCCGCTCTCGAGCGAGTTCTTGCTCACGTTGGGCACGCTGGCCGGAGCGACGTCATAGAACAGGAAGATGCCGAAGGATCCGCCGCCGCCGCTGCCCCCCTGTCCACCGGTCCCCTGGCAGGCGCCGGAGCCGCCCCCGCCCCCTGTGGCCCCGATGTGGTCGCCACAGACTCCCGTGGAATTGGCGCCACCGCCACCGCCGCCGCCACCGCCGCCCCCTCCCGGAGCTCCGTTGTTCCCGCCACCGCCGGCGTACGGCTGCCAGAGCCCGGCCACCACCTGTCCGGACGCCTGGGAGCAACCTCCGCCGCCCGTGCCGTTGGACCCATTGGTTCCCTTGGCGCCGTCGGTCCCCTCGAACGAGTTGTTGTTGGGTGGGACGGTGCAGTTGAAACAGAGCGCATCGAAGCTCCCGTCCCATCCGGCCGGGCCGCCGTTGCCGCCGCCGGTGCCGACGCCCTTCTGGCCGTTCTCCGCTGCGTTCGGCGCCTGGTTGTAGACCGGGCAGTAGCTGTCTCCGCCCTTGCCCCCGGCCACGTTGGAGCCGCTGCAGGAGAGCTGCCCGCCGTTGCCGCCGTCCTTGACCTTGCCCACGTTGCAGTTGTTCGAGGAGTAGACGTAGGCGTTGATTCCGCCCGCACCGGGCACTCCGTCCTGGCCGTCCGACCCCGCTGACGCACCCGACCCGTTGCCACCGTTGCCCGCCACGATGCGGTTGTTGGTGATCCGGAGGCCGTTCGTGGAGTTCTTGATGTAGATGGCGTAGCTCGCGCCGCTGGCCGTGTTGTTGTTCTTGCCGAAGATCGTGAAGCCGTCCACGACGGTCGTGTCCTTTCCGCCTCCGATGCTCACCGCGTTGATCGCACCGGGTTGCTGTGCGCTGAAGGCTGCCCCCATGATCACGGTCTCGTATAGGACAACGTGCCGCTGCGCGAAGTCGGACGAGTAGCCGCCGTAGATGCCCACCCCCGCCTTGAGCGTGAGCGAGCCGGAGTACACCCCCGTTGCCACGTAGACGTCCCGCTTGCCCGATGTCTTGGCCTTGTCGAGGGCTGCCTGGATGGTCAGCATCGGTTTGTCCATGGTCCCCGCATTGCCGTCGTTGCCGTTCTTTGCCACGAAGATGGCATTGTTGATCTCGCCGTCCACGCCGTCGCAGTTCTGGTCCTTCTTGACCTGTGTGCAGGCCGGCGGATCCACGCAGTCCACGTCGGGAAGATCCGTGGCCGAGACATACCCGCATTCGCATCCGTCAGCGGGGTTCGAGTTCACGTCGAAGAAGGTGTTCTTGCAGGTCATGACGCAGTCGGGAACCGGCTTGGACTCGTCGCACGAGCCGGTCGCGTTCGGGTACTGGAGGAAGGTGCAGTTGTTGCCGCACTGCCCGCAGTTGGCGTCCTGCACGTACTTGCCGTTGAAGAGGAAGCCGTCGTCGACCACGCCGTTGCAGTCGTTGTCGATCCCGTCGCAGGCCTCGACCGGGAGCTGGCACTCGGTCCAGCCGGTCACCGTGCACTTCTGGGTGCCATAGCAGGTGACGAACGGCTCGCCCTGGCCTGGGTTCACCGGCCAGGTGGCCGAGCAGCTCTTGCTCAGGTTGGGGTTGGTCCCGTCGCACGAGCACGAGTTGGTCAGCGGAATGCACTGCTTGGAGTTGCCATAGGTCTTGCAGGAGTAGCCGTTCGGGCAGTCCCCGGCGAGCTCACAGGCCTTGGAGCAGAACTTGCCGTCCGAGAGGGTGACGCACTTGGCCTCCTCGAGCACGCAGTTTTCATCGGTCGAGCAGGGCTCGCAGAGGCTGGCCACGTTGGGGATGCACTGGTACGCGTTGAGCTTGAAGTAGCCGGGGTCGCACTTGTCGACCACGCACTGGGGCGTCGGCTTGGTCGCGTCGCACTTGGCCGTGGCATGCGGGAAGCCGACCTCGCACGAGATGGTGCACGAGCCGCACTGGGCGAACTGGTTGTACTTGCCCTGGGCGTTCTTGAAGTCCTCGTCCGCAGTCCCGTCGCAGTCGTTGTCCTGGTAGTCGCAGATCTCCTTGGCCGGGGTCGGGGCCTGGCAGACCCAGCCCGGGGTCCCCATGCAGACCGCCTGGCCGTCGCACTTGCCGAACGCGTTGCTCGACGAGCAAGGCTTGGTCGCAGGGAGCCCGTCGTCCACCAGCCCGTTGCAGTCGTTGTCGATCCCGTCGCACTCCTCGGCAATCGGGATGAGGGCGTCGCAGGCGGACCACCCCTTGGCCGGGTCGCACGTCTGGAAGCCGAAGCAGGTCCCGACCACGTTGCTGGTGCTGCACGACCGCTTGCTGCCCGACGTGAACGAGTTGCACTCGCAGCTTCCGGACGTCGGCAGGCACAGGTTCCCCTTTCCGGTGTAGGGTGAGCACGCGGTCTCCCCCTCGCAGCCCGTGTTGTCTGTGCACGGCTTGGCGCACCGCTTCTTGCCGTCCACGGTGACGCACAGCGAGCCGACGCAGTCCGCATCCTTCTCGCAGGTCTGACAGGTCGTGTCAGGCGGGACGATGCACTGGAACGGGCTCACCTGGAAGTAGCCCTCGGCACACTTGTCCACCACGCACTTGGGCACCAGGTAGGTCGCGTCGCACTTGCCCGTCGCGTTGGCGATTGCAGCGGCACAGGCATTGTTGCACGTCCCGCAGTGCTCGTTCTTGAAGTACTTGTCCCCCTGCTTGAAGTCCTCGTCGACCTTGCCGTCGCAGTCGTTGTCCAGGTAGTCGCAGATCTCGGCTGCCGGCTCCAGGGCCTGACAGACCCACCCCTTGGTCCCGGAACACACCGAGATGCCGGTGCACGTGCCGAACGCGTTGCTCTTCTCGCACGGCTTGCTGGCCGGCAGGTCGTCGTCCACGAGGCCGTTGCAGTCGTTGTCCAGCCCGTCACACTGCTCGACTGCCGGGTCGAACGCATCGCACGCGCTCCATCCCGTCTCCGGAACGCAGGTCTCGAAGCCGAAACAGGTACCCACCGCGTTGGTCTTGGAGCAGCTCCGCTTGGCTCCGGCATTCTCCTTGCTGCATTCACACGAGTTGGAATCGGGGATGCACACGTCCCCCTTGCCCGCCAACGGCTTGCAGGCAAATCCCGCAGCGCACTTGCCTGCATCGCACGGACTCAGGCAGTAGGTGGCGTTGTCCAGCGGCACGCACACGTCGAAGTAGCAGTCCCCGTCGGTCTTGCACTGCTTGCACGTCACGTCGGGCGGCAGGATGCACTGGTACTCGTTGAGCTGGAAGTACCCTTCCAGGCACTGGGCCACCTTGCACTCCGGCGTCTGCAGCGTGGAGTCGCACATGGCCACCGCGTTGGGCAGCGCACCGATGCAGTTCTTGTCGCAGCTCCCGCAGTGCTCGAGGACGGAGTACTTGCCGTTCGACTTGAAATCCTCGTCCGCCTGGCCATCACAGTCGTTGTCCTTGTAGTCGCACTTCTCCGGTTCCGGCTTGGATGCGTTGCAGACCCACCCCTGGACGCCCATGCAGACCTCGATCCCCTTGCAGACGCCGACCGCGGGATCCTCGATCTGGCATACCTGGAACTCCGGCAAGCCGTCATCCGGGACGCTGTTGCAGTCGTTGTCCAGGCCGTCGCAGAACTCGACCTCAGCGGTCTTGGCCGTGCACCCGGTCCAGCCGACCTGGGGATCGCAGGTCTCGAACCCGAGGCACGTCCCGATTCCGTTGGCCACGTTGCACGGCTTCTTCGCACCGGCATTCGCCTTGCTGCAGTCGCACGTGCCGGAGATGGGCAGGCACCACTTGCCTTCGAGCCCGGTCACCTCGGTACAATCGAAGTATTCGGGGCATTCCTTGTCCAGGCAGCTCTCGGAGCAGAACTGCCCCCCGCCGATGGAGACGCACGCTCCGCCCTCGCACTGGAAGTCGCTGATGCACGGCTTGCACAGCGTCTCACCGAGCGGCAGGCACTGGTACTCGTTGAACTTGTAGAACCCGTCGTCGCAGCTCTCGACCACGCAGATCGGAGTCGCGTACGAGGCATCACAGACCGTGGTGGCATTCGGGATCGAGCCGGTGCAGTCGTAGTTGCACGTCCCGCAATGGTTCTGCGCCGCGTACTTGCCGCCCTCCTTGTAATTCTCGTCCACCTCGCCGTCGCAGTCGTTGTCCTTGAAGTCGCACACCTCGACCTCCGGAGCGGGGGCGTTGCAGACCCACCCCTCCGGCCCGAGACACAACCCG